>Ga0207703_10004035_pt1 | contig 12135 bp, 9 predicted proteins | sample KBSSwiS12_FD_184304 | JGI IMG/M metagenome (GOLD analysis project Ga0207703, IMG submission 184304) | Switchgrass rhizosphere microbial communities from Kellogg Biological Station, Michigan, USA - KBS Switchgrass S1-2 (SPAdes) (version 2) | ecosystem: Host-associated > Plants > Roots >... | reverse complement strand
CGGTCGGCCGTAGAGGAAGCGGATCACGCCGCGCTCGAGCACCGCGCCGACCCCCGCCGAGACGAGGAACGCCGCCGGGATCGCCGCCAGCACGTAGGCGTCGAACACGCCCGGCAGATAGGTGCGGAAGAGGTTCTGGACGACGTAGGTCGTGTAGGCGCCGATCATCATCAGCTCGCCGTGCGCCATGTTGATGACGCCCATCAGGCCGTAGGTGATCGCCAGGCCGAGGGCGACCAGGAGCAGCACCGAGCCCAGGCTGATGCCGGTGAACACGACGGCGAGGCGCTCGCCCCAGGCCAGGCGCGAGCGCACCGACGACAGCGCCTGCTGCAGCGCGATTCGAACCTCGGCATCGCTCTCGCTGTCCGGCGCGAGGCGCTCCTGGAGCAGGCTGGCGACGGCGCTCTGGTTGCTGCTCGCCAGCTCCGCAGCGGCGGCCAGGCGCTTGCTGCGATCCGACGACGACACCAGGATCGTCGCGCGCATGCGCTCGAGCTGGCGCTTCAATCCCGGGTCGGTCTCGGCCGCGTACGCCTTCTCCACCAGCGGCAGCGACGACTCGTCGAGCGAGGCCTTGGCGAGCTCTTCGACCGCGCCGCGGCGCACGCCGACGTCCGGCGACAGCACGCGCAAGCCGGCGAGCGCGGCCTCGAGCGCCCCGCGCGTCCGGTTGTTGTTGGTGACGTCGTCGGCGCCCTCGGGCAGCGCGGCGGCGGCGCCGCTCGCCGCATCCGTGCTCTTGCCGTCGTGGACGATGAAGACCCTGTCGCCGGCGACCTTGACCTCGTCGTCGAGCATCGCCTGCACGAAGGCGGGCAGCCGATCGTCGCCGCGCGCGACCGCCGCGTTGAGCGCTTCGATGCGCGAGTCGTTCTCGCCTGCGGCGATCGCCAACGCCTGCTCGGTCGTCAGCGCGAGCGCCGCGGGCGACAACCCTGAGAGGACGACGAGCCAGGCAAGAAGAAGATGCGCACGAACTGTCATCCTGAGCGCAGCGAAGGATCCCGGGCCCGTTGCCTGCGAGATCCTTCGCTGCGCTCAGGATGACATTCGGGGGCGCTCGTGCGCCCCCGAATGTCACTTCTTCTCGGGCTCGTCCTTCTTGCCCTTGTTCTCGGGAATGAACGGACTCCACGGCTGGGCCTTGACCGGACCCGGCGTCTTCCAGACGACGTTGAACTGGCCGTCGTTCTTGATCTCGCCGATGAACACCGGCTTGTGCAGGTGGTGGTTCTTCGCGTCCATCGTCGACGTGAAGCCGCCCGGCGCCTTGAACGTCTGGCCCGACATCGCGGCGATCACCTTGTCCGGATCGGTCGACTTGGCCTTCTCGACCGCTTGCGCCCACATGTGGATGCCGATGTAGGTGGCTTCCATCGGGTCATTCGTCAGGGGCTTGTCCTTGTGGCCCGGGATGCTCTTGGCCTTGGCGTAGTCGGTCCACTCCTTGATGAACGCCGTGTTGGTCGGGTTCTTGACCGACTGGAAGTAGTTCCACGCTGCCAGGTGGCCGACCAGCGGCTTGGTGTCGACGCCGCGCAGTTCTTCCTCGCCGACCGAGAAGGCGACGACCGGGACGTCCTTGGCCTTCAGGCCCTGGTTGCCGAGCTCCTTGTAGAACGGCACGTTCGAGTCGCCGTTGATGGTCGAGATGACCGCCGTCTTCTTGCCTTCCGACGAGAACTTCTTGATCTTGCCGATGATGGTCTGGTAGTCGGAGTGGCCGAACGGCGTGTACTCCTCCATGATGTCCTCGTCCTTGATGCCCTTGCTGTGCAGGAAGGAACGCAGGATCTTGTTGGTCGTGCGCGGATAGACGTAGTCGGTGCCGAGGAGAACGAAGCGCTTGGCCGAGCCGCCGTCCTTGCTCATCAGGTACTCGACCGCGGGAATCGCCTGCTGGTTCGGCGCCGCACCGGTATAGAACACGTTCTTCGAAAGCTCTTCGCCTTCGTACTGGACGGGGTAGAAGAGCAGCGCGTTGCTTTCCTCGAACACCGGCAGCACCGACTTGCGCGAGACGCTGGTCCAGCAGCCGAAGACGACGGCGACCTTGTCCTGCGTGATGAGCTGCTTCGCCTTCTCGGCGAACAGCGGCCAGTTCGACGCCGGATCGACGACGACCGGCTCGAGCTTCTTGCCGAGCACCCCGCCCTTGGCGTTGATCTCGTCGATCGTCATCAAGGCGACGTCCTTGAGCACCGTCTCCGAGATCGCCATCGTTCCCGACAACGAGTGGAGGACGCCGACCTTGATGGTGTCGGCGGCGAGTGCAGGCAACGAGACGAGGCCCGAGACAGCGAGAGCTGCCCAGGCGGCTTTGAGCGCGAAGCGGCGTTTCATGGGTAGGAGACCTCCGGGTTTCTGGATGGCGTGCCCTTCGGCACGGCGAACACGTGTTCGTCGAGGGACTTGGTCTGCAAGGCCTGTGCCATCGCTGAAGAAGGGCAAGGCCGCGCCGGTGCACCACGCCAAGGCGGTCTTCGCACCAACATGGCCCGCCCGCCGAAGGCGCGCCCAGCGCGCGCGACGCTCAGTCGGGAAAAGCAGGCTGCGTGTCGCGCGTCGGTTGCCACCAGACGGCGTCGTCGCGCTCGAAGGTCTCGATCGCGAGCAGCCGCCCCTGCCCGCACGGGCCGCCGATGCAGCGGCCGGTCTGCGCAGCGTAGCTGGCGCCGTGGATCGCGCAGATGATGAACTCGCGGCCGCCGTCGAGAAACTCGCCGGGTTGCCAGTCGAGCTCGGTCGGCACGTGCACGCACCGATTCAGGTACGCGACGACGCGGCCCTCGAAGCGCAGGGCGAAGGCGCGCGCCGGCTCGCGGAAGTGGAGAACGTCGAACAGGACGGCGCGTCCCTTCTCGGCAAGCTCGACGCCGGCGCAGAGGCGCTGCGGCGGCAGCGGTGCGACCGCTTGGAAACGGAGCGGTGCAGACGCGCCGGAATCAGGCATTTGCGTCGAGCCAGCGCGCCAGGTCGGCGGTCGAGTGGGCGACGTGCAGCGGCTGGTGGCTCGCGAACTCGTCGTGATCGTGCGCGCCGAAGCTCACGGCGACGCTCGCGCAGCCGGCGTTGGCGGCGAGCTGCAGGTCGTGCGTCGTGTCGCCAACCATCAGCGTGCGGTCGGTCGACGCGCCGAGCTCGCGCATCAACTCGACCAGCATCAGCGGGTCGGGCTTGCCGCGCGTCTCGTCGGCGGTACGGGTGGCGTCGAACAGGCCCGCGAGCGGCGAACCGGCGAGCGCCTGGTCGAGGCCACGCCGGGTCTTGCCGGTCGCGACGCCGAGCCAGTGGTTGCGCGCCTTCAGCGCGAGCAGCATCTCGAGCGTGCCGTCGAAGAGGACGATCTCGTCCTGGCTCGAGAGGTAGTGGTGGCGATAGCGCTCGGCGAGCTCGCCGTAGCGATCGCGCGGGAAATCCGGCGCTGCGTGGCGCAGCGCGTCGCCCAGGCCGAGACCGATGACGAAGCTGGCGTCGCGGTCGCTCGGCACCGCGGTGCCGACGTCGGCGCAGGCCTGCTGGATGCAGCGCGCGATCAACCGGGTCGAGTCGAACAGGGTGCCGTCCCAGTCGAAGACGATCAGATCGAAGCGGCGCGCGAGCATGGCACGCGATTCTTGCGCGCCACCGGCGCTGCCGCGGGCCAGGTTGGGACCCCGGCCGTCGATCAGAGCTCGAGCGGCGTGATCTTCGTCCCTTCGAGGCTGAGATTGGCCATGAGGCCACCCTTTACCAGCACATAGCCGATCACTGCCTGCTGCGCGCTGGCGCTGTCGACCGCCGCGGTCGCACCGGTCCTCATCATCGCCACTGACGCGTCCGCGCCGACCGTCCAGCCGTTGCTGGCCTTGAACTTGTTGAGCGCCTCGTCGGTCATGAAGAGGAGGTACATCGCCTTCGACTCGCCACCGGCGAGGAGGCCGACCGAGCCCGCCGCCGTCTTGTAGTACCGCTCGCTGCGGCCGGCGACGCGCAACGCACCTTCGCCGTACGAGCCGCCGATGACGAACCCGGCGGTAACGATCGACGGGAAGACAAGCACGGCGCGCGACTTCGCGACGAGCTCGCGCGACGCCGGATCCTGGGCGTACAACTGCGCGAGGGCGGCGTCGACTGCCGCGTCGAGGTTCTGCCGCTTCTGGGCAGGGGTGTCGGCCGGAGGCTTCGACGTGGTCGTGCAACCGGTGATGGCGCCGATCGCGAGAGCGGCGGCCGAAGCAAGTGCAATGAGCTTGGATTTCATACGATTCCTCCGAGTGGAGACGACAGCGCCGCGGTACCAAACCGGTACGCGCGGCGACGGCGACTCACATGGAGAATAACGGAAACGACCTTCCAGGCGAAGGGAAACCGCGAGGCTCGCGCGAGGCCCGGGCCTCGCGACCTCAGATGCTGATCGGCGTGATCTTCGTGCCCTCGAGGCTCACGTTGGCCATCAGGCCGCCGTTGGTGAGGACATAGCCGACGATCTCCTGCTGCGCGGTCTTGGTATCCACCGAGGCGCTGGCGCCAACGTTGACGAGCGTGACCGACGCGTCTGCGCCGACCGTCCAGCCCTTGCTGGCCCTGAACTTCGCGAGTGCTTCGTCGGTCATGAACAGCAGGTACACGGCCTTCGATTCGGCGCCCGCGAGCAGGCCGACGGAGCCGGCGGCGGTGCTGTAGTACTCGGTGGTCCGGCCGCGAACGCGCAGCGCGCCTTCGCCGTACGAGCCGCCGACGACGAAGCCGGCCGCGATGATCGATGGGAAGACGAGGACGCCGCGCGCCTTGTTGATCATCTCGCGCGACGACGGATCCTGGGCGTAAAGGCGTGACAGGGCGTTGTCTACGTTGGAGTCGATGCCATGTCGCTTGGCGATCGGGTCGCTGCCGCGCGCCGCCGTGGTGGTCGTCGAGCAGCCGGTGATGCCGCCGACCCCGAGGGCGAGGGCGGAAACGATGGCGAGGAGCTTGGTCTTCATGGTGTGGATTCCTTTGGCAGGTTTGCGCCGCCTTGCAAAGCACCCGAGCTCGGGGCGCACAGGCGTCGACGAATGGCATTGGAACGCCCCCGCCGCCCCGCCGCAGGCGGACGATGCCGGGCCGCGACGTAGGAACAAGCCGCTCAAGCCGACGGTTCGAGCGCCCCGAGGAGGGCCACGCAGGCCGCCGGCAGCGGTGCTTCGAGCTCGATCGGCTCCCCACTCGCCGGATGGACGAAGCGCAGGCGCCGCGCGTGCAGGAACATGCGGTCGAAGCGAAGCGACGCGACACGCTGGCCACGCGCGAGCGCCCGGTTGAGCGCGAAATCGCCGTACTTCGGGTCGCCGGCGATCGCATGCCCGGCGTCGGCGAGATGAACCCGGATCTGGTGCGTGCGGCCGGTCTTGAGCGACACGTCGAGCAGGCTGAAGCCGGTGAAGCGCTGCACCACCCGAACCACGCTGATCGACCGTCGACCCCGCTCGTCGTCCTCGTCGACCGCCTTGACATGACGGCTGCCGTCGGCGAGCGTGTCCTTGCGCAGGGCGACGTCGATCACCTTGAGCGACTCGGGCCAGGCGCCGACGACGAGCGCCGAATAGGTCTTGCCGATCGCGCGGCCGGGCGCGCGCGAGCGCAGGTCGTTCTGCAGCTTGACCAGCGCCGGCCGCGTCTTGGCGACGAGAAGCAGGCCCGAGGTCTCCTTGTCGAGGCGATGGACGAGCTCGAGGAATTCGCCCGGGCGGGCACGCCGCATCTGCTCGATCACGCCGAAGCTCTCGCCGCTGCCGCCGTGGACGGCGACGCCGGCAGGCTTGTCGATGCAGACGAGCGCGTCGTCTTCGTGGACGACGATGAATTCGCGGCCGGGCGCTTCCGGCCGCTCGCTGCGATCGGCGACGCGCATCGGCGGGATCCGGACCTCGTCGCCGAGGGCCAGGCGCGTGTCTGCCGCCGCCCTGCCCTTGTTGACCCGCACTTCGCCGGAACGAATGACGCGATAGAGGTGCGTTCGCGGCACCCCCTTCAGGATCTTGGCGAGGAAGTTGTCGAGCCGCTGCCCGTCCGAGCCGGCGTCGATGCGGACGTTTCGCACGAGCGGCGCGGCGGCGTCGGCATGATCGGGCGGCAGCACCGGCGGGACCGCTTTGGCGGCGCCTTTGCGCCTTATAATGCGTTGCTCCACTCTCGCCCAAGTTGTTGATTTTTCAGAGTCTAGCGGCGAGCTAACGCGCCGCGCGGCCGAGGGAGGAGCGGTCGGATCCAGTTCCGGCCAAGCGGTGATGCAACGTCGCGTCGCCCGGGCAGGCAGCGTCCCCACGCGACGCCGCGGCTCCGAGACGCGACGGCAGAGCAAACAAGAAAGAATCCACGACAAGGTTTCCCGGCCGCAGACGAACGCAAGACCCGGCTCGCGCCGTCGTCTCGCGCCAAGCGCTGCAGCCCTGCGTCCAGTGACCGGAAGCTCGCCACCCAGCCGTTTTCCCACTGTCTCGCGCGCGCCAACGCTGGCGATGCCCGCGGTCGCCTGACCGCACCGGCTCGTCGTCAGTCCAGGGCGATTCCTTCGGTTCCTCTCGTTTCTCGTGCATCTGTGTAGCTGCTTCGGGCCCTGCCCGGTGCAGCGCTGTGGCGCGCGGCCCGCAATCGGGAGCGCGTCGAAGGAGTGCAGATGAAGCGCATGCTGATCAACGCGACGCAGCCCGAAGAGCGTCGCCTCGCCATCGTCGACGGCCAGAAGTTGATGGACTTCGAGACCGAGATCGAGGGTCGGGAGCAGAGGAAGGGCAATATCTACAAGGCGGTCGTGACGCGGGTCGAGCCCTCGCTCGAGGCCTGCTTCGTCGACTACGGCGAGGACCGCCACGGCTTCCTGCCGTTCAAGGAAATCTCGAAGAACTACTTCCGCGAAGGTACCGATGCGCGCACCGCGCGAATCCAGGACGCGATCAAGGAAGGCGACAACCTGCTGGTGCAGGTCGAGAAGGAGGAGCGCGGCAACAAGGGCGCGGCGCTGACCACCTTCGTGAGCCTCGCCGGCCGCTACCTGGTGCTGATGCCGAACAACCCGCGCGGCGGCGGCGTCTCGCGCCGAATCGAGGGCGAAGACCGCGAGGAGCTCAAGGAAAACCTCGACCAGCTCGAATACCCCAAAGGCATGAGCCTGATCGCCCGCACCGCCGGCATCGGCCGCACCGCCCCCGAGTTGCAGTGGGACCTCAACTACATGCTCAAGCTCTGGACCGCCATCGACGGCGCGGCCAAGGCGAGCAAGGGCGCTTTCCTGATCTACCAGGAAAGCTCGCTCGTCATCCGGGCGATCCGCGACTACTTCACCGCCGACGTCGGCGAGATCCTGATCGACACCGACGACATCTACGAGCAGGCGCAGCAGTTCATGACCCATGTGATGCCGGAGACGGCGCACAAGGTCAAGCGCTACCGCGACGATGCGGCGCTGTTCTCGCGCTTCCAGATCGAGCACCAGATCGAGACCGCCTTCGCGCGCACGGTCAACCTGCCGTCGGGCGGCGCGATCGTCATCGACCACACCGAGGCGCTGGTCTCGGTCGACGTCAACTCGGCGCGCTCGACGCGCGGCAGCGACATCGAGGAGACCGCGACCCGCACCAACCTCGAGGCCGCCGACGAGATCGCGCGCCAGATGCGCCTGCGCGACCTCGGCGGCCTGATCGTCGTCGACTTCATCGACATGGAAGAGTCGAAGAACCGGCGCGAGGTCGAGACGCGCCTGCGCGATGCACTTCGTTCCGACCGCGCCCGCGTCCAGTTCAGCTCGATCAGCAAGTTCGGCCTGCTCGAGATGAGCCGCCAGCGCCTGCGCCCCGCTCTCTCCGAAGGCAGCCACATCACGTGCCCGCGCTGCAACGGCACCGGCCACATCCGCGACACGGAATCGTCGGCGCTGCAGATCCTGCGCATGGTCCAGGAAGAGTCGATGAAGGACAACACCGCCGCCGTGCACGTGCAGGTGCCGGTCGAGGTGACTTCGTTCCTGCTCAACGAGAAGCGCACCGAGATCACCAAGATCGAGTTGAAGCAGCGCGTCACCGTACTGCTGGTTCCGAACAAGAACCTCGAGACGCCGAACTACCGCCTCGAACGGCTGCGCCACGACGATCCGCGCCTCGAGAACCTGCAGGCGAGCTACACCATGGTCGACGAGCAGGAAGAGGAAGTCGGCATCACGCGGCGCGAGAAAACCAAGGCCAAGCAGGAGCCGGTCATCAAGGGCATCCTGCCCGAGACGCCGGCGCCGAAGCCGGCGGAGCGGCCGCAACCGGTCGCTGCCGCGCCCGCCGCGGCGACCCCGGCCGCACAGCGCCTCCCGGTCGCGCGGCCGGCAGCTCCGGCGCCTGCGCCCGCGGGCGGCGGTTTCTTCGCTTGGGTCAAGGGCCTGTTCGGGACGCCGGCGGAAGAGCCGGCAAGGCCGGCGCTGAAGGCGCTCCCGGCGCCGGCAACGGCGCCGGGCGGCGAAGCGCCGCGCCGCGATCGCGGCGAGCGGAGCGATCGCGGTGAGCGCGGCGATCGAGGTGATCGTGGCGGGCGCGGTGGACGCGGTGGCCGCGGCCGCGGCGAACGGGGCGAACGGTCCGGCGAGCGGGCTGCCGAAGGCAGCGAGGCCCAGGGCCGCGGCCGCCGCGGCGAGCGCTCGGGCGATCCCGCGCGGACCGGCGAAGCCGGGCCGGGTGAAGGCCGCGAGCCGCGCGAGTCACGCGAGTCACGCGAGCCGCGCGAGCCCCGTGAGGCGCGCGAGCCCCGTGAGGCGCGCGATACGCGTGAAGGCCGCGAGCCGCGCGAATCGCGCGACGGTCGTGGCGGTCGCGGCGAGCGCAGCGGGCGAAACGAAGCGCGCGCCGATGACGGCCGCGGCGAACCCCGCCGCGACGGCCGCAACGGTGGCGCCGCTCGCCTTGCCGGCAGCGCCGGCGAAGGCGCGCTCGCCGCGACCGACGAGCAAGGCACCAACCCGCTGTTCGTCGACACCTTGCCGAATCCGCAGGCCGCCGAAGGCGACGCCGCCCAGGGCGATCGCCAGGGCGGCCGGCGCCGCAACCGACGCGGCGGGCGCGGACGCGACCGCGATGACACACGGCCGGGCGAGCGCAACGACGGCGCGAATGAAGCCGGCGCGCCGGGCGAGACGACGACGTCGTCGGCCGATGCCGCCTTGGGCGGTGAGTTCTGGTCGCCTCGCGGCGAAGGGCGAGAAGGCAGCGCGATCGACGCGACCGACGCGCCACGCGACGAAAGCGCCGGCGTGCTGGCCGGCGAAGGCGCAACGGCTGAGCCGCGCGGCGAAGGCAGCCGTCGCCGCGGGCGCGGGCGTGGGCGTGACCGGGAACGCGCCCCTCGCGAAGGCGAACCGATCGGGAGCGAGGCATTCGCCCCGGAGCGGGGCGAATCTGCGGATCCGATGTTCGTTCCGTTCCTAAGTGCTCTCGATGCTGGCGAGACCGACCGCGAGGCGCGCCGCGACGCGCCGATAGCTGGCGCCGAGGCGCCGCCGCGGAGTGAGCAGCAAATGCCGCGCGAGCCCGCGTCCGATCCCTGGCGTGCCCAGCCGCCGGCGCAGTCCGCGCCGGTGGTCGAGCGCACCGCGCAGAGCGCCAGCCCCGCGCCCGTCGCGATGGCGGCGCCAGCGACGACGTCGTACGCGCTGCCGCTCGACTCGCTCGTCGCGGTCGCCGAGTCGGCGGGGCTCCAATGGGTGAACTCGGACGCGGCCAAGATCCAGGCCGCGCAGGCGGCGCTGGCCGAGACGGCCGAGCCGATCCGCGTCCCGCGCGATATCCCGCCGGTCGCCGCGGTCGACGACGGTCCGCTCGTGCTGGTCGAGACCAAGAAGGACCTGGCGCAGGTCAAACTGCCGTTCGAGACGACGCCACGCGAGACGCAAGGCCTCTAGGCCGTCGCCGCTGACATGAGGCGCTGCGGGCTCGCCCGCGGCGCCTTTTTTCTTGCCCCGCGCTAAGGCAGCCGCTCGAGCGAGCGCTGGTAGGCGGCGTTGTGCATGAGATCGTCCCAGACGATCGGCGCCGTCTGCGGCAGCAGGTCGAGGCGGCGCGCCTCGCTGTCGGGGTCGGCTTGCCAGTTGCCGGCCGCTTCGGCCTCGACCAGTTCGTCGAGCAGGGCGTCGACGGCGGCACCGCCGTCGACCGACTGGTTGCAGAGCAGCACCAGGTCGCAGCCCGCCGAGAGGGCGAGCGCCGCCGCCTCGGCGTAGGTGACCTCGCTATCAGCGATGCGGCGCGCGCCGGCCATGCTCAGATCGTCGCTGAAGATGGCGCCGTCGAAGCCGAGCTGGTTGCGCAGGATCTCGCGCAGCCAGCGCGCAGAAAAGCCCGCCGGGCGCTCGTCGACCTCGCGGTAGATCACGTGCGCCGGCATCACGCTCGCCAACGCCCCGCCGAGCCATTCGTAGGGCCGCGCATCGTCGGCGAGGATGCGATCGAGCGGCCGGTCGTCGAACGGGATCTCGTGGTGGCTGTCGGCGCGAACGAAGCCGTGGCCGGGGAAGTGCTTGCCGCAGTTGTGCATCCCGGCCTGTAGCAGACCGTGCATGACGCCGCGCGCCAGCATCGCGACGACGCGCGGGTCGCGGTGGAAGGCGCGGTCGCCGATCACGCTGCTGCCGCCGTGGTCGAGGTCGAGCACCGGCGTGAAGCTCAGGTCGACGCCGCAGGCGCGCAGCTCGGCAGCCAGCACGTGGCCGGTCGCGCGCGCCGCTTCCATCGCGCGCATGGCGCCGGCGCCGCGGCCGCCGCCGCCGTCGTCCATCCACATCTCGCCGAGGACGCGCATCGGCGGCAGCGTCGTGAAGCCGTCGCTGCGGAAGCGCTGGACGCGGCCGCCCTCGTGGTCGACGCAGACGAGCAGGTCGTTGCGGATCGACTTCACCTCGGCGATCAGCTCGGTCAGCTGACGGCGGTCGCGCCAGTTGCGCGCGAACAGGACGATCCCGCCGGTGAGCGGATGGGCGAGACGGCGGCGATCGTCGTCGTCGAGGGCCAGGCCGGCGACGTCGAGGATGACCGGCGCGTGGGCGTGGTTCATCGTGCGGACTCCTGTTCGACGACGACGAAGCTGGCCGCATAGTCGGCCTCGTCGGTGACGCTCACGTGGGCGCGCAGGCGGCGCGTCGAGAACCACTCGGCCAGCGCGCCATGAAGCCGGATCTCGGGCTTGCCGCTCGGCTGCTTGGCCACCTCGCAGCCACGCCAGGTCATCGGCGTGCGCATGCCGAGGCCGATCGCCTTCGAGAACGCCTCCTTGGCCGAGAAGCGCGTCGCCAGGTAGCGGACGCCGCGCTCCTCGAGCTGGGCGCGGCGGGCGTGGAAGACGATGAGCTCGTTCGGCCCGAGGACGCGCTCGGCGAAGCGGTCGCCGCGGCGCGCCAGCACGGCGCGGATGCGGCGCACGTCGCAGAGGTCGGTGCCGACGCCGAAGATCATCGGCGCACGAGCGAAAGCGCCGCGGTCACGGTGCCGAGGCCGACTCGATGACGCGCCGGTAGGCGCGAACCGCCTCGGCAATGCCGAGCTCGAGCGCGTCGGCGACGAAGGCGTGGCCGATCGAGACCTCGAGGACGCGCGGGACGGCGGCGAGGAAGGCGCCGAGGTTGTCGCGGTTGAGGTCGTGGCCGGCGTTGACGCCGAGGCCGACCGTTTGGGCGGCGCGCGCGGCGGCGCTGAAGGCGGCGAGCGTCGCTGCCTGAGCCGGCGTGCCCCAGGCCTGCGCGTACGGCTCGGTGTAGAGCTCGACGCGGTCGGCGCCGATCGCCTGCGCCTTCGCCATCGCGCCCGCATCGGCGTCCATGAACAGGCTGACCCGGATGCCCAAGGAGCGCGCTTCGGCGACGAGCGGCGCCAGGCGACCGTCGTCGCCGACCAGATCCCAGCCGTGGTCCGACGTTGCCTGCGCCGCGTCGTCGGGGACGAAAGTGCATTGGTGCGGGCGCAGCTCGCGCACGAGCGGCATCAGGTTCTGGTAGGGGTTTCCTTCGATGTTGAGCTCCGCGTCGGGCCAGTCCTTCAGCAAGGCGGCGAGCTCGCGGACGTCGACGGCGCGGATGTGGCGCTCGTCGGGACGCGGATGCACTGTGATGCCGTGCGCCCCTGCCTCGAGGGCGATGCGGGCGAGGCC
>Ga0207703_10004031_pt1 | contig 12139 bp, 14 predicted proteins | sample KBSSwiS12_FD_184304 | JGI IMG/M metagenome (GOLD analysis project Ga0207703, IMG submission 184304) | Switchgrass rhizosphere microbial communities from Kellogg Biological Station, Michigan, USA - KBS Switchgrass S1-2 (SPAdes) (version 2) | ecosystem: Host-associated > Plants > Roots >... | reverse complement strand
CGGCCCCCCCGACAGCCTCGAGGCACGGCTGGTGGGCAACCGGGCGCCGGCGGTGATCGTCTCGCGCCGCCGTCTCTATGTATTCGCGCCGGTGGTCAGCCACCAGGCGAGCGCGCGAGTGCCCTGAGCGGGGCCCCTGCCCCCGGCGGCCCTGCGTGCGCAGCTGCGCTGCGCGACAGAAATCCGTCAGGCGCATTGGCGGGAGCTGCCGCGGCGGCTAGGCTGGGGGAGATGGCTCCGGACCAGCCCGACATCGCGATCCTTGGCGGCGGCCTCTCCGGAGGGCTGATCGCGCTGGCGCTGGCCGCGCGGCGGCCGGACCTGCGCGTGGCGCTGATCGAGCGCGAGGCGCGGCTGGGGGGCAATCACGTCTGGTCATTCTTCACCACTGACCTGCCGCCGGACGGGGCCGAGCTGGTCGAGCCGCTGATCGCCGCGCGGTGGGACAGCGGCTACGACGTGCGCTTCCCCGCTTATGCACGGACCCTCGCGACGCCCTATCGCAGCGTGACCAGCGAACGGTTCGACGCCGCGGTGCGCGAGGCGCTGCCTGGTGAGGCAGTGATCCGCGGTGAGGTCGTGAGCGCGGGCGCGGACCAGGTGGTGCTGGCGGACGGGCGCGTGATCTGTGCGGGGGCAGTGATCGATGCGCGCGGGGCGGGCCGGCTGCCGCAGCTGGTGGGCGGATGGCAGAAGTTCGTCGGCCGCATGCTGCGCACCGCGGAGCCGCACGGGCTGGTGCGGCCGGTGGTGATGGATGCGACGGTGGCGCAAGTGGACGGCTACCGGTTCGTCTATGCGCTCCCCTTCTCGGCTGACACGGTCTTCGTCGAGGACACCTATTACAGCGACGGGCCCGAGCTTGATGTGGCGAGCTTGCGCGGGCGGATCGGAGAGTGGGCCGCGGCGCAGGGGTGGCAGGTGACCGAGGTGCTCTCGGAAGAGACCGGGGTGCTGCCCGTCGTGGCTGGCGGTGACTTTGCCGCGTTCCGGGCGGCGATGGAAGCACCGGGCGGGGCCGGGGTGGCGCTGGCCGGGGTGCGCGCGGGACTGTTCCAGCCGCTGACCTCCTACTCGCTGCCCGACGCGGTGCGCCTCGCACTGATGATCGCGGGCCGCAAAGACCTTTCGGGCACTGGCGTTGCGGCCGCAACCCGGGCATGGGCGGAGCGACACTGGCGCACGGGCGGGTTCTATCGCATGCTCGCCGCGATGCTGCTGGGTGCGGCCCCGCCGGCGGAGCGCTGGCGGGTGATGCAGCGGTTCTATGCCCTGTCGCCGGGGCTGATCGAACGGTTCTATGCGGGCGGATCGACCATGACGGACAAGGCACGGATACTCGCGGGGCGGCCCCCGGTGCCGCTTGGCGCGGCGCTGCGGGCGATCGCCGGGCGGGCGCCGCTGGGCTCGCTGGGAGAGCAGGCGTGAACGCGGCGGCTGCCACGGGAGCGAAGACCGCCTGCGTGATTGGCTCCGGCTTCGGTGGCCTAGCGCTGGCGATCCGGCTGCAGGCCGCGGGGATCGCGACCACGCTGATCGAGGCGCGCGACAAGCCGGGCGGGCGCGCCTACTTCTGGGAGCGCGACGGGTTCACCTTCGACGCCGGGCCGACGGTGATCACCGATCCGGCCTGTCTCAAGGAACTGTGGGCGCTGACCGGGCACGACATCGCGGCGGATGTCGAGCTGATGCCGGTCATGCCGTTCTACCGGCTCAACTGGCCCGACCGCACCAACTTCGACTATTCGAACGACGACGCGGCCCTGCGCGCCGAGATCGACCGCGTGGCGCCCGGTGACTGGGACGGCTACCAGGCCTTCCTGCGCTATGCCTCGGCGGTCTACGAGGAGGGCTACGTCAAGCTCGGCACGGTGCCGTTCCTCGACTTCACCGCGATGATCAAGGCCGCGCCGGCGCTGGCCAAGCACCAGGCGTGGCGCAGCGTCTATTCGATCGTCTCGAGCTACGTGAAGAGCGAGAAGCTGCGCGAGGCGCTCTCGTTCCACACGCTGCTGGTGGGCGGTAATCCGATGACCACCAGCTCTATCTACGCTTTGATCCACAAGCTCGAGAAGGACGGCGGGGTGTGGTGGGCCAAGGGCGGGACCAACCGGCTGGTGGCCGGCATGGTCAGGCACTTCGAGCGGATCGGCGGGACCGTGCGGCTGCACGACCCGGTGCTGCGCGTCCACACGCTGGGCGACCGGGCGACCGAGGTCGAATGCCAGAGCGGATGGCAGCAGCGGTTCGACGCGGTGGCGAGCAATGCCGACATTGTTCATTCCTACCGCGACCTGCTGGGCGACAACCTGGCTGCGCAGGACCGGGCCAAGAAGCTCATGCGCAAGCGGTTCAGCCCGAGCCTGTTCGTCGTCCACTTCGGGATCGAGGGCACCTGGCCGGGGATTCCGCACCACATGATCCTGTTCGGCCCGCGCTACAAAGGCCTGCTCGACGACATCTACGAGCACGGCGTGCTGCCGCGCGACTTCTCCATCTACCTGCACCACCCGACGGTGACCGATCCTTCGGTCGCGCCGCAGGGCAAGAGCACATTCTACGCGCTGGTGCCGGTGGCGCACCAGGGCAAGCTGCCGATCGACTGGGAGCAGGTGGGGCCGCTGCTGGAGCAGCGCATCCTCGACGAGGTGGGGCGGCGGCTGATCCCCGACATCCACGACCGGATCGTGACCAAGTTCCATTACGCCCCGCGCGACTTCGCGCTGGACCTGAATGCCCACCTCGGCAGCGCGTTCAGCCTCGAGCCGATCCTGACGCAGAGCGCATGGTTCCGCGGGCACAACCGCGACGACCGGATCCGCAACTTCTACCTCGTCGGCGCGGGCACGCATCCGGGTGCGGGTATTCCGGGCGTGGTCGGCAGCGCCAAGGCCACGGCGGGGCTGATGATCGGGGATCTGGCGGGGTGAAGCGCCTCGCGGTCTATTGCGGCTCGGCCACCCCGCCTGACGAGCGCTACATGGCGATGGCCGCGGACGTGGGCCGGGGGCTGGCCGAGCGGGGGATCGGGGTCGTCTACGGCGGCGGGCGCCGCGGCCTGATGGGCGCGGTGGCCGGAGCGGCGCTGGCTGCAGGCGGCGAGGTGATCGGGGTGATCCCCGAAGCGCTCGCCCATGCCGAGATCGCCAACCGGGACTGCACCGAGCTGCTCGTCGTTCCCGGCATGCACGCGCGCAAGCAAGCCTTCACCGACCTGGCCGACGGGTTCCTCACCCTGCCCGGCGGGGTCGGCACGATGGATGAGCTGTGGGAGGCGGTGAGCTGGTCGCAGCTGGGCTATCACGACAAGCCGGTGGGGCTGCTCAATGCCTTCGGGTTCTTCGACGAGCTGCTCGCCTTCAACCGGCGGATGATCGAGACCGGGTTCATCCGGCCGGCGCACGAGGCGATCCTGATCGCCGAGCACGAGCTCGACCTGCTGCTCACCCGGATGGCTGCGTACAGCCCGCACACGCCGATCTTCCGTATGCTGGCCAAGGACTTGTGAGGCTACCCGGTCGTCATAGCGAGCGCCCGAAGGGTGCGCGGCAAGCCGCAGCTGGTCCAAGCCCGCCCCGGATTGCCGCGCTACGCTCGCAATGACGAGTGCCGCGGACCGACCTGCCCTCGTCGCGCATGCGCGAAGCGTGATCGCGCGCGGTTCGAAGAGCTTTGCCGCGGCCTCGCGGCTGTTCGACCGCGAGACACGCGAGCGGGTGTGGCTGCTCTATGCCTGGTGCCGCGCCTGCGACGACATCGCCGATGCGCAGGACCTCGGCGGCGCGCTGGGCGACCAGTCGGGCGCGGCCGAGCGGCTGGCGCGCATCCGGCAGCTGACCGCGCTGGCGCTGGCCGGCACGCCGAGCGGAGAGCCGAGTTTCGACTGCTTTGCCGTCGTCGCACAGGAATGCGCGCTGACCCCCGCGATGGCCGAGGACGTGATCGCCGGGTTCGCGCTCGACGCGGCCGACTGGCAGCCGCGCAGCGAGGCCGACCTCCTGCAATACTGCTATCACGTGGCAGGCGCGGTGGGGGTGATGATGGCCGCGGTGATGGGCGTTCCAGCAAGCGACGACGACACGCTGGACCGCGCCTCGGACCTCGGCATCGCCTTCCAGCTCGGCAATATCGCCCGTGACTTGGCCGAGGACGACCGGGCCGGGCGCTGCTATCTGCCGGCCAATTGGCTGGCAGAGGCCGACATTCCGCCCGGCGAGCAGCTCAAGCCGCCGTTCCGGCCGGCGCTGGCAGGCATCGCGCACCGGATGGCGGCGCTGGCCGCCGACTACGAGACCTCGGCGCGGATCGGCGCGGCGCGCCTGCGCTGGCGCCAGCGCTGGGCGGTGCTGGCAGCAGCGGGGATCTACGGCGCAATTGCCCGCGAAGTGGCGGCCCGCGGCGAGCACGCGTGGGACCGGCGGGTGCGCACCGGGCGGGCAGCGAAGCTCGGCCATGTCGCGAGCGGACTGCTGGGTGCGCTGCGCGGGCCGAAGCTGGTCGCGCCGCCGCTGGCCTGGTCGCGGCGGGAGCTGGCGGCGCGCGGCCGCGCCCTCAGGATTGCGGCTGCGGAACGGTCCCCGGCGGATTGAGCCGGCGGAACAGCGTGCCGCGCTCGCTCCACAGCACCAGCACGAGCGCGAGGAACGAGGCGGCAACCATGGCGGTCGACAGCGGGCCGGCGCTGTTGTCGTAGGACTGGCCGATGATCGCCGCGAGGGTGGCTGCGATCGTCGTGCGCAGGAACAGCTGGAGCGAGCTCGCCGCGCCCGCGATCCGGGCGAACGGCTGGAGCGCGATCGAGGAGAAGTTGGCCGACATGAAGCCGCCGCAGATGAGGTTGATCACCCACACCGGGACGAATTGCCACAGCGTCTCGCCGCCGCGATGAGCGAGCCAGTACTGGAGGCAGGAGCTGGCGCCGTAGATCAGCAGCGCGGTGTGGCCGGTGCGGCGCGCGCCGAAGCGCATGACGATGCGCGAGTTGGTGAAGTTCGAGGCGGCCATGCACACCGCCATCGCGCCGAACAGCAGCGGGAAGGCGCGGCCGGCGCCGAAATGCTCGCCCAGCAACTGCTCGCACGACTGGATATAGCCCCACATCACGCCGAGGGTGAGCGAGCCGGCGAGGACATAGCCGATCGATTCGCGGCACAGCAGGACCTCCCTCGAGGAGCCGAAGATGCGCTGGAACGAGATCGGCTGGCGGAATTCGGCGGCCAGCGACTCAGGCAGGCGCAAGGCGATCCACAGGCCCATGGCAGCGCCGAGCAGCGCCGTGACTCCGAAGATCCACCGCCACCCGGCAATCAGCATGACCCCTTGGCCGATGCTGGGGGCGAGCATGGGGACAACCATGAACACGACGAAGATCAGCGACTGGGTGCTGGCCATCCGGTCGCCCTCGAAGCGGTCGCGGACGATCGCGGGGACCACCGCCGCCAGCCCGCCCGAGACGAGGCCGCCAAGCAGGCGCATGGCCAGAAGCGTGGTGAAATCGGTCGCCAGGGCGCAGATCGCCCCGGTCAGCGTGTAGGCGATCACCGCGCCGAGCAGCACGGGCTTGCGGCCGAACCGATCGGCCAGCGTCCCGGGGACCAGTGAGCCCACCGCCATGCCGAGCATGAACATGCCCACGACCAGCTGGCGGTGATTCGGATCGGACACGGCCAGATCGCGCGACAGGTCGGCAAGGGCCGGCAGGATCGCATCGATCGCCAGCGCCTGCAGCGCCTGCGTCAACGCCAGCATCACCACCAGCTCTCTGAGGCCGAGGGGGAAATGCACCTTGGCGGAAGGGGATGCCGACGAAGCCATGCCGTGCCCTTTGACGGTAAGGCGCGGGCGTGACCACCCCTTCGCGACAAAATGATCCTTATGAGTCCGCCGCGCCCGCGATAGGATGGGAGAATGAGCAGGCGCGACGAGGCTGGAGAAGCGCATGACAGCGAGGACGGCGACGGCGAGGCCGGCGCGTTGGGCCTGCGCAAGATCATCCACGTCGACATGGACGCGTTCTTCGCCAGCGTGGAACAGCGCGACGAGCCGGACTTGCGCGGCCGCCCGGTCGCGGTGGGCTTTGCCGGCGAGCGCGGGGTGGTCGCCGCGGCGAGCTACGAGGCGCGGGCGTTCGGGGTACGCTCGGCGATGGCCTCGGCCAAGGCGCTGCGGCTGTGCCCCGAGCTGATCTTCCGCAAGCCCCGGTTCGACGTCTACCGCGAGGTCTCGCGGCAGATCCGGGCGATATTCCTCGACTACACCCCCCACGTCGAGCCGCTGAGCCTCGACGAGGCCTACCTCGACGTGACCGCCGACATGCGCGGGATCGGCTCGGCCACGCGCATCGCCGAGCTGATCCGGGCGCGAATCCGGGCTGAGACCGGGCTGACCGCAAGCGCGGGGGTTTCCTACAACAAGTTCATCGCCAAGCTCGCCAGCGACCAGAACAAGCCCGACGGCCTGTGCGTGATCCGCCCGAGCGAAGGAGCGGCGTTCGTCGCCGGGCTGCCGGTCAAGCGGTTTCACGGGGTGGGGCCCAAGGGCGCGGAGAAGCTGGCGGCGCTGGGCATCCACACCGGCGCGGATCTGCGCACGCACGACCTCGCCTCACTGCGCGCCCACTGCGGAAGCCTGGCCGATTACCTCTACCGCGCCGCGCGCGGGATCGACCTCAGGCAGGTCCGCGCCGACCGGCCGCGCAAGTCGGTGGGCGGCGAGCGGACCTTCCACCACGACATCTCCTCCGGGCCGACCTTGCGCGAGACGCTCGATACCATCGTCGAGATCGTGTGGGGGCGCATCGAGCAGGCGCGCGCGCAGGGCCGCACGGTGACGCTCAAGCTGCGCCACAGCGACTTCACCACGCTGACCCGCGCCCGCTCGCTGCCGCGCGCGGTGGCCGACAAGGCGGAGTTCGCCGGGCTCGGCCATGCCCTGCTGGGCGAGCTGCTGCCCCTGCCCCAGCCGGTCCGGCTGATGGGGCTGACGCTGTCGTCGCTGATCGGCGAGGAGCCCGACAAGCCGGAAATCAGCGCGGCGGAGCCGGCCGGGCAGCTTTCGCTCTGGTGAGGTAGCCGGCCAGGGCCTCGGCCAGGCGCGGGGACAGGTCTTCGGGCAAGGCTTCGGGTGCGAAGAACCCGGCGGCGACGATCTCGCGGCCATCGGGGCGCGGCATGTCGACCGTCCACCCGGCGACGAGGTGGACTTCGTGGCGGATCGCCATGCTGCTGTCGGCCGATTGCCCGAGTGCGACCACCCCGGCGAGCCGGCAGGCGGTTTCCTCGAGGACCTCGCGCGCGCCGGCTGCGACGGCGTCCTCGCCCCGACCGATCCCGCCGCCGGGCAGCATCCAACCGCCCTCACCGTAGGAATGGCGGATCAGCAGGACCCGCTCTTCGGCATCGAACACAAGCACCCGGCAGCCGCGCACGGGGCGGCGACCGACCGCCCACAGCAGTCGCCACCAGCGCTTGCGCACCGCATGGGCGAGGCGCAGGCCGGCGACGTGGACCGGCGCGGGCAGGACCCGGCTCAGCAGAAACAGGTGACCGGGACGGGCGGCGCGGCGCGCGAGGCGGCGGCGAGCATGCGCCCGATCGGCAGATTGCGCTCGGGCACGCCTTGCGCGGCCGAAGCCGCCGCTTCGAACAGCGCACGCTTCTGGGCGCCCCGGATCACGAACAGCAACTGATCGGTGGCGAGCAGCAGCGGGATCGTCAGGCTGAGCCGCTCGAACGGGGCATCGGCCGGGAGCGGATCGGGCGTGAGCCGGACCACGCCGCGCGGGCCGTCTGGTTGCGGGTCCGTGTTGGGGAACAGCGAGGCGACGTGGCCGTCGCCGCCCATGCCCAGCCAGACCAGCGCGAACCGCGGCGGCACCGCGCCCTCGGCCAAGGGCTCGATCCGGGCGCCGGCGGGTCCGAGCAGCGCGCGGATGCGGCCGACGTTGCTGGCGGGATGGTCTTCCGCGACGATCCGGTCATCCCCGGGCCAGATCGTCACCCGGTCCCACGGCAGGGGCCGCGCGGCGAGATCGGCGAGGATCGGGAACGGCGTTGCGCCGCCAGGGAGGCAGAGCGCCACCCCCGCCGGAGCGCGGCCGACCGCGACCAGCAGGCGGTCGGCGATCCAGTCGGCGATGGCGGCGTCGGTGGCGCCGTCGATGAGCGAAATGGCCATCGGTTCAGCCTAGCACCCCGAGGCGGCGGGCGGAACCGCGGTGTACGTGGTTCACCGCAGGAGCAGCAGGCCCGCACCGAGCGCCGCCAGCACCGCTCCGGCGATCCGCCGCGCGGGGCCGAGCCGGGGCGGGACATCTGGCGCCAGCCAGCTGCCGACGAGCGCCGCACCGCTCCCCAGGGCACCGCCCAGCCCGGCCGCCACGGGAGCGGCAGTGCCCACGCCGAGCGCGAGGACCAGCAGCCGCGCGGCGTCGGTCAGCTGGTGGGCGAAGATCACGAGGAAGGCGGCGAACAGCGAGCGGGTCGGCTCTGCCGGGGGCTTGCCGGGGCCGAGCAGGAGCATTTCCCCGCCCGCGAGGACCAGCACCAGGCCCGCGGCCACGCTGCGCAAGGGGGGAGCGAGATCGCCTAGCAGGCGCGCGGCTGCCCAGCCGGCGAGCGCAGCCGTGGCGGCGGCCGCAACCAGCGCGATCACCAGCAGCAGCGGCCGCGCGCCCTGTGCCGCCGTGACCCGGGCGACGAGGACCTGATCGCGCGCGCCGAGGCTGGCGAGAAGACAGGCGATCAGGGCGAAGAGGAAGCCGCTCACCCGCGCGGGGTAGCAGGTGCGCGGCTCAGCGCAAATCGCGCCCGCCAGATGCGGGCATCAGAACCAGCGGCGGCGCTGGACGACCGGGGCCGGTCTGGCGGTTACCGCATCGGTATGGCCCTCGGCGCGCCCTTCGGCCCGCTCGGCCCGCAGCTCGGCTTCGCGGGCGCGCTCATCGGCATCGCGCGTGGCGAGCTCCTCGCTGCGGCGGCGGCGCAGGGCGTCGAAGCTCCACCAGATCTGGCTGTGCGCGAACACCCCGAGCAATCCGCCGACCAGCGCGACGTGGAGCAGGATCGTCGGCAGTTGCGCCGGATCGGCGAACTGGTTGTGGAAAAACAGGATCGTCAGCACGGTGAACCCGGCCAGCAGCAGCGCGGCGAGCCGCGTCACCATGCCGAGCGCGAGAGCGAGGCCGAGGACGATCTCAAACAAGGCGGTCGGGAACACCAGCGCCGGGCTGAGCGCGGCAGACTGGAGCATGGCCGCGGCTGGTCCCGGGTCCATCAGCTTCATCGCGCCCGATACGACGAACAGCAGGGCAATCAGGATACGGCCGATGACGGCGGCAATCGTGGACATGGGCGCTCTCCCCATTGGTGTGTGGGGGGAGCGGCTGGCGGGGGGATTGGTTCCGGGGGGTCGGCAGCGTGAATGTCAACATGCCCCGTCCCCCTGCGCAGGCGGGGGCTCGCGCCTGAGCAGGGGCGACGGTTCAGGTGACGCAGTTCAGTGCCGGGCACCCGCTAGAGCTTGGGCAGCGTGACCCCGCGCTGGCCCATGTACTTGCCGGCGCGGTCGGCGTAGCTGACCTGGCAGGGCTCGTTGCCCTTGAGGAACAGGAACTGGCAGGCGCCCTCGTTGGCGTAGATCTTGGCCGGGAGCGGCGTGGTGTTGGAGAATTCGAGCGTGACGTGGCCTTCCCACTCGGGCTCGAGCGGGGTGACGTTCACGATGATCCCGCAGCGCGCATAGGTGCTCTTGCCGAGGCAGATCACCAGCACGTCGCGCGGGATGCGGAAGTATTCGACCGTGCGGGCGAGCGCGAAGGAATTGGGCGGGATCACGCAGATGTCGGTCTTGCGGTCGACGAAGGAGTTCGAGGAGAAGTCCTTCGGGTCGACCACCGCGCTATTGACGTTGGTGAAGATCTTGAACTCGTCGGCCACGCGCGCGTCGTAGCCGTAGGAGGAGAGGCCATAGGAAATGCAGCCGTCGCGGCGCTGGCTCTCCACGAACGGCTCGATCATGCCGTTGTGCAGCGCTTCGTTGCGGATCCACCGGTCGGAGAGAATCGTCATGCGCGGGTGGTGGCGCAAGCCGCCGCGGTGGGCAAGTTGAGCACCGCTATTGTCCACCGGGCCAGCGCATGACAGCACTTGCGCATGACGGGTTTCAACCGAACCGAGCCGCTGGGGCGGCGCATCGTTCGCCTGCTGCTGGTGGCGCTCTATCTGGCCGCTGGCGTGATGCATCTCACCAGGCCTGAACCGTTCATCGCGATCACGCCGCCCTGGGTGCCCGCCGCGCCGCTGGTCATCACGCTGACGGGGCTCGCCGAACTGGCTGGCGCGATCGGCCTGCTGCAAGGCTGGTCGCCTGCACTGCGCCGGGCGGCCGGCTGGGGCCTTGCCGCCTACGCGCTGTGCGTCTGGCCGGCGAACGTGCATCACATGCTGATGGACCTCGCCCGCCCCGACCACGGGCTGGGCTGGGCCTACCACGGGCCGCGGATGCTGATGCAACCGGTGCTGATCTGGGCCGCGGCGTGGGCTGGCGGCGGGTTGCGCGGGGGCCGGACGGCCTCGCCCGCTCAGAGCCGGTGATAGGCCCTGTACCACTCCACGAAGGCCGGGACCCCGGTTTCGATGGAGGTGGTGGGCTGATAGCCAAGATCGGCGCGGATCGCCTCGATATCGGCGAAGGTGCGCGGCACGTCGCCGGCCTGCATCGGCTGTAGATCGAGCACCGGGGTGATCCCGGTCGCCGCCTCGAGCAGCCCGATCACCTTCATCAGGTGTTCCGAACGGTGATTGCCGATGTTGTAGAGCCGGTGCGGGGCCATGCTCCCGCCGGCCTTCCGCGCGCCGTCGTCCGGCGGGGGATTGTCGAGGCTGGCGAGGACCCCGGCGACGATATCATCGATGAAGGTGAAATCGCGGTACATGTCACCGTGGTTGAACACCGGCAGCGGCTCGCCGGCGTAGAGTTTGCGGGTGAAGATCCACAGCATCATGTCGGGCCGGCCCCACGGGCCGTAGACCGTGAAGAACCTCAGGCCGGTGAGCGGGATCCGGTAGAGGTGGGCATAGGTCTCGCTCATCAGTTCGTCGGCGCGCTTGGTCGCGGCATAGAGCGAGACGGGGTGATCGGCCCGGTCCTCGACCGCGAACGGCACCTTGGTGTTGCCGCCATAGACCGAGGACGAGCTTGCATAGACCATGTGCGCGACGCCGCGATGGCGGGCCAGTTCGAGCAGGTTCAGGTGGCCGACGAGGTTCGACTGCACATAGGCGTGAGGGTTTTCGAGACTGTAGCGCACCCCGGCCTGAGCGGCGAGGTGCGCGATGCGCTCGAACCGGTGCGGGGCCAGGGCGGCATCGAGGCCGGGGTGATCGGCAATGTCGTGCTCGATGAAATGAAACCGTCCGGCACCTTCTTGGCGGAGCACGGCCAGTCGCGCCTCCTTCAGCGCCGGGTCGTAATAGTCGTTGCAGTTGTCGACGCCCACCACGTGATCGCCGCGGGCAAGCAGCGCGCGGGACAGGTGGAAGCCGATGAACCCGGCCGCGCCGGTGACGAGTACGTGCATGGCTGCGCTCCGTAACCGCCCGGGCTTAGAACCGGGTTAATCAGATCCCCGCGTACCACGCATAGTCCGCCCGGTCCTCCCAGAACCCGCCTTTCCCGCCATAAAGGCCGGCGAGGCTGGAGCGCGCCTCGATCCGCGTCACGAACTTGGCCTGCTTGTAGCCGAGCTGGCGCTCAACCCTGAGGCGGATCGGGGCGCCGTGCTCCACGCCCAGCGGCGCTCCGTTCATGGCATGGGCAAGGATCGTCTGGGGATGGAAGGCGTCGAGCAGGTCGATCGATTCGTAATAGGGCGCGCCGCCGCCGAAGTTGTCGGCACAATGGAACACGATGTACCGGGCGGCGGGCAGCAGCCCGGCGGTCTTGAGAATGCCCCCGAGCTGCGGCCCGGTCCACTGGCCGATCGCGCTCCACCCTTCCACGCAATCGTGCCGGGTGATCTGGGTGCGCTGGGGCAGGCTCCTCAGGCGTTCGAGCGAAAGATCGAGCGGGCGCAGGACGAGGCCATCGACCCGCAGCTGCCACTGGGTGAAACCGGCGGCGGCATGGCGCGCCCAATCGG
>Ga0207703_10004030_pt1 | contig 12147 bp, 9 predicted proteins | sample KBSSwiS12_FD_184304 | JGI IMG/M metagenome (GOLD analysis project Ga0207703, IMG submission 184304) | Switchgrass rhizosphere microbial communities from Kellogg Biological Station, Michigan, USA - KBS Switchgrass S1-2 (SPAdes) (version 2) | ecosystem: Host-associated > Plants > Roots >... | reverse complement strand
CGCGAGACTCCTGGAAATCGCGTTGATACCGCCCTTGGTGATCATCGGGACGGATGCAGTGAACGCGGCCAGCGGATGATCGGCGATCGTTGCACCAATACTGACCACGCTGCCGCCGCTCTTTTGAGCGAGCATCTGCTTCACGGACAGTTGAGTCACGTAGATAAACCCATTCAAATTGGTGGACAACAGCGCCTGGAAATCTTCGGGCGTGTAGTCGGTAAACGGTTTCGCGAAAAAGATTCCCGCGTTGTTCACCAGGGCATCGACCGAGCCGAAGCGCTTCAACGCGGCCGCTACGATCTTCTCGGCCGTCGTGGCCAGACCGATATCACCGTCAACCAGGGCCAGCCGGTCCGAGCGCTGTAACTCGTTTCTGTTGCTGATGTTGCGTGAGTTGGCTACCACGTTGTAGCCGCGGTCGAGGAACAGATTGGCCACTGCGGCACCAATTCCCTGCGACGCGCCCGTCACGATGACGGTTTTCTGTTTCGTAGTCATGTGAACCTCGTGTTTTTGCTGCGGAGAAGTATCGGACCGGCTTGGGCAATTGATAAGATGGGAAAGTCTGGAATCTGCTTTCCATAAATGGCAAAGTGGCCCGCCATGGCAGACCTCGACAATATTCTGATATTCGTCAAAGTGGCCCAGTTCGAGAGCATCAGCGTGGCTGCGCGCTCGTTGGGGATGCCAATCTCCACGGTCAGCCGGCGATTATCGGTGTTGGAGTCGGAGCTGGGCGTGTCGCTCCTCAGGCGTACCACCCGTCGGGTGACCCTGACGCCGCAGGGGCGCGAGTACTTCAATCAGTGCCAGGAACCGCTGCTCCTCCTACAGGAGGCAGAGAGGGTACTGACCGAGGCACAGAAGAAGCCCGAAGGCATGTTGAGAATCTCAGTGCCGGTCATTCTGGGACAGGCGTCTTTTCTGGACTTCATTTCCGCGTTCCTGAAGGATCATCCGCGGATTCGAATCGACCTGTTCATCACCAATCTGTTCCTCGACCTGGCCACGCAGAACGTTGAGGTCGCGATCCGTTTCGGCGAGATGCAGGACTCGAGCATCGTCGCCACCCGCCTCGGGAAGAGCGTTCGCTATGTGGTGGCAGCCCCCGAATACCTGAAGGGCCGCGAGCTTCCCGCCGAACCCGTGGATCTCCAGAAGCACGACTGTGTGATGCTCAACGCCAAGAACAACGAAACCGACTGGGATCTGCTCAGCGGTAGAAAGAAGGCACGGGTCCGTGTATCAGGGCCGATATCGAGCCGCGACTTCAATTCGGCCAGCAGCTTCGTGTACCGGGGCCACGGGGTCGGGCTGCTGCCTTCGACATACTGTGACGAAGCACTGGTGAACCGTCAGCTCATACGGCTACTACCGAATTGGGCCTCCCCGCCGATTCCCGTATTCGCTGTCTATCCGAGCCGGAAATTTCTGCCTCTGAGGTTGAGTGTGTTCCTGGAAGCACTGGCCGCCTGGAAAAGTCCTTTGTGGATCAGGGACTAAAGGCCCGGTGCGCCTGTATTGCTTGTTCCCAACGGACGCATTAGTGTGGACGGCAAATGAACAAATGGCTCGTGGCAGGCGTTTTGAGCTGCGTACCAGCGCTTGCGATGGCGCAATCGATTCGGTGCGGGACCAAGATTATCGGCGTGGGAACGACGCGGGGGGAAATCACCGCGAAATGCGGCGAGCCAACGCAGGTTGAACACAAAGTGGCGTACACCGGCACGAGCATCTCCACCGGCAGGCAGACGAGTCTGACCAGCGGCGTGACCGTCGAAGTGCAGATAGAGATATGGACGTACAATTTCGGCCCGAACAAGCTGATGCAGCGTGTTCAGCTCGAAGACGGCATCGTCGTCAGGATTGAGTCGCTCGGCTACGGCTACTGATACTGCGGCGAAATCCGCACGCCCACACGCCGCGCGCCCCAGGTTCCGGGCTCCCCCGCGAACACTCCGGCTATCTGCGTACCGCAACTCTTGCAAGCGCCGCTGTCGGCGAGCCGCCACCGGCCGAGTTCATACCAGTCGCGCTCGATCACAGCGGTTCCACAATGGGGGCAATACGTGCTGCCACCTTTGCGGTCGTGAATGTTGCCCGTATAGGCGTAGTGAAGCCCATTCGCAAGTGCGATGTTGCGAGCGCGAGTCAGTGTCGCCGGTGGCGTGCACGACTTATCGCGCATCTTCCAGTCCGGATGAAACGCCGTGAAATGTAACGGAACGTCGGGGCCGAGTTTGTCAGCCACCCATTGAGTCAACTGGTTCAACTCAGCGTCAGAGTCGTTCTCCCCCGGAATGAGCAGGGTCGTGATCTCCAACCACACGTTGCTCTCGGTCTTCAGATACTCGAGTGTCTCGAGCACCGGGGCGAGCGCGCCGCCACAAATCTTGTAGTAAAAGCTCTCGGTGAACGCCTTGAGATCTACATTCGCGGCGTCCATATGCCGGTAGAACTCGATACGCGGCTCAGCACACATATAACCTGCTGTCACGGCGACACTCTTAATGCCACGCGCACGACATGCATCAGCAGCGTCCATCGCGTATTCCATGAACACGACAGGGTCGTTGTATGTGAACGCAATGCTCGCGCAGCCAAGCCTTTCCGCAGTGGCGGCGAGATCCTCGGGGCTCGCGCTGTCGGCAAGTGTGTCCATTTCGCGCGACTTCGACATGTCCCAATTCTGACAAAATTTGCACGCTAACAAACAACCCGCCGTACCGAAGGACAGGACGCTCGTGCCCGGTAGGAAATTGTTCAGAGGCTTCTTCTCGATGGGGTCAACACAGAAGCCGCTGGAGCGGCCATAGCTGAAGAGCTTGATACGTCCCGCCTCAGCGCCCCGCACGAAGCAAAGACCGCGTTGTCCGTCGCGCAGCTTGCAGGCGCGCGGGCAAACATCGCACTGGACCCGGCCGTCCGCAAGCACGTGCCAGTAGCGTGTATCAATGATTGAATCTCCCGGAGGTCGTACTCCGATGCTTTCTGCTGCCTCGTCCATGGGTGCAATTGTGCTCGCATTCGCAGAGGTCGATACTCCCTTTGTATGCGCGGTGAAACCTCAGTTACCCCTATTCGGGCGCCGGCTGTAGCGGGACTGTTCTATCCACGCGATCCTCAACAGCTGCGCGCCGCGATAGCGGACTGCTCAGCTCGAGCGGCGGCCAAGGGAGCGGCTACTCCAAGAAGCGCGCGGCGCGCACTCAGCTCGACACCCAAGGCTTTGATTGCACCACACGCCGGCTATGTCTACTCGGGGCCAATAGCGGGTTCCGCATATGGCGCCGTCGGTAAGGCCGCGCAGAGGATCAAACGTGTCGTCCTGATTGGTCCAAGCCACTTCGCGCGCTTCCCTGGCCTCGCTGTATCTCGCGCGGCAGCCTTCAAAACGCCCCTCGGTGCCGTACCGATTGACGACTCCATGCGCGACGAAATCCTTCGGCTGCCAAACGTAGTGCCAGCAGATTACCCGCATGCGCGCGAGCACAGCCTGGAAGTGCAACTACCGTTTCTGCAGGTGCTGCTGGGTGAATTTCGCCTGTTACCCATCGCAACTGGCGAGGTAACCACCGAGGATGTTGCCAGGGTGCTGGAACATGTCTGGGGCGATGAGGAAACGCTCATCATTGTGAGCTCCGACCTCTCGCACTATCTCCCTTACGAGTCGGCGCGCAGCATGGATGCCGCCACGGCCCAGGCGATCCTTGGCTGCTCGACTGAGCTCGATGGCGAGCAGGCTTGTGGTTGCGACGGCATCAACGGGCTCTTGCAAGTGGCGATCGAGCGCGCGCTCGATGTACAGCTGCTGGACCTTCGCAATTCGGGCGATATGAGCTCCGAACGCTCCCGGGTAGTCGGTTACGGTGCCTTCGCGCTGTACGAGACTCCTGTTGGCGCGCGGAGGAATAGAATAGAACCGGAGAGCGACGCGTGAGCCGCTCGGGAGCAGTGCAACAAAAATCCCCCTCGCACCGGAGGTTTCCATGTCATTACGTATAGGCGACCAGGCACCCGACTTCACCGCGGACACGACGGAGGGCACGATCAGGTTCCATGAGTGGATCGGCAACGGTTGGGCGATCCTGTTCTCCCATCCGAAGGACTTCACTCCGGTGTGCACAACCGAGCTCGGGTACATGGCGCGGCTGAAGCCGGAGTTCGAGAAACGCAACACCAAGATTATCGGCCTGAGTGTTGACTCGGTGGACGACCACAAAAGATGGACGCGCGACATCGAAGAGACGCAGGGAGCCAAGGTCACCTATCCGCTGATTGGTGATCCGGAGTTACAGATCGCGAAGCTCTATGACATGCTGCCCGCCGAGACACGCGGCGAAGCCAAATCGCGAACTCCCGTGGACAATGCAACAGTCCGCTCCGTGTTTCTCATCGGACCTGACAAGAAGGTCAAGCTGATCCTCACGTACCCCATGAGTGCCGGCCGCAACTTCGATGAGGTCCTGCGGGTTCTCGATGCGATCCAGCTGAACGCGAAGCACAATGTGGCCACGCCCGTGAACTGGAAGCGCGGCGACGACGTGATCATTCCAACGTCCGTCTCCGACGAGCAGGCCAAGACTCAATTTCCCGCCGGCTGGAAGGCACCCCGGCCTTACCTGCGCATTACTCCACAACCGCGGTAACACGGCGTCTACCCCACCGCATCGTAGTCATCGATGCGGTGGGTCCTTCAAGGCAACATGCGGGCTAACACACCGTCCCGGCGGATCCCATGGCGAGCCGCCGCGAGCAAGTGCAGCGCTATCAACGCCACGAATAAATATGACGTTACAACATGCGTCGTATTGAACACAGCGTAGATTGCCTTGTCATCAACACCCCACGGGGGTAGCAGAATGAAATTGAACAGCTTGACGCCATACTTGCTGAAATTCGACGCGATGTATCCCGAGAGGGGCATGACGACCATGCAGCCATACAGCAGCAGATGAGTCACTCTGGAGGCCAGGTGCTCCCATGCGGGCACGAACGCCGGTAGCGGCGGCGGAGGATGCCACAGGCGCCAGCCCAGTCGGAACAGGATGAACAGGGCTAACGTAAGACCCGTCGATTTGTGCAGATTCACATAAAATCCCCGCATCGGTGTGCCCTTGGGAATCCCTTCCAGAAACCAGCCGAACGCGATCTGCGCTAAAACCAGCGCTGCGATCAGCCAATGCAAGGCCATGGCAAGCCGGCCGTACCGAGCGGGTGGAGTGGATAAAGAACTGTCGGAATTGACGCTCAATGGGTGCACCCGCTAAAAAACAGACGGCAGTCGATGCGGCACTGTGGTGCCGCAGTATGCGTACCCATGAAACGCCAGTCCAATGAGATCCGGCGGCCCGGTTAGATGGATCTATGGTCGGCGGATTTCTCAGGGGCTGTCATTGACGCTCGAGTGTCAGGAGCGTGACAACGATTTTGGCTGACGAAGCATCGCGCTCGATACCAAACGCGCCATAGCCTGAATACAACAGCGCACGGAGCGCAGGATTAAGAGAGATTCCACTCAGGAATGGACCACTGAGCGAGGCCACCTCAATAGCGCACAACGACGTTCGGCATTCGACGCTGCGAATTGCGAATTGACCCGAACTGGCCATGACGAGTGCCCGCAGCTTGGATTCGACATCCGCTGCCCACGCAAGGTCCCGCGGTTCCTGGGCAAATTTGTCCAGCTGTTCATCCAGATTGGGGCAGCCGCCGCGACTCTTGCAGCCGGCGATCACCGACGCAGAGACGGGGAAGTGGCGACCGACCACCGCGGCCGGATCCATCGCGCCGGTCTCACCGGCCGCAGAGGCCACAGGTTCGCTTGCACCGCTTTGCTGTGAACCTTGCAACTGCACAGGTGGCGCAGCGACCTCGTGAATGGATGGCGCAGTAGCGGTGGGAGCAACCACCGACCCCTTACGCGGAGTTTGAGCTGATTCGAGTTTGGCCAGGGGGGAGGTAGTGCCGGGGGCTGACGTGCCTCGACCCATCGACCCTTGCCCTGAAGATGGGAAGACCGGCGCCCCCTGGACTTCCATCTGTAGCGTTGGCTCGTCAGCGCCGCCCGTGAGCCTTTGCTCCAGTGCGATTGCCAGGCCGAGCAACGCTAAGCCCGCAACAAGCCATACAACAGATGTTCTAGACATCACCTCACCCGATGGAACGCCTATGGGTGGTTGTCAAAAGGTTCGTTCCCGGTGCCGTGATACTTATTCTCACCTTCATTCTTCTTCGGATTGACGCCACTCGGGTCGGGATGCGGCACTCCCAGCTCATCATAATACTGGTTGAGGTAATCCTTGGCGGCCTGCAGGTCTTTGTCATGGGCGTGCTCCTTATTATCGGCACGATCCGTTGCCGCTTGTTGCTCCATGGCCTGCCGGGCCAGTTCCGCCTGGATCGCGCGATCCGCCTTGTCGCCTGCCCCGGTTTCCTGGCAGCTACCGCCACCACAGGTCTCCGTCGGCTCCCCGCCCTGTTGTTGGGCCGCATCCGGCGGGCAGAGGCCCAGCGGATCCATGCGGCTGGTTGGATTGCCGCCGGCGTAGGCATACAGATTGATACCCCCCGCGATTCCGAGCGGATCCTTCTGCACATAGCGCCCGGTCAGAGGATCGTAGTTCCTGAAATAATTGTAAGCCAGATCGCTTTCAACATCGCGATATTGCCCGGGAAACCCCTGATTGTATGTAACCACGCTCGACCCGATCACGGCCGCTCCAAATGCCTGATAGCGCGCCTGCCACACGACTGCACCGGCGGAATTCGTCAGAATACGCGGAGTCTGCGCACCGTCAGCGTGCACGTAATAAGTGCCGTTTGGATCCTGCACCTGGGTCGCGGCCCAATCGCCGGGCAGATACCCGTACCGAAACGTGCGATTCCCCGAGCCATCATATTCTGCAAGCAGACGTGGGCCGTCCCACAGAAACCATACCGCCGTGCCGTTGACGGTTTTTGCGATACGCCGCCCGGCCGCATCATAAATGTACGAAGCCGAGTTGCCATACCTCACCAACCTGTTGGCGGCATCATGCGTGAAGGTCGCTCCATCGTTGCGCGTAGCAATATTGCCGTCGGCGTCAAATGAGTAACTCAGGCTTCCGCCCTGAAGGATCCTGTTGTTGAGATCGTACGTCCATTGAGATTGATTGGCGGTGTCATGGCGATTCCCAACGCGGTCGTACGTGTAGCTTTCGTTAACCAGCCCCGAGGCGGCCGGATGAAGAGCCTGTGTCAGGTGACTCATACCGTCGTACGCGTATGTATGAGATCCGTCCGGATCGGTCAACGAAGCTACGTTGAGAACGTCGTCGTACGTATAACCATAGCTTGCAATCTGCCCACTCGAGCCATTGACGGTAATCGTGTCGGTCGGACCGTTGGATTTGTAGGTGTACGAACGGCTTACGCCATTGGGCAAAGTCACGGTCTGCCGGTCGTCATTGGCGTAGTAAATGATCCCTATCGAGTCTGTGCCAAGAGTCGCAGATGCAAGCTGGTTAAGCTTGTTGAACGTATATGAATTCGTCACGGCCACGCCGTCCTGCAAGGTCAACGAGCTGCGATTTCCAAAGCGATCGTAACGATGTTGCAGGATCCGGTTTCCGCCGGGTAGGTAGCCAACCGTTTCGTCATATGGGCGGCCCAGGGCGTCATAGGTGAGACTGTAGATTGGCGCCGCTTGAACACCATCGTCCGTCTCGGACAGCACGTCGCCATCGTCGTCACGCACGTACGTGATCGTTCGGTCTGGTGTCGCCGCCGTCATTGTCGGATATCGCTGCTCACTCTTGACCGGTCCCCAGTCCTCGTAGCCATACGTTATCTTCTCGTTACGTGCCGTAGTCTTCTGTGAGAGACGGCCACGGTTATCGTAGGCATATCGCACAACTTGTCCGAGCGGTTGCGTAACGGACGTAACTCTTGACAGCGAATCGAACCCATAGGATGTCGTGTGCCCCTCTGCGTCAGTGATGGAGGTCAGATCTCCTGCGGCATCGTAAGTGAACTGCGTTCGCGCGCTCGGCGTAACACCCAATTGGGTGACTGCGGTATTACGATTCAGCATGTCATACTCGAACCGCGTCTCCCGGTTCAATGCGTCGATGACCGATAAACGATTGCCGACTGCGTCATAGGCGATCGTCGTCACCTTTCCCGCCGGATCCGTCAGCCGCTTCATTCGCCCCATGAGATCGTAGCTCATGGAGGTCGTCCGGTTGATTGCGTCGGTCACGGAAAGTGTACGGCCCTCGCTGTCCAGCTGGTAAGACAGGTAGTTGACGAAATTCCCGGAATTGTCCTTCCTTTGCACGCCGGTCAGCTTATTTCGAGCGTCGTACACGAATTTCACCACTTGGCCTTCTCCGGCGGCTGTGGTTCGGCCCACTTCAACCTGAGTTCGAACCAGGTCGGTGTAGGTATTGATCGTCTGCTCGCCGAGCCGATTCGTTGCAGTCGTAATCCGCCCCAGATCGTCGTAGGCGTATTGGGTCAGGTTTCCGCGAGCGTCATATTTCTTGATCTCGAACCCGCGCCCATCGTAGTCGAACTGGCGTGCACCTTGCGGGACCGCCACGCCTCCCACTTTGAAGTACGTCCTGGTAACCCACTCTCCCGTATATTCCCTGACGGCCTGTACGCCATCCGGCAATGTGGTCGTGATCAGGCGATTGCGGCCGTCATAACTGTACGAGGTCGATTGAAAGGTCCCATCGTCACGGCGCAAACTCATTGCCTGAACCGTGACGGGCACACCCTCCGAGTTGTAGTTAAATGCGTATTCGGTTCTGAACAGTTTTGCAGGCGCCGCACTGGAGACAACCTGTTTGCTCGCAATCCAGTTGTGATCGTAGGTCCACGTGCGCGCCAGAACTTCTCCGGAAGAAAGTGTAACGGTCTCCGAGAGCATGTTTCCGGCCGCATCATACGTCCAGTCAGTTGCCTGCAGCAGCGCAAGTGCCCCAGCTGCGTTCTGCCAGACTTCTTTCCTCGAGTAGAGCTTCGCCGGATTGACAGCAAATCGGAACTCGTTACCCAGCGCGTCCGTACGCTTTGTGATCTTGCCGCTTGGGTCGAACTCATACAGTTCGACCGCAGTGTAGGGGTTCAGCCCGTTGGCATCCCTAACCGTCGTCGTCACCTTGGTCTTCGTGAGCGGGACCGTGTATTCAAAATCGATTTGGCTGCCGCCGTAAACCTGCCGTGTTACCCGGTCCTGGTCGTCGTACGTGTTGACGACGCTGGTCTTCCCCAGTACTGGAGTGTCCTGGGTGAGGTTGTGCAGATCGTTCGGATCGTTGTATTGGTAATCCGAGGTCACACCCGCCAAACCCGAAACGCGTGTCAGATTTCCACGGGTACTGCCCCCCGGCTGCGCGTCATGCGAGTACGTAACCGAGCGCCCGTCACTCGCCGTAATTGTCGTCAATCGGCCGGTAGGCTCATCGTATGTAAGCGTGATGAAGTGACCCGTGGGAGTTCCGTCCACGGCACGTTCGTCAACGCGCGTCAGGCGATAGTTGTATGCGACGGTCAAGGACGCAGTCGGATCGAGTGCGTGCTTTGATGTACCCATCAGAGGCAACTTGCCGCGGCTGTCGTAGGTCAGCTCCTGGCGATTGCCCTGTGGATCTCTTATGGCCGTCAATCGGCCCTGCGCATCGTAATAGTCACGTATTCCATTCAGGTAGGTCAGCTGGAAAGTGCCATCGGACTGCTGCGTGAGCGTTCCCAGGCGTCCCACTCCCGGTGGTGTGACGTAGCTTCCACCGCTATAGGTGTATTTGTCTTTGACGCCGCAGCTATAGCGGACGACAACAGAGTTATCAGGGTACTGGTACAGCCGACGATCGAGTTCGAAGGCCCACCCGTGGCCCAGGGGACTGTCATAGTCCGTCTGACTGTCGTACTGACGATGCAGACGGATCGGAAACACTCCCTTGACGACAAGGTCGTTTGCCTCGACCGTCTCGGCGCCGCTGAACAGCGTTACGGGCGAGCCGCACGTCGCGGGTGGACCGCTGTCGTTGGGGTTGCCGGGCTCGTCAGGCGGACCGCCGCCGCCACCGCCACCGCCACCGCCACCACCGCCGCCACCGCCGCCATCGCCATCGCCCCCACCATCACCGCCGCCGTCGCCACCGCCGCCGTCGCCGCCACCACCGTCGCCACCACCGCCACCACCGTCGCCACCGCCGCCGCCGCCGCCGCCACCACCACCACCACCGCCGCCACCGCCGCCGCCGCCACCTCCGCCGCCGCCAGCGCCCAAGGTGCCGCGCGACGAGGCCGTGACCTCGCTGGACAATGACGATGACAAGAAGGGGGATGAGGACCTGGTTCTCGACCTTAGCGAGCTGACGCCGGATGAGATCACCGAGATCGACACCGGAGTGACGAGCGGCGCGGACTCCAGCGACTGGGATCCGATCAACATTGATGAGGAAAAGGCGAACAAGTGCTCCGGCGCGGGCAGCGCGAGCGCGTCGACCAAGGGCAGCCCGGCTGCCTGCGGCGTCAAGCAGAAATAATATTTAGCCCACCGACGACGACGAACCGCTGGAAGAGCGCGAATGCGCTTGGTAGCGGTGGCGAATGCCCGACCCCGACGTTTCTTCCGTAATCGAGACCCCGTTCGACGCCGCCCTCTCCGAGCGCTACCTCGTCTATGCGCTGTCCACCATCACAGCGCGCTCGCTCCCCGACGTTCGCGACGGCCTGAAGCCGGTCCACCGCCGGCTCTTGTGGGCGATGCGGCTGCTTCGGCTGGATCCCGCCGGCGCTTACAAGAAATCAGCGCGCGTCGTCGGAGACGTCATCGGCAAGTACCACCCGCACGGCGACCAGTCGGTCTATGATGCGATGGTCCGGCTCGCGCAGGACTTCGCGCTTCGATACCCACTGGTCGACGGCCAGGGCAATTTCGGCAACATCGACGGCGATAATGCCGCTGCCTACCGCTACACCGAGGCGAAGCTTACCGCGGTAGCGATGCAGCTGATGGCCGGGCTCGACGAGGGCACGGTCGACTTCCGGCCCACCTACAACGGCGAGGAGGAAGAGCCGGAGGTCTTCCCCGGCCTCTTCCCGAACCTGCTCGCGAACGGAGCAAGCGGCATCGCGGTTGGGATGGCGACGTCGATCCCGCCGCACAATGTCGGCGAGCTGATCGATGCTGCGATGCACCTGATCGACAATCCGAAGGCCGAAGACCGCAGCCTGATGGATTTCGTCGCCGGCCCGGATTTCCCGACCGGTGGCGTCCTCGTCGACAGCCGAGATGCGATTGCCGAAGCCTATGCCACGGGGCGCGGCTCGTTCCGCCTTCGCGCCCGGGTCGAGGTGGAGCGCGAGAAGGGTGGGGCCTGGCACCTATTGGTCAGCGAGATTCCCTACGGCGTCCAGAAGGCCAAACTGATCGAGCAGATCGCCCAGCTGATCGGCGACAAGAAGCTGCCGATCCTCGCCGACGTGAAGGACGAGAGCGACGAGCAGGTTCGGCTGGTGCTGGAGCCCCGCGCCCGCACCGTTGATCCCGACCTGCTCCTCGAGAGCCTCTACCGCCTGACCGATCTCGAGATCCGGTTCCCACTCAATCTGAACGTGCTCGACGCGACCCGGACGCCGGGCGTGATGAGCCTACGCCAGGCGCTCACCGCCTGGCTTGCGTTCCAGATCGAGGTGCTGGTCCGGCGCAGCCAGGTCCGGATCGGGAAGATCGACGACCGGCTCGAGCTGCTCGAAGGCTTCCTCATCGCCTTCCTCAACCTCGATCGCGTGATCGAGATCATACGCACCGAGGACGAGCCCAAGCCGGTGATGATGGCGGAATTCTCGCTCACCGACCGCCAGGCTGAAGCGATCCTCAACATGCGCCTGCGCCAACTGCGACGCCTCGAGGAGATGGAGATCGCCAAGGAGCGCGACGCGTTGATCAAGGAGCGCGACGAGCTCGCGAAGCTCATCGAAAGCCCCGGCCGTCAGCGCACCCGGCTGAAGCGCGACCTGACCGCGCTCAAGGAAAAGTTCGGCGACGAGCGCCGCACACGCATCGAGGAGGTCGCTCCGACCCGCGAGATCGACTGGTCGGCGATGATCGAAAAGGAGCCGATCACGGTCATCCTGTCGCAGCGCGGC
>Ga0207703_10004029_pt1 | contig 12148 bp, 9 predicted proteins | sample KBSSwiS12_FD_184304 | JGI IMG/M metagenome (GOLD analysis project Ga0207703, IMG submission 184304) | Switchgrass rhizosphere microbial communities from Kellogg Biological Station, Michigan, USA - KBS Switchgrass S1-2 (SPAdes) (version 2) | ecosystem: Host-associated > Plants > Roots >... | reverse complement strand
GCCGATGTCGGGGAGCATTTGCGCGGTCACCGCATTGGTGGAGACCGGTACCTTGCCGGTGACCGAACCCGTCACCACTCTGCGGGTCGACACCGCGGTGGGGATCGTCGATGTGCGCGCAGACATCGTTGGCGGCAAGGTCGTACGCGTCACGTTCGACAACGTCCCGGCGTTCGCGGTGGCCGTCGACTATCCTCTCGAGCTGCCCGAATACGGCACAGTTCCAGTGGACATCGTCTTCGGAGGCCAATTTTTTGTTCAGGCCAAGGCCGTCGATCTGGGGATCGAGTTGGTGCCGGGCTCCGCGCACCACCTCGTCCGGGCGGCCGCGGTGCTGCGCACTGCGGCCCAACAGTGCTTCCCAGTGCAGCACCCGCTGAATCCCGACATCAATCATGTTGCATTGTCGATGATTCACGGCCCGTCGCCCACACCGTGGGCGTCGGGACGCAACACGGTCATTGTGCCGAACGGAGCCGTCGATCTGAATGATCCTCTGACATGGACTGGGGTGCTGGACCGTTCGCCATGCGGCACCGGCACCTGCGGGCGCATGGCCGCCCTGCACGCGCGCGGCGAGTTGGCCCTCGGCGAAGAGTTCGTGCACGAAAGCCTGCTCGGCACCACCTTCACAGGAACCCTTAAGGACGTCACCCGCGTCGGCCCGTACGAGGCGGTGTTGCCCTCGGTGAGTGGTCGCGGCTGGATCATCGGTTTCAACCAATGCGTGCTCGACGACGATGACCCCTTCCCCCGCGGCTACACCCTCGGTGATCTCTGGGGACCCGAAACGCTTGCGTCTGTTGCTGCGCGGACTGCTTGGTCGTTGAAAGGCGAAAACTGAAGGTACACACGACAAATAATTCGCTGGAAGGAGCTTTTCGGTGCAGTTGAACAATCTCGTCGACGTAGTTGGGTGCCATGCGGCAGGGGAGGTTGGCGACGTAGTGGTGGGTGGCGTCGGCAACGTGCCCGGTGAGACCATGTTCGACAAGCGGAACTACCTGCAGAACCATCGGGACGACCTGCGTCTCCGCTTGCTGCGGGAGCCGCGCGGCAATGTGATCCGGAACGTCAACGTCGTTTTGCCGTCCAACAATCCGAAGGCCTTGATGGGCTACGTCATCATGGAATCCACGGAGTACCCGACGATGTCGGGCAGCAACACCATATGCGTGGCCACGGTCTTGTTGGAGACCGGGATGCTCCCCATGGAAGAGCCCGTCACCCGGTTCACTCTCGAAGCCCCGGCCGGCCTTATCGATGTGGAGTGCCAGTGCCGCAACGGAAAGGTGACCAGTGTCCGCTTTGTCAATCAGCCGGCTTTCGTGTATCAACTCGACGCGACGATCGACGTCCCCGGCATCGGGACGCTGGTCGTCGACATCGCTTGGGGTGGAATGTGTTACGTGATCGTCGACGCGGCCAGTGCCGGCTTCAAGCTGGATCCCACCGAAGGGCGCGAATTGCGCGTGATGGGGGAACGGATCAAGGCCGCCGCCATCGAGCAGCTTGCCCCTGCGGTGCACCCCGTGCATCCCGAGTATCCCGGCATCACCAACCTGTCATTCACCAACCCCCCAGAACGCGTTGACGGTGTCGTAAGAGCGCGCAACGCCGTCGTAGTATCGCCCGGCCGCATCGACCGAAGCCCCTGTGGCACCGGGACGTCGGCACGCCTTGCCGTGATGCACGCCCGCGGCCAGATCGGTGCGGGCGAGCACTTCATCCACGAGTCGATCTTGGGAACGACCTTCGACGCGGTGGTCGAGAGCACCACCAAGCAAGGCTCGATCGACGCGATCATCCCGAGTATCGCAGGGCAGGCCTGGATCACCCAGCTAATCAAAGTCGGCTTCGATCCCACCGACCCGTTCCCTGCCGGATACACGCTGTCGGATACCTGGCTTGAGCCGATGTATGCCTACGAGACAACCACTTGATCGATGGGAAGCGGCGGCCGAAGCTCAGGTCGCTGGTCTAATCTGCTTGTCCCAGTAGTTTTTCCAGCTTGTCGTTGATCGCGGGCAGCTGGGAATTGAGCACCGAGATGATCTTTTCGCGCGCCCGCTCGCTGACCGCAGCAGACACGTGGTGCAAAACGTTGAGCCGCGCCGCGTCGACCCAGGCCATCATGTCCGGGTCGGAGAACCACTGCAGCTGATTCTTGTTGAATGCCAACATCATTCGTAGCCAGTCCGTCGGCTCACGCGGATATGGCACCGGCCCGCAGAATGCGTTCCGTGTTTCGTCATCGGCGTAAGCCGCCTCGACGTGGGCGATGACGGCCGCGCTGAACGCCGGCTGGCAGGTCCGCACCGCCTGCAGCGAGATGCGGTCGGCGCTGAACACCGTCGCCGGTTCCCGATTGGCGAAACCGTCTGCCGAGCAGTCGATGAACAACGCGGATCTGTCGATGTCGCGGGTTCCTCCGTCGAGGGTTATCCGGCCGGGCTCGAGCGACTGGACATGACCCATCCGCACGACGTCCTCGATGCGCCGCAGCTCGGTGAGCTCGGCTTGCGACAGGATCGCGCACCGGTACATCGTCGGGTCGACGGACATGTCGATGCGCTGCAGGCACCCCTTCGACTCCAGCCGATCGAAGAGGTCTGGCAGTGATTCGGCCTCGTGCACCGCGGCGAGCTGGTTCGAGAAGTCGCGCAGGACTCGTTTGGCGAATTGCGAACCGGGCTGGATCGCGGCGCGGTCCAAGACCCACGCGTCGCGGGGCTTGATCCACGTCAGCCGCTCCGCCGCGACGGCGTGTCGCAGCAGCCACACGCAGGCGTCCATCGCGGTCTTGCCCGCACCGACGATCACGTAGCGGTCCCTGGCCTCGCGGATGCGCGGCAGCTCGTTGGGCGGCACGCAATCGACGGCTTCGACTGCGTAGGACGGCGGACGCATCGACGGCACGATGATCTCGACGTGGCTGGTGACGACGCGGCGCGCGGTCACCTCGATCTCGTCCCCGCCGAGCGTGCGGATCCGGCCGTCGCCGAGGTATTCGCTCATCGGCAGGTAGGTCACCCGACCCGACGGGAGCAGATGCTTGCGCATCACCGCGTCGAAGTAGGTGCACACCTCGGCGCCGCTCGCTAGTTCGTAGTAGCCCGCGTTCAGACCGTCCTGGTCGATGGCGTCGCTGCCCAGGTTTCGCGAGTTCACGCCGTAATACGCCGACGGCTGGTGCAGCCGCACGAACGGATACGCGGTCGTCCAGTGGCCGCCAGGCTGGTCGTTTCGATCCACCACCACGACGGTGGCGTCGGACTCGCTGACCAGTGTGTCCGTGAACGCGAGCCCCATCGCGCCCGCACCGACAACGAGGTAGTCGGCCTCGACCGTGCTCACCTAGCGCACGGTAGCGAAGAAGGTTCGGACGTCGTCAACGAACAGCTCGGGCTGCTCGAACGCCGCGAAGTGCCCACCGCGCGGCATCTTCGTGAAATGGGTGATGTTGTAGGCGGCCTCGCACCAGTTACGCGGCGCCTGGAGGATCTCCTTCGGGAAGGAGGCGACGCCGGTGGGCAACTCGACGCGTTTCCGCTCGCCCCCGTCGAAGATCCGGAAGCTCTCCCAGTACAGCCGCGCCGACGACGCCGCTGAGGCGGTGGCCCAGTAGAGCATCACGTTGTCGAGAAGCTCGTCGCGGGTGAGCACGTTCTCTGGATGACCGTCGCAGTCCATCCAAGACCAGAACTTCTCGACCATCCACGCCAGCTGCCCGACGGGTGAGTCGGTCAGCCCGTAGCCGATGGTCTGCGGCCGAGTCGACTGCTCCTTGGCGTAGCCGGTGTCCCACTGGCGGTAGTAGCCGACGCGCTCGAGTGCCCGCTTCTCATCATCGGTGGGGTTCTCCAGGCTGCCGGTCGGCCGGGCGAGCGGCATGTTCACGTGGATCGCCGCGCACCGGCCCCCGTTGCGCCCGATCTGCGTCGTGACGGCGGCACCCCAGTCGCCGCCCTGCGCGCCGTACCGCTCGTAGCCCAGGCGACCCATCAAGGTTTCCCACGCGTCGGCGATCTTCTCGATGCCCCAGCCAGTGCCCGTCGGCTTGCCGGAGAACCCGTATCCCGGCAGCGACGGGCACACCACATGAAACCCCGATGCCACCAGCGGCTCGATCACCTTGTGGAACTCGACGACGGAGCCCGGCCAGCCGTGCGTGATCAGCAGCGGAAACGCGTCGTCGTCAGAAGACCGCTGGTGGATGAAATGGATGTCGAGACCGTCGATCTCGGTGGTGAACTGGTCGAACCTGTTCAGCGCGGCCTCGCGTGCGCGCCAGTCGTATTCGTTGGCCCAGTAATCCGCCAGCTCACGGGTGTAGCTCAGCGGGATGCCCTGAGACCAGTCATCGACGCATTCGGCCTCCGGCCATCGGGTGCGGGTCAGCCTGTCCTTGAGGTCGGCGAGGTCGGTGTCGGGAACCGCGATGCGAAACGGATTGATTTGGGCCACGCGTCCTGAGCCTAGGCAAGGGGCCGCCGGTACCGCCATTGCGCCTGCTGCTCCGATTTCTCCTGCATGGCCTCGTCCTCCTGGGCGCTGGTGAAAGCTTCCTCGGCCAGGCGCAGCCAATCCTGGTCATCGGGTGTCGTGGTCATGGCACTGATGGTGTTCGACGGCCGCGCGGCATTTACGCGTAGCGCACTACTCGAATTGCCCTACGGCAGCAGCCGGGCCCGGCGCGCCTTGGCCACCGCCTCATGGCGGGTATGTGCGCCGAGCTTGGCGGTGGCGCTGCGCAGGTAGCTCTTCACGGTCTCCGGCTTCAGCGAAAGCCGTTTCGCCGCTTCGGCATTCGTGCAGCCGAGTGCGACCTGGGCGAGCACGTCGAGCTCACGCACAGACAGCGTCGCGACGGAGCCGCTTGGTCTGCCACGCCCCAGCCGTTCGGCAAGGACACGCAGCTGGGCCCGCAACGCCGGCGGCGCCGACGGGTCCGCGGCCAGCCGGCGCAACTGCGCATGCACTTCACGGACTTCCTCGGTGGCCGCCCCGCCCGCCAGATGCGCGTCGCGCAGCCGCAGCCGCCGGTCGACCTCGTCGCGGATGCTCAATTCGCGGCTGAGCCGACGGGCAGACGCGATCATCAGGTCCGCCGTGCGGTCCCCGATCGGCGCCGCGGCGCGGTAGGCGCCGTAGAGCACGGCCCTCGCACTGCCTTCCACCACGACTGGGACGGCGAGAATCGACTTGATGCCCTCCTGCAGCACGGGCCCGTCGTAGTCGTGCGTGATCGAGGAGGCCCTGCGGTAGTCGGCGACGGACATCGGTCGCCGCGCCACGATGGTGGCGCCGCCGAGGCCCGCGCTCGGCATCACCGCGAGACCCCGCATGCCGCCGGTGCGGGCACCGAAGAACTCCGTCAGCAGCAGGGTGTCTTCGTGCACCTCGCCACCGAACGTGAGCGGCATTCCCGACTCGTCGGCGACCCGCCTCAGCTCGGCACGCAGCGCATCCGCGTCACGCGGGCGCAGCAGCGACGAGCCGGATCGCAATCTGAACACCCTCTTTCGGGGGTAGCGTTGGGCCTAGTGTGACGTAGATCCTATCCGCCATGACGACCAACACCGATCTGTATCGCGCCGCACGCGATCAGCTAGTTGACCTAATCGGCGACTACGACAAGGCCGTCGCGGCATTCGCATGGCCGCAGCTCACCGGGACTTTCAACTGGGCCACTGACTGGTTTGACGTGATCGCCCGCGGCAACGACCGCACCGCGTTGTGGATCGTCGAGGATGGCGGCGACGAACAGAAGATCAGCTTCGCGGAGATGGCCGAGCGCTCGGACCGCGTCGCGACCTGGCTGGCCACGCTGGGCGTCGGCAAGGGCGGCCGGGTCATCCTCATGCTCGGCAACCAGGTCGAGCTGTGGGAGGCGATGCTCGCAGTCGCCAAGCTCGGAGCCGTGGTCATGCCGACGACCGGCGCGCTGGGACCGGACGACCTTGCCGACCGGATCACCCGCGGCGGCGCCCGGTTCGTCATAGCCAACGCCGGCGACACGTCCAAGTTCGACGACGTCGCAGGCGACTACACCCGCATCGCCGTCGGCGCCCCCGTCGAGGGCTGGCACCGCTACGCCGACGCCTACGACGTGGAGACCGCCGCGCCGTTCGCCGCGGCGACCACAGTCGACGAGTCGATGCTGATCTACTTCACGTCGGGCACGACGAGCAAGCCGAAGCTGGTGCAGCACTCGCAGGTCAGCTATTCCGTCGGGCACCTGTCGACGATGGCGTGGATCGGGTTGCGCCCCGGCGATGTGCACCTGGCGATCAGCTCGCCGGGGTGGGCCAAGCACGCCTGGAGTTGTTTCTTCGCCCCGTGGATCGCCGAGGCGACGATCTTCGTCTACAACTACAGCCGGTTCGACGTTGCGGCGCTGCTGAACCAGCTTCGCCGCGCGGGCGTCAACACGTTCTGCGCGCCACCCACGGTGTGGCGCATGCTGATTCAGTCCGAACTCGGCCCGAAACCCGAAGGGCTGCGCGAGATCCTCGGCGCCGGTGAGCCACTCAATCCGGACGTCATCGCCCAGGTCGAACGGGCGTGGGGGCTGACGATCCGTGACGGGTTCGGCCAGACCGAAACCACGCTGCAGGTCGGCAACACCCCGGGGCAGCCGGTGAAGCCGGGCTCGATGGGACGCCCGATGCCAGGCGTTCCCGTCGTGCTTGTCGACCCCGTCACGGGTGAGCTGGCCGACGAGGGCGAGATCTGCCTTGATCTGCAACGCGATCCGGTCAACCTGATGACCGGCTACCTGGGCGATCCACAGCGCAACGCCACCGTGATGGCGGGCGGCTACTACCACACCGGCGACGTCGCGAGCCGGGACGAGGACGGCTACATCACATACATCGGTCGAACCGATGACGTCTTCAAATCGTCGGACTACAAGGTGTCACCCTTCGAACTGGAGAGCGTGTTGATCGAGCATCCCGCAGTGGTGGAGGCTGCCGTTGTGCCGCAGCCCGACGAAACCCGGCTCTGTGTGCCCAAGGCGTATGTCTCGCTGGCCGAGGGCTGGGAGCCGAACGCCGAAACCGCAAGGCAGATCATGGAATACGCGCGCGACCACCTGGCGCCGTACCTGAGGGTGCGCCGGGTCGAGTTCTACGAACTGCCGAAGACCATCTCGGGCAAGATCCGGCGGGTCGAACTCCGCCGCCGCGAGGAGGCCGCGCACGCCGACGGCGCGCCGATCGAGACGGAGCACCGCTACGAGGATCTGGTGGGCCGATGAAGTCCTACGATGCGGGGCCGACGGAGACCCCGATCCTCGAGCAGACGATCGGCGAGAACTTCGAGCACATCGCAGGCACCTATCCGGATGTCGACGCATTGGTGGACGTCTTCCAGGGACTTCGCTTCACCTACGCCGAACTCAATGCCGAGATCGACGTCGTCGCGCGGGGTTTGATGGCGATGGGCATCGAGAAAGGTGACCGGGTCGGGATGTGGGCGCCCAACTGCGCCCAGTGGACGGTGACCCAGTACGCGATGGCGAAGATCGGCGCCATCCTGGTCAACATCAATCCGGCCTACCGCACGCATGAACTCGGCTATGTGCTCAATCAGTCCGGGGCGCGAATGTTGATCGCCGCCACGTCGTTCAAGACCTCTGACTATGTCGCGATGGTGGAGCAGGTGCGGCCAGAGGCGCCGACACTGACCGACGTGGTGTTCATCGGCACCCCTGACTGGGACGCGTTGCGCGCCAGGGCTGACGACGTCACCGCCGACCAACTAGCGCAGCGGCTGGCCGAGTTGTCCAACACCGACCCGATCAACATCCAGTACACCTCGGGGACAACGGGTTTCCCGAAGGGTGCGACGCTGTCGCACCGCAACATCCTGAACAACGGATACTTCACCACCGAGTTGATCAGGCTCGGGCCGGATGATCGGCTGTGCATTCCGGTGCCCTTCTACCACTGCTTCGGCATGGTGATGGGCAACCTGGGCTGCACGAGCCACGGCACCACGATGGTGATACCGGCGCCCGGCTTCGATCCCGGGCTGACGCTGAAGGCCGTCGAACAGGAACGCTGCACCGGACTCTACGGCGTGCCGACGATGTTCATCGCCATGCAGAACCACCCCGAATTCGCCGAGCGCGACCTGTCGTCGCTGCGCACCGGAATCATGGCGGGCGCGGTGTGTCCGATCGAGGTGATGAAGCACTGCGTCAACGACATGAACATGACCGAGGTCGCCATCGCCTACGGCATGACGGAGACCTCGCCGGTGAGTTGTCAGACCCTCATCGACGACGATCTGGAACGCCGGACCTCGTCGATCGGCCGGGCCCATCCGCACGTCGAGATCAAGATCGTCGATCCCGAGACCGGCGACGAAGTGCAGCGCGGTCAGCCCGGCGAGTTCTGCACGCGGGGCTATTCGGTGATGCTGGGGTATTGGGATGACGAGGAGAAGACCACGGAGGCAATCGATTCCGACGGCTGGATGCACACCGGCGATCTCGCGGTCATGAGAGAGGACGGGTACTGCAACGTCGTCGGCCGCATCAAGGACATGGTGATCCGCGGCGGTGAGAACGTCTATCCGCGCGAGATCGAGGAGTTCCTCTACACGCACCCGGATATCGAGGATGCGCAGGTGATCGGCGTGCCCGACGCGAGGTACGGCGAGGAGATCTGCGCGTGGATCCGGATGAAGCCGGGCAGGCCCGCGCTGGATGCCTCCGCGGTGAAGGCGTTCGCGACCGGAAGGCTGGCGCACTACAAAGTCCCGCGCTACGTCCACATCGTCGCCGAGTTCCCGATGACGGTCACCGGCAAGGTCCGCAAGATTGAGATGCGCGAGGAGACGGTCAAGATTCTCGGCCTCTGATGTCCGCGCCACCACGAAGGATTCGGGCGACGCTGGACAACCTGGCCGACGCGCTCGGCTCAAGATTGCATCCAGGGTCGTGATCCCTCGCAATCCACAGCCCTGGCTGCAATCTCGAGCACACATACCCTAGGCCAGTAGCGGGCTGAGCCGCGTCGCATACTCCTGTAGGCCCGGCACCTGTCGCAGCAGCAGGTCGGCCTGGTCGTCGCGCCCGGACATCGCCAGCGCCGCGACGAGCGCTCCGGACGACGATCGCACCGGCACCGCCACGCAGGCCGAGCCCTCGCGCAACTCGGCGGTCTGGGTGGCCACACCCTGATCCCGCACGGCCTCGAGTTCCTCGGCTAACGCGGCCCGCGACGTCACGGTGCGATCGGTCAGCGCCGCAAGCGGAGTCACCAGCAGGCTGTCGAAATCTCGTTTCTCGGCAAGCAGCAGCTTGCCGACACCGCATGCGTGCAGGTGCCGGTTCAGCACGGATTCGTCCGCGGGAGGCGGATACTCACTGTCGGCGTCGGCGATCCGGACGGCCGTGTTGGTGAAGTAGAACAGGTGGACCCCGAATCGGACCGACAACCGTAGCTCGGCGAGCACCTCGCGCGCCGCGGTGCAGACGATGGGCGAAACAGCAGCGTCGATCAAGACGCCCATCCGCGGTCCCAGCGAGAAACTCGAAAGATCGGGAAGCCGAACGACGTAACCGTCCGCGACGAGCAGATTGAGTAGCCGGTAGGTGGTGGCCGACGGCATCGACAGGTGTTCGGCGATCTCCTTGGCCGTCACCCCGACGCCTGCCCGCGCTACCTGCTCGAGCACTTGCAGGGCACTCTGCACGGCCTTGGGTTGACGTCCCGACAGCGATCCGTCCACGGGGCTCATCGCCGGACCTCCCACGGGTTGTAATCGGCGAAGACGTCACCGGTGACCGTCTCGTCGAACACGCCGACACGATGAGCCAGGTCCGGAATGGTCCGTTTTCGTATCGCGAAGACCGCCAGTCCGGTGGCGATCAGCACGGCGTAGATCGCCGTCGCGATCCACACAGGGGCGTCGACGGTGAGCGCGGCCCAGACGATGATCGCCACCATCAAGGCGGCCGTTGCCAGCCCGACGATCAAAGGCGTACGCGACAATTCGCCGATGCGGCGCAGAAACGCCGGCGTGGCCAGACAGACCAGCAGGTATGCACCGACATAGCCGTGCGCCGACACAGCCAGCAGGCCGATGAGCACCTCGCGACTCGATCCGGCGACGAACAGATACGCGACGGGCACCGCGACGATGAACGGCATCGCCGAGCACAGCGCAATGTGCGGGGTTCGGTATACGCGGTGTGCACGGCCGACCCGTTCGCTCACCACGCCTTCGCGGCCCATCGCAAACAGTGTCCGCGACAGGGCGGTCGTCGAACCGATGACACACGCGAACCACGAGGCGAGGATGCCGAGTTCCATCACGATGGACAGAGCCGTCGAGGCTGTTCCGGCCGAGTCCGGAAGCGTCAGCACGATCGGCGTGGAACCGATTCCCGTGCTTACGGTCCCGCGCGCCTGCATGGCCGCGGCGAACGTATAGAGCACTCCCAACGCCAACGGCGTCCATCGGATCGCCCGCGTGACGCTGACGAACGGATTGCGGGCCTCACGGGCCACCGTGCCCGCGCTCTCGAATCCGACGTACGACGTGATGGCCAGCAGCAGGGCGAATCCGAGCGCCGAGTGTGACTCCGCGTCGGCGGTTCTCGGTTGGCCACCGGCCACGACGGATCCGGTGAAGGCGATGACGAGGACCGCGGCGGCCACGGCGATCGCGAACACCTCGATCGTCAGTGAGATGCGTGCGGAGAGCCGGATGCCGCGGATCATCAGCAACAGCGCCGCGGCACCGACGAGCACCGCAAGGCACGCGATGGTCGGTCTGCCGTCAGGGACGCCAAGCCGGCCCAGCAGCGCGGCCAGGTAGCTTGCGGCGCCCAGCGTGCTGGCCATCGCGGCGGCCGCGTACCCGATCACCGCCGACCAGCCGGCGACGATGCCGGGAACGGGGCCGAGCCCTTTGACGGTGTAGCTGTACAGCCCGCTCACCGCGACCATGCGTGTGGAGAACTGGCCGATGCAATAGCCGACCGCCGCCATCAGCAGCGCCGTCACCACGAACACCACGAGCGGCCAGCGTCCGGCCGCAGGGATGACGAGCGCCGGCAGGGTCACCATCACCGCCGACGGCGCCACCGCGGACACCGACTGTCCGAGTACCTGGGCGAAAGACAGCTGCGCCCGTCGCAAGCCCGACACGGGCGAAGTGCTCCGCATGGCCCGACTCGCGCCCATCCGTCGGAAGGTAGTCCATCGTCCATCCGAGGGCGGCCGAGTCGCCGGGATCCGTGTGTAAATCTTCGAAATCTTCAAATGAGAATCGGCGGACCGAGTGTCGGCGAAATCTGCGGCTCGGCATCCCCGGTCAGCGTTCAACTGCGTTTTCCGCTGCGTTCGGAATGGGAACGGAACCGCGATTTCAAATGAGAATGAGTCGCGCTGAAATACCCATTCGAAATTAGTGGTGACGCGCACCACATCGGGGCGTAATTTCGGCCCACATGACAACTCTGGTGAGCACCGATCTGGACCCGAGAACCGTCGACTTCGTGTCGCGCCCGAGGCAGATGTACGTCGACGGGCAGTGGGTCGACGCGCTCTCCGGGCGCCGGTTCGAGACCGTCGATCCCGCCACCGAAGCGGTGCTCACCACGGTGCCGCGCAGCGGCGTCGAAGATGTCGAACGCGCGGTCCTGGCGGCGCGGCGGGCATTCGATAAAGGCCCGTGGCGGTCGCTCACCCCGGCGGAGCGGCAGCGCATGCTGTGGCGCATCGGGGAGGGCATCCTCGCCCGCGCCGACCAGTTCGCTCAGCTGGAGACGCTCGACAACGGCAAGTCGGTGGTGGTCGCACGCGCCGTCGACGTCACGTGGGCGGCGGAGATCTTCCTGTACTACGCCGGTTGGGCCACCAAGATCGAGGGCCGCACCATCCCGGTGTCGGTGCCGTGGGCGCCTGGTGGCCGGTTCCACGCCTTCACGCTTCGCGAGCCGGTGGGGGTGTGCGCGCAGATCATCCCGTGGAACTTCCCGCTGGTGATGGCGGCATTCAAGGTGGCGCCCGCGCTCGCGTGCGGTAATACCGTGATCCTCAAGCCCGCCGAGCAGACACCGCTCACCGCGCTGTTGCTCGCCGAGGTCATCGCCGACGCCGGCGTGCCGGACGGAGTCGTCAAC
>Ga0207703_10004027_pt1 | contig 12152 bp, 9 predicted proteins | sample KBSSwiS12_FD_184304 | JGI IMG/M metagenome (GOLD analysis project Ga0207703, IMG submission 184304) | Switchgrass rhizosphere microbial communities from Kellogg Biological Station, Michigan, USA - KBS Switchgrass S1-2 (SPAdes) (version 2) | ecosystem: Host-associated > Plants > Roots >... | reverse complement strand
CCTTGCATACCCGGCGAGCCGATCGACGTGCCGATGCTATGGGACGGCTATACCATGGGCCGCAAGGGCAAGCCGGCCAAGGCGCTCGGCTGGACTCTGGTCGCCGCGCTCGGCGGCGGTCTTCTGTCGGCGGTCGTCATGGTGGCGCTCACCGAGCCGCTCGCGAAATTTGCGCTTCGGTTTTCCTCGCCCGAATATTTCGTGATCGTGATGTTCGGTCTGCTCAGCGTGGTGGCGATCGGGAAAGGCTCGCTCTCCAACGCCTTCATCAGCATGAGCGTCGGCATTCTTATTTCGACGGTCGGTACAGATCCGATCTATGGCGCCTATCGCTTCACCTTCGGTGCGCCGATTTTGGCCGACGGCATCGAATTCCTGGTGGTGATGGTCGGCGCCTATGGCGTCGGCGAGGTGCTCACGCGGCTGGAGACCGGCTTTGCGACCAAGCCGCTCGACAAGATCTCGAACGCACGCACCGAGCTGCCGACGCTCAAGGAGCTCAATGACATCAAGGGGATGTTCTTCCGCTCCTCGGTGGTAGGCGACCTCATCGGGCTGTTGCCGGGAGCGGGCGCGACAATTGCGTCATTCGTCAGCTACGGCATCGAGGCGCGCTTCGGACGCCGCAAGAACCAGATGGGTACCGGCATTGCAGAGGGTATCGTTGCGCCGCAGGCGGCTGCGACCGCCTCGGTCGGCGGCGCGATGGTTCATCTGCTGGCGCTTGGCATTCCCGGCAGCGGCGCGACCGCCGTGATCCTCGGTGCCTTCATGCTGCACGGCATCCAGCCGGGGCCGCAGGTGCTGGTGAGCTCGTCGCCGCTCGTCTACACGGTGTTTGCCTCGCTTTTCCTCGGCCTCGCACTGATGTGCGCGATCGGCTATTTCGCCATCCGGCCGCTGGTGAAAATCCTCGATTTTCCCGAAGCGATCGTATCGGCCTACGTGCTGATCCTCTGCTTTATCGGTGCCCTTTCGATCCGCAACAACATCACCGATCTCTGGCTGATCATCGGCTTCGGCATATTGGGTTATGGATTCGAAAGACTGAAATTTCCCGTGGCGCCGCTCGTGCTCGGCGTCATTCTCGGCCCGATTGCCGAGGAAGCTTTCATGAACACCATGATCAGCTTCTCGAACGACTGGACCGTCTTTTTCACGCGTCCCATCTCCGGGACCATCGTCGCATTGATCATCATTGTCCTGTTGCTGCCGTTTGTGCAGCGTCTCATCAGAAGTCGTCTTGTGACGGCTTGAACCGAGGTCAGGTGACCCATGCGTACCAATCTTGGACTTGACGAAAGAACCACAGGCACGCCCGCGCCGCGACGTACCCTGAGCGAACTCAAGGTGCCCGCGCGAAAGGCTAAAGGCGCGCACAAGCTCGGTGCCACCGCGCGTTCCTTTGCCATCCTCGAACATGTGGCCGGCTCGCCTACGCCGGTCGATGTGTTCGACATCATCGCCACGCTGAAACTGCCGAAGGCAACGGCCTATCGGCTGGTCGACTGGTTCGTGACGCAGGGCTATCTCGCGCGCGAACCGGGGCGGCGCAGGCTCATCATCGGGCCGAAGCTCACCAATCTTGCGTTCGGCGCGCTGTCGTCATCGATGCGCAACGACACACCGCATGTGGTGCTGCAGCGCCTGGTGCATGCGGTCAACGAGACCTGCAACATCGGCACGCTGCTCAACGGCGAGGTGATCTATCTCGATCGCGTCGAGGCGGAGCACTGGCCGCTGCGCCTGCACTACACCATCGGCTCGCGGGTGCCGCTGCATTGCAGCGCCATCGGCAAGCTCTATCTGGCGCTGGCCGCCTCGGTGCGCCGGCGCCGTCTGCTGCAGAGCCTCGAGCTGCGCCGTTTCACCAGCACGACGCTGACTGACGCAACCCAGCTCGAGGCCGAGCTCCGGCTCATCCGCAAGGAGCAGGTGTCATTTGATCGAGAGGAATATCTCGCCGGTGTCGTCTGCATGGCGGTGCCGGTGATCGGGAAGAATGGCGAGCTGCTCGCGGCGCTCGCCATCCAGGCGCCGCAAGCCCGCATGAACGTGCAAACAGCGCGGCGGCATTTGCCGGCGCTTCGGCAGGCCGCCGAAGAGCTCGCCGGAATTTTTCAGGACAGGCCGTGAGTTGATGTAACGCACGGCCGAAGAAGGAATTGTACCTATGAAGATGACGACCGAAGAAGCTTTCGTGAAAGTTTTGCAGATGCACGGCATCGAGCATGCCTTTGGCATTATCGGCTCGGCATTCATGCCGATCTCCGATCTTTTTCCAAAAGCCGGGATTACGTTTTGGGACGTCGCGCACGAGTGCAACGGCGGCTACATATGCGACGGCTATACGCGTGCGACCGGCAAGATCGCGATGTGCATCGCGCAGAACGGCCCGGGCATCACGAACTTCGTGACCGCCATCAAGACCGCCTACTGGAATCACACGCCGATGCTGCTGATCACGCCGCAGGCGGCGAACAAGACCATCGGGCAGGGCGGCTTCCAGGAAGTCGAGCAGATGGCGCTGTTCCGCGACATGGTCTGCTACCAGGAAGAGGTGCGCGACCCGTCGCGCATCGCGGAAGTGCTCAACCGCGTCATCATCAAGGCGAAGCGCCTTTCGGCACCGGCGCAGATCAACGTGCCGCGCGACTACTGGACGCAGGTGATCGACATCAACTTGCCGGCGATCGTCGACTTCGAGCGGCCGGCAGGCGGCGCGCAGGCGATCACGCAGGCGGCCAAACTTTTGTCAGAGGCGAAATTCCCGGTCATCCTGTCGGGCGCGGGCGTCGTGCTCGGCAACGCGATCCCCGATTGCGCCGCGCTCGCCGAGAAGCTCGACGCGCCGGTGTGCAACAACTATCAGCACAACGACAGTTTCCCCGGCAGCCATCCGCTGGCGGTCGGACCGCTCGGTTACAACGGTTCGAAGGCCGCGATGGAGATCGTCGCCAAGGCCGACGTGGTGCTGGCGCTCGGCACCCGGCTCAACCCGTTCTCGACCCTGCCGGGCTACGGCATCGATTACTGGCCGAAGACGGCCAAGATCATCCAGGTCGACATCAATCCCGACCGCATCGGCCTCACCAAGCCGGTGGCCGTCGGCATCTGCGGCGACGCCAAATTGGTCGCGCAGAGCCTGCTCAAGCAGCTGTCCCCATCGGCCGGCAATGCCGGCCGCGAAGAGCGTAAGGCGCTGATTCATCAGACAAAATCACGCTGGCTGCAGACGCTCTCGAGCATGGATCACGAAGATGACGATCCGGGCACGGCCTGGAATGCCGATGCGCGCAAGCGCGAGCCCGACCGCATGTCGGCGCGGCAGGCCTGGCGCGCCATCCAGGCGGGGCTGCCGAAGAACGCCATCATCTCGAGCGACATCGGCAACAACTGCGCCATCGGCAACGCCTACCCGACGTTCGACGAGGGACGGAAGTATCTCGCGCCCGGACTGTTCGGGCCGTGCGGCTACGGCTTCCCCGTGATCATCGGCGCCAAGATCGGCAATCCGGATATTCCCTGCGTCGGCTTTGCCGGCGACGGCGCCTTCGGAATCTCAATGAGCGAGATGAGCTCGATCGGGCGCCAGGAATATCCCGGCATCACGATGGTGATCTTCCGCAACTACCAATGGGGTGCGGAAAAGCGCAATTCGATCCTTTGGTTTGACGACAATTTCGTCGGAACTGAGCTCGATCCGCATCTCAGCTATGCAAAGGTCGCGGAAGGTTGCGGACTAAAAGGCGTGACAGTAAGGACGCAAGCCGAGCTGACGGAGGCGCTGCGCGCGTCCTGCGAAGCTCAGAAGAAGCGCGTGACGACCTTCATCGAAGTAATCCTCAACCAGGAACTCGGTGAGCCGTTCCGCCGCGACGCGATGAAGAAGCCGACAGTGGTAGCCGGTATTCGCCGCGAGGACATGCGCCCGCAGCACGTCGCCTGATGGAGCAGAAGAGATGACTGTCGCAGTGAAACCGGCGGCCGATCCGAAGACGCTCAGCGTGGTCGACGATCTGGTGCGGCGGGCGCGCGCCGCGATGGCGGCGTTCGCGGACGCAGACCAGGCGCGCGTCGACGAGGCGGTCACCGCGCTGGCGTGGTCGCTCTACAATCCCGCGCATGCCAAAGAGCTTGCCGAGCTCGCCGTGAAAGACACCCAGCTCGGCAACGTTCCCGACAAGATCACCAAGAAGCAGCGCAAGACCTTCGGCACGCTGCGCGATCTTCTGCGGGTGAAATCTGTTGGCATCATCGAGGAGGACAAGGCACGCGGCATCGTCAAATACGCGAAGCCGGTCGGCGTCGTCTGCGCGATCACGCCCTCGACCAATCCAGGCGCGACCCCCGTCAACAAGGCGATGATGGCGATCAAGGGCCGCAATGCCATCGTCATCGCGGCGTCGCCCGCGGGCCTGAAGACGACGACGAAGACCGTCGATTACATGCGCGCGGAGCTGAAGAAGATTGGCGCGCCCGAGGATCTGGTGCAGATCCTGCCGGCGCCTGCGTCAAAAGACATGACGCAGGCGTTGATGCAGGCGGCGGACCTGGTGGTCGCCACCGGCTCGCAGGACAACGTGCGCCGCGCCTATTCGAGCGGGACGCCGGCGGTCGGCGTCGGCACCGGCAACGTGCCGGTAATCGTGGATGAAACCGCCGACCTCGACGATGCCGCTCGGAAGATCTGCGCCTCCAAAATCTTCGACAATTCTACGTCGTGTTCGTCGGAAAATTCGGTGATCCTCGTCGACGCCGTGTACGACAAAGCGATCGCCGCGCTTGAGCGCGCGGGCGGCTACATGGCCAACGGCGCCGAGAAGGCGAAAATCCAGGCCGCGCTCTGGCCGGATGGCAAGCTGAGCCGGACGTTGATCGCGCGCGATGCCGACGTGCTCGCTCGTAGCTGCGGCCTGCCGGCAGCGGCCGAATCGAAGAAGTTCTTCATGGTCGAGGAAACCGGCGTCGGTCGAGGTTTTCCGTTCTCCGGCGAGAAACTCGCGCTGGTGCTTGCCGTCTATCGTGCCAAGGATTTCGATGCCGCGGTCGCGCGCGCCAACGAGATCCTCGCGCATCAGGGCCGCGGCCATTCGGTCGGCCTGCACACCAAGGATATGGGCCGCGCACGCGCGCTGGCCGAGCGTTCGGATGTCGTGCGGGTGCTGATCAACCAGGCGCACACGTTCGGCAACGGCGGCGGCTTCGACAACGGGCTCAATTTCACGCTCAGCATGGGCTGCGGCACCTGGGGCGGAAATTCGATCACCGACAATCTCAACTACATGAACTTTCTCAACATCACCCACCTCGTCACCACCATCCCGGAAGACAGGCCGAGCGAGGAGCAATTGTTCGGCGCCTATTGGAAGAAGTACGGCAAGTGACACCTGCTTTGCCGTCACCGGGACAAGCCCGGCCATGACGGTCACAAGGCCATGAGCTGCTGAATGAATTTCGAGGAACACGCCGCAAAATCGCTGGTTCTGACGCCTGCGGGCATTCCGGTGCCGCGCGGCACGCTCTGCATCAGCGCGGCGGAAGCGGCCATGGCGGCCGCGAATATCGGGCCTTGCGTGGTCAAGGCGCAGGTTCCGGCGGGCAAGCGCGGCAAGGCCGGCGGAATCAAGCTCGCCGCCGGACCCGACGAAGCGAAGGAGGCGGCACGCCAGATTTTCGGCATGCGCATCGGCGATTTCACCGTTCAGCGCGTCTTGGTCGAGGAGCAGGCCGACATTGCGCGCGAGTTCTATGCCGCCGTGCTGCATGACGTTGCCGCGCGCAGGCCGCTGATCCTTTTCTCCACGGAAGGCGGCATGGACATCGAGGACATCGCCGCGGCAAAACCGTCGGCGATCCGGCGTCTTCTGGTCGATATCGAGGGTAAACCGTCGGCCGCCGACATTACGGGCATGCTCAAGGGTCTCCACCTCGGCGAGGCGGAAGAGCAGATCGCACGCATCCTCGATCGCATGTATGCCGCCTTCCGCGCGCGCGATGCCGAGCTTCTTGAGATCAATCCGCTGGCCTTGCTCGAGGACAATCGTGTGGTCGCACTCGACTGCAAGTTCGTGCTCGACGATGCCGCGGTCTATCGTCAGCCGGACATCGCGAACTCGGGTGCTGCCGCCGCAATGACGGCGCTGGAGCAGCGCGGCGCCGAGGCCGGCCTCAAGCTGATCCAGCTCGACGGCAATGTCGGCGTGCTCGCGAACGGCGCAGGCCTCACCATGACGACAATGGACGTCATCCGCCATTACGGCGGCAAGCCCGCGAACTTTCTGGAGATCGGCGGCGAGGCCTATACAAAATCCGAGGTCGCGCTCGATTTGGTGCTGTCCAACCCCGGTGTGAAGAGTCTCGTCATCAATTTCTGCGGCGCCTTTGCGCGCACCGACGTGATGGCCGACGGGGTAGTGAAGGCCTGGCACAAGCTGCGGCCGAAAGTGCCGGTGTTCTTCTCGATCCACGGCACCGGCGAAGATGAGGCCATGAAGCTGGTGCGCGACGAGCTCGGGATCGAGCCGTACGACTTCATGGAAGACGCCATCCAGGCGGCGGTGAAGGCAGCACAATGATCGTCCGCAAAAACAACCGCGTCATTGTGCTCGGCATCACCGGCAAGCAGGGCACCTTCTGGACCGAGAAGATGATTGCCTACGGCACCAATGTGGTCGCCGGCGTCAATCCCAAGCGCGCGGGCGAGACTCATGTCGGCGTGCCGATTTTCGCGACCCCTGCCGAAGCGGTCGCGAAAACCGGTGGCGACGTGGCTGTGATGTTCATTCCGCCGCCGATGGCCAAGGATGCGGCGGTGTCGTCCGCACAGGCGGGCATCAAGCTGCTGGTCGTGCTGACCGAGCACATCCCGGCGCAGGACGTGATGGCGATGCACGCCGCCGCTGCGAAACACGGCACCCGCATCGTCGGGCCCAATACCGCCGGTCTTGTCACGCCTGGTGAATCTTTTGTTGGCATCATGCCGGCCTTCGTGCCGAGCGTGTTCAGGGCAGGGCGAATAGGCGTGATCTCGCGCAGCGGCAGCCTGGGCACGCTGGTCTGCCTCAATCTCACGCGCGCCGGCATCGGCCAAAGCGCCTTCATCGGCATCGGCGGTGACCCGATGCTCGGCACCACCACGCGCGATGCGCTCGAGGCGCTGGACAAAGACAGCCACACCGATGCGATCGTGATCGTCGGCGAAATCGGCGGCACGATGGAAGAGGACGCCGCGGTCTACGCAAAAACGATGAGCAAGCCGAGGATCGCCTTCATCGCAGGCGCCGCCGCTCCCCCGGGAAAGAAAATGGGGCATGCCGGCGCGATTGTGACGGGCAATGCCGGCAGCTACGCCTCCAAGCGCAAGGCGCTCGAAGCCGCAGGTGTCACCGTCGTCGATACGCCTTCGCAAATCGCCGCAGCCGTTGCGTCAAGTCTTCAATCCGGCCGTCCCAAAGTCGCCGCAAGCCAATAAGGATTTCCTGTGAGCGCAGAAGATCTGCAACCCCTGCGGCCGTCGGCGGCGATGGTGGCGGCTTTTGCGCCGGGCATTATTCTGTCGGCTTTGGTGGCTGCCATCGGGTACATCGCCGCGCCCTTCGTGGCGAAGGCCGTCCCCATTCCCAACATGGTGATCGCACTCGTCGTCGGCATTGCACTCAATCCGCTGGCGGCGCGGCCGGCGGTGCAACCAGGCATGAATTTCTGCGTGAAGACGTTGCTGCGCTGGGCCGTCGCGCTGCTCGGCCTGCGCGTGGGGCTGGGCGATATCGCGGCGCTCGGCTTGCAATCCGCCGCGCTGATCGTCATAGCGATGGCGGCCACGGTCGTGTCGGGGTTCGTCTTTGCACGCTGGTACGGCCGCAGCGCCGGATTCGGTGCGCTGGTCGGTGTCGGCACGGCGGTATGCGGGGCTTCGGCGACGCTTGCGACCTCGACGGTCGTGCCCGAGTACAAGGGCAAGACGGCCGACATCGCCTTTGTCGTGGTGGCGGTGAATGCGCTCGCCACGCTGGCGATGCTGGTCTACCCGCCGCTCTGCATCGTGCTCGGCTTCGATGCGCAGACGACAGGCGTGATGCTGGGCGGCACGATTCACGACGTCGCGCAGGTCGTCGGCGCCGGTTATGCCGTGTCGGAGCCGGTCGGCAACACGGCCGTGATCGTGAAGCTCTTTCGCGTGTTCCTGCTGCTGCCGGTGGTGCTCGGCGTCGGCTGGTACTTCACGCGCATGGGTATGCGTCACGGCGAGGCGCACGTGCCGGTGCCGGTCTTCGCCATTGTCTTCCTGCTGCTGTGCGTCCTGAACAGCGCGATGCCTCTGGTTCCGTCCTGGATGCCGGTCTACGCGCCGGTCAAGAGTGTGCTGGTGGAGATCTCGACCTGGGGCCTGCTGCTCGCCATTGGTGCGCTCGGGCTCGGAACGTCGGTGAAGACGATCATCCGCCTCGGCTGGCGGCACATCACGACCGTGCTCGGCGCCACCGCAGTCATATTTATGATGGTGACCGGCGGCCTGATGCTGCTGCGGTTTATGTGACGTGAGCCGCAAGGCACCTGCAATGACAGCTATCCAAGATACGATCGGGATCCAGGGCTACGTCAGCAAAGGCTTTGAAGCCGTTCGGGCCGCTTTTCTCGATAATTTCCTGCTTCGAAAAGAGTTGGGCGCAGCGTGCTGCGTGTACCGGGAAGGGAAAAAGGTCGTCGACCTGTGGGGTGGGATTAGGAACAAGGCAACCGGCGAACCGTGGCAGGAAGACACCATGGTCATCGTGCGCTCGGCGACCAAAGGCCTTGCGGCGATGACGCTTGCATTGGCGCATTCCCGTGGCTGGCTCGATTATGATGAACGCGTGTGCACGTACTGGCCGGAGTTTGGACAGCTGGGCAAGGACAAGATCACGGTCCGCCAGCTGCTTGCCCACCAGGCCGGTTTGTTTGCATTCGACGAGCCGGTCGACCGAAGCGTTGTCGCTGACCTCGACAGATTGGCAGAGGTTATGGCCCGTCAATCCCCGGCGTGGGAGCCAGGCATGCGACAGGCCTATCACGCCGTCAGTATTGGATTTTACGAAGGAGAATTGCTGCGTCGGGTCGATCCGCAGCACCGCAGCCTGGGACAGTTCTTCCAGGAAGAAATAGCCACCCCGTTGGAATTGGACTTCCACATCCGGGTGCCTGAGGAGATTCCAAATTCACGGCTTGCCATCATTGAAAATGCCACCAGAGTCGAGACGATCTTGGGGTCGCCGATACGGTTGACGTTGGCAACTCTCAATCGGCGCTCAAACACGTTCAGAGCGCTCTTCAGAAATCCTGGCGTCGCAATATGGCGCGATAAGAAACATATTTGTGCGCGCAACCTCGAAGTCCCTGCGGCCGGCGGCGTCGGCACCGCGCGCGCAATGGCGCGGGCGTATGGGGTTTTCGCTACCGGCGGTCGAGAACTGAAACTGCGTGCGGAAACATTGGAAGCGCTGAAGGCCCCGGCAATTCCACCCGCATTTGGATTTTACGACGAGATCATGAAAGGCGAGATCCAGTTCTCACTCGGCTACTGCAAGCCTGGGCCCAGTGCGCGCTTCGGTCACCCCACCTCGTTCGGACATCCGGGGGCGGGCGGGTCTTTCGCCTTTGCCGATCCGGAAACCGGGACCGGATACGCATATGTGACCAATAGAATGGGTACCAGACTGCCGTTTGATCCACGAGACGTGGCGCTAAGAACTGCGATACCTTGATATTTGAATATTGGCTTGTGGCCAGTGCCATAGCGCTATGCTGAGCCAACTACGGAGATACAAGGCAAAGACGAATTCGTCATGTGGTCTCACCTACTCGTCCTCGCCTGCGCCCTGCTCGCGCTGCCCGCGCAAGCCATGGCCGGTGCCAAGGAGAAGGTCGCGGCGCTCGCTCCGTCGGGGCTGGTGCTCGCGATCGACGAAAAGGGCAACGAGTTGGTGGTCCAGAACGCTGACAAGCCCTTCGTCCCTGCCTCCGTCACCAAGATCGTGACCGCGTGGCTGGCGATGGAGGTCTTGGGCGGCGACTATCGCTTCGAGACCCGCTTCTACCTGGACGGCAAGCGGGTGCTCTACATTCGCGGGGGCGGCGATCCGTTTCTGATCTCCGAAGAGCTGGCTCAGCTCGCGACGGCGCTGGTCGCCGCAATCGGCAAACAGCCGCTCAGCGGCATCGTGCTCGACGCAAGCTACTACCCCTCCGACATCCGCATCCCGGGCATCGAGGACACCAAGGAGGCCTATGACGCCCTGAACTCCGCGCTCGCGGTGAACTTCAACACGATCAACGCCGTGCGCAAGGGCAAGACGGTGTCCTCCGCCGAGCCGCAGACCCCGATCACGCCGCTCGCGATCAGCCTGTTCCGGGCGCGTGGCCCTCAGGGTCGCGGTCGCATCAGCCTGACCCAGGACCCCGCGGTGGGGCTGCAATATGCCGGGGAGCTGATCGCCGCATTCATCGAGCGGGCCGGCGGCAGCGTCAAAGGCAAGATCTCGACCGGAGCGGTGCCAAAGGGCCTGGAGCCGGTCTACGTTCATCGCCAGTCGCGCACCCTTTCCAGGATCCTTCTCGAGTTGCTCGTCGGCTCGAACAACTACATCGCCAACCAGGTCTTCCTGGAGATCGGCGGGCATCGCCTGGGCGGGCCGGTCAGCCTCAAGAAGTCGCTCCAGGTCGCGAACGAAATGCTCGCCAAGCAGGGCCTCGCCGAGTCCATCCATCTCGAGGAAGGCTCGGGCATCAGCCGCGGCAACCGCTTCACAGCCCGCGGCCTTGCCCAGTTGCTGCATCTCTTCGAGCCCAATGCCAGCCTGCTACGGCGCGGCGAGGGTGCCCGCTTCAAGACCGGCACCTTTTCCGGCGTCCGCACCCTGGCGGGCTATGCCGACACCTCCAAGCATGGGCGCGTGCGCTTCGTGATCGCGCTCACAAGCAACGACAGCACGATGCGCTTCCAGCTGCTCAAAGCCATCCAGTCAGAGCTGTAGATCGAAGGCGCGCGGGGCGCTCACGAAAAGAAAACCCCGGCTCTGCGCCGGGGCTTGGACACATCGTCTGGAATTTTCCTAGAAGCGATAGCTCAACCCTGCGCGCGCCACGTTAAAGTTGGTGCGGCCGAAATTGGCATTAAAGAACGTGGGCGTGAAGCCGCCCCCGTTCAACGCAGTTTCCGTGACTGATCGGCTTTCCAAACTGACATACAAGTACTCGGCCCTCACCGTCCACCGTTGCCAGATTGCATATTCAAGTCCGCCGCCTGCCGTCCAACCCGTTGCGACCCCACTCGAAGATCCGGCAAAGCAAACCGTAGGTCCTGAGTTGCAACTAAAACCGAAGCCCCCGATCGGAAAACTAATAAGGCCAACGCCGGGATTGTTATTGATGTAATTTCCCGTGTGCTCGACCTTGCCGTAGGCGAAGCCACCCGTCACGTAAACCAGGAGACTGTCAACGGGCAGGTAACCAAAGCGGGCTCTGACCGTGCCGAACCATTTGGTGTGTTCATCGACGTTTGTTGTGATTCCGGATCCGAGGTTGTTTATGGTCGTGGCCGAGCCCCTCATGCCCGACCAGTCAAAATCGGTTTCGAGTCCGAAGAGCCAGTTCCGGTTAAACTGCCAATTGTAGCCGACGTGGAGTCCGCCGATTAATCCGCTTGTGTCGAAAGATGCCGGCAGTGGCACAAAGCCAGGGTCAAAGGTAGGGTCGGTGAGAATCGCCCTAGATAATGGATCATTCCCGCTGTAGCTGATGTCGCGGCTGCCCCAACCACCTCCGATATTTCCGCCGACGTAAAAGCCGGTCCAACTATAGACGGGAGGCGGCGGCGCGGGAGGCGCCTTGCGCGGCAGATCAGCCGCCGCTGCCAGGTGCGTGAGTGCGATCGTGGAAACGGCGGCGAGAGCTGCAATCGGCAAGCAACGCATAGGAGCGCCCCCAGATTCTGCAATTGAAGGTAGAATAGCCGAGACGGGCCGAGCGCACATGAGGTCCGACAGAAACTCCCATAAATTTCGAGGCTTGTGGCAAACCCGCAACTACCCGCCGGTCAGGTTGGCGGTATTATTTTCCGGCAAAACTAGCTCAGCGAGTCGAGCCGAGGTCGCAATCAATTCGAGAAGTCGTCC
>Ga0207703_10004023_pt1 | contig 12161 bp, 9 predicted proteins | sample KBSSwiS12_FD_184304 | JGI IMG/M metagenome (GOLD analysis project Ga0207703, IMG submission 184304) | Switchgrass rhizosphere microbial communities from Kellogg Biological Station, Michigan, USA - KBS Switchgrass S1-2 (SPAdes) (version 2) | ecosystem: Host-associated > Plants > Roots >... | reverse complement strand
ACGGGCCCGAGTCGTGTAATCGAAGTTCACGAAGTCCGCTTTCGTACCCAGGTAGTCGTTATCGATCAGACCCCCCTGGTGGACATAGTTGCCTGAGAGTCGAAACAACACTTTATCGGTGCCGAGCGGTCCGGAGAGGCCCGCAGTCGTCGAAAAGGCTTCACCGTTGCCCGCCGTGGCGTTGGCGTAGCCGGATAGATGGCCGGTCGGATTCTGGGTATTGATGATGACCGCGCCGCCGATGGCGTCACGCCCGTACAAAGTCCCCTGGGGGCCTTTTAAAACCTCCACCTGATCGACATCGAAAAGCTGCATGTTGAATTGCTTCTGATCGACCTGCGGGACCCCGTCGACGATCACCGCAATTGGAGGGTCTGCGTTCGTGACTTGTGCCAGGCCACGTACGACCACGAAGCTGTTCCGATAGCTGTCAGCCCGGTCGAAAGTCATATTCGGGACGTAGCCCACGAAGTCTGACGTGTCGTGGATGCCCGCGTCGGAAATGCTCTGCGCATTGAACACGTCGACCTGGATCGGCACCTCCTGCAGACGTTCACTGCGCTTTTGCGCCGTGACCACGATCTCTTCGAGGTTATCTTCAGCTACCGCCTGCTGCGCTACCGCAATGGCCGTGCCAACCGCTACTGCCAATCGCATCATCGTTCGCATTTTTCTGGGTAACTCCCCGTGAGCGCACAGCGCCAGGGACTGATTGAAAGCGCCGCGACCGGGGGCCTACAAGGGGGCCCGTGGGGGATGGGGTGGCGGATACTGGGGGATACGGGGAGAGGGTTTCAGGACAGCCGCGCCAATCGCTCCAGCGCCTCGGTTCGGCTGTGCACATCCAGCTTCGCGAAGATGCGTTTCAAATGGTGCTTGACCGTTTCCGGTGACAAGCCGAGCTGCTTGGCGATGGCTTTGGTGGTGTTGTGTGCGGAGAGCGCCGAGAGCACGTCGCGCTCCCGTTCGGATAGCGCGCTCCAACCCGTGAGGCTACTCGACACTGTCGTGTCCAGGAGCCGCAGGATTTGCCGAACGTGCTCACCTGTCCGGGCCGGAATCTGTTGGGCAAGGATGTGCAGCAATGGGACGCTGGCTTTCGGCCACAAATCCATATAGGGACGCACGACATGCATGCGTCCCGTTATATCCAGGGCCAAAGTCAGATACTCTCGAGCCTTCGTTGCGTCACCCGCGGCTCGAGCCGACAAAATCCAGCCGCTGGCAAGCAGCAGTTGTTGTCCACAGGACTGCGCACGCATCACGACCAACTCGGCGAGCTGCTGAGCGCGTGTGTGCCGGCCAGCCACAATCAATCCTGGAATAACGGCTCGGCTCAGCGTCGATAGAAAAAGCCAGGATGCCTCCGCCCGAACCAATTCGTATTCCAGGGCCTGCTCCAGTGCCTGTTCCAATTCGCCGAGCTCACCGGACTCACCGGACTCACCGGGCTGACCGAGCTGACCGGGCTGACCGAGCTGACCGAGCTGACCGAGCTCAGGGTGAGCGCGCCGCAGACCGAGCTCCAGGCGTTGTGCGCTGATAATCAGTCCCAGGCGCCGCGCGTCGCGGCGGCGCGCCTGTTTCTGTTCTCGCTCCAGAACATGATCAGCCTCCGCGCCCCGGTTCAGCGCTTCCAGGCTGAGCGCCCTGAGGCAACACGACAGGGCCCAACTCTCCGGTAGCGTTCGGTCTGGATCAATGACCGTGCTGTCGATGAGGGTGAATGCCTGGTCTGGCGCATTGCGTTCGTATTCAATGTGAGCAACCAGGCACTTGCTGAGTTGGGCGAGCAACAGCTCAGGTTCCGCAAAGCGGTCGATGCGTTTGGCCTGGGGCCGTGCGAGAAAGCCGAGCGCCGCATCAAAGTCACCTTCGAGGTAGGCAAGCATGCCGCGCTGCGGGTTGACCGATGGCAGATGGGGGGCGAAATGATTTCGCTCGCACAACGCGATGTAGTCGTTCAGCGCGCGACGGGCTTCGATCGTGCTCGTGTGTCTGCAGAATATCAGCACCTCCAGGGCTAGAATCAGCCCCAGATAAGCTTCATTGGCTGAGAAGTTCAGATACGTCAGTCGTTCTACCGCCGCGCAACGCTCGAGCACCCCAGGGCTAACTCCTTCATTCAGATCCGCCAGCAGCTCGAGGGTTGCGTTGGCATAGTCGGCTGCGAATTCCTTCCACTTTGCAGTCGCGAGCTCGCGTGCGGCTTCGCTGCCCGGCGTCAGACTTTCGAGGAGCCGTTTGCGATAGTCTGCGGCCAGTCGTGCATGCCCCTCCACGAGGGCCAGCAGGAAATCCGTGAATTGCAGCCTGAGCGACAGGGGGCGCGCGACCGGTGGAAGAGTCTCGATCACCGTGGCGACCGGGCGCGGCCCCAAAGTGAAAATCATTTCCTCGCCACCGGCCTGGTCAAACACTTCCACGGCGAGCTGCACGTCATCGGCCTCGAGTGCCTGTTGTATGGCTTCGAGGATCTGGCCGCCCGTCGCCAGAGCGCGAGCGGCCCGGCGATGCAGTACCTGGACCTGCTCTTGCCCCATGCGGGCAAGGTCGCCGCGCATGTATTGTCTGAGCAGCGGATGCACGCGCAGTGTCAATTCCTGGTCGCTGGTCAGGCTCACTATGGGCGCCAGCCGCAACACTCCTGACAGTAATGCGTAGCCATCATCCCGCTGCAACAGCGCATTCGCCAGGGCAGGCGTGATGGAATTCAGGATCGAGGTTGCTCGCAATAATTCGCGATGTTCCGCGGAGAGTCCTTCGAGGACTTTGTGCGCGAGGTATTCAAACAGCCCCAATCCTTCGTGCGCCAGACGTTCGAGCATCTCCGCTACCGAGGTGATGTCGCGTGCCCGCAGCCGCGTCAATTGGGCTGCGACCGGCCAGCCTTCCGTCAGCGCGGAGACCAGCAGGATCTGTTCGGGCGTAAAACGCTCCTTGAGCAACTCGGCCAACTCGGGTCGTGTGAGTCGCAACTCGTTGGCCTCAATGGTCGCCGCCAGGCCCTGCAGCTCGCGCTCGAGAAACCAGGCGTTGGGCAGGCGGCGCGCCGCCAGCAGGACGCGAGCGCGCTGCGGAAGGCAGGCCAACAGGCGTTCCAGCATTGGCTCCGAATCGGTGGCGATGATGTGCTCGAGCGCATCGATACAAATGAAAATGTTTTGCGCCAGCTCAGCTGCCCTGCGCGCGATGTCCGATGTGTTGAACTCAGGATCCGTTGTATTGGCGCCAGCCGCATCCGCTGCTGCGTACAGGCTCGCAAGGAAATGACTCGGGTCGGCGTCATGCTCGTTGCATTCGAGCCAGATGACCGGTTGTCCCTCTTCCGTGAGCGACCGGTAGGCTTGAGCGAGCAGGGTCGTTTTTCCGAATCCGGCAGGCCCCACCACCAGGGTGCAGTGAAGCGCGCCCAGTGCATTCTGCGCGGTCACTCGCGATATCAGCCGGCTGCGCACCAACTCGTGTGGTGTTACAACGGCCGGTCGATAGCGGCCGACGGTATCCGGGGGACGCTTCTTCATCAGGAGCCTGTCTGACTAATGGGCGCCGTCGCGAGGGCGGCCCCCAGCGAGCAGATTTGGCCGATCCTTTCACGCGCATAGTCGACACTATGTAAGTGAAAGGATCGGCCAAAGATGCCGCTGCGGGCCGGCCGCAGCAGGCGAACATTAGTCAGACAGGCTCCTTAGGCATCGAGAATGAGATCCGGCCCGGCGGGTCGTGCGCAACATAGCAGCACATGCCCCGGCGGCACGTCGTAGAGCGGTGCGTATTCGTAGCGCGCCTCGCCTTGCACGATTCGGCATTGACAGCTTCCACAGTAGCCCGACCGACACGAAAAGGGTAGATCGAGTCCCAGTGAGCGTCCCAGCTCCAGGAGCGTTTGATTGTCTATTGACCGCCAGAGCGCGCCGGTGCCGCTGCGGTCGAATCTTACGGCAGCCTGAGAAATTGCAGAGTCTTCTGGTTCGCGGTCCCCGTGTGTCGTAAAGCGCTCCGTTTTGAGGCGCTCGCGCTGGGCGCCTCTTTGGATGAGGCCTGCCTGCAGTTGCTCCAGGAACGAGGTGGGGCCGCAGAGATAGAGATCGGCTTCGTACCACGGAACCGGGATCGTTTTGCCGGCGAACTCGATCTGCAGGTCCGCCAACGCCTCGATGAGTTTGTCCGCAGTGAGCCGGCCCTTCAGATGAGGTGCCTGGTCGTCTTCGGGCGCGGGTTGGGAATAGTAGACCTGGGCGTTGAAGAGGGCGTGGCGGTCTTGCAACGCGGCAATCTCCGCCCGCAGAGCGTGCGCGGCGCCATTGCGGACACAGTAAAGCAGTCGCACCGGCGCAGCCCCTCCACCGCGATCCAGATGGGCTCTGACCATCGACAGTAAAGGAGTTACTCCGATACCTGCGCCGACCAGCACAACAGGCATGACGCGCGAGCGGTCCAGCTTGAACTGCCCGGTCGGTGGACGCAGCTCTACGGTAGTTCCTTTGTGGACTGCCGCGTGGAGTGCGGCGGAAGCGCCCCCGCGATCCTCACGTTTGACCGTAATCCGGAAGCTTTTCGGCTCGCTGGCATAACTCGACAAGCTCCAGGGTCGCACGAATTCCCGGCCGGCGTTATCGTGAAATCGAATCGCCACAAATTGACCCGCTGCAAACCGGGGCAACGGCCCGCCATCGGCTGGAACCAACTCGAAGGACTTGATCACGTCGGTTTCGTCCGCGACGTCCAAAACGACGAACGTGCGCCAGCCCTCCCAGCGTCGCGCGTGATCGGGCTCGTCCATCAGTCGGTAGTAGATTGCGCCCAACAGGAGCGCCACGGTCTTGCTCAGGTAGGGTAGCGCCAGCACCCGAGACAGAGCATCCATTGTAATCTTACTGGCGCCTCTCGCGACCTCGCCCAGTGTTGAGACCGTTGGATTGGTCACTTCCTCCTGGATGATCTCGACAGTGTCACCGGCCTCGACCCTGCCTGCCGTCAGGACCGCAAAATACACGCCGCTTCGACCTGACTCGGCGAACTCACGGACAAAACTCGGGGGCTGCTGGATGCGCCAGGCGACTTTGAAACACGGAATGCGCGGGCCCGTGACAACGAGTTGCACTTCCGGGCCAACGCGCAACACATCGCCCACGTGCAATTCCCGCTCGTCCAGCCCGGCGATAGTCAAATTTTCTGCGAAATAACCGTAGCCAGGTTCGGATATGTCGCTGCCCAACCGCTGGGCCCAGTAGTCGTAGTGCTCGCTGGCGATTGCGTACACCGTATCGGGATGCACCGCTGTCTCGTTGCCCTCGGGCCCCTCTCGCCCGATGAAGCAGGGGCCTCGGACTGGCGTCTTCAGGTAAGCAGTCCGGACGCTGGAGCCCTGGATGTCGACAACTCGAGTTTTGCCCGTGCATACCGCAACCAAGTGCATCAGCGACCTCGTCTGAATTGCCGCAGCCGTGTTCCGGGATTATCGACACACCACGGCACGCGCAAGATCAGGGTTGGGGGATGGCGGCGGCCCAAAAGGGGGATAGGGTGGGCCTGGTTTTGGCGGGAATCTGACCTCCATCCGGTCATCAGATCTACCAGATCCGAGAATCACAGAGGAGCGCCATGCGCACGTTGCAACCGCTACTATTGGGAATAGCCTTCTTCCTCGCCACCACGGCGTTTGCCGCCAGCCCCTTCGATGGAACCTGGCGCCCAGACCCCGAGCGCGCAGACCCGAACGGCAAGCCGGATGAATACGTACTCAGTGGCGGCAACTATCAATGCCGCTCCTGCACGCCAGCATACGCAATCCCAGCCGATGGCCAGGACCATCCGGTGACGGGCAGTTCGACGTATGACTCCCTGAGCGTAAAGATCGTCGACAACCGAACCATCTCGAGGGTGGCCAAGAAGAGCGGTAAGACAGTCGCTGAGACCCGCGCGACCGTTTCCGCCGATGGAAACAGTCTCTTGGAACAGCAGACATTGTTCTTCATGGGTCCGAAACCAATCGAACTAACAAGTAAGTCAACGAGGGTAGGGCAGCAGCGGGCCGGCGATCCCGCCATTTCAGGACAGTGGCGCCGGGTCGAATCGGACCTGACCAACCACGATGAAGACACCACTCTGCACGTCGCTGGTCAGACAATAACCATGACCGATCGCATGGGCCGTTCATTCGAGGCAAAGTTGGACGGCACCGACGCGCCATACAAGGGCAGTCCCGAATTCACTTCCGTCTCAATCAAGCTCATTAATCCCAACACGCTCGAAGAGTCAGACAAGAATGGCGGCAAGGTGGTGAAGATCTGCACCTGGTCCGTCGATGCGGATGGAAAAACAATGCACGCCCGATTCGACGACCTGCACGGACGCATACAAAAACAGACGGGCCACAAGATTTCCTGAACCTAGGAGCCTGTCTGACTAATGTTCGCCTGCTGCGGCCGGCCCGCAGCGGCATCTTTGGGCGATCCTTTCACTAACATAGTATCGACTATGCGCGTGAAAGGATCGCCCAAAGCTGCTCGCTGGGGGCCAGCCTCGCGACGGCGCCCATTAGTCAGACAGGCTCCTAGCGACAGATAGCTCTACAAGCTGGTCTTCGCGCTCCTGCTTCCCTGCCGCATTAAGGACATCCCATTCCGGGAGGTTATCGAGGGAGACCGCTCGGGCGGCGAGACGGTACGCAACCAGGGCTGCTGAACATCCCCCCGCGCTGCGTGGCCAGGCATTAGCGATTCGGGCGAATTTCGCTCCATCTCGCCCCAGCGGCGGGTCAGCGCTCTCGCGGGCGCGCGTCTCCATTCGCCTGCTCTTTCTCGCCAAGGGCTGCGCGCACACGTCGCGCGTGCTGCTCTCTGCTCCTCGGAGCCGGGCAGCCAGTGTTGAATGGCCAGGACGATGCCTAAAGTGGCGCTCGCTCTCGGCCCTGTCCCGCACAACTGTGCTCGCGCTTGCACAAGCGTTCTATCTCTCGTCAATCGACATCGATGATCATACTGGCCGCGCTTCACTTCCACTCGTGAAGCCACAACGGAATCAGGACTTGTTAGGAGTGAAGCACTTGCGAACCTTCTGTGTCGTTCTGCCTTTCTTGATGTTGGCTGGATGCAGCAGCACCACGTACGTGCTCGTGGGCCACACCCGACCTCCGATTTCAGTGAATGAAGTTAACATATATGCCCGCCCACCTGCCGCATTTGAAGAGATTGCGGTTCTCGATGCGAACAGCAAGAACTCATTCACTTTTACCGATCAGGACCGAATGGATCTCGCGATCAGCAGACTCAAGGAAATCGCGGCTACTCTTGGCGCCAACGGCATTTTGTTTCAGGGCGCTCGAGATCAATACACCGGCAGCCTGGGTGTAGGCAGCACGAGTTTCAATCGTGGGAGTATCTTGAGCATTGCTGGCGGCATTCCGCTCTACGTCAAAGCGGCTCACGGCGTTGCCATTTACGTGCCAGACGCGACGCCCGCAGATAGCGCGTATCCCTCGAAGAGTATCCCCAGCCCGCAGGCACCGCAGGCCACAGCGGCTCAACCCGCCCATGTAGATTCTGCGAATCCGCCATCTATTCCGCGCCTCGTCGGCGCATCCTTTGGCCCAAGCACAATGGGAATCGGTGTACTTCACGTTGACAAAAACACTCCCGCCTCACGTGCCGGTCTGAGGGCTGGGGATTTGATTACGCACATTAACGGACGCAACGTCGCACCCCTCTATTGGGAAAATGCCGTCGCGTTACTGACGACGTCAGGTAGCTCTGTTACCGTCCGTCTTATGGGCAATGAAGAACGCATCCTTTCGTTTCCGAATTGACCAGGACCTGTCGCCGCCAGCGCTTCGTGCCCGGGAAAAACCGCCTTCGCCCATTTGTCGGTCCACGCAACGAAATGGTCAATGACGCCGATAGTGGCGGACACCATCGACAGCGAGTCGGACAATTTGATCTTCATGGGCGTGGGCCACTCGTTATGACGCCGACTCTACGGCGCGCTTTGTACCTTTTCAACACAGTGATCTAAGAGAAAGTCGGCTGGATGGCCTCTTCTAGCGTCTTGGCCGCCAGAAATCGCTCGGCGATTTCATCCAATCCATCGTCTTCCTGTGTGCGAATACAAATCATGGCCCAGCTCGGCAACGGCCCAAATCGCGTAGCGATCGGTTTCTTCATGAGTTCTCTGCGGTCACTCGTTTTCCCTTCAATCAATCCTTCCGACTTGCCTCGCACAAAATATCGACGTGCAAAATCGCTTTCTAATTCGTGTCTGAGTGAGTCCTTGGCGGCCTCGAGGCCTTCCTCGAGTGTTTGCGCCTTCAACATCTGATCTGCGACTGCGCATAGTTGGGCATCTTGAGCGCAGGTCATCTCAGCAACCCGAGCACTTGCTCGATTGTCTCCGCCCTCATCATCTGTTTCAGGAACTTATCCGACAGAGCATCTCGAGCGCCACGGACTCGAGTCTGAGTCTCCTTGGTTAACGTCCCAAATCGAATTGTCATTATCTTCAGGACTAGCTCGACTCTCTCCTGGATCCGCCCTTCTTCCCGACCTGCCTGCTTACCACGGTCAAAATTACGGCGGGCAAAATTGCTTTTATACTCAAATGCAGGTGAATTCATGATGACTCGAAACGCCCTGGGGGCGCCCTCCTCGAGGTAGTGTGTAAGTAGGTCAAGATATAACTCGTAGCGCTCCTCGTCCAGATTGCGCTCACCGGCGTCTATCGCGGCGGAAAGAATTTGAGTGAAAAGCGTGATATTCGGGTCTCGCGCGTGCTCGATCGCAGACAGGAAGGCGAGCTCGACATTCGCTTCCGCCTGCTCCAACTCCGTAATGGCTGGCATGTTTGAAGGACCGAGCACCCACGGCTGGCATCGAGTTCCGGGACCGAGATCGATACTTCTCTTGGCCCAACGCGCCACGGAGTTTTCCCTGGTGATAACGAGCAGGCACACCGGGCAGCGATGGCGCGCACGGAGATTGGCTACATAGACGGGCCACGAGTATCGCTTCCTCTCATCCCGCCTCAACTGTACTTCTACGACGATGCCGAGAGTTTTTCGCGGTCCTTTCAACAAAAATAGTACGAGATCGGCTCGGTATTCAGTAGGCGTCAGTTCGCTGAGATCGGAGGAGTCGGTGCGGATCTCGTCGTACTCAGGTACCTGCGCGTTGAGGCCAATCAACAAATCTGCCGCGGTTTCCGAGTGGTTGCGGAACAGGGCAAGGATGAGCTCGTGTGTCAATGAAGGCATCGAGGCAGGCTAAGCAGCCGTCGATGTAGAGACCAGTCTCTATAACTCCTCAAAGCATGCAAAAACTAACATGGGAAACATCTGCGGAGAACGAGTCAACATGTGTGTTTCTCCGCGCCAGTTCAAAGGAGCGCGTCAGTGTCCGCGCCGCACGTCCATGCCGCGCGCGATAGATAGCGCGAAGGCATCGTCCGACTCAAGCGTCTATGAAAGCTGCCGTCAACAGCCCCGCCCAAACCGCCTGGGATGCTAAGGCCGCACGGCCTGCCCCGGTTCCAACCCCACATTCAATTTGTAGGACTCCACATCAATTCCTGCCGGCGTCGCAATCTCGCGCGCCGCTCGCCCGTGCAGACATTCCCGTTGAGTTTGCGCCCCCGTTTTGCAGCAATCCGACTATTCCCTATTGCTGCGGCTGCGTGCGTTTGGCACATTGCGTTGAATTTCGCGGTTTTTGCTAAAAAGAGGGCCGTCGAACCCAATGCAATATCAACAGACGCGCGTCCAAAGCACCGAGTTTCTGCGCCTGGCGGTAGGGTACATGGGGCGCCAGGAGGCGGCTCTCGACCCTGCCAGCTACACCCTCTGGTACGAGCACGTGGCCGGCCTCAACCCGCCCCTGAGTCAGATCCTCGAGCAACGTCTTCAGGTGCAACACCCGTTAACCGACGCCGATGTGGCCCATCTGTACGCCACCCACATTGCCTCCCGCGAGGCTCAGGCTGTCGCACGGATTCACGAGCGATTGAAGGTGCTCCTGACCGAGACCACCGAGGTCATCAGCCAGAGCGGCTCGCACGCTACCCGGTTCGGTAAGTCACTGGAGAATCAGACCGAGCGCTTGCGGAGGCCGGATGCGGCCGGCGCCATTCATTCCGTGTTGAGCGAGCTTCTGGTCGAGACGCAGAAGATGTCCCAGGTCAATCTCACCCTGGCTCGACAGCTCGATACCCGTGCTAACGAAGTGCGTTCATTGACGGAGCGCCTGCAGCGCGCGGAAGCAGCAGCGCTGAACGACCCGTTGACGGGGCTACTGAACCGCCGCGGATTCGAGCAGGCATTTGCGGACATCTCTCCCCAGATGGTCGGACCAGAGGGGACCTCATTGCTCCTCGTCGACGTCGACCGGTTCAAGGACATCAACGACGCCTACGGTCACGCGGTAGGTGACCAGGTCCTGCGCGGAGTGGCGAACGTTCTGCTTGCCCGGATCAAAGGCGCGGATATCGCGGCTCGCGTGGGCGGCGATGAATTTGCGATTCTGTTACCCGACACCGCGCTGAAGGGCGCCATCGCCCTGGCGGAGAAAATCCGCTCGGCGCTTCAGAATGCACGCTTGCGGAAAATCGGCAGTGATGAATCCATTGGCCAGGTGAGCATCAGTGTCGGTGTCGCCCATACGGCTGAGGCAATCACCCTGGATCAGCTGACACGCAACGCCGACAGCGCTTTGTACTCTGCCAAGCGGCAAGGCCGGAATCGGGTCGAGTCAGCCAAAGACCCGCAACGACCCTCAACGCACCCGAGCTGATTCGCTAAACCCCCGTCTAGTGAGTGTTCACGCTCGGCCAGGATCGCCGAGCTGATTTGCGTCGAACGTCCGCGCACAGCGATCTCTGCGGCCGATCACGCTTCGATCGCCGCATAGACAACCCGCAACGCCGCCGCGGGCGTCCCCCACACTTACGTATCAACGTCTATATCCACTTTCGGCTCCCGACACCGGTTCGAAACACTCCACCGACACGCATACGCGCTCGTTCTCCCGATCGGCAAAAAAGAAAGAGCACTTTCGCGGAATCGAACCCACGCGCCACCCTTTACCGACCAGCTCCGTCTGCTTCGCCGCTATCGCCGCGCGTAGATCTGCCCCGGCAGCCAACTCGATAAACTCCACAGCACGGCTCGCCCGGTCCCGCACGACCAACCAGCGAGGCTCTCTAGTTCGCTCTAAGGGATCGGGCCGACCACGCCGCGTGTTCATGTGTAGATGATGAACCAGCGGACCCATCCCTCAGCAAACCCAAATTAGCACCACTGTATGGAGAGCCTGCCTGTGCTCGCGCGCGGCCAGGGTGTACAGTAAATTTACCGTGCTCTGTCACCGAACCCACGCCCGTATACTACTCGCACGCAAAGCCATCTAAAGTCCCGAATTCAAATCTGCCGGGCCAAAGTCAACCAACATCCCGTCCAGCGGAAGCTCCTGGCTGCGAGTTTCCCAGGATTTGTCCTCGTTCCAGACACGGAAGTGATCAATCAGGTAGGGCAATCCCTCGCCGGCTAGCAACACCGCTGAAGTCGTGACCTCAAAATGAAGGTGCGGCACTCTGGCGTCCCCGGAGCAGCCTATATTCCCCAGAACCTGTCCGCGTCGAACGTGCTCTCCAACCTTGACCCGAACGCTCCCCGGCCGAAGGTGAAAGTACCAGGCGTACTGCCCACCGCCCAGGTCCAGGGTAATGTGGTTCCCACCAACAGTCTGCATCGTAATCGGAACCGCGGGGCGAAATGCGTCACCCCAGTTCGGGACATTGTCCGGCTGCCCATCGTGCGCCGTCACAACAGTCGCATCACCAACAGCGTAGAGGGGTTGCTCATACGCATGGTACGAATGCACATTGTGCGCGTCGCCCGATGCACTTTCGCCGTTCTTCTGCAGCATCCAATCAACCGCGAAGCGCCGCGAGTCAGCCAGATGACCATCAATCACCAGCACTCCGCGCCGGTGGTGGTTCTTGACATCGTTGCTGGGACCATCAGAAGCCATCCAACCAGTCCCTCGCACCGGCGGAGCAAGCGATCGCAACTCGGTCCCATGAGTGCTAACGACTGCTCCTTCAACCGAGGAGTTGGCTGTCACCACACGATGCCGCAGCCGGCCCGGTACCCTGGCCTCACTCTCAAACGGTAT
>Ga0207703_10004022_pt1 | contig 12161 bp, 10 predicted proteins | sample KBSSwiS12_FD_184304 | JGI IMG/M metagenome (GOLD analysis project Ga0207703, IMG submission 184304) | Switchgrass rhizosphere microbial communities from Kellogg Biological Station, Michigan, USA - KBS Switchgrass S1-2 (SPAdes) (version 2) | ecosystem: Host-associated > Plants > Roots >... | reverse complement strand
GTTCACCAGCACGGTGGTCACGCTCTTGCCGGGGACGTTCGGCAGCTTTTCCGAACGCACCGGCGTCACCTTGTCGCCTTCGGCATGCGCGGCCGGCGTGCTGCCCGCGACCAGCGCGAGCAGGGCGATTGCCGCAATGCCGTGAATCGATCGCATCATGGCGTCCTCCCCTGTTGTTTACGCGACCGCAGCCTTGGCCTTCACGGGATGCACCGCGCGGAAGGCGATGGCGAGCCTGTTCCAGGCATTGATCGCCCCGATCAGCATGGTCAGGTTGACCGTTTCGGCTTCCGAGAAGTGGGCGCGCACGTCTTCGTAGAGATTGTCAGGCGCGTGGGTTTCGGCGATCAGCGTCAATGCCTCGGTCCACGCCAAGGCGGCGCGTTCGCGGTCGGTATAGAGCGGTGACTCGTGCCAGGCGCTCAGCAAGTAAAGCCGCTGTTCGGTCTCGCCCTGCTTGCGGGCATCCTGGGTGTGCATGTTGATGCAGAAGGCGCAGCCGTTGATCTGCGAAGCGCGCGTCTTGACCAGCTCGATCAGCGATTTTTCGAGGCCGGAGGCCTGGATCTGCTCCTCGAGCGCGACCAGCGCTTTGATGGTGTCGGGGGCAGCCTGATAGTAGTTCATGCGGGGTTTCATGGTCGTTCTCCTCTTGGTTTGACGCGGATAATCCTAGTGAGTGCCGCCGCTGGCAAGCGTATTCGGCTTCTTCAGCAGCAACACGGCGATCAGCGCGACGATCAATGCGGCGCCGAGCAGATAGAAGGTGTCGCTGAAAGCCAGGATGAAAGCCTGTTTTTGCACGATCTTTCCGATGGCAATGATGGCGCGGTGAGTGGCTTCGGCGTGATCAACGACGCCGTGGTTCACGAAATATTGTGTCAGCTGCTCGATCCGCACGCGGGTGGCCTGTTCCAGCAGGGAGACCGATTGCATCAATACGTTGGAGTGATACTGCTCGCGCTTGGTCAACAGGGTCTGCAGCAGGGCGATGCCGACGGCGCCGCCGAGATTGCGCGTCATGTTGAACAGGCCGGAAGCCGAACCGGCGTTCTCCGGCTCGATGCCTGATGTCGCGACCGCCGACAGCGGCGCCATCACCAGCGCCTGGCCGAGCGCGCGGACGATGTTCGGCCAGAACAGCTGGTCGGTGGCGTAATCGTTGGTCATGTAGATGTTCATGAAGTTGGAGGCGGCGAACAAGGCGAAGCCGACGCCGATGATGATGCGTGCGTCGAAGCGCTGCATCAGCCGTGGCACCAGCGGGATCAGCAGGAGCTGCGGCAGCCCGGTCCATGCCAGCACCATGCCGATCTGCTCGGCGTTGTAACCCTGGATGCGTGACAGATAGACCGGCAGGATGAACACCGAACCATAGAGCGCGATGCCGAGCAGGAAATTGGCCAGCAGGCCGAAGCCGAAATTTCGGCGCGCCAGCAGGCGCAGATTGATCAGAGGCTTCTTCGCGGTGAGCTCGATCACGACGAAGGCCGTCAGCGCGATCGCGGCGATGACAGACAGCTTGACGATGAAGGGCGAGCCGAACCAGTCGTCCTTGTTGCCTTCTTCCAGCACGGTCTGCAGCGCCGACAACCCGATCGCCATGGTGGCGATACCCGCCCAGTCGCCCTCCGCGAGCTGTGACAGGTTCATCGGCTTGGCTTCCAGCGCGTAATAGAGCATGCCGACCATGACTGCACCGGGCACGAGATTGACATAGAAGATGTACTCCCAGCCCCAGTTCTCGGTCAGATAGCCGCCGATGGTCGGGCCGATCGCGGGCGCGAAGGTCGCCGAGAGCGCAAATAGCGCAAGGCCGATCGGCTGCTTCGCCTTCGGCAGCAGCGTGATGATCAGCGTGAACGCCATCGGGATCAGCACGCCGCCGGTAAACCCCTGCACCGCGCGCAACACGATCATTTGCGGCAGATTCTGCGCGAAGGCGCAGGCCACCGAAAGCAGCAGGAACAGCACGGCGTTGGTCAGGAGATATTTGCGGATCGAGAACACCTGGGCGAGCCAGGCGCTTAGCGGGATCACCACGATCTCGGCGATCAAATAGGAGGTCGAGATCCAGCCGCCGTCATCGATGCCGGCGCCGATCGCGCCCTGGATGTCGGCGAGCGAGGCGTTGACGATCTGGATGTTGAGCACCGCCATGAAAGCGCCGAGCGTCGCGCCGATCACCGCGATCCAGGTTTTGGCCGGGATGGCCGGCGCCGCGGTGCCCTTGGCCTGCGGAATGTCGGCGGAGGAAGCGTCGTTGAAGGTAGGCTGCAGCGCGGTCATCAGGGGCTCCTCTTGCTCAGGCAAATGGAGGGTGCACTAGGCGGCCGGTCTCGATAATCCCGGAAGGTGTGAAAGGATTGTCCAGCGGGGATTGATAGTCTTGAGCGCGCATGAGCCGCCGTTCGGGCGGTGGGTGGGGACGGGGTCCGAGACCAACCGGGCCCTGGTCTCGCGCTCGGCCAAAACGGTTGCCTTGGTATTGACGGTCGGCACCGCCGACATGCCCGGCCGCAGCAGGCCCTTCAGGCGCTGGTCGTCCAGCACGATCTTCACCGGCACGCGCTGCACGATCTTGGTGAAATTTCCGGTGGCGTTGTCCGGCGGCAGCAGCGCGAATTCCAATCCGCTGGCTGGCGACAGGCTGTCGACATGGCCGCGTAGTTTGGTGCCGTGGAAACTGTCGATCTCGATCTCGACCGGCTGGCCGTTGCGGACATGGGTGAGCTGCGTCTCCTTGAAGTTCGCAACCACGTAAACCGCATCCAGCGGCACAATCGCCATCAATTGCGTGCCGGCCTGCACATATTGTCCGACCCGGAGCGAACGCGCGCCAACCGTGCCCTCCACCGGCGCCTTGATCTGCGTATAGGAGAGATTGAGCGCCGCCTGGCTCTCGACGGCGCGGGCGCGATCGACCTGCGCCACCGCCTTGGCGCGCTCGGTGGTGAGCACGTCGACCTTGCTCCGGGCAGCGGCGAGGCCAGACTTCGCATGCTGCAATTGCGCGGTGCCGGCGCGCAGTGCCGCGTCCGTTTGCTGCGCGCGCTGCACCGTGCCGGAGCCGGTCTTCATCAGCCCGTCGTAGCGGGCCTGTTCTTCCTGCGCGAATTTGAGATTGGCTTCAGCGGCGGCGACGTCAGCCGCGCCCTGCTCGATGATCGGCTGCTGCAAGGCGAGTTGCGCATCGAGATTGCGGACCGCGGCCTCGGATGCGGCGACGTCGGCATCGGCCTGCGCCAGCGCGGCCTTGAAGTCGCGGCTGTCGATCTCGGCCAATAGCTGCCCGGCCTTGACCGGCTGGTTGTCGCCGACCAGGACCTGCGCGATGTAGCCGGAGACCTTTGGCGAGATGATCGTGGAATCCGCCTTCACATAGGCGTCATCGGTCGATTCCAGGTAGCGGCCGGTGGTGAGGTAGCCGTAGCCGAAATGGCCGGCACCGGCGACGCCCAGCGCAACCGCGAGCGCTAGCGCCGCGCGCTTGACCGCCCTGCGGGATGGGCGAAGGCTGATTTTTTCTTTGGTGTCAGAGACATAGGACGTGATCGACATGGCATCCTCGGTTACGGCTTGGGCGCGTTCTGTGGGAGCGCCCTGGGTACGCGGCCAAGATGCAATGTCTGCCCCGATGTGATAATCCCGGAAAAACCGGAAGCATTATCAAGTGAGAGCAAACAATTGGAGGCTTCCCGATGGACCGGCTGACCAGCCTGACGGCTTTTGTCCGGGTGGTGGATAGCGGCGGGTTTTCCGCCGCCGGGCGCCGCCTCAACATGTCCACCACCATGGTGAGCAACCATGTGCAGGCGCTCGAAGACCGGCTCGGCGCCCGGTTGCTCAACCGGACCACGCGCAAGGTCAGCCTCACCGAGGTGGGCCGCGCCTATTACGACCGCTGTGTCCAGATCCTCGCCGACATCGAGCAGGCCGACGACATCGCCGGCGCGCTGCAGTCGACGCCGCGTGGCACGCTGCGCGTCTACACCCATACCCACACCGTGCCGTTCGTCGCGCCCGTCGTCGCCGACTTCCTGAAATCCTATCCGGACACCAGGGTCGACCTGTCGATGGGTGAGCGGAATGTCGACATGATCGACGAAGGCTTTGACGTCGCGGTGCGACTGGTGCCGCCACCGGACTCAAGCCTGATCGTGCGCAGCCTGGCCACCTGGCGGCACGTGCTGTGCTGCTCGCACGACTATCTCGAACAGCACGGCCGCGTGCAGCAGCTCGCCGAGCTTTCGGAGCACGATTGTATCCGCCACGCGAATTATCCGTATCAGGACGAGTGGCGGTTTGTTGACCGCAAGGGCCAGCCTGCTTCGGTAAAGGTTTCCGGGCGGCTGGTCACCAACAGCGGAGAGGCATTGCGCATGGCGGCGCTGCAAGGCATGGGCATCAGCCTGGCCGCCGGATTCATGGTCCACGACGATCTCGCGGCCGGGCGGCTGGTGCGGCTGTTGCCGGAATACCGGCCGGTCGAACTTTCCATGAATGCGGTCTATCCGCATCGCCATCATCTCTCGGCGAAGGTGCGGACCTTCATCGACATGCTGGTGCACCACAGCGGTGAACAGCAGAAGCGGATCAATCCATATTCGTGATGCTACTATCCGCGCAGGTGGATGACATGATACGGCCGTGGCAGGATGCTATGGTTTTTGCGAGTTCAGGCAGGGAGGCGTGATGTCAGCAGGCAGGATCACATCATTGAGCTGGTACGTTGCTCTGCTTGTCACGATCCTTGTTTTTCCGCCACGCCAGCTCTCCGCGTCCACCTTTGGCCCGCCGCCGAATGCGCCGTTGTCGCTGGAGAAGCTTTCGCGGATCGACGAATTCCTCAACGACCAGGTCGCACAAGGAAAAATTCCGGGCGCCATCGTCCTGATCCAGCGCCACGGCAGGCCGGTCTATTTCAAGTGGTTTGGCAAGCGCGATGCCGATACCGGAATCGACATGACGCCGGATGCGATTTTTCCGATGCACTCGCTGACCAAGACCGTTACCAGCTTTGCCGCGCTGATGCTGGTCGATCGCGGAACCATCAAGCTCGACGATCCCGTCAGCAAATACATTCCTTCCTTCGCCGGCATGAAGGTCGGCGTCGAGCGCAAGGACGAGTTGGGCAAGGCGGTACTTGATCTCGTGCCATTGCGTCGCCCCGTGACGATCGAGGATCTGCTGCTGCACACCTCCGGCATCACCTATGGATTCTACGGCGACAGGGGACTGGTCAAGGCCGCCTATGACGGGATCTATCTCGGCGATTTCGACAATGCCGGATTTGCCGAGCGGATCGCAAAGGTGCCGCTGGCCGAGCAGCCGCGCACGCTGTGGGACTACGGGCATTCGATCGACGTGCTCGGCCGCGTCATCGAGGTCGCCTCCGGCCAGTCGCTGTACCAGTTCGAAAAGGCGCAACTGCTCGATCCCCTGGGGATGACGACGACGAAATTCTTTCTCACCGATCCGGCCGAGCGTGCACGCTATGCGCAGCCGCTCGCCAAGGATCGCCGCGTCGAACGAAATTCGCTTGATGTCACACGCTGGGAATCCGGCGGCGGTGGGCTGGTCACGACTGTCGCCGATCTCTCGCGTTTTGGGCAAATGCTGCTGAACGGTGGGGCGCTCGACGGCAAGAGCTATCTCAACACCGCAACATTTGCGGCAATGACGACAGATCATATCGGCCCGGGTTCGGGCGTCGCGCGCAACTACTTCTATTACCCCGGCGACGGTTTTGGGTTCGGCTATGGTTTTGGCGTCCGCACCGATCCCGGCAATGCGGTGCCGCCGCCAGCGGGTTCACCGGGCGAGATCAAGTGGGACGGCGCCACCGGCGCTTACCTCGTGGTCGACCGCGCGCAGGACATGTTCTTCGTGGTGCTGCAAAACGCGCCGTCCGGCCGCCTGCATGTTCAGGTGAACGTCAAGAAGCTGGTTTACGATGCGTTCGAAAAGTGACGCAGGCATACCTGGAGCGGAAACCATGCTGCGAAAAGTGGGCGAGAGCGATCAGGCCACCACGATGAAGGGACGCATCGTGGCGCTCGACCGGGCGCGCACATTCATCACGCTGTTGGTGGTGATCCACCATTCCGCCGTCAACTTCACCCATTTCGGCAATGGCGACCGGATGCGTTGGCTTGGCTTCGACCTGGTCGTGCTGTTCAATGACAGTTTCTTCATGGCCTTCATGTTCCTGGTTTCGGGACTGTTCGTCCATGACAGCCTGGCCCGCCACGGCGCGGGCGGATACTTGCGCCGCCGTGCCTGGCGATTGGGGATGCCGCTCCTGGTGTCGATCTTCGTGCTGATCCCGATCGCCTATTATGCTTCGTTCCTGCGCTATCATCTGCCCGGCACGACGGACTTCAACTACTTCCACTACTGGGGGCGCATGATCACCACCGGGCCGTGGCCGTCGGGACAGTCATGGTTCCTGTGGGTGCTGCTCGTGTTCGACGTCATAGCCGCCGCGATCTGGATGACGGCACCGAAAATCCTGGGCGCCTTCGGTCGGCTGATTGGCGCGCTTCGCAGCCGGCCGGCAATTGCCTTTGCGGCCTTCGTCGTCGTCTCGGTCGTGTCCTATTTGCCGCTGCATCTCTGGTTCGGCGACGGCGCCTGGTTCGAGCCGGGCCATTACCCGTTTCCAATCCAGACCAGTCGCATCCTGCTCTATCCCGCCTATTTCTTCACCGGTGTCGGCATCGGCGTCATCGGCCTGAGGGTGGGCATCCTTGCTGAGGATGGGGAAGTGGAAAGACGCTGGGCGACATGGCTCTCGCTTGCGGTCCTGTTCTTTGGCCTGATCCTGCTGCTGGTCTTTGCCCATCACAACTGGATCGAAAACTTTGCTTCGCCGGCGTTGTGGTGGAGAGCAGCGTATGGCACCGTCTTCGCGATGTTCAGCGCCGCCATGGCCTTTACGGTGCTGGCGACATCATTGCGGCTGTCGCGCGCCAGCCTGTGGCTGCTCGACGCGATGCAGCCACAGGCCTACGGCATCTTCCTCTTCCACTACATGTTCATCATCTGGATGCAATATTTCGTCTACGACCCGGCATGGCCCGCCGGCGTCAAGGCGGCCATGGTGTTCGCCGTCACGCTTGGCGGCAGCTGGCTGCTTACGGTGTTATTGCGGAAGATTCCGCTGGTGGCGCGGACGATTTGATCCGCGCGCCGGCTGCGTCATGGCGGACCATGCTCCATTGCATGGCGAACGCGTGTATTAATTGGTCCTTCTCTCGCGCTAGGGCTCTCCATGTCTCGATTTCTCGCATCGATGTTGTTCGCGCTTGCAGCGTTGGCGTGCTCGCTTGCGCCGGTATCGGCTGCCTATCCCGACCGTGTCATCAAGCTCGTGGTGCCGTTTGCGCCGGGCGGCGGCACCGACGTGGTGGCGCGGACGCTGGCGCAGGAGCTGGCAAAAGAGCTCGGCGCGTCCGTCATCATCGAGAACAAGCCGGGGGCGGGCACCATTCTCGGCACCCAGACGGTCGCGGCCAGCGCGCCGGACGGTTACACGCTGTTGATGGGAACGTTTGCCAATGCCGTCAATCCCAGCCTGTATGCAAAACTGCCTTACGACGCACACAAGGATTTCGCCGCGGTGGCGTTGCTGGCGCGCTCCTTCAACATCGTGGTGGTCAATCCGGCGTCACCGATCAAATCGATCGCGGACCTGATCGCTGCGGCGAAGGCCGCACCCGGCAAGCTCAGCTATGGCACCTACGGTACCGGCACGTCGGCACATCTCGCCGGCGAACTGTTCAAGCACATGGCCGGCGTCAATCTCACGACGGTGCCCTACAGGGGCGCCGCGCCTGCGATCACCGACCTGATGGGCGGGCAGATCGACGTGATCTTCACGACGGTCGCCAGCGCCGCTTCGCTGGTCGAGGCCGGCCAGTTGCGCGCCATCGCCGTGACCTCGGCCGAACGCTCGCCGGCTTTCCCGCAACTCCCCACCGTGTCGGAAGCCGGCGTTCCCGGCTACGCCGCCGAAGCCTGGTACGGCCTCTACGCGCCGGCCAAAACGCCGCCCGAGATCATCGACCGTCTCAACAGGTTGGCCGCGAAGGCGGTTCAGGCCGAGGCGTTCAAGAAGCTTGGGACGAATGAAGGCCTGGTCATGGTGGCGGAGCCGCCGGAAGCGCTGGACCGCTATTTCGCCGGCGAGGAAACGCGCTGGCGCAAGGTGATCGAGGACGCCGGCATCAAGGCCGAGTAGGGCGCTTCCCAGCGGTTTCCCCGATCGTGGTTCCTCGCTAGGATGGGGCCATGTATGTGAGCGCTTCCGAGAGCCGGGTGCTGGCGCGCATCTTCGGGCTGTTGTCCGAGGACCTCAGCGAACGCGACGTTCGCGAGGCGGTCGGTCATCATTTGCTGGAATTGCTGGAAGCCGATCATTACGCCTCGTTCGTCTGGCAGGATGCCACTGGCCGTTTTGAGAAGGCCGTGTATTTGAACATGGACCCGGCCAACATCGCGGCCTACGACCGCTATTTTCAGCAGCGCGATCCGATCACCTCAAAGCTTCAGGCCCGCCGCGAGGCGACCTTGGTCACGCAGGTGATGCCGCAGCGCGACCTGATGCGGACCGAATTCTTCAACGACTTTCTTGCCCGCGACGGCCTGCATTGGGGCGTCAATGCCTATAGTTACGTCGGCGACTGCAACATCGGCGACGTCAGGATCTGGCGTGGCCGGCGCCGCGAGAATTTCGACGGCCATACGCTGGAATTGCTGCGGCTGATCGAGCCGGCTTTCACCGGTGCGCTGGTCCGCGCGGCCGGCGGTGCGGCCGCCATCGCTACGGATGGCTCACCGATCCTGAAACTCTCGGTGCGCGAATTCGAGATCGCGCGAATGATATCGGACGATCTCAGCGACAAGGAGATCGCGCACCGTCTGCAGGTCGAGGTTTCGACCGTCCGCACCCATATCGAGCGGATTTTCACCAAGCTCGGCGTCCGCCGCCGCAGCGGCGTCGCCAGCCTGTTTGCACGGCATTAGGGCAGGCCCCATTCTACTTTGCATGGGGTTGTTTTCGATATTTTGTGTCTGGCGACGCGGCGAGCCCCGGCTAGCGCGGCGGCGGCAGCCGGCCGAACAGCTTCTCCATCGCGATGCCGACCGCGAGCAACTTGCGATCGCTCCCTGCCGGCCCATCCAGTTCGAGCCCAACCGGCAGCTTGCTCGACGCGCCCAGCGCGATCGGAAGCTGGATACCGGGGACGCCGGCATTGCTGCCGGGATCGGTGTTCTGGATGAACAGCAGGAAGTTGGCGAGGCTGGACGAGTCGGGATTGGAGGCAATCGCTACCTTCGGCACGGTCGGGAAGGCGATGGCGTCGAGCTTGTTATTGGCGAACGTATCGCGATAGAGCGCCTGCAGTGCGGGCCGGGCGGTCTTCATGGCGGCATCATACGCCGGCTTGGCGTCGGTGACGGTATTGTTCGGTCCCGGCAGCTTGCGTGGAATGACCAGCCCGTCATAGGTGCCCTTCACATCGGGGCTTGCGATTTCCTTGGCGAGGTTCTCGATGCTGACGCCGGTCCCGCTCTTCTTGAGATAGGCGACCATGTCGTCATAGGCCTCGTAGAGCGCGAGCGGAAATCCGACCTGGCCATTCAGTTCGGCGAGCTTTGGCATTTCGACATCGACCACCGTCACGCCGCTTGCCTTGAGCTTCTCCAGCGCGGCTTTGAACGCGGCTTCGGTATCGCCGTCGAGATTGGCCAGCATGGATTTGTCGACGCCGATGCGCACCTTCTTGAGATCGGCAGCCGTAATCGCGCCGCCTCCGGCGATGACGCGGTCGAGGATCGCCACGTCGGCGATGGTAGAAGCCATCGGGCCGGCGGTGTCGCGGGTGTGCGAGATCGGCGCGATCCCCGCCTGGGGGTAGCGGCCGACGGTCGGACGGAGCGCGGCGCAGCCGTTCAGCGCGCAGGGGACCCTGACCGAGCCGCCGGTGTCGGTGCCGAGACCCGCGGTCACGATGCGTGCGCCGACTGCAGTCCCCGTTCCTGCTGACGAGCCGCCGGCGATTTTCGTCGCATCATAGGCGTTGCGCACCCCGGACTCGGCGCCGGTCTTGAATGCGGCGTTGTAGCCGGAGATGCCGAAGGCGAGCTCATGCATGTTGGTCTTGCCGATGATGATGGCGCCTGCCGCGCGCAGTTTTGCCGCCACTGGCGCGTCCTTCTTCGGGACGAAGCCCTTCAGAGCCGGCGTTCCCGCGCTGGCGGGAAGCCCGGCCACCTCGATATTGTCCTTGATGACGACGGGGACGCCGCCGAGCGGCTTGCACGAACCCTTCTTGCGGCCGGCGTCGAAGGCTTCGGCGGCCTTCATCGCGCCAGCCTCGTCGAGCGTGATGAAGGCGTTGAGCTCGGGCCTTGCCTTGGCACGCGCCAGCGCCGCCGATGTCAGCGCCTTGCTGGTGATCTTGCCGGCGCAGAGATCGGCAGCGGCCTGCGTCGCGGTGAGCTGATCCAGGTCGATCGCCGGCTGGGCTGCCGTGGGGGACGCCGCGGCGAGGACAAGGCCCGCAAGGGCCGAGCCGAGCAGGAGTGAGCTGCGAGCCATGATGATCCTCCGTTGGATAGACACCCGTTCGGACGAACCTTACCGAATGCCGGTTCCGGCGCCTGTCCTCATTTCTGAGGACGCTCTTTGTTCCTCACCCTGAGGAGGCCGAGCAGCGGCCGTCTCGAAGGGCGAGGCCACCGGCGGGGCCACATCCTTCGAGACGCTTGCTACGCAAGCTCCTCAGCGACTGTCTTGGGTGTCAAGCGCTTTGCCATGGTCGATTGTCCCGCAGGATGGCGTTGAGGATGGTGAGAAGCTTTCGGGCGACGGCGATCAAGGCCACCATTTTCGGCTTACCGACGGAGACCAGACGCTGGTAGAAGTCTTTCAAAGGCGGATTGCATCGACTGGCGACGAGGGCTGCCATGAAGGTGGCGGACCGAACAGCGGCGCGCCCCCCTCCGATCATGCTCCTGCCGCGCCAGCGGCCAGACTGGCGGGCATAGGGCGCAAGTCCTGCCAAGCTTGCAATGTTGCGCCGATCAAGACTTCCCAGTTCCGGCAACTCGGCCAGCAAGGTGCGCGCCAATGTCTTGCCGATGCTCGGCACCGAAGCGAGCAGATCCTCCTTCACACGCCAGACCGGAGAGCCACGAACCAACGTGTTGATGTCCTGGTCGATCGCAGCCAGTTCCCTCTCCAGCATGGCGATATGACGGGCCAGGCTTTTGCGCACACGCACATTCGCGGCCCGTTTCTCGCGCTGGCGTTCGGCAACCATCATTTCGATGATCTGCCGTCGCCGACCGACCAGTTCGGCCAGCAAGCGCGAAGCTTCGTCAGGAAGCGCGCGCGGTACTGGTCGGACCGCTTCGACGAAGTGTGCGATGACACCGGCATCAATCGGATCGGTTTTGGCCCGCTTGCCGACCGCTTGAGCAAAGTGGCGGATCTGGGCCGGGTTCACCACCGCCAGAGGCAAGGCCGCGCCGGCCACCGCCGCTGCCACAATCGTCTCAAAGCCTCCGGTTGCCTCCACCGCAACCAGTGTCGGCCCCAACTCTTGCAGCCGCCCCACCAACTCTTCCAGACCTTTGCCGTCGCGGGTGACCACAAAGGCTTCGCCGCCGGGACGCACATGGACGTCGAGGCGGTCCTTCGAGACATCAATGCCAACAAATATCGGCTCCATCCTTTCCCTCCCTTGCGCAATCGGGCTCGCTCTGCGGCCCTCGCGACTGTTCGGGTTCGATGGAACGGCGGACGAAGTCCCGTGCTGAGGAGCGGGCTTCAATGCCCTAGGATGAGCCGGTCTCCCGTCCGCCACCGCGCCAGGTACTCTACCTCGCCCGGCGCTCTTTGAGTTACAAGGATGAGGGCGGAGTGTGAAGCCGTAGGGTGGGCAAAGCGAAGCGTGCCCACCAACTCGAGCGGAGTGTTGATGGTGGGCACGGCGCTTGCGCGCCTTTGCCCACCCTACTTTTTGTCTACCTGTGCTTTACGATGCGCCGGCAGTGCTCCCACGCCGCACGCATCAGGTTCTCGCTTGCTTCCGGCGTGCGGAACGCCGAATGCGCCGAGAGCGTCACGTTTTCAAGTTTCGTCAGCG
>Ga0207703_10004020_pt1 | contig 12169 bp, 11 predicted proteins | sample KBSSwiS12_FD_184304 | JGI IMG/M metagenome (GOLD analysis project Ga0207703, IMG submission 184304) | Switchgrass rhizosphere microbial communities from Kellogg Biological Station, Michigan, USA - KBS Switchgrass S1-2 (SPAdes) (version 2) | ecosystem: Host-associated > Plants > Roots >... | reverse complement strand
ACACCCTGCCGCAGGTGATCGCGCCGCTTGCGGCCCCGGCCATCCTCGAGGTCAGCCGCGGCGACTACATGTTGCTGTTTGCCGTGGCGGGCGCGCTGGCCGTGCTCGGCTCCGTCTTCCTCCTGCCGCTGAAAAAAGTCCGCTAGACCCATAAAAGTACCAACGTTGTCTTTTTGGTACATTTAAAAAATTGCCGCAATTTCAGTTAGTTGTGCATGAACTGCGGAAATTCGGTCTGAGAAAGTTTGACAACGTTGTCAGCGCCGGTGTAATTCTGCGCGCCACAGTCAAACCAACTGTTCGGGAGGGGGAAGATGGCGACTGTATACAGGACTGTTGCAGTGCTCGTGGGCGCCAGCCTGCTGTCCATGGCCGGCGCACACGCGGCGGAGGAGGCGGCCAAGCCGCAGGAGCCGGCGGATCTCGCCGAAGTGGTTGTTTCGGTTGAGCGCGTCACACAGACGTTGCAGAGTTACGCGGGAACGGCCGTCACGGCCACCCAGTCGGAGCTCGACTCGCTGGGCGCCACCAATCTCGTGGACATCCCGTCGGTTCTGCCTGGAGTGGAAATCTCCAATTACGAGGACAATACCAACATCTACGTGCGCGGCATCGGCAGCGACGCCAATACCGAGCTGGGTGACCCGGCCGTTGCGCCACATCTCGACGATGTCTACGTGCCACGCCCGCGCGGCCTGCAGGTAGCGTTCTTCGATATCGACCGTGTCGAGGTCAACGTGGGCCCACAGGGCACCATCCGCGGCCGCAACGCCCTGGGCGGTACCGTCAACATCGTGTCCAAGAAGCCGGAATTCAACAAATTCGATGGCTACGCGCAGGTTGGCTATGGCAACTACGATGAGAAGGAATATCGTGGCGCACTGAACCTGCCGCTCATCGATGACGTCGCCGCCGCGCGCTTTTCGGTGTACTCATCGAATCACGACCCGTTCGTGAAGAACGAGGGTCCGCTGCGGCAACTGGCCGGGTGGGAATCCCAGGATGATGTGGGCGGCCGCGGTCACTTGCTGATCAAACCGATGGAGCAGTGGTCCGTTCTGTTTACGGGTGATTATCTGCGCTCGCGCGGTACGGGCTCCCGCGGCGTCGATTTCTTCCAGGCTTCGATGGCCGGCATCAACTTCAACGAGGTCAGCGATCCCCGCCAGGTCAACCAGGTGGGCTTCAGCCCGACTCAGGACACCCGACACTGGGGTATGTCGCTGAACTCGACGTACAAGACCGACTTCCTGAACGTCCAGTACATCGGCGCTTATCGCAGTCTGCACTACATCTCGGATCACCCATCGGGTGGCCGCGGCTACGCGTTCCCCGGCGATGATGCAATCTCGATTGAACGCGGCGGCCTGGCTCAGCCGGGTACCCCTGCAGGCCAGGAATACCTGATGGAGCGCGTCTACGGCAACTACAGCGCGTTGGATTGGGATACGACTTCGAAGGAGCACACGCACGAGCTGCGCTTCACTTCGCCGGACTCGGCGGACAAGCTGACCTGGGCAGCCGGCCTGTACTACTTCCGGGAGCATCAGGACGTATTCTTAGGCATTCCGCAGGACTACAACACCAGCATTCCGTACCTGGAATTCAACCAGGGCAGCACCAACGGCGAATCCAAGTCCGGTTACGCGGATGCGACGTATGCAATCACCTCGAAGTGGAAAGTGACCGCGGGTGCCCGCTACTCGAACGAGAGCAAGGATCGCGAGGGCTTCAACTTCATCGCGAGCCTGAATACCAACGGTGTTGCGGTTCGCACCGGTACCCCGGGGTTCAGCTTTACCGGACTGTCACGGGCACTGCGCAATCCCGATGCGAATGGGGATGGTATTCCAAACACGCTGGCGGACGTCGTCGCGTTGTACCAGGCCGGTATCGCTTCCTACGGTGTCAACGACACATTGCAGACGTTCCTTGCCGGTGGCTGCGTGCAGGCCAGCCAGTTTGGCGGCACTTGCGCCAACTATCCGGGGCTGAAGAGCGCAGGCGGTGGAGCAACCGTGCAGCACGGCCAGAATTCCGACAAGTTCGTGGATTGGCGCGCTCGTACGCAGTACGAGTTCACCGACCAGAACATGGCGTATGCCCTGGTGGCCCTCGGCCACAAGGCACCCAGCTTCAATGACACTGTTGACGCAGGCAACGGCAAGCTGATCACGCCGCCGGTCGGGCCTGAAAAGAGCATGATGGTCGAGGTGGGCAGCAAAAACCTGTTCCAGGTTCTCAACCATCCGTTGGTGTTGAACGGCTCGGTCTACTACGTCCGTTACACCGATCAGGTATTCAGCTCGCAGGTAGGCGTGGCATTCCTCGCCAACGATACCGCCGGCCAGGCCGCCTGCCTGGACAACAATCCCAACACGGCTTGCCCGACGGTGACTTTGAACCAGAACGTGGGCAAGTCGCGCAACATCGGCTTCCAGTTGGACAGCGCCTACAGTCTCGGCCATGGGCTGGCCCTTGCTGGAACGATCCTTTATCAGAACACCCGTTATCTCGACGGTTCGGTGGTGGTGGATGGTCGTCGCGGCGGTCCTCCAGGCAGCAGCGGCAGCCCGTTGGTTGACCTCGGTGGAAACGAGCTGCCGCGCTCGCCGCCACTCACTCTGAACCTGCGCTTGAACCAGGCGTTTGCCGTCCCGGGTGGCATGGCCGACTGGGTTATCTCGGGCACTTACAAGAGCCGTCAGTTCCTCACCGCCTTCAATGGGGGCCCGGGCCAGAACGGCTCGCGTGATGTGACCGCAGTCAACGCCGCTGGTGAGGCGACTGCCTATGGCGCCGAGGAGCTGCGTCTGTTTGACAAGGTTGACGGTTACTTCCACATGGACCTCGGCTTGGGTTACACGCACGAAGCCAGCAATGTCCGTGTTGAAGCCTACGTCAACAATGTGACTGACGAAGCCCACGCCACGCAGGCTGGCATCGATACCGGCACGCAGGAGTTCATCTTCAACCCACCGCGCACGTACGGTCTGCGGATGCAGGTGAGCTTCTGACGATGCGTCCGTGTTCATTGGCGGCGGCACTGGCCGCGGCGGTGATTGTTGCTACCGCGGTGCATGCTGCAGAGCCGAAGCCCAGTCCGTGGCCAGTGGTGAGCAGCCCGGTCAAGAAGGATCCGCGCCTCGAGGCGCGGATCACCGAGCTGTTGGGCAAGATGACTCTCGAGCAGAAAGTCGCGCAGATGCTGCAGGCTGACATCCGTTCCGTCACTCCGGAAGATGTCCGAAAGTATCGACTCGGCTCGATCCTCAATGGCGGTGGTGCCTTCCCGGGGAATGAGAAGCATTCGAAGGTATCCGACTGGGTTGCCTTGGCAGATCGCTTCTACGATGCGTCCATGGACACTGCAGGGGGTGCTCCAGCGATTCCCATCATGTGGGGCACGGATGCGGTTCACGGCCACAACAACGTCATTGGCGCGACTCTGTTTCCGCACAATGTAGGTTTGGGGGCGGCACACGATCCTGACCTCATTCAGCGGATTGGCGAGGCTACCGCTCGCGAAGTGGCGGCCACCGGGATCGATTGGACGTTTGCTCCAACGGTCGCGGTAGTTCAGGACCCGCGTTGGGGACGCTCATACGAGGGGTACTCCGAGCGGCCTGACATCGTGAAGGCTTACGCTGGGAGGATGGTGCAGGGGCTTCAAGGCACCGGTGGCACGCCAGCATTCCTCGATGGCGACCATGTTATAGCAACCGCCAAGCACTACATCGGCGATGGCGGCACCGACCACGGGATCGACCGCGGTAACAACGAGGTGTCTGAACAGGAATTGTTCACGGTTCACGGACAGGGCTATTCTTCCGCGCTCGAGGCCGGCGTGCAGACAGTCATGGCTTCCTACAACAGTTGGCAGGGAGTCAAGATGCACGGCCAACGTCACCTGCTCACCGAGGTGCTCAAGAACCGAATGGGGTTCGACGGCATCGTAGTGAGTGATTGGGATGGCGTGGATGAAGTGCAGGGGTGTGCCAAGGACCGTTGTGCCCAGGCTATCAATGCGGGCATCGACATGATCATGGTGCCCGATCTGTGGCAGGCGTTTTTGCGAAATACGGTTTCGCAGGTGCAAGCTGGCGACATCCCCATGGCACGCATCGATGATGCGGTCACGCGGATCCTGCGCGTAAAGTTGCGTGCGGGACTGTTTGAGAAGGGGCGGCCGTCATCCCGGCCCCTGGCGAACGAGGTGGCCCAGGTTGGCGCGAGGGAGGATCGCGCGGTGGCGCGTGAAGCGGTTCGCAAGTCCGTAGTGCTACTCAAGAATGACAGGTGCCTGTTGCCGCTGTCTCCCAAGATGAATGTGCTCGTGGCCGGTGATGGCGCGAATGACATCGGTAAGCAGAGTGGCGGTTGGACGATCTCGTGGCAGGGAACCGGCAATAGCAATGCCGATTTTCCGGGCGCGACCTCCATCTACGACGGAATCCATGCGGCAGTCGCCGCTGCGGGTGGCAAGGCCACTTTCAGTGTCGACGGCAGCTTCCAGACGAAGCCCGATGTGGCGGTTGTCGTGTTTGGCGAAAGCCCGTACGCCGAATGGCATGGTGACATCGAGTCACTCGAGTACCGGGGGCCTGTCGGTGACGGACAGGTTGTCGATATGAATCGGCCGGCTCCGGAAGTGAGCCCCGTGTTCGACGAACCAGACTACGAGCGCGCGCCCGTGACGCAGCCCGTCGCCCCGGTGGCGGATCTGGCCCTGCTGAAGCGTCTGAAAGACAGCGGCATTCCGGTAGTCGCCGTTTTCCTGACGGGTCGGGTTCGCGGCGTGACACCGGAGATCGAAGCCTCGGACGCGTTCGCGGTTGCCTGGCTGCCGGGCACTGAAGGTGGCGGCATCGCGGATGTCCTGTTTCGCAAGCGCAATGGGGCAGTCGGCTTCCCCATCTCAGGGAAGCTCTCATACGCCTGGCCTCGCGGGGGCACGGGTGGAGCTCCGTTATTCCCGTATGGCTACGGCCTCGGGGGTTGCAATCAGCATTGAGACGCGCCATCGTCGTGGGAGCCATGGCGAATGCAACGATTATCGATGTCGCAAAACACGCGGGTGTTTCGATCAAAACCGTCTCGCGTGTCATCAACAACGTAAAGACGGTTAAACCGGCAGTTCGCGAGCGCGTCATGCGCTCGATCCAGAAGCTCGATTACCACCCCAATCCGTCAGCCCGCGGATTGGGAGGCAACCGCTCCTATCTCCTGGCCCTCTTGTACGACATTTCCTGCGGCTATTACGCCACCAGTGTGCTCGCCGGCGTCATGGAAAGAAGTCGCGCGGCGAAATATCAGATTGTCATGCAGCCGTGCGACTACAACGCGGATACTCTTTCCGACGATGTATCCCGCAGCGTGCGGCAGTCACGCGCCGATGGCGTCATTCTGACTCCACCCCTGTCTGATCTGAGCGCGGTGACTGACGCAGTCGAGGGGCTGAACATCCCTTTCGTGAAGATTGCGCCGGGAAAGCACCCGGACAACTATCGAAGTGTCTGTACCGATGACCGCGAGAGTTGCGCCCGCATGACGGAGCAACTGGCCGCGCTCGGCCATCAGCGCATCGGATTCATCATCGGCAACCCGGATCACGCCGCGCTCATCGACCGCTACAAAGGCTACCTGGATGGCCTGGAGGCCTGCGGTCTGAAGTTGGATAAGACACTGGTGGTGCAGGGATACAACTCGCACGAGTCCGGCGTTCAATCGGCCCGCAAGTTGCTGAACGTGGCGCCCGCCAAGCGTCCAACGGCCATCTTTGCCAGTAACGACGAGATGGCCGCCGGCGCTCTTACCGTGGCGCACAGCCTGGGGCTCGCAGTTCCCGAGGACATCTCCATTGTGGGATTTGATGATGCGCCCCTGGCAAGTCAGGTGTGGCCCGCGTTGACCACCATCCGCCAGCCCATCCAGGCCATGGCGGCCGAGGCGGCTGCACTGTTGTTGAGCGCGCTGGGCGGTGAGCCGGCCGACCATTCCAAGCACGTCCTGACTTCCTCCCTGATGTTCCGGCAGTCCACGGGACCGGCTCCCAACAGGTCTCGAAGACTGAAGCGCGCCTGATGTCTTCGACTACACCTCAGCTCGTGTGCCAGCCCTCGAGCTCCGGGGTGGCCAACGACGAGGTGCATCGCCTGCTGGTGGATCATGCGGGCCGGTTGTGGACCTGCGCGCAGAACGGGGTCGATATATCGCCCTGGTGGGCCACGTGGTGGTTCAGGTCTTTCTCCGCCGTGTTGCTGGCACTTGTCATCTGGTGGGTCTACCGTATGCGGATTGACCGGATTTCGCAGCGGATGGTCATTCGCATGGAAGAGCGAGTTGCCGAGCGGACGCGGATCGCCCAGGAGCTGCACGACACGCTGTTACAGGGACTCATGAGCGCCTCATTGCAGCTTGCCGTGGCCAACAACCAGTTGCCCGCGGATGCGCCGGCCAAACCACTGGTTTCACGCGTGTACGAGATGTTGCGGCAGTTGATTCAGGAGGGGCGCAACACGGTGCGGGGACTGCGCATCCGGCAACTGGAGTCGGATGAGCTGGAGCGGGCGATTTCGCTCATCCCCCGCGATATCGGGGCTGATCCGCAGGTTGAATTCAAAATGTCGGTTGAAGGTACGCCCCGTCCGCTACGCTCGGCTGTTCGGGAGGATGTTTACTGGATAGCGCGGGAAGCCCTCGTGAATGCGTACCGGCATTCCGGCGCCCGCCGCATCGAGGCTGTGTTGGAATACTCGAGGAAGGGGATTCGCATGGTTATCAGGGATGATGGTTGCGGTATGGATGAGGACGTCGTCCGATCAGGACGGGAAGGGCATTGGGGACTGGCGGGAATGAACGAGCGCTCCGAACGGATTGCCGCGCGTCTCAATGTATTGAGTGCCCCGGCGGCGGGAACCGAGATCGATCTCATGGTCCCCGGTCAGGTCGCATTTGATTCGGGAGCCGGCCATGACTGACCTCCTTCCTATCCGGATCCTGTGCGTGGATGATCATCCGTTGTTTCGTGAGGGAATCGCCACCGTAATCGCCAGTCAACCTGACATGACAGTGGCTTCCATGGCCGCCACGGGAATGGAGTCGATCGAGGAATATCGCAAGGTGCTGCCGGATGTCGTTTTGATGGACCTGCGATTGACTGATATGAGCGGCATCGCGGCGCTATCGGCCATCCGTACTGAGTTTCCGGATGCGCGCATCATCATGCTGACCACGTTTGAAGGGGACGTCGAAGTACAGCGGGCGCTGGCGGCGGGTGCGCGCGGCTATATGTTGAAAAGTACGCCGCTGGAGGAGCTCCTCACTGTGATCCGCGATGTGCATCACGGTCGCAAGTACCTGCCCACCCAGGTTGCACAGACACTGGCGGAGCACATCGGCACGGAAGTGTTGAGCGAGCGCGAGATCGAAGTGCTGAAGCAGATTGCCGAAGGCAACCGCAACAAGGACATCGGCGTGCAGCTTTCAATCTCGGAGGAGACGGTGAAGGCGCATGTACGGCACATTCTGGAGAAGCTGAATGCGAAGGATCGGACCCAGGCGGTTTCCATCGGCATTCGCCGTGGAATCATCCAGCTTTAGACGGTCAGTCCTTCAACGCGGTGACATCGATCCGCTTGCGGCCAAAAAGCCGTGCATCCACGGACCAGGCTCCGGGTCCCAGCATGGCCAGACTGAGCCCGATCATTCCGGGCACGATGTGTTCGTATCCGGCGCCGGCCAACACGCTCGAGAATTCCACGAGCGCCTGTAACAGTCCGCCAATGGGCGTCCAGAAGCCTATGATCAGAAGCAGCCCGCTCACGATGTCCGCGGCGTGGAGGAGTGCGGCGATGGTTGCGCCGGAGCTCAGTGCGTGGAGGGTGCCTTCGAGGATGGACGGAATTCCTTCAGCCAACCGCAGAAGCAGCAGTCCGGCCCCCGGCCATTCATTGGGAAACGTCGTGTATAGGCGTTGCATGTCGTTATTCATCGAGAATAACGAGGCCCCGGTATGCCGGACAGCCTGAGAATGCGTGTCCGGGAATCCCCCTATCGAGTGATCAGGTGCTCTGCGGCCAGTCGAACGCGGTGTTGCAGCGCCGAATTGCAGTGAGCAGTTTTGACTTATTCTGGTTATGGGCGATGGGAGATTGAAACGGCCATCATCGAACAACTTCGTGAATCATTTGAACTGCAATTTCGGAGCGTTGCGTCGTATTGGCCTGGTCTGAGTGGTACAAAGCACGCAGGAAAGCCGAGTCCCAAGCTGTCAAGCCGGGGGCTTGCGCATCCGGCGATTCGCCAAACAACCGTAGAATACTGGGCGCATCCCCTGGATCCTCGCTCGCCGGGATATCCGCAAGGCCGACCATGGCGGCGTAATCGATCAGTTGTCCCAACTTGAATTCTTTGGGATAGCTCGTGTCGATGACCACGAGCGCCAGGGAAAATGCGTACACATCGTATCTCTCGATGTGTGATCCGCCAAATTGACAACCGACGGGGACCTGGATCCCGTTAACAGCAAAACTCCCGCATGCACCATCCCGGCCGATCGGCTCTCCCGCCCGCGTCACGGCTCTCTTGTTGTGCCATGCACGTACAGGCTGCGGTTTTGCCGGTGCGATGAATTGTTTTATTTCTGTAAAGCCTCCATCGGTGTTGAATGATCCCGGGTGCAAATGGAAAGCCCGCTGGAGCAATTTGTCAGGCTCGGCGCAGAAAATCACGATGAAATTATATTTGCAGCCCGAGTGGCCCACGCGCAGCCCTGTTGATCGGGCTATATCAGCGAGGCGCCCCAAAGCGAACAGCCCCTCGTTTGTCGGCAACCCTGCGACGGCGAAGCACAGAGGGTCATGCCAAAGAGGAAGAGAATCCTGGAAAGAGAATGGAACGTTCGTTATTTTCCTGACGAATTCATTTATGCGACGTTCGAGCTGTCGTCGCGCCTCGACGGTCACCTGCGGCAACTTATGTTCTTCACTCGTCGGAGTTCCGGCATCGCGAGGCGCATCGGAAGATGCGTTCTGCGCGTTTGCATTGGTGCCGAGGGACACCGGTGGATCGGCTCTCGCAGTCTGAGTGAATGAAACAACGCCCAACACGATGGCCGCCATCAGCCCGAATCTGGTCGCGCGGTGAAGATGTACGTTGTGATTGGCACCCTGAGCGATAGTCATGCGAGTTCCTTTCTTCTAGCCTACACGCCCCTCCACCATGCGCGCCTTGGATGAGCATGGACGATGCATGGCGCGGTTATTCCCCACGGAGGGAACGTAACTCCTTGATTTAGTGGCGCGCCTGGCGGGACTCGAACCCACGACCACCGGCTTAGAAGGCCGGTGCTCTATCCAGCTGAGCTACAGGCGCGCGAAAGGCATATGGCCGATCCCGGAAGGCGACCGCCAGCCCAATATTCTGATCGATAGCCGCGGCAGGGGAAAGGTCAGTCTGCGTGATTTCGCTTGTGAAAGTCCTTCGCGAGATCCGCCACTGTAATTTGACCGAACCGCGCCATCAGCCGCTCCCTCGCATCTGACAGCGCCTCTTTGAGGCCCAGGTTTACGGCCTGCTCGACGAGGCAGCGGGGGTGGTCGTCGGACAGTCCCAGCGCGAAGATCGGTGGCTCACCGAGCGCGCGGTAGATATCCAACAGGCTGATCTGGGACAGCTTCCTGGCAAGCACCCAACCGCCACCATGTCCCTTCTCGGATTCCACGTAGCCCTGATCCCTCAGGCCTCCCATCGTTCGTCGCACCACCACGGGGTTGGTGTTCAGCATCCTGGCCAGCACGTCTGATGTGATGGGACCCTCATGCCGGTCCATGTGGATCAGAACGTGCAGCATTCGTGACAGGCGGTTGTCGCTTCTCATATGGAACATTATAAGTTGCGTGAGAGGCCGTGTCGCCTTATCATGTAACTTGTGAAGTTTCTTAATGGGTGCTCGTGGAATGATCAGCTCGTTTGAGGATCCGCAGTTCTGGAGTGCTTTCGCCGGGCACTACCACTCCGTGGCCAGTTTGTTCACCGTCTCCTATGCGGAGCGTGCGTGGGCGGAGGCCTCGTTGCCAAAAGACGCCCATGTTGTGGACATCGCAACAGGAATCGGTGCCCTGGCAATTGTTGCGGCGCGGGCGGGCGCGCGAGTCCTTGCGACCGATTTCGCTGCAGGAATGGTCGAGCGTGTTTTGTCCTTGAAGCTGCCAAACGTCGAGGCGCGGAAGATGGATGGGCAGGCGCTCGATATTCCTGATGCGTCGTTCGATGCGGCTTTCTCAATGTTCGGGATCATGTTGTTCCCGGACTGGCAGGCGGGACTGTCCGAAATGGCCCGTGTCGTGCGCCCTGGCGGTGTTGGTTCCATCGGGACCTGGAAGAGTCCGAGAGGGGCAGGGACCACGCTGCTGCTTTCGCAGATCGGTGCGCGGCTCTATCCGGAGATTGATTATCCGCTCCCTTGGGCTGGACTGGTTGAATTGTCAGATCCTGACCGGCTTCGTTCAGCCATGGTTAACGTTGGATTCAGGGACGTCCGCATCGTGGAAGAGACGCGCGAATTCCTCGTCACACCCGAGATGCTCGAAGCGCCTGATCAACTGTTTTGCTTCAGTCCGCTCTGGCCGCTGCTCGGTCAATTGCAGCGGCAGCGAGTTGTGGACGTTATTCGCGAGGAGCTCGCTGCTCGCAAGGGCGGGCTGCCCGTTCCCTCGACCGCATTGATTGCAACTGCGGTACGAGCCTAATTGGGGAGCGGATCACGATTTTGCGGCAGGCAGTCGAGTAGCCTTTTCCATTCGTGCCAATGGATGAGGCCCCCATGTCCCGTGTGTCGTTGATGCTCCTGCTTTCAATTGTTACGTTCGGGACGGGCACGTTGCCCGCGGCGGAACAGAAGAATCCCTCAATCCTCTTTGTCGTGGAGAATTCATTTCTTACGCCACTCGCGTTCGTTACCGACAGTAAGCTGACGAGTCTTCCTGATGATCTGGACCTGAAGCAGTTTTCTGCCCGCTATCTCTCGGGCCATCACCGGTACACATTGTTTTCCGGTGGTCGTGTGAGTGGCTCCGTTGAAGCCGCTGAAGATCTGGTCGAGGTCGAAGATTGTGATCGCCTGTCGGTAAAGGCTGTGGTTACTGTCGACGGCAAGGTTGCCGACAGCGGGACTGCGTTGGCCTCAAATGCACCGCTACGCGATCTCGATTACACGCGCCGGCCAACCAATGATGTGGAGGCTGCTGCGCTCAACGGTCTGGCCGCGCAGGTCTACGCCGAACACGGAGTTCCGGCGGCCCGGGCGGCCAAGGCGAAACCGTCAAACCTGACAGCCATCGAAGGGCGGGCGGGCGCCGTGTTGGTCGGCAGCTTTGTTCTCGAACATCAGGCCAAGCCCGAAGATGACCCGGTCGTGGAGGCGGTGTTCATCATTGCCGAGCGCAATGCCAAGGGAGCGTTTGCGGCAGGTTATTCGTGGTTCCATTCCGGGTCGGAAGCTTCTGTTGAAAAACAGAAGTTTGTTGACGTCATCGATGTTACGGGATCCGGCTTCCCCGATGTTGTTACAGACATCGGTTACTACGAGTCGAATGACTATCACGTGTATCGAAAAACAGCGGGAAAGTGGGGTGAAATCTACAAGAGCCAGGCCGTGGGATGCTGAGCTGTGATGCGGCAGTCCGCGTCACAAGCTGACGCGCCTGGTCTGTTGGCAAAGGCGCCTGGAACCTGCAATGTGGATCTTTCCCGAGCACCAACGCGCTGCCGCGCGAGTAGGATTTGCCCATCGAAAATAGTTGGGCAATGGACATGGACAGTGTACGGATAACGAGTGACCTGCCGAGGGTCAGTCAAAAGATCGCGCTCCTGGGATCGCTCGTGAGCCGACTGGTCGCGTTCTGCCTGCTGTACTTTGCGCCGACGTTGGCATACGAGCAGGGCGCGCCCGAACCCGCGCCCCAGCCTGTTCAGGCGGCCACTCAGGTGCCTGCCGCCACCGAATCCCTGGACCCCAAGCACGGAAAGGACCACGACGAAGACCGTGCGGCCGAACGCGGGCGCGGCCACCGCCAGCACAATTAATAGGCCATCCGAGGCTCGATTCGCCCGATTCTCGAGCCGGCCGCGACCGAAAGGACCCGCCCCGCCTTTGTCCCTCCCAAGC
>Ga0207703_10004016_pt1 | contig 12176 bp, 11 predicted proteins | sample KBSSwiS12_FD_184304 | JGI IMG/M metagenome (GOLD analysis project Ga0207703, IMG submission 184304) | Switchgrass rhizosphere microbial communities from Kellogg Biological Station, Michigan, USA - KBS Switchgrass S1-2 (SPAdes) (version 2) | ecosystem: Host-associated > Plants > Roots >... | reverse complement strand
TTACTGTCCGGTGCGCGGCGTTTTTCAGGAAGCGGCACCGTCTTGGTTTCGTTGAGATAGGCACCCGTGAGCGAATCCTTGGAGCTCAGGATGCCCTTGTAATCGCCTGCGAAAACAAGGTTTCCGCCAGCTGCGCCGCGACCCGGCCCTAGTTCGAGCAGGTGATCCGCTTCACGCATGACGGCTTCCTCATGCTCGACCACCAGTACGGTATTACCGCGATCGCGCAAGCGCTTCATCACACCGACAAGCTGGCCCATGTCGCGCGGATGCAGTCCGATGCTCGGCTCATCGAGAACGAAGAGCGTATTGACCAGTGAATTGCCCAGGCAGGAGGTCAGGTTGACGCGCTGGATTTCGCCGCCACTCAGCGTGCGCGTGGCACGATCGAGCGTGAGATAGCCCAGCCCGACTTCGAGGAGATACGTGAGCCGGACCAGGATACCGTCCCGCATTTGCGCGATGGCGTCGTCGTCAGGAGGGAGTATCAGTTGTTGAAAAAAATCCCGCGCTTCCTTGAGGGAAAGCTGGTTGATCTGGGGCAACGTCAGGCTGCGTGTTGCGTTGCCGAGCTTGAAATTAAGCGTCTCAGGCTGGAAGCGCGCGCCGTGGCAAACCGGACAGCTTTTGTAAGCCCGATACCGCGAAAGAAAGACGCGGACGTGCATCTTGTAGGTCTTGGTTTCCAGCCACTGGAAATAGCCCTTCACCCCGTACCAAGTGCTGCTGTTTTCGATTTCCTCGAAGGTCATGCCTTCGCGTTCGCCCTCAATGACAAACTTTTGCATCCACGGCTCGAGATCGCAGAACGGTTTATCGATGGGAATGCCTTCTTTCGCGCAGTGCTTGAGGAGGTCCTTCTGGCATTCGAGGGAAATACCGCTCTGCCAGGGCTTGACTACCCCACCCTTGATGCTGAGGCGGCGATCCGGCAGCGCGCGTTCATAATCGATCTCGATGGTGCGACCGAACCCGCGACAGGTGGGGCAAGCGCCTTGCGGATTATTGAAGGAGAAGAGCGCGGGCGTTGGTTCCTTGAAGCGGGTACCGTCATAGGGGCAGACCCAGGCGCTGGCGAAGCGGAGTTCGTTGGGAACCGTTGAACCGCCGCTAGGGACAGCGGCGGCTACCACTGCATCAAAAACCTGCACCTCGCCCTGACCGTGACGTAGCGCGGATTCAATGGCCTCAGCAAGACGGGCACGATTTTTAGCTGCAACCGAAACGCGATCCTGGATGACGCGCAACAGAGCCGGGGCCTTTTCCTTCTCTGCGACCGGCTCGTCCGTGCGACGCAGCTGGCCATCGAGCCAGACGCGGAGGAAGCCTTGTTGTTTGAGGGTCTCAAAAGCACCGGCCAGCGAAGGCTTGTTTGGCATTGGTACGGAAAAGCTAACTAGCACTTCCTGTCCATTGCGCTCTTCGAGAACGCGGTCGGTAATTTGGGTCGCACCCTGAGGCCGGACCTGTCGTCCGCAATGAGGACAGGTCAACGTTGCCATCTGCGCGAAAAGGAGTTTCAGATGATCGGCAATCTCCGTCATCGTCCCGACCGTGCTGCGCGAAGTCTTGACCGAATTGCTCTGCTCGATGGCGATGGCGGGAGGAAGGCCCTCAATGTGATCGACCTCCGGTTTGTCCATGCGCTCGAGAAACTGGCGCGTGTAAGGAGAAAAGGTCTCCACGTAACGGCGCTGCCCCTCGGCATAAAGCGTATCAAAGGCGAGCGATGATTTGCCCGAGCCACTCAAGCCCGTGACCACGGTCAGGCAATGATGCGGGATATCGACATCGATATTCTTGAGATTGTGCTGGCGCGCGCCGCGCACGCAAATGTGGCTGGAACTCATGGGGTGGGTCAGCAAGTTAATGCGATGCGGACGAATGACAATGGAGCTTGCGATTTTTTTCGAGAAAAAGGGCTTGCCTCTTGTGCTACCCTGCTGCGATTTGCGCCTTGCGGCGGAGAGTGCTTTTTGCGACTTTGACCGTTCCTCGCAAGACGCCTTTCGAGGCCCCTCCCCCATGCATTCCATTTTCGACTTCATCAAGAACCTCCACGACAGCGGTCACCTGCAGGTCCTGGTGCGCTCGGGCGGCGTTCCTCTCATCGCGTTGATCGTCTTTGCCGAGACAGGACTGCTGGTCGGCTTTTTCCTGCCGGGCGACACCATGCTCTTCGTCGCGGGGGTTGCGGCGGCATCCATCGCTCCAAACGGTGAAACTTATCTGAACATCTGGGAACTGACTCCCGCGCTGATTGTCGCTGCCATTGTGGGCGATCAACTCGGCTATTTTCTCGGGTACAAGACCGGTCACGCCATCTTTACGAGAGAAGAAGGTATTTTCTTTAAGCGCAAGTATGCTCAAAATGCGCACGATCTCTGCACCAAGTACGGCGTCAACGCGGTGATCCTGGCCAAGTTCGCGCCGGTTTTGCGCACGTTTGTCCCTTTTATGGCGGGTGTCGGCACCATGAATTATCGCAAGTATCTTATCGTCGATACCCTGGCTGTCATCGCCTGGATTTTCCTGGTCGTCTGGTCCGGCTATCTTCTTGGCGAGCGGGCTCAGAAAAATTTGAGCTACATCGTCGCGGGCATCGCCATTGTCTCCATGCTGCCGGTCGCTTTTGGCATCGTGAAAGGTTTTCTAATCAGTCGCAAATCCTCTACTTAAAGTTATGGCCGAAAATACTCCCAAGCCGTCCAAAGCACCTGCCAACGCGATCAACCCGATTCGCTCGGTCGATTTTCCCGAGTGGTACCAGGCCGTTGTGACCGCAGCCGACATGGCGGAGAATTCCGACGTACGCGGCTGCATGGTGATCAAGCCGTGGGGCTACGGCATCTGGGAATTGATGCAGGCGCAGCTCGACAAGATGTTCAAGGCGACGGGCCACAAGAACGCCTACTTCCCGCTTTTCATTCCGCTAAGCTATCTCGAAAAGGAAGCCGCGCATGTGGAAGGCTTTGCCAAGGAATGCGCCGTCGTGACGCATCATCGCCTGGAAGCAGGCCCGGATGGTAAGCTGGTCCCGACCGGCAAGCTGACGGAACCGCTCGTCGTGCGCCCGACGTCCGAAACGATCATCGGTGCGACTTACGCCAAGTGGGTGCAATCGTACCGCGACCTTCCGCTTTTGCTCAACCAATGGGCCAACGTCGTCCGCTGGGAAATGCGTCCGCGTATCTTTTTGCGCACGACCGAATTCCTTTGGCAGGAAGGTCATACCGCACATGAGACCGAGCAGGAAGCGCTGCATGAGACGCGCCGGATGCTCGATGTCTACGAGACCTTTGCGCGCGATCACCTTGCCATTCCGGTGATGACCGGTCGCAAGAGTGCGAGTGAGCGCTTCCCAGGCGCTGTCGATACGCTCTGCATCGAAGCGATGGTGCAGGATCGCAAGGCAGTGCAGGCGGGCACGTCGCATTTCCTCGGCCAGAACTTCGCCAAGGCTTCAGGCATCCAGTATCTCTCCCGCGAGGGCAAGCAGGAATACGCGTGGACCACGAGCTGGGGCGTCAGCACGCGTCTCATCGGCACGCTCATCATGGCGCATGCGGATGACGACGGACTTGTCCTGCCGCCGCGCGTCGCTCCGACGCAGGTTGTCATCATCCCAATCATCCCGAAGGATGAACAACGTAAGGAAATCCTGAAGGCATGCGGCGCACTGGCGCAGCAGATCGAGACGCAATGTTTCCACAAGGAAGGCGTCCGCGTCGAAGTCGATCAGCGCGATATCCAGGGTGGCCAGAAGACGTGGGAATGGATCAAGAAGGGCGTGCCGATTCGCGTCGAAATCGGACCGCGCGATCTTGAGGCCGGCACGGTTTTCGTCGGACGCCGCGACAAGGGCCCGAAGGAGAAGCAATCGTATCCCAAGGGCGAGTTCGCCGCGCAGGTTCCGGCACTGTTGCAATCGATCCAGGACGGTATCTACGAACGCGCCATCGCTTTCCGCAAGGAGAACACCAAGGTCATCGAGTCGAAGGAGGAATTCTACGCCTTCTTCACACCGAAGAACGCCGACAAGCCGGAAATCCACGGCGGGTTCGCACTCGCGCACTGGAACGGTTCAGCGGAGGTCGAAGCCAAAATTAAAGAGGACCTCAAGGTCACGATCCGATGCATTCCGTTCGAAGAAATGCCGCAGCCGGGCACGTGTATCTTCACCGGAGAAAAGAGCGAGCAGCGGGTGGTCTTTGCGAAGTCGTACTAACCGCAGACTTTTCATTCCGCGGACAAACCGGATACTGCCTTTATGAACAAATTGATCTCAGGCTTGGCGCTCATCGCTCTCCTCGCAATTTCTCTGCCCGGGTTGGCCTCGGCGAATCCCAAGGAAGTCACCTCGATTGAAGTGGCGTCAAGCGCCAAGGTTTCCAGCTCCGATCGCGCGGCGCTGTTCAAGCTGTTCACCGAGTTTCGTGACACCTTCAGTGCGCATAATTTCGATGCACATTTCAAGCTCTACCATTTTCCCATAGTGCGCGTGAATGGCTCCAAGATGGTCTGTTACCAAACGCTCAGCGATGTCCCCAAGGATATCCTGATGAAGGGACTGCCCGCCGATTACGCCCGGAGCGAATGGACCTCACTGGAGATCATCCAGGCGAGCCCTACCAAGGTACACGTCATCGCGACGTTTGATCGCGTGCGCAAGGATGGAACGGCCATTGGTAACTTCCCTTCGCTCTATATCGCGGAGAAAATCAACGGCGTCTGGGGCGTGACGGTTCGCTCTAATTTCGTTGACTAGTGCTTGCCCTGGAAGGCGTTGGTCAGCGTTTGAAAAACGCCCGCGATCTGCTGGCCAATCGGCAGGACGATGAACCACCCCACCAAAATGGCGAGAACCACGAGGATGAGATAACCGAATCCGCCCCAAGGTCGTTTGGGCTTGTCCTTCTCCATGGCTAAACTATGGGCTTCCGCCGCAAAGAGGGCAAGACGGAGACGCTCTCTCGTGGTAAACCGGAGCATGTCCTCCTGCGAAGCCGCACTGACGAAACTGCCTGGGCAACTGCTCGTCGGCGTATCGGGTGGCATTGATTCGGTCGCACTGCTCCATGCGCTGGTGAAGGTCGGGCGTAAACCGGTGGTGCTGCATTTTGATCACGGTTGGCGCAAGGAAAGCGGGGCCGATGCGCAATTCGTGCGCGATCTGGCCAAGCGAATCGGATTGAAGTTTGTCGGCGGCAAGATGCGTCCCTCGAAAGATCATCGCGAGGCGCAGGCCCGCACAGCGCGGTATGCTTTCTTTGCCAAGACAGCGAAAAAGCTGGGCATTCCCGATCTCGTGCTGGCCCACCACGCAGACGACCAGGTGGAGACGTTTCTGATGCAACTTCTACGGGGTAGCGGGGCAGCGGGACGTGGCATGAATCCGGTGAGTCGTCGCGATGGACTCATTTTGCATCGCCCATGGCTTGGTGTTTGGAAAAAGGAGATTGCCGTATACGCAAAAAAACTTCGACTTGAATGGCGCGACGATACAACCAATGCGGACACACGACATCGGCGCAACCTGATCCGCAAACGTGTGCTGACCTATTTGCAAAAGCAGATTGGGACACAAGTACCGGAGAACTTGCTCCGGACAGCGGAAATCTTCCGCGCCGAGAGTGAATGGCTCGATCAATTGTGCGCGGACGCGGGTGGGCAGCGAGAGTTATCGGCGAAGGCCCTGCGAGCCTCTCCCCTCGCCCAACAACGCCGCACCATCCTTCGTTGGCTGCAAGCCCACGCTGTGAAAGACATTTCCTACGCCGACGTAGAAGCCGTGCGTGGCCTACTGGAAAATCGCATACCTGCGAAAATCAACTTAAGCGGCGGAAAGTTTGCCCGGCGGCGCGAAGGGATCATTTTTATTCAATAGGCCTCCGTCATCCTGAGCTTGTCGAAGGATCAGCTTCCGGTGCTATCCAATATTAGCTGATGACGGTCAAATCACTGGGGGCTGATCCTTCGACAAGCTCAGGATGACGGAATTGAAAATTACCGAATATAAAACGTCTCCGGCACCCACTTCTTGTTCTGGAGGGTGACTCGCTGCCAGCCGGATTTGTCGTTGGTGGCGATCCAGCGGCGCTCTTCCTTGCGGTAATGCCAGTCCTTGTCGACCTGATAGTAGATTTGGCGGTCGCGAATCTCGAGGATATTGCAGATCTCATGATTGTGATGATTCTCCTGGTCGTAATCGGTCAGGATCGGGTTCGCCATGTGGGAATAGAGAGCATTGAGCTCACGAAGCAGGGTTCCTTCGCGCGCGCCGAGATCGCGGATGGTGAGGCCAAGCTTGCGGGCCTCGCGGGCGGTGATCGGATACGAATGGGACGGATAATTCGCGTTCAGCTCCCGGCTGATCCGTGCCGCGCGTTTACCGGTCGGCATGTGGTAGCTGAGCAATTCCTGGCAGATGCGGATGGAGAGCGAGCTGGAGCGATCCAGCGCACCGATGACCAACGGATGCAGGTAGCGATAAACCTCAGGATACGGGTTGCCCTTCACGTGCTGTTCTTTCCAAAGTCTCAGGATGCGCGAGACCTCGTCCTGGCTGACAGAGACCACCTCATTGCGGCTATCCACCGGCGAAAGCTGGTGCTTCAGGCTGCTATCGACCGCCGTAAGGTATGATGTGGGCCCCATGTGGATTTCGTTGGCGCCCAGGGCAACCATGGTGGCCGCGGAAGCGCACTCGAACGGCGCATAGAGAACGATCCGCTTGAATTTGCTGCGTAGCATATGCACGAGACGCAGGGCGGCTTCGGGATTGCCCCCGTCCGACTTGAGGAAAAGGCCCACGGTATTGGCATTCTTGCGGGTATCAAGCAACTGCGACATCGCCATGACATCGTTCTGGCAAATGGAGCCGCCCGAGGAAGTCCAGTAAGCCAACAACGGCAGGCCGGTGATTTTTTCAAACTGGGCGAAGATCGCCTGGGTTTCCTTGGTCAAGATCGGAGCCCGCTTCGTGGGAGCAGGACGCACGGCGACAACGCCATTTTCAGGAGCAAGCTTGGCATGGGGACGGGGCATGACGAAATCATGTCATGGCACTTACACCTAGGCAAGGTGCCGGTTCTTCTTGCCTCGGGGGCAGGCCGTTTTGAAATTTTCAGTGATAGAAACGGTTTGCATGTCTCAGCGTACTGGCTACATAGATAAATGGCCTTTTCTTTCCTTCGTCGTCTTCGTGCCGACTCCTCTACCTCCAAACTCGTCTCCACACTGCCTCTCGCGCTCCTTTTAGGAATGGCGTTGATGGCAACTGGCTGCCATCCGGCGGTCAAGGATCCCAATGATCCGAAGTTTGTCGTTGCCGAAAAGGGCAACTGGCAGATCACGCGGGGAGAGTTGGACAAGGAAATCGGTTCCTACCTGCAACAGCACCAAATGACCATGGACCAGGTGGGCCTGGCCAATCGTCCGAAGCTGGAGACCTTCATGCTGGATAACATGGTCCTCAAGAAGCTGATCCTCGAGAAGGGTGCCGCGATGCAATTGAAGGACGTCGATGCCGACACCCAGAAGCAGATCGACGCGATCAAAAGCCGCGTTCCCCCGGGCGATAATTTTGCCGATGAGCTCAAGAAGGTCGGCCTGACCGAGGACGAACTCAAGCAGCGTATTCATGACCAGGTCATCATCAGCAAGGTGATGGACGCGGAAGCGTTCAAGAACAGCGCCCCCACGGAGCAGGAAATTTCCGACTTCTACACCAAGAACAAGGAAAAGTTCAATACGCCTCCCCAAATGCGCGCCAGCCGCGTCTTGATCTTGGTTGACGAAAAAGCGACTCCTGCCGAGAAGGCCGCGAAGAAGAAGCTCATCGACAAAGCCCATGACCGCGTGGTCAAGGGTGAGGAATTCTCCAAGGTGGCCACGGAAGTTTCCGAGGACAAGTACTCCGCCCCCCGTGGTGGAGATATTGACTGGTTCCGCCGCGGCCAGAATGAGCCCCAGTTTGATGACATCGCATTCAACACCAAGACCGGAACGGTCAGCGCTGTTTTTGAAACACCGTTGGGCTTCCAATTCATCAAGGTAACCGATAGCAAGCAAGGTGGAATCGCCTCCCTCGCCGAAGCCAGTCCCACGATTACCCGTTACCTGACGGAGATGAAAAAGCGGGAAGAGGAAACCGCGTATACCGACAAGCTTCTCGCTGATAGCGGCGTGAAGTTCTATCTCACCATGGTTGACCTCAAGGCACCGGCAGCTCCTCCCGCAGCGGGTGGACCTGGCGCCCAGGCGGCACCTCCTGCGGCAGATGCACCGGCAGCGGCTCCTGCCCCTGCCCCGGATGCTTCCGCTCCTTCAACCCCCGCTCCCGCCCCGGCCGCCCACTAGGGCGCCGGACGGAGCGAAATCAACTACTTGGCGCAGGGGTATAGTAGGTCGCTATACCCTTTTCGAAATCGAACGAAATCGAACGGTTGCCTTCAAAATTCTCGAGAAGGAATTTAGGGGCAACATCCTTGAGCGGCTTTTCGAGCTGATCCGCCAATTTCTGGGCGAACGGCTGGTCGGCATTCTCGTACATGTTGACGATCGGGAAAACGAGTTTGTCCTCCTCGACCTCAATCCATGCGGCATCCCCCTGCTGGGAGCCGTCGAGCGCATAATCGCGAATGGCGGAAAGTAATTGGACGCGCGGTTGCTTGTAAAACCAGCGCGGAGCCTCGATCAGGTCGCCGAACTTACGCAGATCCTCCTCCAGCCGGACGATCTGCTTCTCCTTGAATTTTTCTCCCAGAAAACGAAGCATGGAAGCACCGGTCTTGATCTCGTCGATCTGGCGCTCCACTTCGACGTATTGCTTAAGCTTGATGATGTCCGCAACCAGCCGCTTGAACGAGGCTTGAGCCACCCCTTCCTTGACCACATCAAGGTCACGCGTGATCCCCAGCTTCTCCGCCAATCGTTCCGGCGAATCACCCAACGCCAGGACCTCGCTCGCCCGGGACAGGGCGGCATCCGCATCAAAACTGGCCGCGATAATATGCATGGGTTAGACGCAACTTAAGACGATCCGATCAAATTTACCATTTGAATGTGTATCGTCCCAAACGTTTTCCGATTTCGGCCACCACCCGGGCTTCGTCGTCCGTGTCCTTCGCGGCGAACGTCACGCTGAAGCGGACGTAGTTGCCCGCGTCATCCCACGGGACGGTGGAAATCAAATTTTCGGTGATCATCCACTGGCTGAAGGCCTCGGCGGTGGGAAAATCGAACGATTTTCCGGAGCCATCGGCCGCTTCAGCGCGCTTGGGGGATGCCACGTAAAGGAAGAAGGAGCCCTTGGGCTTGGTCGCCTTGAAGCCGACCTTATTGAGCGTCGAGACGAGCAAATCCATCCGGCGCGAGTACTTCGCGGCGATGCCCACCGTGATTTCGGGATGCGCAAAGGCGTAGGCGCTGGCGTGCTGGATGGCGAGGAACTGGCCGGAATCGCTGTTGTCCTTCACGTCACCGTAGGCTTTGACGAGCAACTCGTTGCCGACGACGAAGCCACAACGCCATCCGGTCATGTTGAAATTCTTGCTCGTGGAATGGAGCTCGATACCGACCTCCATCGCCCCGGGTGTCGCGAGGAAACTCATCGGCATGCCGTCAAAGACCAGCGCGGCGTAGGCGAAATCGTGGATGACGATGATCTTGTTCTTCTTGGCAAACTCGACCACTTCGGCGAAGAACTCGGGAGTGGCGCTGGCGCCGGTCGGGTTGTTCGGATAATTGAGGACGAGGACCTTGGCCTTGGCCAGGACATCGGCGGGGATGCTCTTCAGGTCAGGCAGGAAGTTGTTCTTCTCAAGCAGCGGCAGATTATGCACGACGCCGCCGTAGTACTTCGAATGAGTGCCGAAGACCGGATAACCGGGCACGGTCATTAACGCGACATCGCCGGGATTGATGAAGGCGGCGGGGAGTATTGAAAGCGCGGCTTTGCTGCCGATGGAGTGGATAACCTGGGTCTCTGCATTGACCGGCACACCGCAGACTTTGCGCATGTATTCGGCGGCATGTTCCTTGAGCGCGCCGTCGCCGTTATCGGCGTAACCGCGGTTCTCGGGCTTGCGTGCTTCCTCATAAAGCTTCTCGATGATACCGGCATCGGCCATCGCGTCGGGCTCGCCGACGCCGAGATCGAACAGCTCGCCGTCGGGATTGGCTTCCTTGGCCGCGCGCTTGGCCCGCTTGATTTTTTCAAATTTATAGATGGCGGTGTCTTTACCGTACCGTTTGCCGCCGATTCGTTCCGCAAATAAATCCTGAATGTAGCTTTCCTGCATATCCGTTCAGTTTAGCTGGAATAGAAAGAGCCGCAATGCGTTAATGTAAGGGCCATGGCAGTAGAATCATCTCCAGTACCTCCTATTGTCGGTAAATGGAGAACCCTCTCGTGCAGCGTGCCCGGGCGAGTACCTCCAGAAGGCAGTAATTCCTCAATCGAATATACTGCCGATGGTAAGTATATCTTTCCAATGAATGCTCCGTCAGAGATTCAAGACCGCCTCCCTAAGGAAGTTGTTGTTCCATGCGAATATTCTAATGGAAGAGTCACTCACATTCTCAAGCCGGCTGACCGCAAAGCTGAGTTTCTCTACACCATTGATCAAAACGGCCTCTTGATCATCACCGCTCTCTCAGACGGCTCCATTTGGAAACTTGAACGAGTGATTTAATCAGACAGCCGCTGTCTCCCTCGTCATTGTCCCTTTATAGTTGTGGACTTCGCCTTCGATGCCGAAGTTGCTCTTGGCAAGTTCATCGATGCGAGCGAGTTCGTCCTTGCTCAGCGCGGGCGTTTCGGGCGCGGCGGCGAATTCCTTGAGTTGCGCCTCCTCATAGATGTTCGGCAGGCAGCATGCGATGCGTTCATCGGCGAGGAGCCACTGCAAAGCGGCTTGGCCCAGGGTGCGATCAGGCCCGACGAGGAACTGCAGTGTCTCGATCTTTTTGAGGCCGTTGGTCAGCCACGATTTTGGGCGGTGACTGCGATGATCGGTCGGCGGAAAAACAGTGTCCTTCGTGTATTTGCCTTCGAGCATGCCGCTCGAATGCGTGACGCGGATCAGATACCGCGTGCGAGCGGCCTTGGTGGCATCGGTCGGCGTCTCGCCTTCATCCATGATCTGGCGACCGGGATGTGGTTCCAGTGCGTTATAGATATGCTGCAAAATGTGCGGACGGCGACGCTGGACGCAATCGACCGCCTCGTAAAGCCAGCCGATGGCCGGGCCAACTGCTGCGCCATAGGAGCGAATCTTTCCCTCCTGCACCAGCTTCTCCATCAATTGCCAGAGCGCATCGTCCTCGACCTGCTCCATGCGGATATTGTGGAGCTGCAAAATATCGATGCGGTCGGTATTAAGTCGCTTGAGCGCTTTTTCCACCGCGCTGCGGATGAAGGGCACGGAGAAATCCTGTGGGATTTCCCGCTGTCCTTTGCGCTCTTCACCGTGGTCGTAAAAATTGTAGCCGACCTTGGTGGCGATCACGATCTGGTCGCGCTGCTTGGGGAAGGCTTTCGCGATGAACTCCTCGCTCAACCCGTTGCCGTAGGTATCGGCGGCGTCATAGAGCGTGATGCCGAGATCGAGCGCCTTGTGCATGAGCGCAATCGCCTCGCCCTCGGTGAATTTGCCCCACCAACCGGTCGAGATCGTCCAAAGGCCAAATCCGACTTCAGAAACGCGAATATCCGTCTCAGGCAGCGTGCGAAATTTCATGCCATATCCTAGGCCACGCCATCCCGGCGGGCAAGCCGCCTAGGGTGTCTGGGCAGAGTTATTAATCGTGATGGATTTAATCGAACCGTTCTTATCCAGGTCGGTGTCATAGGAAAGAATCACCGTCGCGTTGACCTTGGCGATTCCCGGGACGGTCACGATGGGCGGAGAACTATAGCCAGAGCCGGGATTCGTCACCGTCACCGCAATGACGGCACCGTCCTTGACCGTCGCAACGGCCTCTGCGTCAACATGCTTCCAAATTTCGCCGGAATCGCGCCGGTACCGGTAATAATTCGAGACCTTGTTGAGCCGATCATCGGTAACGCCATACTTGCTCAGTCCCTCCAAAAGGACCTGCTTGTTCTTGCGGACATCAGCCTCCTGCGGCCGTTGTCCGGGGCCGGCAGGATGGACGCCTTTGAAGACATC
>Ga0207703_10004013_pt1 | contig 12185 bp, 10 predicted proteins | sample KBSSwiS12_FD_184304 | JGI IMG/M metagenome (GOLD analysis project Ga0207703, IMG submission 184304) | Switchgrass rhizosphere microbial communities from Kellogg Biological Station, Michigan, USA - KBS Switchgrass S1-2 (SPAdes) (version 2) | ecosystem: Host-associated > Plants > Roots >... | reverse complement strand
CGAGGTGGCCGAGGTGCTGGCCCCGCAGGCCCGCGCGCTGGGCGCGGAACTGGCGGCGCGGCTGCATGGCGAGGACGGCACGCCGGCGCCGGTCCAGCAAGGCTGGAGCGGCGACCCGGAGTACGGCCAGCTGCTGGCCGCCCTGGGCCACGACCCGGCCACGCTGGACGAACTGGCCGGCCGTACGGGGCAGTCCGCCGCCGCCTTGTCGTCGATGCTGCTGATGCTGGAGCTGGAAAGCGTGGTCGGCAGCCTGCCGGGCAATCGCTACCAGCGTCTGCCGGGCTAGCCGACCGATGTGCCGGAACCGCTCTGTACCTCGTTTTCACGAGAACAAGCTTGACGGCGTTGGCTTGGCATGCCTTTAACTAAATAAAGAAGGCCCGCCCATGTGGCGGGCCGTTGGCTTCTGGAAACCCCGCTGCATGGCAAAGAATCTGCTCATCGTCGAGTCGCCCGCCAAGGCCAAGACGATCAACAAGTACCTCGGCAAGGACTTTCAGGTCCTGGCCTCCTACGGTCACGTGCGTGACCTGAAGCCGAAGGAGGGCGCGGTCGATCCGGATCATGGTTTCGCCATGGCCTACGAGATCATCGAGCGCAATCAGAAACACGTCGACGCCATCGCCAAGGCCGCCCAGGTCGCCGACGACATCTATCTGGCGACCGACTTGGATCGCGAAGGCGAGGCGATCAGCTGGCACATCAGCGAGATCCTGCAGCAGCGCGGCCTGACCAAGGGCAAGCAGCTGCACCGCGTGGTGTTCTCCGAGATCACCCCCAAGGCGATCAAGGCCGCCGTGGCCCAGCCGCGCCAGCTCTCGCACGACTTGGTCGACGCGCAGCAGGCCCGCCGCGCGCTGGACTACCTGGTCGGCTTCAACCTGTCCCCGGTGCTGTGGCGCAAGGTGCAGCGCGGCCTGTCCGCCGGCCGCGTGCAGAGCCCAGCGCTGCGCATGATCGTGGAGCGCGAAGAAGAGATCGAAGCCTTCGTCGCCCGCGAGTACTGGTCGGTCGAGGCGGCGCTGCGCCATCCCGAGGGCGACTTCAGTGCGCGCCTCACCCGCCTGTACGGCAAGAAGTTCGAACAGTTCGACCTCACCAACGAGGCCGACGCCATGGCCGCCCGCGCCGCGCTGAAGGAAGCCGCGCACGGTCGCCTTACCGTCAGCGACGTCGGCAGCAAGGAGCGCAAGCGCCGCCCGGCGCCGCCGTTCACCACCTCCACCCTGCAGCAGGAAGCCGCGCGCAAGCTCGGTTTCTCCACCAGCCGCACCATGAAGGTGGCGCAGGGCCTGTACGAGGGCGTGTCGCTGGGCAGCGAAGGCAACGTCGGCCTGATCACCTACATGCGTACCGACTCGGTGGCGCTGTCCGAGGACGCCGTCGGCGAGCTGCGCCAGCTGATCGCGCGCGACTACGGCAACAAGGCGCTGCCGGACCATCCGCAGGTCTACAAGTCCAAGTCCAAGAATGCGCAGGAAGCGCACGAGGCGATCCGCCCGACCTCGGCCATGTACACGCCGCGCGAAGTGGCCTCGTTCCTCAACGACGAGCAGCGCAAGCTGTACGAGCTGATCTGGAAGCGCACCGTTGCCTGCCAGATGATCCACGCCACGCTCAATACCGTGTCGGTGGATTTCGCGCTGCCGCATGCCCAGGGCGGTGAGGCGGGTTTCCGCTCCACCGGCACCACCGTGGTCGATCCGGGCTTCCTGGCCGTGTACGAGGAAGGCCGCGACCAGAAGAGCGCCGAGGACGACGACGAAGGCCGCCGCCTGCCCAGGCTGGAAAAGGGCGAGCAGGTCGCGCTGCACGACATCCTGGCCGACCAGCACTTCACCGAGCCGCCGCCGCGCTATTCCGAAGCGAGCCTGGTGAAGTCGCTGGAAGAACACGGCATCGGCCGTCCGTCGACCTACGCCAGCATCATCCAGGTGCTGCTCAATCGCGAATACGTGCTCCTGGACAGCCGCCGCTTCAAGCCCACCGACGTGGGCCGCGCGGTGAGCAAGTTCCTGACCCAGCACTTCACCCGCTACGTCGACTACGACTTCACCGCCAAGCTCGAGGACGAGCTGGACGCGGTGAGCCGCGGCGAGGAAGCCTGGGTGCCGCTGATGGAACGCTTCTGGCAGCCGTTCAAGCAGCAGGTCGAGGAAAAGACCGAGACGGTCGACCGCAGCGAGGCCACCGGCGCGCGCGAACTCGGTAACGATCCGAAATCCGGCAAGCCGGTGTCGGTGCGCCTGGGTCGCTACGGGCCGTATGCGCAGATCGGCGACAAGGACACCGACGAGAAGCTGCAGTTCGCCAGCCTGCGTCCCGGCCAGAGCATGCACACCATCACGCTGGAAGACGCGCTGGAGCTGTTCAAGCTGCCGCGCAAGCTCGGCCAGGCCGAGAACGGCGACGAGGTGTCGGTGGGCGTGGGCCGCTTCGGCCCGTTCGTGAAGCAGGGCAGCACCTATGCCTCGCTCAAGGCCGAGGACGACCCCTACACCATCGAGCTGCCGCGCGCGCTGCAGATCGTGCAGGAAAAGCTGGAACTGCTGGCCAACCGCGTGATCCAGGACTTCGGCAACGGCGTGCAGGTGCTCAACGGCCGCTTCGGCCCCTACATCACCGACGGCGAGAAGAACGCGCGCATCCCGAAGGACCAGGATCCGAAGACCCTGACCGAGGCGCAGTGCGTCGAGCTGCTCGCCGCCGCGCCGGTCAAGAAGGGCCGCGGTGGCGCCAGGAAGGCGGCGGCGAAGAAGGCCGCGCCGGCGGCGAAGAAGGCAGCCGCCAAGAAGGCGCCTGCCGAAAAGCCGGCAGCCAAGAAAGCGGCCGCGAAGAAGACCACCGCCAAGAAAACCGCGACCAAGAAGACGGCCGCCAAGAAGGCCACCGCAAAGAAGCCGGCGGGCAAGGCCAAAGCCTGAGTGACCCGGCGCTTCACCCCGGATGATCTGCAAGACGCCGCCGCGCTCCTGCGCGGCGGCGGCGTGCTGGCCTATCCCACCGAGGCGGTATACGGGCTCGGTTGCGATCCGCACGATCGCCTCGCCTTCGAACGGATCTTCGCGCTGAAGCAGCGCCCACCCACCCAGGGCGTGCTGCTGATCGGTGCCGACTTCGCCCAGGTCGAGCGCTACATCGACCGCAGCGCCGTGCCCGCCGAGGTGATGGCGCAGGTGCGCGCCAGCTGGCCGGGACCGAACACCTGGATCTTCCCCCGCTCGGCCGAGGTGCCGGACTGGGTCGCCGGCGCCCACGCCGGCATCGCTCTGCGTGTCACCGCGCATGAGCCCGCCGCCGCGCTGTGCCGCGCCTGGGGCGGCGCGCTGGTGTCCACCAGCGCCAACCCTCACGGGCAGCCGCCGGCGCGCTCCGCCATGGAAGTCGAGGCGTACTTCGGCGCCGCGCTTGAGGGCGTGCTGGATGCCCCGCTCGGCGGCCAGGAGCGGCCCACGGTGATCCGCGACGCACTCACCGGCGTTATCATCCGGGCTTGACCCGAGCCGGCTCGCCGGCCCGCCTGAATGCGTTCTGGACGCCCCTGGCGCCAGTGGGGAGGTATTCAGCGGCGGTCGCGAGGATGGGAAGAACCTCGCCGGGCCCAATCCGATATCCGTTCCGTCGGCCCGGTTTTCCGGGGCGGCAGCATGGATGCGTTGCCGCGTAGGTTGGGGTGAGCCATAGGCGAACCCCAACAGGGTGCAGGCTGCCAAACAGTACGGGGAGACACCGCTTGGCCATTGTCTACGACAGCTACCGCCACGATCCGGCCAGCACCGGGTTGCCGCTGCTGGTTGCCGGTCATCCGGCGCGCACGGTGGCCTGGCGCGGCGCGGAGGCGGTCAGCGCCGCGCAATTTCTTGCACATGTGCAGCAGGTGGCGGCGGAGCTGCCCAGCGCGGCGGCGGCGGTGAACCTGTGCGAAGACCGCTACGCCTTCCTGGTCGCGTTCTGCGCGATCGCGCTGCGCGGCCAGGCCAACCTGCTGCCGTCCTCGCGCCAGCCGCAGGCGGTGGCCGAAGTGATGGCGGCGCATCCCGGCAGCTATGCGCTGGGCGAGCTGGTGCTCGATCCGGCGCCGCCGGGCTATCGCCGCATGCCGGCGCTCGACGCACCCGCGGCGGACGGCGAGACGCCCGCCCCGCTGATCCCGGCCGAGCAGGTCGTGGCGATCGGCTACACCTCCGGCTCCACCGGCGTGCCGAAGGCCTACCCGAAGACCTGGCGCAGCTTCCACGCCAGCAACGCCGGCAACATGCGCGCGCTGCGCGCGATCGTCGGCCCGCGTTTCGACGTGGTCGCCACGGTGCCGCCGCAGCACATGTACGGCATGGAGACCTCGGTGCTGCTGCCGCTGCTGGGCGACGTGGGCGTGCATGCGGCGCGCCCGTTCTTCCCGGCCGACGTGGCCGACGCGCTGGCGCAGACCCGCGGTCCGCGCGTGCTGGTGATCACCCCGATCCACCTGCGCGCGCTGATCGAATCCGGCGTCGCCTTGCCGCCCCTCGCGGCGATGGTCTCGGCCACCGCGCCGATGCCGGCGGAGCTGGCCGCTACCGCGGAACAACGCTTCGGCGCCCCGCTGCTGGAAGTGTTCGGCTCCACTGAAACCTGCGTGATCGCCTCGCGCCGCGCCGCCGCGGACGAGCCCTGGACGCTGTACGACGGCGTGCGCCTGCACCCGCAGCCGGACGGCACCCTGGTCGACGCGCCGCAACTGGCGCAGCCGATCGCCCTGGCCGACATCGTCGCCCTGCAGGACGAAGGCCGCCGCTTCCGCCTGTGCGGCCGCCATGCGGACCTGCTGGAAATCGCCGGCAAGCGCGCCTCGCTCGGCGATCTCACCCGCCGCCTGCTGGCGGTGCCGGGCGTGCGCGACGGCGTGGTGTTCCAGCTCGATGGCGACGCCATCGGCGTCAAGCGCATCGCCGCGCTGGCGGTGGCGCCGGGGCTGGACGAGCAGACCATCCTCGAGGCCCTGCGCGTTTCGATCGAACCAGTATTCCTGCCGCGCCCGCTGCGCCTGGTCGACTCCCTGCCGCGCAACGAGACCGGCAAGCTGCCGCGCGCCGCGCTGATGGAGCTGATCGGCCGCTGACGGCCGCCTGCCTGCCCCTCCCGCTACAATGTCGCGCTGCGCCAGGCAGGCGCACCCCTTCGTAGCGGAGCAAGGCATGAAAGTTCTGGTCATCGGCAACGGCGGTCGCGAACACGCGCTGGCGTGGAAGCTCAAGCAGTCGCCGCGCGTCAGCGAAGTCATCGTGGCCCCCGGCAATGCCGGCACGGCGCGCGAGCGCGGCCTGCGCAACGCGGAGGTGGCGGTGACCGACCTGGACGGCCTGCTCAAGCTGGCGCGCGAGGAGAAGGTCGAGCTGACCGTGGTCGGTCCCGAGGTACCGCTGGTGGCCGGCGTGGTCGACAAGTTCCGCGCCGCCGGCCTGCGCATCTTCGGGCCGCGCGCGATCGCCGCGCAGCTGGAAGGCTCCAAGGCCTTCGCCAAGGATTTCCTGCTCCGCCACAACATTCCCACCGCGCGCTACGCGGTGTTCACCCAGCTGGAACCGGCGCTGGCCTATGTGCGCAAGCACGGCGCGCCGATCGTGATCAAGGCCGACGGCCTGGCCGCGGGCAAGGGCGTGGTGGTGGCGCTGCCCCTGTCCGACGCGGAGCTGGCGCTGCACGACATGCTCGGCGCGCACAGCTTCGGCGACGCTTCCGCGCGCGTGGTGATCGAGGAATTCCTCGACGGCGAGGAAGCCAGCTACATCGTGATGAGCGATGGCAGCCACGCGCTGCCGATGGCCAGCAGCCAGGACCACAAGCGCCGCGACGAAGGCGACCTCGGCCCCAACACCGGCGGCATGGGCGCGTATTCGCCAGCCCCGGTGGTGACGCCGGAGGTGGAGCGCCGCATCCTCAAGGAAGTGATCGAGCCGACCCTGCGCGGCATGGCGGCCGAGGGCGCCCCCTTCATCGGTTTCCTCTACGCCGGACTGATGATCGACAAGCGCGGCGCGCCGAAGGTGATCGAATTCAACGTGCGCTTCGGCGATCCGGAGACGCAGCCGATCATGTTGCGGCTGAAGTCCGACCTGGTCGAGTTGATCGAAGCCGCGCTGGACGGCGAGCTGCACCACACCGCCGCGCAGTGGGATCCGCGGCCGTCGATCGGCGTGGTGATGGCGGCCGGCGGGTATCCGGGCAAGGTTCGCAGCGGGGATGTGATTACCGGTCTTGATACGACATTCGGCAACGACGTCAAAGTGTTCCACGCCGGCACCAGGCTCGATGCGCAGGGGCAGCCCGCCACGGCCGGTGGCCGTGTGCTGACGGTGTGCGCGCTGGGCAAGGACATCGCGGCGGCGCGCGAGCAGGCGTATGCGGCGGTGTCGAAGGTGCATTTCGACGGGGCGTTCTGCCGGCGCGATATCGCGCACCGGGCGCTGCATCGCTGAACGGCACGCAGCGTAGGTTGGGGTGAGCGCAGCGAACCCCAACGTGGCGACTGCCTTGCGAGGTCCGTTGGGGTTCGCTGCGCTCACCCCAACCTACGCGGTCCCGCCGTATGAGGCGCCAGGTTTCCCGCTAGGCTATGCCGCATCGCTCCGATGCCAAGGATCCGCATGAGCCAGTTTTCCCTGCTGGGCAGCCGTCGCTTCGCGCCCTTCTTCTGGACCCAGGCGCTGGGCGCGTTCAACGACAACGCGTTCCGCAACGCCATGGTCACGCTGGTGGCGTTCCAGATGGGGCTGGACGACCACACGGTGTCGCTCTACACCAGCCTGGCGCCGGCGCTGTTCATCCTGCCGTACTTCCTGTTCTCCGCCACCGCGGGACAGCTGGCCGAGAAGTACGAGAAGACGCGCATCATCCGCTTCGTCAAGCTGTTCGAGATCGGCGCGATGCTGCTGGCGGCGGTGGGTTTCTATACCCACCACATCTCCTTGCTGCTCGCGGTGCTGTTCCTGATGGGTCTGCACTCGACCGTGTTCGGGCCGATCAAGTACGCGATCCTGCCGCAGGCGCTCAAACCGCAGGAGCTGGTCGGCGGCAACGGCCTGGTCGAGATGGGCACGCAGCTGGCCATGCTGATCGGCATGATCGCCGGCAATACGCTGATGCTGATCGTCGGCTTCGGACCGGTGGCGGCGTCTTCGCTGACGATCCTGGTGGCGTGCATCGGCTATCTGGCCTCGCGGCAGATTCCCTCGGCGCCGGCCACCGCGCCGGACCTGCGCTTCAGCTGGAACCCGTACACCGAAACGTTGAAGGTGCTGAAGCTCACCCGCGCCGACCGCGCGGTATTCAACGCGGTGCTGGGCATTTCCTGGTTCTGGTTCTTCGGCACCGTGCTGATCTCGCAGTTGCCGAACTACACGCGCCTGAACCTGGGCGGCGACGGCTCGGTGAATACGTTGGTGCTGACGCTGTTCTCGATCGGCACCGGCATCGGTTCGCTGCTGTGCGAGCGCATGTCCGGGCGTCGCGTGGAAGTGGGCCTGGTGCCGCTGGGTGCGTTCGGCCTGACCGTGTTCGGCGTGGACCTGTACTTCGCGCGCTCCGGCCTGGCCGCCATGCACGGCCTGGACTGGACCGCCTTCCTGCACTCGCCCGGCAGCTGGCGTATCGCGCTGGATCTCACCCTGGTCGGCATGTTCGCCGGCTTCTACGTGGTGCCGCTGTTCGCCTTCGTGCAGAGCCGGGCGCCGCGCGAGCAGTTGTCGCGCATCATCGCGGGCAACAACATTCTCAATGCGCTGTGGATCTGCGTCGCTTCCGGCTTCGGCCTGGGCCTGAGCGCGGCGGGGCTAACGCCGGCACAGATCTTCCTGGCCACGGCGCTGCTCAATATCGCGGTGGCGGTGTACATCTTCACCCTGGTGCCCGAGTTCCTGATGCGCTTCATCACCTGGGTGCTGGTGAACACGCTGTATCGGGTGCGCGTGGACGGCACGCGACACATTCCTGAGGAAGGGCCGGCGCTGCTGGTGTGCAACCACGTCAGCTTCATGGACCCGCTGCTGCTGATGGCGAACCTGCGCCGGCCGGCGCGCTTCGTCATGTACTACAAGATCTTCAAGATTCCGCTGCTCAACTTCGTGTTCCGCACGGCGAAGGCGATTCCGATCGCGGGACAGAAGGAAGATCCGGAGGTGCTGCGCAAGGCCTTCGAGGAAGTCGATGCGGCGCTGGCCGATGGCGAGCTGGTGTGCATCTTCCCGGAAGGCGGGCTGACCAAGGACGGCGAGGTGGCAACGTTCCGTCCCGGCGTCGCGCAGATCCTGCAGCGGCGCCCGGTGCCGGTGGTGCCGATGGCGCTGCGCGGCCTGTGGGGCAGCGTATGGAGCCGTCGCGACGACATGCTGCGGCGGGCGCGCCTGCCGCGGCGATTCCGTGCACGGGTAGAGCTGGTGGTGGGCGAGCCGGTCGCGCCGGCGGATGCGCAGTTGTCGCTGCTGGAAGAGCGGGTGCGCGTCCTGCGCGGCGACAAGGCCTGATTCAATCAAGCCAGATGGGGAGCCGGCGGCTCAGTGCAGCCAGCCGGCCACCACGATCAGCGCTACCACGCTGAGCCAGGCCAGCAGCGCGCGCAGCAGCGCGCTGCGCAGGCGACGCAGTTCGCCGAGCACGTCGGTGCGTTCCTCGGCATAGCCATCGCCGGCTTCGATGTCCACTTCGATGTCGGCGCGCGCGGCGGCGCCGAGGAAGCCGGGACCTTCGCGCAGCCAGCTGCCGGGAATGGCCTGCCGGTGCCACTGGCGCCAGGCGCCGATCACGGCATCCCAGTGGCCGACCAGGGCCAGGGTGAACACCATCAGCTGCGCCGGCAGCCAGTCCAGGCCATGCGCGAGGCGGCGCGCCAGCGCCTGCGCTTCGCTGTCCAGGCGCAGCGAAGCGTCGTGGCTCAGCGTCTGCGCCAGCCGGTACAGCAGCGCGCCGGCCGGGCCCAGCACGAAGAACCAGAACAGCACGCCGAAGCGGCGGCGCAGCGCGGCGTAGGCCACGGCTTCGCCCACGGAGACGGCATTCCAGGCGATCGGCTCGCCGTCGTCCGACAGCGCCTGCACCGCGGCCTGGCGGCTGACGCCGTCGGGCGCCTTGAGGATGGCTTCGAGATCGGCCTCGTACGCGTGCGGGCCGAAGCAATACAGCAGCACCGCCAGCGAGAACGCCAGCAGGATCAGGTCGCGCATCGGCAGCAGGCCGATCAGCCAGATCGCCAGCAGGCACAGCACCACCGGCACGATCAGCGCGAGCACGGTGCGGCCGGCGCCGCTGGCATCGCCCAGCTGGGCCACCCAGCGGCGGAAGCCGCCGTCGCCGCGCCAGTGCGCGAGCGCCGGCTGCAGATGCAGCAGGCCTAGGGCGATGAGGGCGGTGAGCAGGCTGACGGCCATCGGTGCGGACTCCCTTGCGTTGGCCGCATTGTAGCGAGGAGTGTGCGACAGCCGAGCGCTGCGCGGGCCGTTCTTTCTTTATACGTCGTTGGTCGTGCGCGGCGTCAGCGCGCCGGCGCGGCCCGCTGCGCGCGCGCCTGTTCGACCAGCGCGTCGAGGTCCAGGCCGGCACGCCACTGCAGCCAGTGCGCGAGCAGGTGATAGGACACGGACAGGCGCGGCGACGGCAGGAAGCTGCCGTCGTTCAAGCCGTCGACGATCTGCCGCGGGGTGAACCAGCGCGCGTCTTCCAGTTCGTCGTCGCGCAGGCGGATCGCCGGCGAGATCGCGCGGGCCATGAAGCCGACCATCAGCGAGGCCGGCAGCGGCCACGGCTGCGAGGAGTGGTAATAGACCTCGCCCACCTCGACGCCGGATTCCTCGGCGACTTCGCGGCGCACGGCGTCTTCCAGCGCCTCGCCGGGTTCGACGAAGCCGGCCAGGGTGGAATAGCGCCCCGGCGGCCAGCCGGCCTGGCGGCCGAGCAGGCAGGCGCCTTCGTGTTCCACCAGCACGATGATCGCCGCGTCGGTGCGCGGGAAATGCAGGCGGCCGCAGTCGGCGTTGGTGCATTGCGCGCGATGGCCGGAAGCGACCAGCACCAGCGGCGAACCGCAGCGCGCGCAGAAGCGCGTCTCGCGCTGCCAGTGCGCCAGGCCCTTGGCGTAGGCGAACAGGCCGGCTTCGTCGGCGCTCAGGCGCAGGCCGGCGTCGCGCAGGCTGGCGCGGCGGGCGTCGAGTGCGCTGTCCAGCGCGGCGGCGCGCTCGACATCGTCCAGTGCCAGCATGAAGTGCGGGTGCCCGTCGGCGAAGCCGAGCAGGCTGGCGTCGACATCGGCGAGCAGGCGCTCGCGCTCGGCGGCATCCAGCCAGCGCAGCGCGTCGCTGCCGTTGCGCAGCCAGGTTTCGCCGAGGTCGTCCAGCAGCAGGTAACGTGCCTGCGCCGAGGCGCCCTGCTCGGCGACCCAGGCCAGCTCTTCGCGCCGCTCGGCGACGCGATCGAGGATCAGGCTGAGGCCGGCGAAGGTGTTGGGGCGCGGCAGGGTCTTGCTGTCCATGCCCGGGAGACCTTTAGGCGGAGAAAGAGGAGCCGCAGCCGCAGGTGGTCTTGGCGTTGGGATTGCGGATCACGAACTGCGAGCCGCTGAGGCTTTCCGAGTAGTCGATCTCGGCGCCGGTGAGATATTGCAGCGAGAGCGGGTCGACCAGCAGGGTGACGCCCTCGCGCTCCAGCGCGAAATCGTCCTCGGCCTGGGCTTCGTCGAAGGTGAAGCCGTACTGGAAGCCGGAGCAGCCGCCGCCGGTGATGTACACGCGCAGCTTCAGCGAGGGATTGCCTTCTTCCTGGATCAGCTCGCGCACCTTGTGCGCGGCGGCCTCGGTGAACACCAGCGGGGCACCGGCGCTGCGGTAGTCGGGAACAGTGGGAAAGGGAACGACGGTATCCATCGCGATCACATGGGGCTGCGGCGGGCGATGCGCAAGGATACCGCGTTCGGCGCCGGCTCAGGCGGGAACCGGCTCGCCCAGCTCTTCCGGCGAGGGCAGCTCGCGCGGGGCGTCGCCGGCGCGGTGGGACATGCGGCCGTTCACCTGGGCGCCGGCGGCCATTTCCAGGGTCTTGTAGTGCACGTCGCCCTGGATGCGGGCCTGCGGCGCCAGTTCCAGGCGCTCCTCGATGTGGATGTCGCCCTGCACGTGGCCGTTGATGATGGCGTGCGGCACGCGGATGTCGCCGTGCACCTGGCCCTGCTCGCTGAGGGTGAACACCGCGTCCGGGCCTTCGCCCAGCACGGCGCCTTCGATGCGGCCGTCCAGGTGCAGCGCGCCGCTGAAGCGCAGGTCGCCCTGGATCACCGTGCCGCGGGCGATCAGGCTGGTGTCGTGGGAGGAGGAAGGAACGCTGACGCGTTCGTTGCGCTTACGGTTGAGCATGGGAATCCCCTGGTTTGGTAAGAGTGCCGCCGAGGGCATCGGTCCAGGCGACGGTTCGGTTGACCGCATCGTCGCCCGCGGGCTGCGCGCTGACGTACACGCGATTGGGGCGGAAATCCGCCGGCAGCACGATGGTGGCGTGCAGTTCCTGGAAATACTTCAGGCGAAACGGCAGGCCGTCCTTCTGCGCGGTGTCGCCGAGCGCGGGCCAGTCCAGCCGCACCACCTTGTCGGCGCGCAGGCCTTCGATGCTGACCGTGGCAGTGCCGCTGGTGTCCTCGCCGCGCTTGGCGTTCTGGGTCAGCGAGACGGTGAGGTTCCAGCCCTGCGTGCCGCTGATCGGCTGCACCCGCACGTTCTGGATGCGCAGGCCGCCGCGCTGGGCGTCGCCGCCGACCAGGCGGCCGTAGAAATCGAGGTCGGCGCGCAGGCCGCTGACTTCTTCCTCGCGCTCGGCCAGCGTGTTGCGCAGCGAGTGGTTGGCGATGTCGTTGACCTGGGCGGCGCGCTGCAGGTTGGAGACCTGCTGCTTGAGGTCTTCGTTCTCGGTGCTCAGCGCCTGCAGCTGGCGGCGCTCGGAGGCCGCGGGGGTGGAGTGCCCGACCAGCAGGCCGGTGAGCACGGCCGCCAGCAGCACGCTGGCGAACCACGCCGCGCCCAGCCAGATCCGCCGACGGCGCTGGCCGGCCATGTCGTGCGGTCGCACGACGAAGCGCGGTGGTGGACGTGAAGCCATGCGGGGCCTTCCCGGGAAAAAACACGGTATAGCCGCGCCGTGACGAGAGCGTCAAGGAACGGCCGCACGCTTCG
>Ga0207703_10004012_pt1 | contig 12188 bp, 9 predicted proteins | sample KBSSwiS12_FD_184304 | JGI IMG/M metagenome (GOLD analysis project Ga0207703, IMG submission 184304) | Switchgrass rhizosphere microbial communities from Kellogg Biological Station, Michigan, USA - KBS Switchgrass S1-2 (SPAdes) (version 2) | ecosystem: Host-associated > Plants > Roots >... | reverse complement strand
GGAAGCGGTGGATCGCTATCCCGAGTCCGTGATCACGGGGCTCACCGTCGAGGAAATGCGCGACCGCGAGGGGACGCTGGCTTCGGTGCGCGAGCGGGCGCTGTCCCTGGGTGCGTCCAAGGGAGATCTCTTCGGCGCGAAGACTCCTCTGACGCTCGCCACGCTCGAGGATCGCCCGCCCAAGGGTCCGGACTGGCTCTACGAGGTCAAATACGACGGCGTGCGCGTGGTGGCCTCGCGCCGCGGCGGTGACGTGCAGATGATCGGTCGGAGCGGCGAGGACATCACGAAGCGCTATCCGGAAATCGCCCAGGCGCTGGCGGCGCTCGCGACACCGCGATTCACGCTGGACGGCGAGATCATCGCCGAGGACGAGAACGGTCACCCCCAGTTCGGACGGCTCCAGTCCCGCATGCATCTCACGAAGCCGCGCGACATCGAAGCGGCGCGCTTGCGAATTCCGACACGCGCCATCTTCTTCGATTGCCTCGGCGTCGAGGGCTACGACCTGCGCGGATTGAAGCTCGAGGATCGGAAGGAGCTCCTCGCCCGCGTCGTTCCACCCCGGGGAACCGTTCAGCGCGCGGATCACATCCTCGAGCACGGCGACGCGTTCCTCGCAGCCGTCGCCGATATGGGCCTCGAGGGGATCGTGGCCAAGCGGCTCGCGAGCCGCTACGCGGGCAGGCGCACGCCCGACTGGGTGAAGGTGAAGTGCGACCGCCGGGACTTCTTCGTGATCGGCGGCGCGACCAGGCCGCAAGGCGCGCGCACAGGATTCGGCGCGCTCCACGTGGGGCGGTACGAGAAGGGCCGGCTCGTGTACGTGACGAAGGTGGGGACGGGATTCGACGACCGGGCGCTCGAGGACATTGGCGAGGAGCTGAAGCCGCTCGAGCGTGCGACGTCGCCGTTCGAGGCTCGTAGCCCCAAGGGGCCGGGGCACACGTGGTACGAGCCGAAGCTCGTGTGCGAGGTGCGCTACACCGAGTGGACGCGCGACGGAGGCCTCCGGCATCCCGCGTTCATGGGAATGCGTCCCGGCGTGAAGCCGGAGGAGTGCCACGCGCCGGAGCCGGTGACCCTGGAGACCGCGGAGACGGACGCGCCCCCACCGGCGCCGGTCAAGAAAGCCGCAACCAAGCGGACGAAGCCTCCCGCCGCTACGAGCGAGCGCCACGAGGTCGCGCTCACCAACCTCAAAAAGAAGTTCTGGCCCGACGGGACGACGAAGGGGGATCTGGTCGGTTACTACGAGAAGGTCGCCCCATTCCTCCTCCCATACCTGCGCGACCGGCCCGTGGTGCTCACGCGCTACCCGGACGGCATCGAGGGGAAGTCGTTCTTCCAGAAAGACGCCCCCGTCTACGTTCCGGACTGGGTCCGGACCCAGGTCATCCACGCCCGGGACGCCGACCGCGACATCCGCTACTTCGTGATCGACGACGAGGACATGCTTCGCTACGTGGCGAACATGGGCACGATCCCGCTCCACGTCTGGAACGCGCGCATGGCGTCGCTGGATCGTCCCGACTGGATGGTGCTCGACCTGGATCCCAAGGAGGCGCCGTTCGCCCACGTCGTCCAGGTCGCGCGGGCGCTCAAGACGATCCTCGACGATCTCGAGCTGCCGAGCGTCCCCAAGACCTCGGGCGCGACCGGCATCCATATCCTGCTCCCGATGGGGCAGCGCTACACGCACGAGGAGGTCCGCACGTTCGCGCGCCTGCTCGCGACGATGGTGGTGGAGACGCTTCCCGAGATCTCGACCGTCGTGCGCTCGATCCGTGGACGCGGGGGTAAGGTGTACGTCGACTTCGGGCAGAATGGACACGGCAACACGATCGTGGCGCCGTACTCGGTGCGGCCGCTGCCCGGCGCGCCCGCGTCCTGTCCGCTTCGATGGGACGAAGTGAACGCGCGGCTCGATCCGGCGCGGTTCACGATCCGGACGATTCCCGAGCGATTCGAGGAGATGGAGGATCCGCTCCGGGCCGTCCTGGGCGAGGGCATCGACATGGCCAAGGCCATCGCGGCCATCGAGCGGAGGATGCGTGATTGATCGCGGCATGACCACTGAGCTCAAGTTCCTCGCGAGCGCCTCGGCCGGCGAAGTCTCCGCCATCCTTCATCGCCCCGCCGCCGCGCGATGGCTCTACGTCTTCGGCCATGGCGCCGGCGCGGGGATGCGGCACCGCTTCATGGAGGACACGGCCATCGCCCTCGGGGAGCACGGAGTCGCGACCTTCCGCTACCAGTTCGCCTATCAGGAGAATCGTTCGCGGCGCATCGATCCGACGCCCATCCTCCTGGCCACGGTTCGATCCGCGGTCGACGCGGCGCATCGGGCCGCCCCCGACCTGCCGCTCCTTGCAGGGGGAAAATCGATGGGTGGGCGCATGACCTCGCTCGCCGCGTCCAAGGAGCAATTGCCTGGCGTGAAGGGGCTCGCGTTCTTCGGATTCCCCCTGCATCCGACGGGGCGTCCGGATCGATCGCGAGGCGATCACCTCGCACAGGTCACCGTCCCGATGCTCTTCATCCAGGGTACGCGGGACACCCTGGCGGACCTCGATCTCCTGCGGCCGATCGTCGACCAACTCGGCGCCCGGGCCATTCTCCACACCGTGGACGGGGCCGATCATGGGTTCAACGTGCTGAAGCGCTCCGGTCGAACTCCGATCGACGTGATGGACGAGCTGACGGGTACCATGGAAGGGTGGGCGGAGAGCCTGCCCCGGTAGCCGAAAACCCAGGAGCACGCATGCGGATACGAGCGGGAACGAGCGGCTGGTCGTACAAGGAGTGGAAGGGGCACTTCTATCCGGAGAAGCTCGCGGCCAAGGACATGCTCCGCTACTACGCCGAGCATTTTGCGACGGTCGAGGTGAACAATACGTTCTATCGCATGCCCAACCTCACGACCCTCGAGGCGTGGGCTGCCGAGGTGCCGGAGGACTTCTCGTTCGTCATCAAGGCGACGAAGCGGATCACCCACGACAAGCGGCTCAAGGACGTCCAGGACTCGGTGGATTATCTGCTCCGCACCGCGGGAACCCTGGGCTCGAAGCTCGGGCCATTTCTGGTCCAGCTCCCCCCGAACATGAAGAAGGACGTGCCGCGTCTGCGCGACTTCCTCGCGGGGCTCACCGCTCGGGCGGCGTTCGAGTTCCGCCACTCGTCCTGGCACGATGACGAGGTCTACAGCGCGCTCCGCGAGCGCAACATGGCCTGGTGCATCGCCGACACCGGCGAGCCCGACGATCCGCCCTTCGTCTCCACGGCGGACTGGGGCTACTTCCGGCTACGCCGCGTCGTCTACGAGGACGCGGATCTCCAGACGTGGGCCGGTCGCGTGCGCGGCGAGTCGTGGAAGGAAGCGTTCGTCTTCTTCAAGCACGAGGACGCGGGCACCGGTCCCAAGCTCGCGACCCGCTTCCTGGAGCTGTGCCGCTAGGCACGCCTCGGTCATGGCTTCCGTCCTCGCGCGCGACATCAACATGGAAGTCGCGGGGATCTTTCGGGACCTGGGCGTGGCGCACGCCTCACCCCATGGGCGCATGGCCTACAAGCGCGCCGCCCAGGCCGTGCTCGCGCTGGACGAGCCGCTCGACGTCCTGGCCACGCGTGGGAGCATCCGCCAGATACCGGGCGTCGGTCCCACCACCGAGAAGATCATTCAAGAATACTTGCGCGAGGGGACGAGCCCCACGGCGGAGCGCGCGATCGAGCGGAGCGAGAAGCGGGACGAGGTCCGCGCCCTTCATGCCCACCGCTCCCACTTCCTGAGCCGCGCCGCCGTCGCCCGTGCCTTTCGCGCACGGCGCGCCAAGGGCGTGATGGCCCCGTCCGATTACAAGGGCGACCTCCAGATGCACACCGAGTGGAGCGACGGCGGCGAGTCGATCGCCTCGATGGCCCGGGCGGCCATGAGCCGCGGCTACAGCTACATCGGCGTGAGCGACCACTCGTACGGGCTTCGCATCGCGCGCGGAATGAGCATGGCGGACGCGGCTCGCCAGCGGCGCGAGATCGAGCGGCTGAACAAGGGGTGGGATGGCGAGTTCCGCGTCCTCCAGGGGATCGAGACGAACATTCCGCTGGAGGGAGGCGTCGACATGACGTCCGAGGAGATCGCGCAGTTCGATCTGGTCCTCGCCGCGCCGCACTCGCGCCTCCGGCGCGCGGAGGATCAGACCGATCGCATGCTGGCCACCGTGCGCCATCCCGGGGTGCACGTCCTCGCGCACCCGCGTGGGCGGATGTATTCTCGACAGGGGGTCTTGGCGCGCTGGGACGAGGTGTTCGACGCGGCCGCGCGCCACGACGTCGCGATCGAGCTGGACGGGGATCCGTACCGGCAGGATCTCGATTACGCCACGGCCAAGGGTGCCCTGAGGGCCGGCTGCCTCTTCGCGCTGGACAGCGACGCCCATTCGGGGCGCGAGCTGGCCTACGCGGAGATCGCGATCGCACACGCGAGGCTTGCGGGAATTCCCGCGAAGCGGGTGATCAACACGTGGCCGGCCGACGACTTGCTGGAGTGGGCGGAGCGGAAGCGGCGCCCGAAGAGAACGAGGACGAAACGAGCGCGATGAAGAACGGCTCTCAAACGATATTCCTGCTGTCGCCGGCACATTGCGGTGGGCGGCGGGCGCAGCTTCTGTTCCGCGAGGGGGCGGCGTTTCCGCTCGCGGTCCGGATGCGCGACGAGGGTGCGCCCATCGGTGAGGTGTTCGCGTTTCTGAGCGGCCTCTACTTTCGGGGAAAGCTCGCCTACGGACGAGCCTTCGCGCATCGCGCGTCGCTGTCGGGCGTGCTCGTCATTACCCCCGGGCTCGGACTGATCGATCCTGACCGCATCGTGACCCTCGCGGACCTCCGCGCGATCGCCGAGGTCGGCGTGGCGGTGGATGAACCGCGGTACCGCGCTCCGCTCGAAGAGCACGCCGCCGCTCTCGCCGCGTCGCTCGCGGGAGACGATCGCGTGGTTCTGCTCGGCAGCATCGCGACCGGGAAGTACGTGGACGTGATCGAGCGCCACCTCGATGGCCGCCTTCGGTTCCCGGTGGAGTTCGTGGGACGCGGCGACATGAGCCGCGGCGGACTCATGCTGCGCTGCGTCGAGAGCCGCCAGGAGCTCACCTACGTCCCGATCGAGGGCGCGGTGCGGCACGGACCGAGGCCGCCCAAGCTCGAGCCCCTCCGTTGAGCCCGCCCAAGGCGTCCACGCGGAAGAAAGCGGCCGCGCGGAAGAAAGCGGTCGCGCCGAACAAACCTCCGGCGCCGAAGAAGGCGACGCGGAAGGCGACGGCGCCGAGGGGAGCGTCCCGGAAGGCGGCCGTGTCGAGAACACCCGGCGTCATGACCATCCCCACCGGCGCCCGCGACGTCGAGCTCGACTTCGAGGGCCGGGTCGTTCGCCTCACCAACCTGGACAAGCCGTTCTGGCCCGAGCTCGGAATCACCAAGCGCGATCTCCTCCAGTACTACGCGCGTATCGCGCCTACGCTTCTGCCGCACCTCCAGGATCGCGCGATGGTCATGAAGCGCTACCCGAACGGCGCGCACGGCGAGTTCTTCTTCATGAAGCGCGCTCCGTCGCCCCGGCCGGAGTGGATCGAGACCTGCAGCATTTCGCATGGCTCCGGGAACGTCATCGATTTCCCGATCATCCAGGATCTGCCGTCGCTCCTCTGGGTGATCAATCTCGGCTGCATCGACCTCAATCCCTGGTACGCGCGGTGCGACGACACCGACCGGCCCGACTATCTCCACTTCGACCTCGACCCCGTGCCTCATGCATCTTTCGACCAGGTGATCGAGACCGCGTTCCTCGTGAAGCACGGGCTCGAGGGCCTGGGCATGGAGTGCTACGCCAAGACCACCGGGTCGAAGGGCATCCACGTCTACGTCCCCATCAAGCGCGGGCCGCTCCAGAAGGAGGTCTGGACGTTCGCGAAGAGCATTGCGATGGGCATGGCGGCGCACGCTCCCAAGCTCGTGACGGCGGAGTATCGAATCGCCAAGCGTCCGCCCGATCGCGTTCTCGTGGACTACAACCAGAACGCCTGGGGGCGCACGCTAGCCTCCGTCTATTCGGTCCGGCCGAAAGATCGCGCGACCGTGTCCACGCCGGTCACTTGGGACGAGCTGGAACGGGGCGTCGACCTCGAGGACTTTCGCATCGACACCGTCCCGGCGCGCGTCGCGAAGCTGGGAGACCTCTGGAAGCCGCTCCTCGCCCCGCGCGGCCGCGTCTCGCTCGAGCGCTATCTCGAATGAAGCTTCCTTTGAAGCGCCCCTTCCCGCCGATGGAGGCAAAATCCGTCGCGGGCATCCCCGTGGGAAGGGAATGGCAGTACGAGCCCAAGTGGGACGGGTTCCGTTGCGTGGCGTTTCGCGACGGCGACGAGATCGCGCTCCAGTCCAAGGCGGGCGAGCCGCTCACGCGCTACTTCCCCGAGGTGGTTGAGCATCTGCGGGCCCTGGGCGCGAATCGCTTCGTCCTGGACGGAGAGCTCGTGATTCCACGGGGCAAGACGCTGTCGTTCGATGACCTCCTGATGCGGATCCACCCGGCCGAGAGCCGGGTGAAGAAGCTCGCGGCTGAAACCCCGGCCCTCTACGTCGTGTTCGATCTCCTCGTGGACGACAAGGGCGTCGCGCTGGTGGAGAAGACCCTCGACGAGCGCCGGCCGAAGCTCGAAGCGTTCGCGAAAGCGTATCTGCGCGGCCGCGAGGGCGTCGCCCTCTCACCCGTGACGGACGATCCTCAGGTCGCGATCGAATGGTTCGAGGCCACGCGCGGCGCGCTGGACGGGGTGATCGCCAAGCGGCGCGATCTCGCGTACCAGTCCGGCGAGCGGTCGGGGATGCAGAAGGTGAAGCAGCGCCGCACAGCCGACTGCGTCGTCGGTGGATTCCGCTATGCGTCGGCCGGGAAGGTCATCGGGTCGCTCCTCCTGGGCCTCTACGACGACGAGGGTCTCCTGCACCACGTCGGGTTCACGTCCGGCATCTCGGCGGACGACCGCCGTGCGCTCGTTCCGAAGCTCGAGAAGCTCGTGAAGCCGCCCGGGTTCACCGGCAACGCGCCCGGGGGCCCGAGCCGCTGGAGCACCGAGCGCTCGACCGAGTGGGAGCCGCTCCAGCCGAAGCTCGTGGCCGAGGTGGAATACGACCACGTGAGCGGCCATCGCTTCCGTCACGGCACGCGGTTCGTCCGCTGGCGGCCCGACAAGGCGCCCCGTCAGTGCACGTTCGAGCAGATCGCGCAGCCGGAGGGCTCGCTCCTGGCGCTCCTGGGAGGCAAGCCCTCTCGAAGCACCGCCAAGTCCAAAGCGAAGGCGGCCCCCGCCAGGGCTACGCCGAAGAAAGCCACGAAGAAGGCGTCCCGCTCGAAGACGTCTCGGCGAGCCCTGGTCCTGGCGCTCGCGTCGCTCCTCGCTTCCGCGACGGTGGCGCGCGCGCAGGAATCCATGCCCGACTCCATGGCCATGGACCAGGACATGTCCTCCATGCACCACCACCACCTCATGGCCGGGTTCTACGGCCCGTACCTCATCAACCGCGAAGCGTCCGGCACCGCGTGGCAGCCCGAGAACGCGGAGCACATGGGGATCCATTCCATGCGCGGGGACTGGATGCTCATGCTCCACGGCATGGCGGACATCGGGTACGACGATCAGGGGGGCTCGCGCGGCGACGAGAAATTCTTCAGCTCGAACATGCTCATGGGAATGGCGCAGCGCCCTCTGGGCCCAGGCACTCTCGGCGGGAAGGTCATGATGTCGATCGAGCCGGCCACCATCGGGAAGAAGGGCTATCCGCTGCTCGTCCAGACCGGCGAAACCGCGGATGGCGTGCATCCCTTGATCGACCGGCAGCACCCGCACGACCTCTTCATGGAGCTGGCGCTCAGCTACAGCGTCGCGAGCGGGAGGCGGTCGCTGTTCGTGTACGGCGGACCCGTGGGTGAGCCGGCCCTCGGTCCTCCCGCGTTCATGCACCGGTTTTCAGGCTCGGAGATTCCACTCGCGCCGATCACGCACCACTGGCTGGACTCGTCGCACATCACCTACGGCGTGCTCACGGGAGGCGCGGTTTTGGGGGGGCTCAAGGCTGAAGCGTCCGCGTTCCGTGGTCGAGAGCCCGATGAGAACCGCTACGACATCGAGTCTCCGAAGCTCGACTCGCATTCGTTCCGACTCTCGTTCAATCCAGCCCCCGCTTGGGCATTCCAGGCGAGCTACGGCCGGCTGCACAGCCCGGAGCAGCTGGAACCCGAGGTCGATGTGGATCGGGTCACCGCGTCCGCGATGGTGGCCAGCGGGGACGAGGACCATCGGTGGGAGGCTACGTTCGCCTGGGGACAAAATCGGAATCGGCCCGGCCACACCCTCGACGCCCTTCTCGCGGAGGCAGCCCAGAAGATCGGGGCGAGGAGCACCTTGTTCGGTCGCTGGGAGCAGGCCGAGAAGGATGAGCTTTTCGCGGAGGGCGACCCACGGCACGGGACCGTCTACCGCGTCAGCTCGATCACGGCGGGGTACCGCTATGACGTCTGGGCCGTGGGACGGATCACCATGGGCCTGGGTGGGCTGGGAACTCTCACGTCGGTGCCGGACAGCATCGAGGACGACTACGGAGCGTGGGGTATTCTTCCGTCCTGGATGCTCTTCACGCGAATCGCATTACGCTGACCGGCGCGCCCGTAGGCGCGCCGGCCGCTCGGCTCAGAACGACTTCCAATCCTTGGCGTCCAGCTTCTCCGCCTTGCCGCGCTCCTTCGCTTCGCGGAGGATGTCGCGCATGTCCTGACGCATCTTGCGGACGGCGTCCTGGAGATGCTTCTGCGCGTCGTCGCTCTGCCGCCGGAGATCCTCTCGATCGGTCGCGCTCAACGTCTCGTGGTCGTCATCCGGGAGCGAGTCCAGCTCGTCCTGGATGTGCCGGAGCGCGCGCTTCAAACCCTGGGTCGACTCGCCGTCCCGCTCGCTCCGCCGGATCTCACGCTCCAGGTCGCGCTGAGCGCTCTCGAGCGCACGGCGCTGGCCGCCCGCCCCGATGTGGCTCAGGGCGAGCTTCGCCTGGGCGCGCGCGAGCTTTCCGATTTCATTGCCGTACTTGCTGACCTCGTTCGACGTGGCCTGGGCCCGTTCCACCAGGCGCTGGTCCCGGATCAGGTACTGATCCTTGCCGTCGCGTATGTAGAGGAAGTCGCCGTCGTACCTGTCCTTGAGCTCGTTGATGATGTCCCAGTCGCCCACGTCGGAGCTGGTGTTGTGGCCATCCATGATGACGGCCCACCCGAAGTCACCGTCACCGTCGTTGCCGAAGCCGTAGGAGTAGGCGTGCTTCGAGTGAGAGCTGGAATGGGCGGAGGAGGGGACGGGGGATGTCAGGAGAAAGATCGCGGCGAGCGCGAACGGTAGCCAGGCGATTCGGCGCATGGGGAGCCTCCGGTCTGTCGTCATTGCCTTCGGTACGGACACCGGCTTGGACAGGTGGGAGGCGGGTTTGGTTGCAATCGCCGTCGCGCGGGCGACGGTTCTTCCCGCTTGACCTGAGGGGCGGGTCCGCCTCGATAGTACGGACCCATGTGGATCATGGTTTCAGGTCCCTACGCCACGGGGGCGGCCACGACGGAGGACCGCGCGGCCAACCTCCGCGCCATGAACCTCGCCGCGTACGAGATCCTCAAGCGCGGGCACGTGCCGGTGATCGGGGTGAACCTGGCGCTCCCGCTCATCTGGGCGGCCGGGCCGGAGCGCTTCGACGAGATCATGATGCCGCTGTCCCTGGCCGCGACGGAGCGATGCGACGCCGTCCTCCGGATCGGCGGGCCGTCGCAGGGGGCTGATCGGGAAGTCGAGGCGATCCGGGCCCGCGGAGGACGCGTCTACCAGTCCCTCGAGGAGATCCCCCCAGCCTAGGGACCGGGCTTGGGCTGGAAGAACACGCCCAGGTAGTAGGGCCACACGATCACGGCGAGCACGCCCTTCCAGAACGCCAGCTTCAGGAATCCAATCGTGAAGAGCCACCCGATGATCCAGAGGGACGCGAGGCCACCTCCGCCCTGGTGCTTGCAGACGACCTTGATGTCCTCGGCCATGAAATCCTCCCCCGGTGGGATGGTGGAACGCGGCGACATGATACTTCCGTTCGCTTCGGCCGGCTCGAACGTAACTCCCCCCAGACGCGGACACCAATCCGCTGCCATCCGGCTTGGGTACCCTGGGCCCGCAGGGCTCTACCTGCCGCACCCAGCACCCGAGCTTTCCGCGCGAACTCATTGGGGGGTCCAATGTTCCGCTCGCATCGCTCGCACCTTGCCCTCGCGCTCCTCCCCGCACTGCTCCTGGCTCCGCTCGAGGCTTGGGCCGCCACGCCGCTCTTTCGGACGAATGCGCTGGTCTACGACGTTGGACTCTCCTCGACCGGTCTCCATCCGGACGGGGACGCCACATGCGTCGCCGCGGGTGACTTGAACGGCGACGGCCGGGCCGATCTTGTCGTGGCCCGTCTCTGGCCCGCCAACGTCGGCTTCCAGCCGGCGGTGAGCATCCTGCTCTCCAACGCCTCGAGCACGGCCGTCAGCTACCTCGGCCCGGCGGTTCTCCACAGCGTGGGTGTCAATCCGCTCTGGGTCCGGATCGCCGAGCTCACGGGCGATGGTTTGCCGGACATCGTGGTCTGCGGTGCGGACGGGACGATCTCGGTGCTTCGGAATGTCGGACTCGGCACGTTCGCCCCGCAATGGGACATGGTCCACGTCAACGGGCTCGACCGCGTGGAAGCGGCGGATCTGAACAAGGACGGACACATGGACCTCGTTGCGACCGCGGCCGCGGCGGCGCAGATCGACGTGCAGCTCGGATTCGGCGGCGGAGTCAACTTCGGGGCGATCAATTCCTTCCAGGCGGGCGGCGCCGCGCTGGCCATCGGCGATGTGAACGGGGACACCTTCCCCGACGTGGTCACCGCCGGGCCCGGCGCCCTGATCAGCGTCCTGATCGGCAACGGGAACGGGGGCTTCCTTGCGCCGGCCACGTGGCCGACGTCGAACTCCCCGACGGACATCCTGCTCAAGGACATGAACGGAGACGGCAAGCTCGACATCGTGGTCGCCGCCTCGCCGGAGAACGTCATCCGCGTCCACCGCCAGACCGGCAGCGCGAACTTCAGCCTTTCCAACTCCTACACCGTACCCACGGGTGAGGAATCGCCGTCATCGATCGCGATGGGCGAGATGGATTTCGACGGCATCCAGGAGCTGGTCGTCGCGTGTCAGAACGACCTCGCTCCCCAGAAGACCATTGGAATCTGCAAGCGGGACGGCGCGGGCGTGCTCCAGCCACCGGTTTTCTACAGCTCCGGCACCTACCCGCGCTCCATCGCGCTCGGCGATTTCACCGGCGACGGTCTGCTCGATGTCGGCACCGCCTCGTACTCGGATCCGACGGCGACCGGCGGCTACATGAACATGGCCGAAGTCCTCGTCAACTACGGTGGCGTGCTCGGCAACGGGCAGGGCTTTGCGGTGGTGGGCTCCCTGACGGGAGCGTGCAGCGCGGATTTCAATCGCGACGGTCGGCCCGATCTCGCGATCTCCACCTCCGCGTTCACCCAGATCCTGACCGGAAACGGTGATGGGACCTATGGCGCGTCGCTCGCGAGCGTTCCTCCCCCCGGCGCCTGCGTCACCGGAGACGTCAACCGGGACGGCAATCCGGATCTCCTCGTCACGACTCCGGTCGGTGCTCTGAACGAGTTCCTCGGGAACGGCATCGGAGTCGCCGGCGGTGGCACGGGCATCAGCGGGTATCAGCTCTTTCGCCGATCCCTCACCGCCGATCTGAATCGCGACGGTTTCCTCGACCTCGTTCTCAATCCGGGAACCGCCAACGTCGCGATCTTCCTCGCGACGGGGCCAGGGACCTGGCCCGCGTCGCCGACGCTCTATGCCGTCCCGGGGATCCCGCGTGACATCGCCATCGACGATCTCGACCGCGACGGCGATCCGGACATCGTCGTCGCGACCGATGCGGGCGCGGGGGTGCTTCGCAATGACAACGGGGGCTTCGTCCTGGCCTCGACCCCGATCCCCAATCCGAGCACGTCGGTGGCCATCGGCGACTTCGACCGCAACGGCACCATCGACTTCGCCACCCGCTTTCAGAAGC
>Ga0207703_10004010_pt1 | contig 12189 bp, 11 predicted proteins | sample KBSSwiS12_FD_184304 | JGI IMG/M metagenome (GOLD analysis project Ga0207703, IMG submission 184304) | Switchgrass rhizosphere microbial communities from Kellogg Biological Station, Michigan, USA - KBS Switchgrass S1-2 (SPAdes) (version 2) | ecosystem: Host-associated > Plants > Roots >... | reverse complement strand
GAGCCACAAGGAAGGCGGCGGCGCGAAAACCGCCCCGCCGCACTTCCAATGGTCGCCTTAAAGTTCTTCGGGCCAGTAGAGCCACATCGGGTTGGCCACCAGCAGCTTGCGCTGCGACGACCCGGTGAACAGCGGGGAAAGAGCCGATTGGCGTGAGAAGGGTCGATATCGCGATGAACGGCATCGAACCTCAGGACCGCGAATTCGTCTCCGCCATCCGCGAAGGCAGGGAGCCGAACAGTTCGGTGGGCCAGGTGCGGGATTGTTACCGTGTGATCGGCGAACTTGCCGCCAGCCTGAGGGAGCAGGACGGCTGGTCCTGAGCATGCCGCCAGGCTGAATTCCTGTCTTACAAGTAGAGTTCGGGATTTATCGGCAATCCGTTTTCCTTGCAGTAGGTTTCATAGTGATCCATGAACCACCAGACATCGGCCGTCATGACGAAATTGCCGTCGGAATCATAAAATTCATTCGGCCCCTGCATCCACCCGAACAGCTTGCAGCCGTCGGGATGGTCGCTGACCAATGTGTGCGCTTCGCCCGGTGTTTCGTAAATGAAGGAGCCGGGCGTCGCCAGCCAGCTATACTCGAGATAGTGGGCGCTCCCTTCCAGGCACATCATGACGACATATCCGCGGTGCTTGTGCGTGCCGACGACGCCCGGCCCCTTGAGCCACAGGATATTCGAATAGATATTGTGCCTGGTGTCGAAAAGCAGATGCTTGATGGCGGCATTGTCGCCGAAAGGCACCCACGGGCTATCCTTTTCCGCAATATCAACAAAGCGGCCTCCCTTCGCGTGTTTCGCGATGAGATCGGGAAACAGCTCGGGCACATGCACGATCCGCCGCTCTTGAGATGGGGGGGCGGTCATTTTGGTTTCGATCGTTTGCATCGCTCTTCCTCCCATGAATATCGACCACGGGGCCGCGAAGTCCGCCGGCCGGACAGGCCTTTCAACGTGACATGGGCCTTTCGACGCGACCGCTCAGGTCCGTTAACAGGAAACGGGTGCGCGGCCTTGCACTGATACGAAACGACCCTGGACTGTAGCGAAATCGCTTTGTGAGTCCGGTGAAGAGTGGGAAAAGATGCTGGTTGGAACCAAGCAATGATGAATGATAGCGCTGGGAGTGCCACTCGACAGGCATGGCCTGCGAAGGGCATCGAACGTTTTTCGACGCCCTTCACCACGGCGCGCGCAAATCTGGAGTTCTGGAATCGCATAGCGTCCGCAAGCTCGCCCGGCCTTACGATCGAAAGCGGCGAAGAGGTCTTTCGCGGCGAACTGCAGCGCTGGCGACTGCCTCGCGTCACGCTCATGTGGCCCCGCGCGGTGGATTCGACGATCCAGCGCGGGGCGGACGAAGGCGAGGAGCGCCTTCTGTTTCATTTGCAGGGCCTTGGTCATACCGAACAGAAGCAAGGCGCGAAGCAATGCCTTCTGAAATTCGGTGACCTCTCTTTCTGCAGCTCGGCGGACGGAGCTACGCTCAAGACCACGAAGCATGACATGCTTGTTGTCGATGTGCCGCGGCGGCTCCTCAACGAGAAAGTGCCGGATCTGGATCTGCACATGGCCGCGCGGTTTCCCGGTTCCCTCCCCGGGGTCGAAGCACTCCGGAAGTTTCTGATCGCAACCTGGAAGGACGGGCTGGCAGCCGGTGGCGAGATGGATCGGGAATGGTTGACCGAGCTTGACGGGATCATCATCGATCTGCTTGCTCTCACCATTCGCGGAGCCGGTCGCTACAGGAAGGCGCGGCCCGTCCCCCTTGAGCGGGTTTCGAGGATCATCGCGGCCAGGCTTGACGATCCTGACCTTTCGGGACGCGATATTGCGCTGGAGCTCGGCGTCAGCCTGCGAACCCTGCAACTGTGGCTGGCCGCAACCGGGAAAACGCTCAGCGCCTGCATTCTGGAGGCAAGGATGACCAAGGCCACGGAACGGTTGATGGGGTCCAGGATCGAAAGTGTCACAACCATCGCGCATGATCTGGGCTTCAGGGACAGCGCTTACTTCACGCGCTGTTTCACACGCCGGTTCGGAATGGCGCCGACCTGCTGGCAGAAAACGATGCGCGGACACGAGGCGCGCAACCTTGACTCCGACCGTTACGGGGCGGATTGAACGGCGGATGGCCGGGAACCGCCCCTCCGTAGTGCTGGGCGCGGCAAGACCTCAAGGCCGGCCTATTCTTCCGACGTGATCAGATCCCGGATCGGCCGTTCCTTCAGAATCCAGTCGATCAGCAGGGATCGCGATGGGATGCTCCGGTCTTCGTCCCAGCACAGGTACACGGGCGACCTGATTTTGCTTCTGATGAGAGGTATATAGACGACGTCGCGCCACGGCACCGCCCCCTGAAGATCAAGCGCGACGGTGATCCCAAATCCGGCCCGGACAAATCCCAGGACGGTGTACCATTCGTCGGCCTGCTGGGCGACGTTGGGGGTGAAGCCCGAACTTTCGCAGAGACTGTAGATCTGCTGCAGGAGACTGGGGGCGATCGACGAGTTGAAGAGCACGAACGGTTCTTCGGACAGCTGCGAAATATCGATCTCGCGCTGCCCAGCCAGCCGGTGGTCCTTTGGCAGGACGACCGCGAAGTGCTGCTCGCCCAGCACCTCGGTTCGCATCGTAGCGCCGCCTCCGACCTCGCGAGTGATGGCGAGGTCGATCTGGCCGCTGCGTAAGGCTTCCCACTGCTGCGCCGAATGCATGTCGCGCAATGACAGTTCGATTCCGGGCCAATGCTCGCGAAAGCGGCGAAGTGAGGCCGGCACTTCCGAAAGCATCACGCTCGATGCGATGGCGACCCTAACCAGGCCGACCTCACCCTTGGCCGCGCGTGCCGCCCGCCTGACGGCAGCGTCGAATTCCATGAATGCGATCCGGGCACCGTCGACCACGATTTCGCCCGCCGTGGTGAGCGCGGCGCGGGGACGCCGCGTGAACAGGGTGAGGCCAACGGCTTGCTCGATCTCGGCGATGCGGATGCTGAGCTGGGGTTGCCGCATGCCGAGCCGCTCAGCGGCGCGGCCGAAGTGCTGCTCGCGGGCAAGCGCGGTCAGAATCTCGAAATCACGTACGCTCAGTCTCATTCGACTCTCCGAATGACATTATATGAAATTCGTGGATTTCCGAAAGAACGGATTTGGCTAAGTTCGTCCACGCTCGATCGCATTGGACGACGCAGGGGCGCCGAATCGAACCCTGGCTGCAGATGTGGCGCGTCCAGGTTTTCCGATCCACGGCGACCGGGCACCAAATATAAGTCACGTGGCGGGCGCCACTGAGGGGAGAGATGTCATGGGCCAATCGGCCTCCGGGTTTGCAAAGCCGAGTTCAGTCAAGACCGCTCCCGGCACTGAAGCGGCCCAACAGGCCTATCCCTGGTACGCGCAGTTCGGCCCGGACGATGATGACCGCTTTTGGTTCTATAACTCGATGCACTTTCCCGAACCGATGTGCGTGTTCGACATGATCACGGCCGAAGGCGCTTATCTGGCGCTGGGCGCCTGCAATACGCGGGTTCACTCGCTCCCGACCACCAAGGGTATCGATTTCCGCGTCGTCAACGGCCGGGTCTACATCGGCGGCGTCGGCGTGACCGACCCAGAGGAACTCGCCCTGCGCACAACCGAATTCCAGCAGCGCGCATTCTACTACTACGAAAACTGGGAGCGGCTCTACGATCAGTGGAAAGACAAGATGCGCGCGCTGATCGCCGATGCGCTAGCACTTCCCAAGCTGGAACTGCCCGAATTCGAGCCGATCGAGAATGTCCATGCCGGTAAAGGTGTGGCGACCAACCACACGCTGCTGACCATCTGGCAAGCGATGCTCGAGGGCTATTACCGGATGTGGCACCACCACTTCGAGTTCCTGCTCCTCGGCTACGGCGCCTACATGGTGTTCTTCGATTTCTGCAAGAAGGCCTTCCCCGAGATCACTGACCAGACAATCGCCCGGATGGTTGCCGGGTTCGAGGCGGAGATCTTCCGCCCGGATGAAGAAGTGCGGCGCCTTTCACGCCGTGCGGTGGAACTGGGTGTCGATCACAAGTTCACCGACGGGGCCGATGTCGCCGACATTCTCGCCTTGCTCGAACAGTCGGGCCAACCGGGCAAGGACTGGCTCGCCGAGCTGGAGGCCAGCCGCAATCCCTGGTTCAACGTCAATGTCGGCGACGGGTTCTACCATTATCATCGGAGCTGGAACGACGACCTGTCGATGCCGTTCGCGGCGATCCCCGGGTACATCGAAAAGATCAAGGCGGGCGAATACATCGATCGCCCCACCGAAAAGCTGATGGCCGAGCGGGTTGAACTGATTGAGGGCTATCGCGAGCTGCTGGGCAGCGACGCCGAGCGCGCTGCCTACGACCAGATGATCGAACTTGCCTGCCGGGTCTTTCCCTATGTCGAAGGGCACAAGTTCTATTGCGAGCACTGGTACACCAATCTGTTTTTCAACAAGGTCCGCGAGTTTGGCGCGCTCCTCGCCGAGCATGGCTATTTCGACGACGGCGAGGATGTATTCCATCTCTCGCGCTTCGAAATCGAGCAGGCCCTGATAGCGCTTTCGCTCAGCTGGTCGACCGGATCGCCGCCGCGCGGACTTGAACGCTTCCGATCGTCTATCGCGGAGCGCAAGGCGGCTCTCGCAGTCTGGGCCGAGATGGACACGTCCCCTGCACTGGGCGATGTCCCCGACATGATCGACGATCCGGCGATAGTCATGCTCTGGGGCATCACCCGCGAGACACTCAATTCCTGGCTCGATGATGGCGAGGACAATCCCAACGAGATCAAGGGCTTTGCCGCTTCGTCAGGGGTGGTCGAAGGTACGGCGCGGGTGGTGAAGTCAGTGCAGGAGATCGCCAGGCTCCAGCAGGGTGATATCCTGGTCTGCCACGTCACCAATCCCACCTGGGCGCCCGTGTTCCAGAAGATCGCTGCGGCCGTCTCCGACATCGGCGGCTCGATGAGCCACGCGGCGATCGTCGCGCGCGAATATGGCCTGCCTGCCGTGGTCGGCACCGGCAAGGCCACCACCCGCATTCCCGACGGTGCCCGCATCCGCGTCGACGGGGCGCGTGGCGTGGTGACGATCCTGGAGGCTGCATGAGCACCGCAATCGCCTGGTTCGCCGACATCGGCCTCGATGATCGCCCCGCGGTGGGCGGCAAGGGCGGGAGTCTGGGGGAACTGACCCGCGCCGGAATCGCCGTCCCGCCGGGCTTCGTGGTCCGCACCGAGGCGTTCGAAGCCTTCGTGCGCGCGCTCGACGCCGCCGAGTCGCTGCGTGCGCCGATCGAGGCGCTCGATCCGTCCGACCTCGACCGGGTGAGCGAGGTCACCGCCGCCGTCAGGGCGAGGTTCGAAGCGGAACCGCTGCCACCGGAGGTCGAGCAAGCGATCCGCGCGGCTTACGCCGAACTGGCTGGAAGCGACAAACCGGTAGCCGTTCGTTCATCGGCCACGACGGAGGACGCCGAGGACGCGAGTTTCGCGGGCTTGCAGGACACTTACCTGTGGGTCATCGGTGCCGAGCAGGTCTTGCGGCAGGTTCGCTCTTGCTGGGCAAGCCTCTACTCGGTCGAAAGCGTTACCTATCGTCGCCGGCAGAATTTCCCCGAAGCGGGCGTTGCGATGGGCGTCGTTGTCCAGATCATGGTCGATGCGCGCTGCGCCGGGGTCATGTTTACCCGCTCCCCCACAACCGGCGACCGCTCGGTTATAACGATCGAGGGGGCCTGGGGGCTTGGCTCGGCAGTGGTGTCGGGAGAAGTCACGCCGGACCGCTGGGTTGTCGCCAAGCTGACCGGCGAAGTGCCCGTGCGCGACATTTCTGACAAGCATATCCGGCAGGTTCCGCTGCCCGGCGGCGGCATTCACGACGAGGATGTTCCCGAGGCTCTGCGCAAGTCTCCCTGCCTTTCCGACGCGGAACTGCAGGAGTTGCGCGCGGTAGCTCGGCGCACCGAGAAGCACTATGGCCGCCCCCAGGACATCGAATGGGCGATCGAGAACGAAACCGGGGCGATCCTTCTGCTCCAGAGCCGTCCCGAAACGGTCTGGTCGGTCAAGGAAAGCGCCCCGGCCGCGCAGCCGGCGGAAAACCCGCTGTCCCACCTCATGAATGTCTTTGGAGGCCGCAAGTGAGCATCTCGTCTCGCGATCTGGACGAGATCATGCGTCTGTTTGACCAATCCGGCTTCGGCGAAATGAAGCTCGAAACCGGCGATCTCAAGCTGCACCTGAGAAAGGCGGGCGTCGCCCCGGGCAGCGCAGATGCAGTTCCGGTGCAAACCAGCTCCGCCCCGCCGGCCGCTGTGCCCGCGGCTTCCACCGCGCCGGCCCCCGGGACAGCCGTTCCGCCGCTGGACCCCGGCGAAATCGACGTGCCGTCGCCGCTGCTCGGCATTTATTACCGCGCGCCCAAGCCAAGCGAACCGCCGTTCGTCGAGATCGGACAGGACGTCGATGAGAAAACCGTCATCGGCATCGTCGAGGTGATGAAGCTGATGAATTCGGTGCGTGCGGGCGTGCGGGGCAAGATCGTGGCGATCCATGCGTCAAACGCGGAAATGGTCGAATTCGACCAGCCGCTGGTGCGGATCAAGGCCGCGGCGTGATGGCGATCCGGCGCATCTTCGTTGCCAATCGCGGCGAAATCGCACTTCGGGTCATCCGCAGCTGCGAGGCGCTGGGGATCGAAACCGTGCTGGCTGCATCGAAGGCCGATCTCGGTTCATTGCCCGCGAGACGCGCAACCCGGACGGTCTGTATCGGTCCGGCGCCGGCGGCGGCGAGCTATCTCAACGTGCCTGCCGTGGTGCAGGCCGCATTGGGTACGGGCTGCGATGCGGTTCACCCAGGCTATGGTTTCCTCTCCGAGCGAGCGGATTTCGCCCGCCTCTGCGAGGACGAAGGCCTCGTCTTCATCGGACCGTCGCCGGACCAGATCGAGGCAGTCGGAGACAAGCTGAAGGCCCGCGCCGTGGCGATTGAAGCCGGTGTGCCGGTCGTGCCCGGCGGTTCGGCGGATACCCTTGCCGATGCGCTGAAACTTGGGCAGGAGATCGGCGTGCCGTTGCTGGTCAAGGCCGTAGGCGGTGGCGGCGGGCGCGGCATGAAACTGGTCGAGGATATCGATCGGCTCGAGGAAACGCTGGCCCTGGCTTCGGCAGAGGCGTCTGCCGCGTTCGGCGATGAGCGCGTCTATCTCGAACGCTATGTCGCGCGGGGCCGCCACGTCGAACTGCAGGTGCTGGGAGACGGCGCGGGCAAGGTCGTGCATCTGGGCGAGCGCGACTGTTCGGTGCAACGGCGCTACCAGAAGCTGATCGAGGAAAGTCCGGCACCCTGCCTGCCGGAAGCCCTCCGCGACGCCTTGCGCATGGCGGGCGTGCGTTTCGCCGAACATCTGTCCTATCGCGGAGCGGGCACGGTCGAGTTCCTGGTCGATGTCGATCGCGGCGAATTCTATTTTCTCGAGATGAATGCTCGCATCCAGGTCGAGCATCCCGTGACCGAGGAAATCACCGGGATCGACCTTATCGCCCAGCAAGTCGCGATTGCGTCCGGGGAGGGCCTTGCCCTCGACCAGGAGGACATCCGCATGACCGGCTCCGCGATCGAATGCCGGATCAATGCCGAGCAACCGGCTCGGGATTTCGCCCCGTCGCCCGGAAGAGTGGCCGAGGCGCGGTGGCCGGTGGGCGATGGCATCCGCGTCGACAGCCACATCGAGGCCGGCTCGATGGTGCCGCCCTATTACGATTCCATGATCGCCAAGGTGATTGCTCACGGATCCGATCGGAAAGAGGCGATCGATCGTCTGCGGCGGGCGCTCTCCGGGACCAGCATCACCGGAATTTCCACCAACATCGCGTTCCAGGCGAAGGTTCTGGCTGATGCGGAGTTCGCGGCGGGCGGAGTCGATACCGGCTTTCTCGCCCGCCTCGGTGCGCGTGAGCCGACAGTGTTCGAGGTCTAGAAAAGATGGCTATGCTGCGCCTTGTCGAAACATCTCTGCGCGATGGTAACCAGAGTCTGTGGGCGGCGCTCGGCGTCGATACCGCGCGGACCCTTTCGGTCGCGCCGCTGCTCAACCGCGCCGGGTTCAAGGCGATCGATTTCACCACATCGACGCACATGGGCGTTGCGGTGCGTTACAAGCAGCAGGACCCTTGGGAGCGGATCCGCATGATGGCGGCGTCGTGCCCCGACACCCTGCTGCAGTTCATGTCGACCGGTTTCCGTTTCATCAGCTGGGAGACTGCGAGCCCGGAATTCATGGAGCTGGCGTTCAAGACCCTGGCTACCAACGGTATCCGTCGGTTCGCCATGGCCGACCCCATGAACGACGCGGCCGGGAACATCGCGGCCGCCCGGATGGTGAAGAACGGCGGCGGCGAATATGTCGTCGCTGCGCTGGTCTATACCATCAGTCCGGTTCATGACGATGCCCACTATGCGCAATGCGCGCGCGAACTCGCCGCCAGTCCCCACATCGATGCTATTTACGTCAAGGACCCGGGCGGGCTGCTGACGCCGATGCGGGCACGTACGCTCATTCCGGCGATCTTGGCGGAAATCGGCGACAAGCCGCTCGAGGTTCACACGCACTGCACGATCGGGCTGGGCGACCTGAGTTATCTCGAATGCGCCGATCTGGGGGTTGAAGCGCTGCAATGCTCAAGCGGCGCGGCTTCGGATGGAACCTCCAACCCCTCCGCGATGCGCACCGTCGCGAACCTGAAGGCGCAGGGCCACGATGTCGCGATCGATGAAGATGCGCTGGCGGAGATCGATGCGTACTTCAGCGCTCTGGCCAGGGCCGACGGGTTGACCAAAGGAACACCGCGGGCTTTCGATGCCACCTATTTCCACCATCAATTGCCCGGCGGAATGGTCGGCACGATGCGCCGCCAGCTGGCCGAGCAGCGGCTCTCGTACGTCGAAGGTGCGGTGATCGAGGAAATCGGCAGGGTCCGCCAGGAACTGGGCTGGCCGATCGTGATGACTCCGTTCGCGCAGATGGTGATGACCCAGGCGGTCCTCAACGTCACCGGCAAGGAGCGTTACGCGACAATCCCCGACGAGATCACCCGCTATGCCTTGGGGCGCTTTGGGCGACCCAACGTCCCGATCGCACCCGAGGTTCTCGACCGGATCATGGCCAGCCCGCGCGCCCGGGAGCTGGCTGAGGAACCGGGGATGGCCGACTTGTCGGAACTTCGCCGCCGCCTTGGCGCGAACCTGTCGGACGAGGAATTCCTGCTGCGCGCGACCATGCCTGCCGAGCAGGTCGATGCGATGCGCGCCGCCGGACCGGCTGCCCAGGCTTACGACGCGTCATCCGCCGGAGTGATGCGCGAACTGCGTGCGCTGCTCGCGCGGACCGATCTCGCCGCAGCCAGCATATCCTCGCCCGACTTTCATGTGGAGCTTGCGTGATGGCGACCCGGGCAAAACCAGGCGCGCGCGCCCAGGCGGTGATGTTCGATGTCGATGGCACGCTGATCCTGTCGAATCCCGATCTCGGCGACTACCGGCCCTTGCCCGGTGCTCGGGAAACGCTCTCCGCGCTCCGCGCGGCGGGAACACCCTATCTCCTGCTGACCAACGGCAGCGCCTATCCCGGCCCTGAGCAGGCGGAAAAGCTGCGCCGTCTGGAATTGCCGGTCGATGACGACCAGATGCTGACGCCCAACAATGTCGCTGCGTCGATCTTCCGCGATCGCGGGTTGCAGCGCATCATGGTTCTGGGGGTCGATGGCGTAAGGCGCGCGCTCGAAGCGGAAGGTATTGAAACGGCTGCTCCTGTGGCCGGTCGGCCGGCCGATGCAGTCTATGTTGCCTGGTATCCGGAATGCGGCATGGAGCAGATCCATGCGGCTGCTCTGGCGGTGATGGACGGCGCGCCCTTCTATACGGCATCTGACGTCCCGTTTTTCGCGACGTCCGCCGGCCGGACGTTCGGATATTCTTCCGCAATATCCGGCGCCATCGCCAGGGTCACGGGGGTGGAACCCGTCCTCACGGGCAAGCCGTCGGCTGCCGCGCTCGCCTTTGTTGCACGCCGGCTGGGGGTTGCCCCGTCGTCGTTGGCGGTGGTCGGCGACGATCCGAAGGTCGAAACGGAGATGGCCCGGTCCGGAGGAGCGATCGGGATCGGCGTGACGACCGGAACCACGACGCTGGAGCAATGGGCCGAGCAGGGACCCACAAGGCAAGCGCACCACGTTGTCTCCAGAGTCTCAGATATTCTCTATATGGGATTGTTTTAAAAATAGAATTCAATCTCTGCGGAGGGGCATCCAAGTGCGTTCGATCGACTATTTCGACAAACAGGTGATCCTGCATCCCGATCGGGTCATGCTGATCGCTGGAGATCAGCGTCTCACCTACGCCGATGCCAGCGCAATGACGCACCGGATCGCCGCCGCCATGCTTGCCGCCGGTTTCCGCCATCAGGAGGCGGTAGCGATCATGTCGCCCAATCACGGCGCGGTAGTGACCACGATGCTGGGGCTGTGGCGCGCCGGGGGGGCATGGATTCCGGTCAATACCCGCAACGCGCTGGCCGACAACATCGCCTACCTCGATTACGTCCGCGCCAGCTGGCTGTTCTATCATTCTGCCTATGCGGCCGACGCCGCCCGGGTGCGGGCCGAGGTGCCCAGTATCCGGCATATGATCTGCCTCGACGCGGAGGAAGGCGGCAATCCCTCGCTGGACCGGTTCATGGCGCCGACGGGAACGCCGCCGGTTCCGGACTGGGGCGATCCCGTGGGCAATGGCGAGGAACTTACGGCGATCATCGCCACCGGCGGCACCACCGGCCCGGCCAAGGGCGTACGCGTGCTCAATCGCAGCTGGGGGACGATGCTGGAAACGATAGGCCAGATCATGGCTTGCGATGTGCCGCCGGTGTTCCTGACCACCGCGCCGCTGACTCATGCGGCGGGGCCGGTTACCCTGGCGGGTATCGCAATGGGGGCCACCATCGTCGTCCTGCCCGGTTTCGAGGCCGAGACCGTGATGGCGGCGTTTGCGAAATACGGGGTGACCCACACCTTCCTGCCACCGACCGCGGTTTACTCCATGCTCGCTCATCCCGAGGTCGCGAACCACGACTATTCGAGCCTCAGATATTTCCTGCTCGCCGGTTCGGCGTGTTCCCCGGAGAAGCTGCGGCAGGCGGTGGAGGTCTTCGGGCCGTGCATGTGCCAAAGCTATGGTCAGACCGAGTTCCATCTGGTCGCGACGTGGCTTTCGCCTCAAGTCGTCGCCGCCGCCGCCGCGGGCGACCACCCCGAGCGCCTCGCCTCTTGCGGCCAGGCCACCTATTCGTGCCGGGTCGAGTTGATGGATGATCAGGGTCGGCTCCTCCCCAACGGCGAAGTCGGGGAGATTGTCGGGCGCGGCGGGATCGTTGGCGGCGGCTATTTTGAAATGCCTGAGGTGAGCGCTGAGACGTGGGCGCACGGCTGGCACCACACCGGCGACGTCGGTCGCCGGGACGAACACGGGTTCTACTACATTGTCGACCGGAAGAAGGACATGATCGTCACCGGCGGATTCAACGTGTTCTGCACCGAAGTCGAGGCGGCAGTCACCGAGCTTCCCGGCGTGCGCGAATGCGCGGCGATCGGCATACCGGACGACAAGTGGGGCGAGGCAGTGACCGCGCTGGTGGTGGCAGATCCCGCCAATGCTCCCAGTTCCGAAACGGTGATTGCTCACTGCAAGACACGCCTCGGCAGCGTGAAGGCACCGAAGCATGTGTTCTTCAAGAACGAGCTCCCTCGCACAAGCGTCGGTAAATTCGACAAGAAGACAATGCGTGCTGAATTTTGGAAGGATGCCGATAGAAGTGTGAATTAAGGTAATAATCGCAAAACTATACTATACATTATATAATGTAAAATTATACTACAATTGGAAGAATTGTTTAAAGGGAGGGTGTAATGAAAATGACCAAATACGTTCTTTGTTCCTCAGTGGCAGCCTTGGCTCTGACAGCCTTTCCTGCTCTGGCGCAGGACGCACAGCCCGATGCTTCGTCGGGTGGCATTGCCGATATCGTGGTGACGGCGCAGAGGCGTTCGGAGAATGTCCAGAACGTACCGATTGCGATTTCCGCGTTCACGGCCGACACGCTCAAGGAGC
>Ga0207703_10004008_pt1 | contig 12191 bp, 15 predicted proteins | sample KBSSwiS12_FD_184304 | JGI IMG/M metagenome (GOLD analysis project Ga0207703, IMG submission 184304) | Switchgrass rhizosphere microbial communities from Kellogg Biological Station, Michigan, USA - KBS Switchgrass S1-2 (SPAdes) (version 2) | ecosystem: Host-associated > Plants > Roots >... | reverse complement strand
GTCGGCATGAAGCCCTTCACCTTTCGTTGCCGGAAGCCCCGGCGGTTACTTTGCCCAACGCAAACAGCGCGGAGCCCGGAGGCCCCCAGGCCGCCAGCCACGCGCTTAGTTGAGCAATGTTCAGCTCTGCCCGGCGCTAGGGGAACCCTGTCGCTCGGACGGGCGGGCACATAGCGGGGGTGCGGTGAAGGGTCAACCGCGCGAAGTAACGGGGACCGATCAACGACCAAAGCGCCCCAAAAGTCGAGATGGGCTTCGGGTGGTGAGGGGCCGAACGTCCCCCTCACCCCTCCTTCACTACTGGGCCAGAGCGGGCTGGACGACGCGTTCAACCCGATGCAGGTCGGCCGCAAACATCAGCGACCACATGCCGCGGAAAATCAGGCTCACCCCGACAAAATAGCCGAGGAAGGTGAATGCCTGCGCTGGATCCATCATGGCGACCCAAATACCGATCGCAATGTTGAGAATCCCGATGACGATTAGCGAGGTCTTTCCGATGGTAATATTGAAACCCGTGGCGAGCTCGAAGATTCCACCGACGATGAACCAGGCGCCCATGACCCAGACCAGCGAAACCGCGCCGGCAACCGGGTTATACAGCGTCAAGGCGCCGGCCGCGAAGGCCAGCAGGCCGAGGATGATTGTCAGCCAGCTGCCCCGATGGCCGATGGTCGCCAAGCCGCCCGCCAGCATGAACCCGCCCGCGACGCACAGCATCACGCCCAGATATGCGCCGGTAGCGAGGCTCGCGATCGGCGGCTCGAGCAACGCGAGGATGCCGACCACGACAAAGGCAATGCCCGGAGCATAGTCCCACCCCGACCAATCCTTGAGCGACTTGTGTTCTGTTGTTTGCGCCATGCGTCTCTCCTGACGGCACGATCCGCGGCCCGCGAGGGGGGAGAAATGCTGACTGGCGGAGTCGCGGCCAAAGCCGCGGCGCCGCCATAGCACTTTGCGGCTCAACAGTTGACCCGAAAATCGCCGGAATCGGCCGGGGAGCGGGGCTCGTGGGGAGGAGAACCATCCACCGAAGAGCGAATGCCTTCGGTGGCTCCCCTCCCCATCTGGCTAAGGGATGGAACTACGCCTTCCGCCGCCGCCCGATCTCCTGGATGAAGCGAAACACTTGCGGAGTGAAGGGCGCCTGGGGCGCGTCGCCGTGCCATTCGTCCATGCGCTCGTAGAGCTTGGTCGCGCCGGCCATCATTTCGGGACTTGCGACCGCCTTGAAGGGCGCCAGAAGCGCCTGCCATTCATCGTAAAGCGCCTGCGCTTCCGGGCTGTCGGGCCCTGACGGGATGGCCGCCTCGACGCGGTCGCCGAGATCCTTCCATTTGCGGCTATATTCGGCCTGGTCGAAGTCGGCCGGCGGCCCAGCGTCCTTCATGCGCTCGGCCCAGTGCTCCTGATCCTCCTTCGAGAAATAGTGGTCGGTCACTTTCTTCCAGTCTTCAGCTTCCATGATCTTGTCTCCCTGACGAATCAGCGAGCAGAAGGTCTCAGCATCGACGGGCTCGCCGCGGTCGATGCGTGACTTGACGGAGAGAAGCAGGGCCTTGGCTTCGTCGAGCTCGGCCTTGCGCTCCTCGATGACTTTCAATTGGGCGTCGACGACCGCGCCGAGGTCCATGCTACCGCGCGCCGTCAGCTTGCCGATCTGCGCGAGACTGAGGCCGGCGCGTTTGAGCGCCAGGATCTGCTGGATACGCTCCAGCTCGCCGCGGCCATAGAGCCGCCGGCCGCTATAGGTCCGAAGCGGCTTCAGGAGCCCGCGCGCTTCGTAGAAGCGCAAGGCGCGGCTGGTCAGGCCGGTGCGTTTGGCAACGTCCCTGATATCCATTGGGCGAATGTCGAGCGAATCATCCATGCGCCCCTTGTACAGGTTGACGCTGGGTCAACTTCAAGGGGCAATCTTTCTGTCGAAACGGCCTCGCATCCGGACGGAACTGCCACTAAACTCGCCGACCAGGGGCATGTCCGCGTTGCCATTCAAGGAGAAACGGCATGGCAGATATAGGAATGGTCGCTCTTAGCTTGATGCTCGCCACGTCGCAGCCGACGGCGGGAGACCCCGCCACGACCGGCGCACCCGCAGGGGACGCAAGCACCCGCTATTGCCTCCGCGTGGACCCGAACACGGGTAGCCGCATGGAGACCGTCCAGTGCAGGACCCGCGAGGATTGGGCCCAGCTTGAGGTCGATGTCGATCAGGAGTGGGCTGCGAACGGCGTCAGGGTCATCGCCTAAGGGAATAAACCGCCTTCACGGGCCAAGGCGGTGCGCTGCCAGCTGCTCGTAATAAGGGCGGCAGCGATCGGCGACGGCTTGCGCGTCCGCGGGTAAGTCGATGTGATCCGTTTCGGGCGGACCAAAGCCGGTGCTGGCCTCGACCGCGCCGTACCAATGCTTTGCCCAGATGCCGTCGGATCCCCGCCGACCGGGCAACCAGCTCAGCATCGCCATGTCCCACGGGATACCGAGCGCGTCGCACAGCTGCGTGAGCACGCCCTGCGGGTTCATCAATACGTCGTGCGCGTCGATCACCGGCGGCGCGTGGCCCAGCCGGTCGGCCTCACGCTCGAAGAACTCGGCCTGACGGTCCATGCCGAAATTCTCGAACGCGGCAGCCTCGCGCTTGCGGAGGTAAGAAGCGATCATCCGCTCGGGCTCGCGGATCAGGAAGGCGTGGATAAAGCCAGTGAAGTCGTCGTAGCCGATCGGCCCCGACATGTGGTGCCACATGTGCTTCTGGTACCAGATCGGAGAGCCGTTTGGCGTCTTACCGCGAAGCGACGCCATGACGCTCCGCCAGTCGCAATCCATCGCCGCGATCACTTCCTCGCGCATCGGATGATCCGCGCCAGTGTCCTTGAGGAAGCAGCCGTAGAAGGGCTCATCGGAGACGAAAGTGTCGGATCGGCTGCCGAAGCTTCGCATCATCGCCGTGGAGAGGTTCCGGGGCCCCGACCACATGGCGATGCGCAGGGTCATGGCCGCTGTTGCTCTCCAACATCCCGTTCGACCCGCTCGGCATAGAGCTGCTGCAGCCGCTCGACCATCGGCCCGCGGCAAGTCAGCTGGCGCCCGTCGACCTCGCGCACCGGCACGATCCCGGCGAAGGTGCCGGTAACGAACGCCTCGTCGGCGCCATAAACATCGGTCAGCGAGAAATCCTTTTCGATCGCGGTTATGCCGGCCTCGCGCGCGATTTCCAGCGTCAGTCCCCGAGTGATCCCACCGAGGCAATATTTGCCGCTCGAAGTCCAGACTTCGCCCTTGCGGACGATGAAGAAGTGAGTCGAATTGCAGGTCGCGACGAACCCCAACGGATCGAGCATCAACGCCTCGTCGGCGCCCGCCTGCGTCGCCTGGACCGAGGCGAGGATGCAGTTGAGCTTGGAATGCGAGTTGATCTTCTGGTCCTGCACGGCGGGGTCGCCGCGGCGGACGTGGACGGTGAAGAGTTTCAGCCCGCGCTCGTAGATGCCCTCGGGGGGCTCTTTGTACTCCGGGATGACGACGATGGTCGGACCTCCGACCACGACGCGCGGGTCCTGGTACGGAGTCGAGCGGACGCCGCGCGTCACCATCAGCCGTATATGAACGCCCTCGTCCATCTTGTTGGCGTCGAGCGTCTCGTAGAGCCGCTTCGCCAGCTCATCGCGCGATAGGCCTAGGTCCATCGCGATCGCTTTTGCGCCTTCGAACAAACGGTCGAGATGGCGGTCGAGAAAGGCGAGCCTGCCCTTATGGACACGCAAGCCCTCCCACACGCCGTCGCCGAGCATGAATCCGCTGTCGAAGACCGAAACGACGGCTTCGGCCCGCGGCTTCAACTCGCCGTTGACGTTGATCAGGATCGACGCGTTTCGCGGGTCGGAGACATCGTGCATCTGCGCCATTAGCCGTCATTGCGAGGAGCAAAGCGACGAAGCAATCCAGAAAACGACTGGATTGCGTCGCTACGCTCGCAATGACGAACGGCTGTGAGTTACCCGGCCCTGCGTCGACCGAACGCGGCGCGCTGCTTGCGGACGAACGGTTCGGCCTCGAACAGCGGCGCGACGGGCGCATATTCCGGCTCGTCGGGATCCAGTCCAACGGGGTCGGCCGGCTCCGCTTCCTGGACCGGTTCGACGGCTTCCGGCTCCGGTTCCTGGACGAGCTCTGCAACCGGTTCCGGCTCCTTGGCCGGCTCGGTAACTTCCGGCTCGCTCTCCTGTACGGACTCGGCAGTCACGGGTTCGGCGACCTCCGGCTGTGCTTCCTCCACGACATTCGCGGCCTCAGCGACCGGGGGCTCCGCATCGAGCAGAAGCTCCGGTTCGTCCGCCTCGAGATAGACCAGCAAGTCGCCCCGGTCGTCCGTTACCGGCTCCGCAGCTTCCACGGGGGCGGCGACCGCGGGGCGGCGACGCGCCATGTCGAAGGCGTGGACGAGACCGTAGAGTCCCGCGAAACCTGCTACCGCAAGCATCGCCGGCGCGTAGGTTTGCATCCACGCGAAGACGCAGGACGCCGAGATTCCCAGTGCGCAGAAGACCTCGAAGAGGATCCTCCCGCGGGATTGGTGAAAGCTGTGCATAGCCATGCTCCCCACGGGGAAGCTACGGGTTTGACCCTGCCTAATCGTTAACGAGCGTCCCTATTGCGTGGTTGTGCCGTAGAGCGTGGCCATCACTTCTTCCGTTCGTCGGCCGCTCCCTGCATCGGGCGAATGAACAAACGTTGGACCTCGGGCCAGCGTTGCCGGGCCTCGCGTTCGACCTCGCAAACGATGCGCTCGACCTCACCGGCAAGCATGTCGTCGCGGAAGTCGACGTTGATCATCACCGTGATCTGGTCGGGCGAAGAATGGACCGTCATCACGTGGCCCACGCCGACGACCCCGGGCGTACCGCATGCGAGCTCGCGAAGGCCGTCCACCAGCTCGGGATCGGCCGCCTCACCGATCAGCAGGCCCTTGGATTCGCGCGCAAGCAGCAGCGCGGTGAAGCCGAGGATCACTCCGATGACGATCGACGCCGCGCCGTCGAAGAAAGGATTGCCCGTCAGCTGCGACAGGAAAACGCCGACCGCGGCCGCGATGATCCCGGCCATCGCGGCGCCGTTTTCGAGCAAGACGATAAACGCTGGCGGATCTTTCGACCGGGTGATCGCCTCCCACCAGCCGAAACTGCCCTTGGCCGCCCTGAACTCTTGGAATGCCTCAAGCGTCGACCAGCCTTCGAGCAGGAAGGCGACCAGCAGCACCCCGTAAGCCACGAAGGGCGACACCGCTTCTTCGGGATTGAGGATGTGGATGATGCCCTCGTAGATCGATACCCCGGCACCCAGCGCGAAGACGAGGACCGCGACGACGAAGCTCCAGAAGTAGAGCTCGCGGCCGTACCCGAAGGGGTGATATTTGTCGGGCGGCTTCCGCGACTGGCGGCGACCCCACATCAAAAGCAGCTGATTGGTCGAATCGACGACGCTGTGGACACCCTCGGTCAGCATCGCCGAGGAGCCGGTGATCGCAGCCGCGCCGAACTTGGACGCAGCAATGCCCAGGTTCGCGCCGAACGCGATCAGCAACGTTCGATTGTTGTGCGCCGCCGCGCTCAAATGTGGAGTACCCGTCCGTCTGCTGCCAGTACCGCCTCGTGCATCATCTCGCTCAGGGTCGGGTGCGGGAAGACGGTCTGGACAAAGTCCTCGTCGATAAGCTCGGCGGTCTTGCCGACCGTGTAGCCCTGGATCAGCTCGGTGACCTCCGCGCCGATCATGTGCGCGCCCAACAACTCCCCGGTCTTGGCATCGAACACGGTCTTGATGAAGCCGTCGACCTCGCTGAGCGCAATCGCCTTGCCGTTACCGATCGCCGGGAACTTCCCGACCTTGACCTGATAGCCTTTCTCCTTCGCGGCTGCTTCGGTGAGGCCGACACTGGCGACCTGCGGCCGGCAATAGGTGCAGCCGGGGATGTTCTTCGGGTCAGCGGCGTGGGGGTGCACGTCCTTGTTGCCGAGCTCCTGCGCGATCGCTTCCGCCGTCGTCACCGCCTCGTGCATGGCCTTATGCGCGAGCCACGGCGGTGCGGTGACGTCACCGATCGCCCACAGGCCCGGAACGTTCGTGCGGCCATAAGGGTCGGTGTCGATGTGGCCCTTGGTCGTTTTGACGCCGAGGGACTCGAGCCCGATATTTTCGCTGTTAGGGACGATTCCGACAGCGACAATGACGTGGCTGAAGCGCTGCTCGCTGGTCTTGCCGTCGCTGGTCTTAATCCTTGCCGCGACACCCTTGGCGTCGGCCTTGAGGCTCTCGACGCCGGCGGACGTGTGGATGGTGAGACCCTGCTTTTGCAGGCACTTGGCCAGCTGCGTGCTGACCTCGGCATCCTCGATGGGGACGACGCGGTCCAATAGCTCGACCACGGTCACCTTTGCGCCGAGGTCGGCATAGAAGCTGGCGAACTCGATCCCGATCGCTCCCGAGCCGATGACCAAAAGCTCGGTCGGCATTTCGGCCGGTGTCATCGCGTGACGATAGGTCCAGATGCGCTTGCCGTCGGCCTTGGCGAACGGGAGGTCTCGCGCCCGCGCGCCGGTCGCAATAATGATGTGCTTGGCCTGGAGCTCGGTCGTCTTTCCATCCGAACCGACTATGCTGAGCTTATTCTTGGCCGTGAACTTCCCCTCGCCCATGACGACCGTGATCTTATTCTTCTTCATCAGGTGCGCGACGCCCTGGTTGAGCTGCTTCGACACCGCGCGGCTGCGCGCGACGACCTTCGTTAGGTCGAAGGAGGGCTTCTCGTTGCTGAGGCCATAGGCGTCGGCATGCTGGAGATAGTGGTAGATTTCCGCTGACCGCAGCAACGCCTTGGTCGGGATGCAGCCCCAGTTGAGGCAGATGCCGCCGAGGAGCTCGCGCTCGACGATCGCCGTCTTGAGCTCCAGCTGCGCGGCGCGGATCGCGGCGACATAGCCGCCCGGCCCCGAGCCGAGGACGATCACATCATATTGGTCAGCCATTGGTACTTTCCTCTGCCGCGATAGCCCGCGGCTGGTTCTTGTCGTCGAGCGCGACGAAGGTGAACTCGCCCTCCGCCACGATGGTTTCTTTGTCGCCGTCCCGCTGACGAGCGATGGCTTCGGCCTTGAGCCGCAGCGACGTGCGGCCTTCCTTCAACAGCTCGACGTAGACGCTGAGCTCATCGCCGACCGCCATCGCGCCGGGAAATTTGATCGCATCGGCCGCGACCAGGATCGCCTTCCCTTTGGTCCTGCGCGAGGCGAACGACCCGCAGGCGAGGCCCATCTGGCCCATCAGCCAGCCACCAAACACCCCGCCATAGGGGTTGGTGTCGGCCGGCATTGCGGTGACTCGGATCGCGGGGATGCGGTCAGGCGATCCCACGGGCTCAGCGGGAGTGCCAGTTGAAGACAAGGCGAAAAGCCAAAGCGGAGCCGAGGAACAGAGGGATCGAGAACAGAAGCCCGGGCGATCCAGCGTGCGGATGAATGGTACCCCAACCCGTCCAATTATCCATCCAGAGACCGGACCGGAGATCCATAGCCGTAGGAAGCACGAATCCGAGGATCGCGCCGAGCACCAATGCCGTGATCCACTTCATCTCAGGCCAACATCGCCAGAGGGTTTTCGACCAGACGCTTGAACGCCTGCATCAGCTTGGCGCCGTCGGCACCGTCGATCGCCCTGTGGTCGAAGCTTCCGGTCGCGCTCATCACGGTCGCGATCTGCAGCGAGTCATTGATGACGTACGGCCTTTTCTCTCCGGCGCCGATCGCCATGATCATGCCCTGCGGCGGGTTGATGACGGCCTCGAACTGCTTGATCCCGTACATGCCCATGTTGCTAAGACTCGCGGTGCCGCCCTGATATTGCTGCGGCTGGAGCTTGCCGTCGCGCGCTTGTGCCGCGAGCTCCTTCATCTCGATGGAAATGGCCGAAACGCTCTTGCCATCGGCGCCGGCGATAATCGGAGTGATGAGGCCCGCAGGGATCGACACCGCGACCGAAATGTCGGCGCGGCCGTACTTCAGCATATGGTCGCCGGCGAAGGCGACATTGCATTCCGGCACTTCCATCAGCGCCTGCGCGAGGGCCTTGATGAGGAGGTCGTTGACCGAAAGCTTCACGCCCCGGCTCTCGAGCCCTGCGTTCAATTCGCCGCGCAGCTTCAAAAGCGCGTCGAGCTGGATGTCGACCGTCAGATAGATGTGCGGGACCTGCTGCTTCGCCTCGGTCAGGCGGCGAGCGATGGTCTTGCGGATGTTCGAAAGCTTGACCTCTTCGTGCGGGATCGCCTGCTCCATTGGCCCCGGCATGACGAGATGCGTGCCGAGCGCCGGAGCCGCGGCGGCAGGTTGAGCCATTGGAGCTGCGGCTGGAGCCTTGCCGACCGCGGCATCGACATCGGCGCGGACGATTCGCCCGGCGGGTCCGCTGCCCTGGACGGTCGACAGATCGATATTCTGCGCCTGCGCGAGGCGACGGGCGAGCGGGGATGCCTTGATGCGCTCCCCTTCCGAAGGAGGCGCTGCAGCCTGAGCCGGCGCTGCCGGAGTTTCGACCGGCGCTTGCGGCGGCGGAGAGCCCTTCGGAGTTGCATCGGCTCTCGGTTCGGGCGCGGCCTTTGGAGCCGCGGGAGCAGCCGTGTCCGGCTTCGGCGCGGCCGCGGCTGCCTTTGACGCGTCTTCGCCCTCGCCGGCGAGAATCGCGATCGGTGCGCCGACCTTCACCCCTTCGCTGCCCTCGGGCACCAGAATTTTCGCCACCGTTCCCTCGTCGACGGCTTCAAACTCCATCGTCGCCTTGTCGGTCTCGATCTCGGCGAGGATGTCGCCAGACGCCACCTTGTCCCCCTCCTTGACCAGCCACTTGGCGAGCGTGCCCTCCTCCATGGTCGGGGAGAGCGCGGGCATCTTGAGTTCGATGGGCATTGGGGTGTGTCCCAGAAAAGAGGCTCGCCGGCTCAAAGCCAATGCGGCGAGCGCGGTCAAGCGCGAGTTCGCGAGCCTATAGCGAGAAACGAGCGCCGAACCGAAGGCGAGGAAAGCCGAATACCCTAGTCCACGGCTTGCACTTAACCCAAATTCAACGCAGCAATCGTTTCGAATGGGGGACGATCCCAAAAGGACCTACCTGGTCGTGATCGACGACAGTCCCGAAGCTGCCGTCGCGCTGCGCTTCGCCGCGCGTCGAGCGGCCAAGACCAACGGGCGGATCGAGGTGCTGGGAATCGTCGAGCCGCAGGATTTCGTGCAATTCGGCGGTGTCCAGGCCGCGATCGAGGAGGAACAGCGCCTGCGCATCGAAGGCGTCGTCAGCGCGTCGGTCGGAGAAATCCTCGACGAAAGCGGGGTCGAAGCGAAAATCGTCGTCCGCCAGGGCGAACCGGTGAAGACGGTGCGCGAGTTCATCGGTACACGCGAAGACGTGCATGCGCTCGTGCTCGGCGCCGCTCCGAGCGGGCATCCGGGGCCTCTGGTCGATAATTTTACCGATGGCGACGCCGGCAAGCTGCCTTGCCCGGTGATGATCATTCCCGGCTCGCTCAGCGACGAGCGGCTGGAGCAATTGAGCTGACCGCTGCTATTGACTGATCGTTCGGTGCGGCTCCGAAATTTTCCGTTTACTTTCAAATAGTCTTGACGAGACGGCTGGATCGTGAATGATCGGCGAGTCCTAGTTTCAGGGCACGTTCTAAATCGGGGGAATACCAACAATGACGTTCAAGTTTTTCGTCGCTTGCGGCGTTGCCGCAAGCATGTCTGCAGCTTCACTCGCGCAGACCGCGCCGGCTACCGATGCAACCGCCGCGCAAGCCGCTCCCGCGGCAGTCGCCGCAGTTCCTGCCGTTCCGCTCACGGTCCAGCGGGCCGATACCAATATGCTGCCGAGCAACAGCGACATCTGGGTCAGTCTCGACACAGAGCTGAACTCGAAGAAAGCGCGGGTCGGTGACACGATCACCTTCAAGGTGTCGCGCGATGTGATGGTTGGTCAGTATGTCGTGATCCCTCGTGGAACTCCGGCCCTCGGTCGAGTGACGTACCGCACCGGCAAGGGTGCGTTCGGCAAGTCCGCCAAGATGGAGTTCGACATCGACAGCATCCAGCTGGCGGGACGCACCATTCCGGTGACCGGTCACTATCGCATCGAGGGTCAGGGCAATACCGGCGCGACGGTCGCGACCGCCGTCGCCGTGGGCGTGTTCAGCGCTTTCGTGACGGGTCACAGCGCCGTAGCGGCGCAGGGCTCCGAGTGGAAAGCTGCGACCAAGGAGTCGATCGCAATTACCGCTGGCAGCATGTAACCTGCTGCATTTCAGAGCGCTCGCGCGAGGATCTGCGCGAGCCCAACACAGCCCGCTTCGTCCTCCGGGGTGAAGCGGGCTTTTTTGGGACTGTCGAGATCGAGGACGGCAAGCAGTTCGCCGCCCCTCACAATCGGAACGACGATCTCGCTGTTCGATGCTGCGTCGCAGGCGATGTGGCCGGGAAATGCGTGGACGTCGTCGATGCGTTGAACCTGCAGCGTAGCGGCGGCCGTGCCGCAGACGCCCTGGCCGAACGGAATTCGGATGCACGCCGGGCGGCCCTGGAATGGCCCGACCACCAGCTCCCCGCTGACGTTCCGGTAGAAGCCGGCCCAGTTCAGGTCGGGCAGCGTTTCCCAGATGAGTGCTATGGCATTGGCCATATTCGCAATCGGGTCGGGCTCACCGGCGATGATGCCTTCCAACGCGCTGGCCAGGTCGCGGTAGAGCGTTTCCTTGTCCGCGGCTGCGATCTTGAAGTCGTACATCAGTCGAACGTCACCTTTCCGCGCGTCTTTTTGACCGCGCTGCGCTGCCGCTTGTTCTCGACGCGCTCGGCTTTGGCGGCCCGGCTTGGCCGAGTAGCCTTGCGCTTGCGCGGAGCGATATGGGCAGCCGCAATCATTTCCGCCAGACGGCGCCGCGCGTCGGTGCGGTTCGCCTCCTGCGTGCGGAAGCGGCGTGCCGTGATCAGGAGCTCACCTCCGCCGGTCATTCGGCTGCCGGCTATCCTCTTCAGGCGCTCGTAAACGTCGGGATGCAGCCCCAGACGAAATACGTCCACGCGAAGCTGGACCGCGGTCGCAACCTTGTTGACGTTCTGGCCGCCGGGGCCGGTCGCGGCGAGGAAAGTCTCGGAGAGCGCGTCCTCGGGAATGATGACCGATTCCGGTCCAATCCCTCCCCCGGACGGCTTGTCTGCGGAATCGTCAGACTTCATCGCGCCATTCGCCAAAATAATCGGGCAGCGGCGCCGTCACGTCGATGGTCTCCTTGCCCGGTCGCGGCACGGCCAGGCGCGACGCGTGGAGCAACATCGGCCCGCCGGGGATGCCATACACGCGATCGCCCATGATCCCGCTCCCGAACGCCTCGCGGGCGTGCGCGCGAATTTGGTGCGTGCGCCCCGTGACCGGCCGGAATTCCACGAGAGTCCGGCCGTCGCGGATCGCGATACGCCGCCAATGCGTGATCGCCTTCTGCCCCTTGGGGTCGGCGACCATGCGCCAGCCCGCTTCTGCGCTCGATGTCTTCGCCAACGGAATATCGATGGTCCCCTCCTCGCCGCTCAATTCGCCCGCCACCACCGCCAGATAATATTTCCCAACCTCACGAGCTTCAAACGCCCGCTGGAAAGCGGCTCGCGACTTGGGCGACCGGGCGAGGAGCAGACAGCCGCTGGTGTCGGTATCGAGACGGTGCATAGGCGTTGGAGGTCGTTTGAAGCCGGCGCTAAGCTCGTCCAGCCTGGACATGACCGATGCCCCGCCGCGGCGTGGCGTATCGACCGGAAGCCCCGCCGGCTTGTCGATCACGATCGCTTCGGCGTCGATGAAAACTATGCAGTCAGAGAGGAGCATGGATCCGCCCTGACAGGAGAGCCGCCGGCGCGCAAACCCCTGAGCGCGAGGGCCGAATCAAGAACGCGCTGTGGATGAATTTGTGACTCCCTTGCAACAAGGCAAGGAATACAGTCCGTTAGGAAATATTAACCTTTTCCCCGCATCCATCGAATGGTTAATGGGGGCTTCAAGGCTCTTAAGGGCTCTTTACGCTCTTGACGCCGCGAACGGGGGAAACAGCAATGCGCGTGCTGCTGATCGAAGACGAGCCAACAACCGCGAAGAGCATCGAG
>Ga0207703_10003999_pt1 | contig 12207 bp, 8 predicted proteins | sample KBSSwiS12_FD_184304 | JGI IMG/M metagenome (GOLD analysis project Ga0207703, IMG submission 184304) | Switchgrass rhizosphere microbial communities from Kellogg Biological Station, Michigan, USA - KBS Switchgrass S1-2 (SPAdes) (version 2) | ecosystem: Host-associated > Plants > Roots >... | reverse complement strand
GCCTCGTCGAGGCGTAACTGGTGGCAGTTTTGGCGGCTTCAAATGGAAAATGTGTGGCGGCGGTACCTTCGGTGGTGGTGGAGGAGGAGGAGGAGGTGGTGGTGGTGGTGGTGGTGGTGGTGGTGGTGGTGGTGGTGGTGGCGGCGGCGTGCTGCCGATCGACGCGGTGTTGATTGACGATCCGGCTGTGAAGGGCCCGATTGTCCGAACGGTCGGAACGAAGGAGGCGTTCGTGACTGCCGTACCGTCCGACTTCAACTGCCGGCCATAGATCGTGACCGTCACGGGTGCAGGGGTGAGCCCACTGTTCGCGTTGAAGATCGAGAGCCCGCGGTCGCCGGGGGTGATTCCGCCCATGTCGCTCGCGGTACCGCTGTTCTGAACGAAGAAGCTATTGGTGATGTCCACAGTGATCCCGCCCGCGCCGACGAAGCCGAGCGGGTTCGAGGTCCCACTGTTCACTGCAAGGGCGGCATCGCGGCCGGTGAAATTGGAATTGCCCTCGAGCTGAGTGAGGATCGACCCGCCGGTGATCCACACGTTCGGCGCGACGAACGTCATGCTGCCGGCCAGTGCCTCGGCCGAGTTGGTCATGACCAGACTGCCGGTGTCGGTGTTCACTTCGATCGCTTTGCCTGCGGTCAGCGTAAGCGAGTCTGAGGCGCCGGCGTCGGTCCAGTGGACATCGCCGACAACCTTGATCGACCCGTCATTGGTGCCGAAGATGACATGGCTCACCTTCCCGCCACTTGGATCGGGATTTGCGCTTCCTTCGATTTGAATGTCGCCAATGATGATGTCGGGCGTGGGTCCGTCGCTGGCGGAGAAGGCATTTAACGTTACCGTGCTCGACCGTATGTCGCCGTCGGTATTGGCAACGTACGCTCCCGCCGGGGCCGTCAGACCGTCGCCGATGTAGACCCCGAGGTCATTGACCGCATTCAGCGCAATCAAGCTGGTGATGCCCTGAACGCCGAGCGACGCTCCGAGCGCTATGTCGAGCGCCGACGAACTCACAAAAATGGTCGGTGCGCTGACGGTGCCGTTGACCGTGACTTTACCGCTCGCGTCAAGGAAGGCCGAGCCGCCGGCCGCGTTCACGGTCACACTGTGGACAGTCAGATCAGAGTCCGCGAACAGCGATGCCGACGTGCCTGCCGTCAACGTTCCCGTAGCGACCAGATTGCCAGTCGAGGTGATCGTCAGCGAACCCGGAATCGACAGGTCGCCGATCGAGAAGTCGCCATCCATCCCCAGGTAGAGGTTCGTGACGTGCGCGGTCGAGAGCGTGCCGAGGCTCGATCCGAACATCATCAATGTGTTCGCAGTAACCGTGCCGGTCCCGCTCTTGTCGGACACCGACACGAGACCCGGCGCATCCTCTTCCAGCGTCCCGGTAACGGTGATGCTGCCGCCGTTCAGCGCCTCTACGTTGACCTTGTCCTGCGACAGGAGGACGGCGTTGCCGCCCACGGTGACCTTGCGCCCGGTGTCGGCGCTCAGAGTCACTGGCCCTGTACCCAGTGCGCCGCCCGCGACCGCCGTCAGGTCGCCGGAGAAGGCGAGGTCGCCGACGGTCGCGGCAATGTTCACCGGGCCATCCGTGCTCGCCAGCACGTCGGAGCTGAAGTTTGCCGCGCCAAGCGACCCGATGGTGATCCCGCCTGAGCCGGTGCCGGTCGCCCCGCCTCCGGCAAATCCGGACCGGAGGACGATCTGGCCATTCTCTACGGTCGCCCCGGTCGCCGCCGGAGCGAAGCCGATCGAGCCGCCGAGGAGCATGGTGAGCGCCTGGTTCTTCGGGACGGCGACGAAGTAGATCGAGTGATGATCGAGCGCTGTTGCATTGGCCGGACCGCCGGTCGTTCCGGTGTGGACGATCCCGTTGCCGTCCGAGGTTCCACTGCCGAGCGGGACGGAGATGCTGAAAAGGCCCTGGTTGAAGGTCATGTTCACGGCATCGGCCGCGACGTAGGCGGCGGACTGGCCGACCGCCACATTGCCGCCTTGCTCGACGCGCGGTGCGATCATCGCGACGTAGGAATTACGGGCGTTGATCTGCGCGCCCGACGTGACCTTGATGTTGCCCGCATTCGGCTGCGTCTTCGAGAAGTTCGCGCCGAACCCGCTCGTGCTCGTGGTGAAGCCGTCGGGGAGGTCGATGCTGCTAAGCAGCAGGCCACCCACGTCGAAGATCGCGTTTGCGCCGATCAGGATCCCGCCGGGGCTGTAGAACCAGACATTGCCGCCGGTCGCGCCTCCATCCAGCTTGCTGAGCACTGTCCCGTTAAGCTCGATCGTCCGCGTCGTCGTGACAGGAACGATGCGGTTGAGGATCGTGAAATTGGAGAGGCCGGCGGCCCCCTGGTAGGTCGCGCCGCTGCCGGCCGGAAGGAACACGATATTGCCAGTTCCGCCGGTGTCGCTGGGCGCCCAATTGACCGTGGCGGTATTGCTTCCGACCGTGATGGTTTCGGTCCCCGGCGTGTCGCGGACGAAGCTGACAGTCCCTGAGACCGTCGTCGGCGTGCCCTGAAATGCCTGCGCCCAGGCCCGCTGCGGAGTCAGTGCGACCGTGATCGCGAGCGTCGCGCACGAGACGAGTAGCTTATGCCGTTTCAGGCGGTACGCAGGATACAGAGCATGGGACATAACATCAGTACTTCCATGGCCACAGGCGGCTGGTAATCGAGACGAGCAGACGGGGTGCAGGCTTAGTATTGAACGGACCTACGCGCGTCAGCGGCACGGCGAGCGCCGCGTCGAGCACGAACCGGTCCCAATTCACTCGGGCACCGGCCCCGATCGAATTGAGATACTCGCGCTGGGTGGTGATGATGCTGCCCGCTTCGTGCCCGACTCTCGCATGGTCCCAGAAGGCGTAACCCTGCACGGCGGCGCGGCTCGCAGTGACGGGTACGCGGCTCCCGTAGCGAAGCTCTAGCTGGGTGCCGTAGCCGCGATCGCCGAGCAATGAGCCGGGATCATACCCTCGGCCGACGGTATAGTTGCCAGCCGAGAAGGCTTCGAAGCTCAGCAACGGCTTCCACGCATATTGCGCGCGCAGACCGAGCGCGAAGGTCAGCTTCGGGATCGGCCGCAGTTCGCCATAGGCGGTGAGCCGCAGCACCGTCGCGTCCGACTGGCCCTCGAGGCGGCTCGGCGGGATTGAGCCAGGCCCCAAGCAATTGACGCCGAGCGGCCCGCAGTCGGGCGTCGCGCCCAGGAACTGCAGGCCCTGGCGAAGCTCAAACAGCGCGTTGACGTGCCACGGCGGCTCGGCGCTCGAGAATTGCGACCCAAGATCGCTGGCGTTGGCGTCGATGCCGAGGCGCAGGAATGCGACGCGCAGGCGATCGCGGGTGAACGCGACATGGTTGAGGTCGACGTCCTGGTTGACGATGTCCATGCCGAGCGAGCCGCGGACAGTTTCCGCCTGTCGGCGGACGAACGGATAGGCGAGCTCAGTCGTCGCCAGCAGGGTTCGGGCAAGGATGCTCGTCGCGGGCACAGTGGGCCGGGCCCAGGCGTATGTGAACGAGCCGGCTAAGGTCATCCCGTCGGGGCCGAGGCGCATGTCGTGCGCCAGCTGGATGGTCTGCTGCTCCTTGAGATCTGCAGTGCTGTAAAGGGACAGCGTCGTACGGTCGCCTAGTCCGGTAAGGCCGAACGCCTGGCCGCGCAGCAGGCCGCCCCACGGGCCGAGTGCCGACGAGCCGCCGTTCTGGACGACGAAATCGGCGTAGGCCGGAAGCCTTTGGACGGTCACGTCGCCGATGACTTCGCCTGGCGCAGTCCCGGCCGGGCGCAGGGTCAGGCGGACCGTGTAGCCGGGCAGGTCGCTCGCCAGCAGCAGGTAACGCTCCGCCTCGAACCGGTTGAACAGCGGGCGCTTGGTCAGCTGGTTGAGATAGCCTGCGAGGATGCTTTCGGCACCCGTCGCCTCCCCGCGCACGCGCACCTGCGTAAGATGGGCCATGAGCACCTGGAAGCGGACGGTCCCGCCCTCGATCCGCTGCTCCGGCACCTGGACCGCTGCGATGTAGCCGGCGTCACGAAGGATCGTCGCCGCGCGGTCGCGGATCTCGCAGATGGTCGCGATCGGTACGTCCCGGCCCGTATATTCGGCGTAAGTCGGCGCCAGATCCGCGGCAGTGAGTCCCTGCAGGCCCTCGAACTCGGCGCCGCGAAGGATGAAATGGATCGACTTGAACTCCGGTCCATCGAGTGCGCAGGGCGCGCGCTCGATCCCGCCTTCGACTTCGAGCCTGGACTGAGGAGGCGGCGGAGCGGTGACAGGACGGGTTACCTCCTCACGCGTGGGCGGAGCTACTGGCGAGGTGTTTTGCGCGTTAGCCGCGAGGGGAGAGGTGACCAGAATCGCCGGCAGGGCCAGCCGTCCGGCCAGCCGGGCCGGCGATCCGATTGGCGACAATGAACCCCCTTCGAACTTCACCGGGGCGCCCCTCCCCGTTTGAACTGTCCCCGAGTCGTGCCCGAAGATTGTGAAGGTTCTAGAACAATTTACCGCAACGACCGCAACAAAAATTTAACCATAGTTAAAAGCGGAGGCTCCGGGGGGACATGCTGCGGGTCGATTTTGACTCGACGGAACCACGGCCCGCGCGCAGGCTTCTAACGGCATGGCGAGTTCTCAAGATACCGACGAACTGTCCTGGCCGTGGTGGGCGCCGTGGGCGCTGCTCGCTGTCGCTGCCACCTCGGTCCTGACGATCGGCGCGACGCTCTACGACATCCTCTAGGTTGCCGTGGCGGACGCGCTGCCCGCACCGCCTCCGGCAATCATCGTCACCCGGGCGGCGCTGCCGGAGCCGAGGGCGGAGCGGGTCTATGCGGTCGCGCGGATCGACGCCCGCCGGATCGCGCAATCGCCGAGCCATGAGCTCGACCAGCTGCTCAAGGACGTTCCGGGCGTGCAACTGTTCCGCCGGTCCGACGCGCGAAGCGGCCATCCGACCAGTCAGGGTGTGACGCTGAGGGCGCTGGGCGGAAACGCGTCCAGCCGGGCCCTGCTGGTGCTCGATGGCGTGCCGCAAACCGACCCCTTCGGAGGCTGGGTCAACTGGCCCGCCTACGATCCGTCGGGCCTAGCCGGCATCCGGGTCGTGCGCGGCGGCGGCAGCGTCGCCAACGGGCCGGGGGCACTCGCCGGCACGATCGAGATGACCAGCCGGGCCGATGCAGGCTTCAGCGGCGAAGCTGACGCGGGAAGCCGAGGATCGGTCGAGGCGCGCGGCCGGGCTGGAACAACGTTAGCCGGCGGCCCGCTCGCGGTATCTGGGCGCGCCGCGCGTGGCAACGGTTTCGTCCCAATCACCGAGGCCACTCGCGGGCCTGCCGACAGGCGCGCGCCTTACGACGAGTGGAGCGCGCGGGCGCGCTGGATCGCGCCGCTCTCCAACGACGTCGAGGCGCAGGCGAGTCTCGCGGCTTTTCGCGACTGGCGCACGCGCGGGACCGACTTCAGCGCCGACCGGACGAACGGCGCCGATCCGTCGCTGCGATTGGTTGGGCGCGGCAGCTGGCAATGGAGCGCGCTCGGCTATTGGCAATGGCGCGACTTCAGGAGCAGCACGGCAAGCGTGGGCACCGGCCGGGCCACGGCCACGCGCGCGCTGCTGCAGGACAAGGTGTCCTCCCACGGGATCGGCGGGAGCGTGGAGGTGAGGCCGCCGGTGCCGAACGGCGTTCAGCTTCGCATCGGTGCGGATGCGCGCCGCACCACCGGGGAAACGCGCGAGCTTGCCAATTATGTCGCCGGCGCTCCGACCAGGCGGCGCCACGCGGGCGGCGAAACGACAACGGCCGGCGCTTATGCAGAGGGCTTGTTCGAAACGGACGCCGTGCTGCTTAGCGGCGGCGCGCGGATCGACCGGTGGGAAGTCAGCGACGGGCATTTGTTCGAGCGGACGATCGCGACGGGCGCCGTGTTCCGCGATGAGCGATATGTGCCCCGCAGCGGCTGGCTGCCGACCGCGCGCGGCGGGCTGCTCGCGCCGGTGGGGGGCGGCGTCAGCGTGCGCGCCGCGGCTTATCTCGGCTGGCGGATGCCGACGCTGAACGAGCTGTTCCGGCCGTTCCGGGCGGGGGCGGATGCGACGGCCGCGAACCCCGAGCTCGAGCCGGAGCGGCTCGCCGGAGCAGAAGCAGGCGTGGAATATTCGCGCGGCGGGTGGCGCCTTTCGGCCACTGGCTTCGTCAACCGGCTGAGTCATGCGATCGCCAATGTGACTCTGGGGCAGGGGCCGGGCACCTTCCCGCAGGTGGGCTTTGTCGCCGCCGGCGGCGCCTTCCGGCAGCGCCGCAATGTCGATGCGGTGAAGGTGCAGGGGGTCGAGGCTTCGGCCGAATGGGCGCGGGGCCCATGGGCGCTGCGCCCAGGGATGAGCCTCACCCATGCCCGGATGGCGACGAGCGGAACGGCGAGTGCGCTTGACGGCTTGCGGCCGGCCCAGACGCCGCGTTTCGCCGCCACGCTGGCAGCAAGCTGGGAGCGCGACGGTAAGGGGTTCGAGGTCGTCCTGAGGCGCGTCGCTCCGCAATATGAGGACGACCTCAACACGCGGCGGCTCGAAGGCGCGACGACGCTCGATGCGTTTGCCTCCTGGCCGCTCGCGCGCCGGCTGCAGCTCGTCGCGCGGGTCGAGAATGCGACCGACGCGCTGGTGATGGCGGGGATCGGCGCCGACGGCTCCATCGAGCGAGCGACTCCGCGGACGCTGTGGCTCGGACTGCGGATGAAATGAGCGCAAGTTTTCCGGTGATTGCATAAGCGAAAACGGTTGCGCATAAACGCCGCGCTCGGCCGCTATGACTGAAGTGGAGCCTGGGCGTTGATTCCTCGGATCGTCTGTTCTGTTGTCGGCCATCGCCGATCGAAGTCGAGCGCGCATCGCGTCGGCGGCGAGTGGCGCAGTTGGTGCAAGCGCTGTGGGACCAGGCTCGTGCGTGTACGCCAGTCCAAATGGCAGCCCGCGGGCGTCGCTCCGGGACTATTTCGCCCGCGTGTACAGGAAAGCCGTGATGTCCCGGGCGTCCGCTTCGCCAACGTTGAGGTCAGGCATCGCCGTGCAGGGTGCGGCGTGCTGCGGATCGCGAATCCAGCGCTGCATGTTCGCCGCCGATGATCGCGCGAACCGCGATGCCGTCGAGCGGCGGTCCGACCATGCCCGTGGCGGTGCGCACGTTTCTGATGGAATGACAGCTGCCACAACCGTACTGGATGAACAGGGCCTCGCCGCGGCTCGGGTCACCGCCGGTCTCCATCGCGGCATGCACGCGCATCCGATCGCGCTGTTCGGCATATTCCACGATGATGCCGACGAGAGCCACTACGAACAGCAGCGCCGACAGCAGGCCGAAGAGGGCCTTAGTGGACAGAAAGCGCGTGACGCTCCTCCGCCGACTTGAGCCACTTGTAGCATAAGGCCAGCGCAGCGATCGGGCGCCGTAATATATGTAACAATAGTCAAGCGTCGGCAGGCCTGGAAACAGCCGTTCCCTAACATGAATCAGAATCGGAAACCGCCGCTCAAAAACGGCGTTGCGTAACTGCTAGTCAATCAGGGAGGATCAAGATGGCAGCAAACAGGAGCGCAGGTTCAAAGCGTGGTTTCGCGGCGATGGATCCAGCGAAGCAGCGCGAGATCGCGAGCAAAGGCGGCAAGGCCAGTCACGGCGGCGGACGTCGTCCGAATTCAAGCCGCTAGCGCACCTCGGAAATATTTCGCTACGCATTCCGGGCGTCGGCTTCCCATGCGGGCCGGCGCCTTTGTTCGGTTAAGCCGTTCCGCCTGCGCAACGCAGGCCATCCGTTCGCGTTGAGCAGCCGTGGCTTACCGGACCGACGTCAATGCGCGCGACAAGGGCGGTGCGATCGCCGCCGTGGTCGCGGTGCATGCGCTACTGCTAGTCGCCTTGCTGAACCTGTCCGGGAAGATCGACCTCGCGCACCCTGAGAGCGCGCTCACCATTATTGATCTCGCCAATCCGCCGCCTCCCCCACCGCCGGCCCCGCCGCCGCGGCAAAGGGAGGCCAAGCCCAGGGAAAAGGAAGGCGGGTCGGCGCCGAAGAACATCAAGAGCGAGGCGACTCCAGTGGTTGCGCCAAAGCCGCGGATCGAAACCCCGCCGGTGCAGAAGATCGCTGCCAGCGAAACGCCGCGGCAGGGAACTGCGCCGACGCAAGGTGCCTCAGATGTCCGTGGCCCCGGAACAGGTGCGGGTGGGACTGGCACCGGTACCGGCAGCGGCACCGGCGGCAACGGCACTGGCGGCGGTGGCGACGGCGGCTATGTCAGCCCGCCGCAGCTGGTGACTCCAAAACTCAGCGGCCGTGACATTCCGCGCGAACTGCTCGACCGCTGGCCGGGCGGCGCAACGGTGTTCATGCGCCTGCGCGTCGATGCTCGAGGCATCGTGGCGGAATGCACGGTCGACCGCGGCACGGGCAACCCGGCGATCGATTCCGCGCTATGCAACATCGCTCATGAGCGCCTGCGCTTTCGTCCCGCGCTCAACCGCAACGGACAGGCGGTTGCAGGATGGTTCGGATACGCGCAACGAGCGCCGCGATAGTCGAAAAGGATTCGCATGATCGAAGCGGAATGGTGGGAATATGATTCCCTCGATGAGCTGGCGGACGCGCTTGCCGGCGATGTCGGGTTCATCATCGAGAGCGCAGTCGACGCGCGCGGCTCGTCATTGATCGCCGTGCCAGGCGGAAGGACCGGCCCGCTGATCTTCGCCAAGCTCGCGGCGCAGAAGCTGCCATGGAAGAAGGTCACGATCATCCCGACCGACGACCGGCTGGTGCCGATGGATGACGAGCGCAGCAACGTGCGCGCCATCGCCAAGGCCTTCCTGCCGCTCGGCGCGCGCGTAATCCCGATTGCCGCCGAGATTGCCGACTACCGGCTCGCGGGAAATTCCGCCGACGCTCGGCTGCAGGACCTCTCGTGGCCGCCGGACCTCGTCTGGCTAGGCATGGGCAATGACGGCCACACCGCCTCGATCTTCCCTGGGCCCGACCTGCAGGACGCACTTGACGCGCCCAAGGCCCGGCGCGCGATCGGCGTGATGCCCGATCCCTTGCCGCCGGAAGCGCCGGTGCCTCGCGTGACTCTGACGCGTTCGGCGATCCTGTCGGCACGAACCGTCACCATCGTCATCACCGGTGACGACAAGCGCGCTTTGCTCGAGCAGGCGATCGCCGACGGGCACAGCTCGAAGCTGCCGATCGGCCGCGTGCTCGCCGAGGCCGAGCAGCCGATCGACATCCACTGGTGCCCGTGAGGCGCTAGACCTCCTGCAGGTGGCGGCCCGCGGTTTCTTTCAGGAAGAATAGCGAGACAACCACCGAGATCGCCGTGAAGAAGACCGCGTACCACAGCCCGCTGAAGATGTTCCCGGTCACCGCGACCAAGGCGAAGCTAGTGACCGGCAGGAAGCCGCCGACCCAGCCCGTTCCGACGTGGTAGGGGAAGGACATTGCGGTGTAGCGGATGCGCGTCGGGAACATCTCGACCAGTGCTGCCGCCTGCGGACCGTAGAGGGCAGTGGCCGCGACCACAAAGGCGAGCAGGATCGTGATCAGCAAGGTGATGTTGGCGTGCTTAGGGTCAGCCGACTTGGGATAGCCAGCGGCCTGGAGCTCCGCGCCGATCGCCTCCGCGGTCTTGGCCTTGAGCGCCTTGATCTCCGGCGCGCTCAGGCCCTCGCCGCCGTTCACCGGAACGCGCTCGGTGCCAACGACGACGCGTGTCTTGCCATCGCTTGAGCGGCGCGACTGGAAATTGATGCCCTTGGTCACCAGCGTCGACTTGGCGATGTCGCATGCGCTGACGAACTTAGCCGTTCCCACGGGGTCGAATTGAACCGAGCAGGTCGCCGGATCGGTCTCGACGATGATCGGCGTATTTTCCTGTGCTTCGATCAGCTGCGGATTGGCCGCGCCCGCAATCCAGTGCGAGGCCGGGAAATAGAGTATCAGCGCGAGCAGCATTCCGCCGATCATCACCGGCTTCCGGCCGAGCCTGTCGCTGAGCCAGCCGAAATAAACGTAAAGCGGCGCGCTAACGACCGTCATAACGATTAACAGTAGGTCCTTGGTCTGGCTCGGCAGCCCAAGCGACCGTTCGAGGAAGACCTGCATGTAGAAGAAGGTAAAGTACCAGACGGCGCCCTGCGCGCACATGATGCCGAAGAAGGCGATGAGGACGCGGCGGAGGTTCTTCCATTTGCCGAAGGATTCGCGCAGCGGCGCATGGGCAAGGTCGCCTTCCTCGCGGATGCGCGCGAACTCGGGGCTTTCGGCGAGCTTGGCCCGCATCCACACCGAGATTGCGAGCAGTACCGCCGAAACGAGGAACGGGATCCGCCAGCCCCACGCGGCGAACGCGTCCTCGCCCACCGCGGTGCGGGTCACGACGATGACCAGTAGCGCGGCGAGCAGGCCGAAGGACGCCGACGACTGGATCCAGCCGGTCGACGCACCGCGCTTCTTCGCCGGCGCATGCTCCGCGACGTAGATGGCGGCGCCGCCATATTCGCCGCCGAGCGCGATCCCCTGGAGAATCCGTAAGATGATCAGCATGGTTGCCGCGGTGCTGCCCGCCTGCGCGTAAGTCGGCAGGAACCCGATCAGGAAGGTGGCGGCGCCCATAAGGCTGACTGTGATCAGGAACGCGCCTTTGCGGCCGAGCTTGTCGCCGATGACGCCGAAGATCAGCGCGCCCAGCGGCCGGAACGCGAAGCCTGCCGCGAACAGCGCGAGCGCGGCGATCAGCGCGGGGGTCGGCTCGAGCCCGGCGAAGAAGACCTTGGAGATGACTGGCGCGAGGCTGCCGAAGATGAAGAAGTCGTACCATTCGAACGCCGTGCCGGCCGACGATGCAATCACGACGCGCGCCATCGACCAGGGCCTGTGATGCGGTTGCTCGGCAATCGTGGCCATAAGCTACTCCCCCAAGCGGGCAGGGATAGCCGAGAAATCTTTTTCGCCAAGCGGGAATAAACCGCATGCCCGCCCGGTCACTGCATCCGACAGCCAACTGGAAGGGTCATATGATTCTTGACCACGATGACGATCGCCGGGGATTCCTGAAATGCATGGCCTGGGCTGGAACCGGCGCTTTGTTCGCGTTCAACGGCGGGATCGGCAGCTCGATCGGCCTTGACGCCGCGCTGGCGGCGCCGGTTAAATTTGGACTGGCCTCTTTCACGTTCGCCCAGATCAGCGACAGCCACATCGGGTTTAACAAGCCGCCCAACGCCGACGCGCGAGCCACATTCCGCGATGCGATCGCCAAGGTGAAAGCGCTGCCGGAGCAGCCCGACTTCATCATCCATACCGGCGACGTCTCGCAACTCTCCCGTGATGACGAGTTCGATGATGCCGACCAGATGCTGAAGGAGCTCGAACGACCGGTGTTCTTCGTGCCCGGCGAGCATGACATGCTCGACCCTGACGGCGGCAAGGCGTTCCTGAATCGCTTCGGCAAGGGAAGCCTGGGTGCCGGCTGGTACAGCTTCGACCACCGTGGGGTCCATTTCGTCGCGCTGGTGAATGTCGCCGACCTGAAACCCGGTGGCATGGGCAATCTCGGGCCGGATCAGCTCAAATGGCTGAAAGACGACCTAACCGGCCGCCCGTCCTCGCAGCCGATCGTCGTCTTCGCCCATATCCCGCTTTGGACCGTCTACGCCGACTGGGGGTGGGGCACCGACGATGCCGGCCAAGCCCTAAAGCTGCTGGAGCGGTTCGGTTCGGTGACTGTTCTAAACGGGCACATCCACCAGATCACGCAGAAGGTCGAAGGGCGGATTGCTTTTCACACCGCGCGTTCGACCGCCTTCCCGCAGCCGGCTCCCGGCACCGCGCCATCGCCTGGGCCGCTGAAGGTCCCGGCCGATCGGCTCCACTCGATGCTTGGCATCACCGATGCCCTGTTCGTGCGCGGGCACGATCGCATCGCCCTGATCGACTCCACGCTTACAGCCTAATCCAAGGATCCCCCATGTCCCGCTCTCTCAAGATCCTGGCTTTCCAGGTCTCCATCGTCGTGTCCGGCATGTTGGTGATGTCGACGGTGGCGGAAGTGGCAAAGGCCGCAGCGGCCCCCGCCGCCGCCGTGCAGATCGCCAACTTCACGTTCAAGAATCCGATCATTACGGTGAAGCCGGGTA
>Ga0207703_10003995_pt1 | contig 12219 bp, 10 predicted proteins | sample KBSSwiS12_FD_184304 | JGI IMG/M metagenome (GOLD analysis project Ga0207703, IMG submission 184304) | Switchgrass rhizosphere microbial communities from Kellogg Biological Station, Michigan, USA - KBS Switchgrass S1-2 (SPAdes) (version 2) | ecosystem: Host-associated > Plants > Roots >... | reverse complement strand
TACTCGCAGTTGTAGAGCCAGTTCTGGTTGCCGCGCTCCATCAACACGAATTCCTGGCTCCGGATGTACGGCTCGCTCAGATACACCGGATCGGTGGCGATCGTCACCTGCGACAGCAGCGTCCCGTGCCGCATCCAATGCTCCACGACGGTGGTGCGATCGCTCTCTGGAACGCCGGTCCGCCGGAAGAAGCCGGCCTTGATGTGCGTCGTCGTGATCGTGAGGATGTCGCCGTTCCAGTCGCCCGTCGAAAACCCCATGAACGTGTGCGGCGCGTAATCAGGAGGGTGCGGCCGGCCATCCATCCAGATGGTGCGTTGCAGTTGGAACGTACCCAGATACATCCGGATGGCCAGAAGCTCCTGCGTATCGGGATTGCGCTCCTCCGAGATGCGGAACTGATTCGGCCCGAAAAAGATATACGGGAGCGTGTACGGCGCGCACTGGTGCTCGAGCACCGAGTACCAGTCCGCGCTCCAGCTGTCCGCGTAGAAACGGCCAGCCTCGTTGAGCGGGATGCCGCTGAAGTCGCCTGGTTCCTGTCCGGGCACGCGATCCGGCTGATCTTCGTGATAGCGGCCCGCCCAATCCCCCACGAAGCTCACCTGCGCGAACGCAGGAGAAGCCGCCGCCAGCACGATGGCCGCGACGATGAACCCGACAAACGGCGTTCTGTTGACCGACACTGATTTCCTCGTTACTTGACCTGCGTTTTCGACGTGGTGCTCTGCAGATGCTCGTTGAGATCCGGCAGGCACTCCACTTCCTGTATATCCACATCGTCCACACGGTTGAAGCGTTTCGTGCTGCTCCACTCGCCGGCCCAGTGCTCGGGGTCGGTCATCGTGTACGCGATTTCGAGCTGTCGCCCACCGTTCACCATGCGCACGCGCTCCACGATGTGAAGCGCTTCACCCGCCGGAATGCCGAGGCCGCCCTGATCCATCCAATGATGATCTCCCCTGAAGTACTGCGTATCGATGACCAGCGTCTCGCCTTCCCATCGTCCAATCGATTCGCCGTTGAACGTCCTCACGACGATGTCCGGATCGGTGTGAGCGCGGCCGTCGAGATACACGATCCGGGTGCTGTTCATGAATCCGCTGACCATGTAGATCGCCGTCGGGAGCTGGATCATCGCGATCGGCCAATACCGGGTCATGATGAGCGGCAGGCCGGCCGGCCAGCACTGACCGATATCATCGCGGTACACCTTGCCCTCGGCCGTCGCCTTGCGGGAGGCGTCGATATGGACCTGGGCAGCCGGCGTAAAGGCCGGATACGGAGCTCCGAACCGCCAGGCCTCTGGATTGCCCGTCGTGTCGATGAACCAGTTGCCGGTGAGATCGAACGGTGGTTTCGGGCGACGTTTGGCAAGGTTCGACGGCGCCAGTGCGCTGAGCGGCGTGTCGGGCGGCGCGGCCTGGGTGCGGCTCGCGCGTGCTTGTGTTTGCGCGGACGTCGGCGCGCCGAGCACGCACGCGACCAGGCAGGCGATGACCGCGGCGATCCTGACATGCATCAGATTACCCAAGGCCCTTATCACCACCGAGCACACCGAGGTAAAACATTGGGATTTTCTCGGTGGCCCCGGTGATCTCGGTGGTTGACGTTGAAAACTCAGACACTACCCTCACTCCCGGCCGCCTGTGTTCGCGCCACCCAGCCTTGCCGGCCGCTCAGTCAGAGTGCGGCCGTCGGCGAGCGTCAGCGACACGAAGATCGCCGATGGCTCGCCGCTCCGCACGGGATTGCCGACGATGGTGACTTTGTCGCCGGGCCTGATCGTGTTCGATTTCCAGCCGGCCCGCACGAGATATGTTGGACTGGTCAGCTCGATGCCCCAGAGCACTTCTTCCCCTTGTTCGTTGGGGACGAGCACTTCGATCCAGGTATGCGGATTCTGCCAGCGGAATTCCTTGACCGTTCCGACCAGAGTCACCCGCTTGGTGCGATCGAACGCCGCCGGCGAATGGTGCGCCACCACCGGCATCGTGAACGCGCACGCCAGCGCCACGCAAACCACCAGCCGTCTTCTCATGGGCCGTCCTTCTCGCGAATCCGCAGTCCCGGGGAATCTGGCCGATTATGGCGTGGCTTCGTCCCCTGCTTCAAGTCAGGGGTTGTTTCCTGCAGCGCTTGTCACCACGATGTCTGCGACGCCAGGTTGATGCTATGGAAGCAGGATCAATGTGTCGTCTCGACATCCGCCAGGGCGCGAAACCGCTGGAAGAACGACTGGCTCAAGAAGTTCGAGGATGTGCGCGAGACGCGTGCTCATCGTCCCTGTTCCCGCTGCCGTTCCGCATCTTCCAACCACTGCGCCATCTTCTCGTCCTTCGCGGCCACGCGCGCCCAACCTTGTGCGGTGGCGTCCCAGCGGTAGTCCCTGATAGTGAGGTCGATGCCGCGGTCGATGAGGAATTGCATGGCTTCGTAGTTCTTGTGCCACACCAACTCGTGCAAGATGCTGGCGGGCTCATGGGACGTCCAGGTCGTGTTGATATCGGCCCCGTGTGCGAGAAGAAAGTCGGCGATCTCGAAATGGTTGTTCATGACCGCGAACGCGAGCGCGGTGTCGAGCACCTGCTGCACACTGGGCTCGCCCCAATTCAGGTTCGCGCGGATCCAATCATCGTGAGCGGGAAAATGATTCGCGAGGTCGCCCAAGGCAGGCCTGCCGGACACGTCGAACCAGCGTGTCAGCCGAGCAAAGTCCCCACTCCCGGCCGCATGCGGCAGATCGTCAGGCATCGGCCAGACCCGCAGCAGCATGGGAATCACATGGGTCTGCGCATACGTGAACGCGTGGACAAAGGCCCTGGGATGGCTTGTCGGCGGACCAATCGTCGGTGGCGGCGGCACTGCACAGTGCAGCACCGCGGGATCGAGATCGAGCAGCGCCTCGAGGAACGCCGCGCGATCGTGCAGCGTCGCCGCCGTCGTCTCGATCAGGCCGACCTGGAATTTCACGTGTGCGTCAGATAACAACCATGCTTCACGCCGCAATCCGTCGACAAAGGAGGTCAGGTCGCCATCGCGTAGCGCGATGCTGGTCTGCTGCATCACAAAAGCCTGCCAGGGTCTGAATGGATCGGGATCATGGACGTCGGGCTTGTTCGCGACGAAGTACTGGATGAATGCGGGACGTCCCGGCCCACTATCGATCCGCCTGCCCAGCTCGGTGTCGAGCGTGATTGACCGATCCAACAACAGCGCCGCCGCGGTCGGGTGCTGGAGATGGCACGCATACATGAACGCTTCGTTCACCGCGGCGAGATCGTCGGCGCTCCTCTCCAAACGGGCGCGAACGCCATCGACATCGCCAAGCGCGGCAAGGAACTTTAGCGATTGAGGAAGCAGGCCTCTGCGGTGGAATAGATCGATCAACCCCTTTGCGCGGGAATGAAGCAGACCGTCACAAACCGCCGGCGCGACGACGGCGCCGGCGTCGAGCAGGACTTCGGCACATGCCAGGCGCGTGAAGTGCTCCTCGCGGAAAGCGTCGCCACTGTCGCCGAAAGACCCCGTCGCCATCCCGAGCAGCCCGCGGCCGTTCTCATCCGCCCTCCACGACAATAGCGCCGGGTGTTCGGCCAACAGTCGCTTGAGGCGTTCGACGTCGTTGTCGTGAATGATGCGACGAGCCTGCGTTGCCGCCCACTCGAGTCCGTTGCCGAGCCGCTTGCTGACCTCGGCCGTGAGAGCCTGCCAGCCCGCGTAGCCGTACTCCCGCGCGATGACAAGTTGCGCGTTGCGCTGTGTCAACGGCAGTTCGGCATTCGGCAGATGCACGCGCGCTCGCACGATGGCAGTGGCGTCACCGGCGGCGACGTCGCGCGCGAGCTTCTTTGCCTGTTTGCGGAGGGATTCGAGAGACGGACGGGCCGGGAGAGATTTCGAAGCGGTCATTGCGCCCCTCTTTCATGAATCGCCTGTACCCCGCTGAAACCAGGCTGAAAGAAGGTGCACACGCACACGACTCAGACCAAACAGGTGGGAGTGTTCCCTTGCCGCGGGTTGGTGGCGCCCTGTCAGCGCGCTGCCGCCAGTATCGAGGGACTGGCGTTTCGATGTCAACCGAGGCGAAGCAGGGAAGCGTCGCCGCCCAATGGTGAGCGCACTTGGTGGGCGCACTTCGAGTTCACCCGCATAAACATTGAGCCGATCATCCTCAAAAATACGTTCGAGGATGTGCGCGAGTTGCGACGCCGGTAGACACCTCGTGTGATCAGAGCCGCCACTTTGCTTTGACTCGCTCCATGGATCCGATTACGATCGGCGTCGCGTACAAGGACGCATCCGGTCCGCGGAAAGGGTAGAAGCCCACCTGTCCTCACCAGTTTCGCGAGCCTTCTTTCAGCCCGATGTGCGGACACCGGGCGCTTCGATGAAAGGAGGTCGCTATGTCGACTGATCCGCAAGCGGCGCCACGTCCTCTTCCCGACCGTCCCAATCTCCGGCATCTCAAAGACCAAGCCAAGGACCTTGTGAAGGCTGGCGCTGCGACGTCAGTAACCGATGCGCAGTTCAAGATCGCTCGCCTCTATGGATTTCCGAGTTGGCCGAAGCTAAAGGCGCATGTCGAATCTCTGGAGGAGGTGGGGCAACTCAAACAGGCGATCGACAGCAACGACATCGAGCGCGTCAAGACGCTGATGATGCGCAACCCGACACTTCACCGCGCGCCGATTGGGTATGGAAAAGACGGCCCGCTCACGTGGGTTGCCGAATGCCGCGTGCCGTGGGAGCCACCAACCCCAACCAGACTAGCGATGGCGACATGGATGATCGAAAACGGCTCAGACGTTCACCAGGGAGGGGACGGGCCGCTGATGCGCGCGGCGCTCAACAGCGACCGCATTCCGATGATGGAGCTTCTCGTCTCCTACGGCGCGGATGTGAACGCCCTGTGGCACGGACACTTCCCGATTATCTTTGCACCCTGCGAGTCTTTGGATCCGGCCGCTCTCAAATGGCTGCTCGATCACGGCGCCAATCCGAACTGTCGCGATCATGGATTCAAGGTGGGCGGCCATCCATATCCGGGCACCGCTCTCGACTACATCATCGCGTCGTACGCGCGTTCCCCTCAACAATTGAGCACCTGCATCGACATCCTTCTCGATGTCGGCGCCGCGACCAAGTACGACGAGCCAGCCGTGCTGCAACTGCTCCGCGGCCGGCTCGACGGCTTGGCCGAGCTGATTCACGCAGATGCTGCACTCACGGCGAAGCGTTTAGCCGAACTCGATTGCGGCCAAACCGGCGGGCGCAACCTCTTGCTTCAGGGAGCAACGCTCCTGCACGTGGCCGCGGAATACGGCCACCCCGCCGCAGTCACTCTGCTCCTGGACCGCGGAGCAGACGTCAATGCCCGCGCAACAGTAAATCAAGCCGCTGTCGGCGGGCAGACCGCAATCTTCCATGCAGTGACCCAGTTCGACGATGCGGGTTTGGAGATAACGCAGATGCTGATTGAGCGCGGTGCAGACCTCGCCATTCGGGTGAAGCTTCCGGGGCACTACGAGCGGCCGGGTGAGATCGTTGAGTGCACGGCCTTGGGGTACGCGCTGCTATTTGGCGGTCCGCCTCAGAGGAGAACGGTGACTCTGCTGCGTGAGCGAGGGGCCGTTGAGTGAGTCGATCCCCCTACTTCGCGAGCGTTTCTCGACAGCCCTCCTCAATCCGGCCCAATGGTGGGCGCACCTGGTGGGCGCACTTCGAGTTCACCCGCATCAACATTGAGCCGATCATCCTCCGCAAGAAGATCGAGGATTTGCGACAGCTGGCCGCGTTCATGTGCCCAGGTGAACCCCGATCGCGAACCACCCGTGAGAGGTAAGCTTGGCGCGGTCGAATCGCGGGGGGATGGCAAATGAATCGTTCGCAAATTCAGATCCGTAGGACGGTCGGCGTCTCCGCAAAGAGTTCGATGTGCGGCGCCGCGCTGGGGGATTCGCACAGCCTGCTCCTCGGGAGCGGCACGCAGGGACGGTTTGTGCGGCTCAGGGCAGAAGCTTCTCGATGATCGTCTCGTCGACGTACCGGCCTCGGATCAGGGCGTGACGGCTGGCGACGCCGACAACCCGGAAGCCGTGGTGCTGGTAAGTCTGCAGCGAGACCGGATTGTCCGTCCGCACGAACGTGAAGAGCTTCTCGCAGCCCTTCGCCGCGAGCGCGGCAAACGATGCCCGGAACAGGTCGGACGCGATGCCCTGGCGCCGTCGTGACAGGTCGACATACGTGCCCATGTCGCAAACGTGATCGAAGGCGCGAGTATAGGTGGCGATCGGCTGCGCGATCTGGAAGCCAACCAGCGCGCCGTCAGCCGCGTCGATGGCCACGTGAAACACCCCGCGGGGCGAACAGGTCCGGATGAACTCGCGCTCGGCCGCGGCCGTCAGCGGCCCGTCGATTACCGTGTAAACGCCCGCCTCAATGATCGGATTCAGAATCGCGACGATGCCTTCCGCATCGTCCGGCGTGGCGTCTCGTACCTCAACCTGCATGGTCCTTGTTCTCGCTGTGCGCGCCGATCAGAACGGCCTTTCTCTATTCGCGGGTCGAGCGCGGTGACCGCGGAAAGAGCGTGGCCGCGAAGTCTGCCACTGGCTGGAATACACGAAGTATAGGGCCGCGGTCGCCAGACCAAACCGCGGCCAGCGGTGTCTAACCCGGGGCGATGGGTCGTAGCGTTTTCCGGGCGCTTGGGCTCGCGGTGTTCGCCGCATCAGCCACCTGCGCCTGTGCCGCCAGACACGCCCCTGCGCCGCGGCCTCCCGATCTCTCTTCGAGACTTGCGGAAGCAGATGCGCTGGTGGCAGCGGGCTGTTTCGACTGCCTTCGCGAGGCGCTCGACAGCTACCAGACCCTTCGAACCGTCACCGGGGCGGCGGCGTCCTCGATCGAATTGGCGACGAACGGCGCCTTCCGTGCCGCGGCGCTCCTGGCGTTGCGGCAGCACGAGCTGGGGATGGTGGACGATGGATACCTGAAGATCGCGAAGGAGCTGCTGGCGTCGCAGCCTTGCGGCGCCTGGGGCTGCGAGTCGGCCGAGCGTCAGCTCGAAGTGATCGGCCTTCTGCCCGCCGGCGCGCCGGGGGTGATGGCGCGGCCGCCCGACAGCGACTCACAAATGGCCGACCGGTTGCGCTTGTTTCGCAATCGAGATGTGTGGTTGCCGCTGCTCCGCTACAGCGCCCCTCAGGATCTTCTGTCCGCATACGTCTGGCTGGCGTTCGCCTGTGGCCCTGCCGGAAACATGACCCGCAACGATGCTGCGTCTACCGTCACGGCATTCGAGGACGTACCGCTGGTTGCGTTCAAGCGAGGCACGTGTCTCACGATTCAGCCGGACGATTTGCAGCGATTACTGAATGCCGATCCAAGATTCGCCGAGATCGCGTACCCGCTTGGCCTCGCGGCGCTCGGCCGTCTGAAGACGGGCGAGGCGGAAGCCGCCTTCGAGCGCGCGTACGCCTGGCATCCACAATGGCCGGCTCTCACTCAGTCGCTGGCGAATCTGGCGATCGCCGGCGAGGACTTCGAGCGGGCGCTCGGGTTCTACGAGAAGACACTGAGCCTCGAGTCCGGCGCGGTAGAGGCGGTGCTGGGCAGGGTCCGTGCTCTGACATATCTCGGGCGATACGAGGCCTCCATCGCCGCCACCGATCAACTGCTGCAGGGGCGGCTCTACCTGGGCGACGCGCGGTACTGGCGGGCGATGGACGAATATCAGCTGGACCGGTTCGATCAGGCCTGGAGCGACATCGAGGAGTCGGCGAAGCTCCTCGTCAATGCTCTCGTCCCGAAGCTCGCCGGCCTGATTGCGTACCGTCGCCACGAGCTCGACGTCGCACGCGTCAAGTTCGAGGAGTCGCTGCAACGGAACGCCATGGACTGCGAGACCAGTTTCTACCTCGGCGTCACTCTTGCGGAACTGCGAACGTGGAGCCGAAGCGCCGACACGTTCAAGGTCGCCGTCAGCTGCCTCGATCAGGCCGAGCGCGAATTGCGCCTGGACATCGACCGGATCCGGCGATCGGACGATTCCCCAACCCGACAGGCGCGACTGATTGCCAGCCGCGAGCAGCGCATCGGGTCCGGCCGCCGGATGATCGCCCAGGCCACGTTCAACACCGCCGTCGCGTATCTCAATTTGTCCCGGGATGCTGACGCGCGGCCGTACGCCGAAAAGGTGGCCGACGACGAACAGTTCGGCGAGCGCGCCCGGGAGCTGCTTTCGCGCTTCAGATAACTGAATCTGTTTCAGGGCGAGCGCGTCCCTCAGATCTCCCACACCGGGCCGAAGGCCCGCTGCCATTGACATGCGACATCTGTCGCAGGTAAGATGCGACAACTGTCGCGTCGCGACAAAAGCCGATGGCGAAACCAACCACCCGACATCTGACGCGCCGTGAGCGCGAAATCATGCACGCGATCTTTGCCCTGAACAATCGGGCATCGGCTGAAGAGATCCGCGCGCGGCTGAGCGATCCGCCGGGCGATTCATCGGTGCGCGTGATGCTCGCCCGGCTGGAAAACAAGGGCCTTGTCCGACACGAAAGCCAGGGCGTTCGGTTCGTGTACTCCGCAACGATCTCGCCGGCCGCCGCGAAGCGGACGGCACTGCAGCAGGTGGTGCAGACCTTCTTCGGCGGATCATTCGCTCAGATGGTGGCCGCGCTCGTGCGCGAGGGCTCCTGGAGTGACGAGGAGGTCGAGTCGCTCCGATCTGAAATCGAACGCATTAGAAAAGAAAGGAAGCGGTCATGATGCGTCTGCTCGCGGCCGGCGTGGTCACTGTCGGCGGGTCGGTTGCCCTGTCGCTGATTGTGAAAGCGACCGTCGTCATCGCGGTTGCGATGGCCGCGGGATGGCTGACACGGCGCCGGCGAGCCGCAGTCCGTCATCTGATATTCGCGGGTGCATTTGCGGTACTCGCGCTGCTTCCCGCGGCGACAGCAGTCGTACCCGCGGTTCCCGTTCGACTGGCGATGCCTTCGATCGCCGACACGGGATTCACCGCTCCCGTCAATCGGACTGTTGAGGCCTTGATGCTTGTCGCCGGAGGGCCGTCTGAGTCTCCCGTCAACAGCCGCACCCGGGCCATGCGTTCCCCGTTCACGCTGCTGCCGATAGTGTGGTCGGCCGGATTGATCTGTTGTCTCGTACCTGTCGCGCTGGGGCTATGGCAGATTCGTCGCGTACGCCGTCATGGCCTGCCGTGGCGTGATGCGCAGACCATGACGAACGATCTGGCGCGTCACGCTGGATTCGGCCGGCCCGTCGATGTCATGGTGCACGAGGCGATCGTCGGTCCGATGACTTGTGGTGTCGTGCGGCCCGCGATTGTCTTTCCTCTGGACGCGCGGACGTGGCGTGAGGCCGACGTACGACGCGCACTCACGCACGAACTCGAACATGTGCGGCGAGGCGATTGGGTCACGCTCTGTCTGGCGCGCGTCATTTGCGCCGTCTATTGGTTTCACCCGCTCGTGTGGATCGCGAATCGGCAGCTGTGCGTCAACGCGGAGCGCGCCTGCGACGACGCCGTCTTGCGGGAGAGCCACGCGTTCGGCTACGCCGATCAACTGGTGGTACTGGCGGAGCGCTCCCTGGCACGGACACGTCGTCCGCTTCTCGCCATGGCAAATCGTGGCGACCTCAGAACGCGGGTGCACGCCGTGTTGAACACCCGCCAGCAACGGGGTGCTGCCGGGCTGCGGGCCCGGATTACTGTAACAATCGCAGCGGTGGCATCGCTCGCGTTGCTCGCGCCATTGCGGATAGTCGCCAGCGCGATCGGACAAGCGCCAGCCGGCAGTCAGGTCCAGACACCCGCCGGACCCACCGCCCGGCCTCAGTTCGAAGTCGCCTCCATCAAGCCGTCCTTCAGTGACAGGATCATGAACGTGCGTCCACTTCCGGGCCGTCTGACCGCTGATGCCACGCTGCAGGTGCTCATGCAGTCCGCCTATGGTGTCCAGCCGTTCCAAATCGTGGGTGGTCCGGGTTGGCTGTCCTCGGCCCGCTATGAGCTCGAGGCCAAGGCCGCCACGGAAAACCGCGACCAGCTCCTTCTCATGCTGCAGCCGCTGCTCGAAGACCGCTTCAACCTGAAGACACATCGGGAGGTGAAGGAACTACCGGTGTTTACGCTCGTGTCGAACAGAGGTGGCCTCAAGCCGCCGGCACCGGGGGAAGGCGTGTGCGTGGACTCCGCAGCGGACGCGGCTGTGGAATGGGCCGGCGGCAGAATGGCAGTTCCGGGAGAGCTTCAACCTGCCAAGGGTCGTTGCGGTTCCGCGATCGTCGTTTTGGGACCGGCCGGTGCGCAAATGCGCGGCGGCAGGATCGCCATGTCCGAGTTGGTCCGAATGCTCTCGATGCTCCTCGGACGAAGCGTGCTCGACAGGACAGGGTTTACAGCACTCTTCGACGTGCAACTGGACTTCGTGCCGGATGAGACGACGCCGGCGATGCCGCCACCGCCACCGGATTCAGGTATATCGGGCGCCTCGCTCGCGGAGGCACTTCAGGAGCAGCTTGGGCTGCGCCTTCAAGCCACGAAAGGCCCAGTCGAAGTGATCGTCGTCGATCGCGCTGAACGGCCGTCTGCCAACTGATGTCCAGGAGATCTGCCGGGACGTGCGTCAGGGTCCCGACGGATGTCTATACGTGCTGACCGACGCCAGCGAGCTTCTCCGGCTCGAACCAGCGCCTTGACCGCCAACGCGAACGTCATTGCGCCGGCAAGGCTCCCCATCTAATCTAGGCGCATGGACAGGACGGTGATCTCTCTATCTTTGGTGATGGCGGCGGGTGGACTGTCGCTGATGGCGCAAACGTCGTCGACGAATGCCCCTCAGCAGGTTCGCGCCAACTTGAACCAACTGATGCGCGGCGTCCTGTATCCCGCCGCCAACGTGGTGTTCTTCGCGCAGGCCGACAATCCTGGAGAGGTGAAGCCTGTCCCCGGCCAGGACCCCTCGATGGCGACCGACCCTCTCACCAGCACCTTCGGGGGATGGCTGGCGGTCGAAAACGCGGCGCTGGCGCTTGCCGAGTCCGCCAACCTGTTGTCGATTCCAGGGCGAAGCTGCGCCAACGGCGTGCCCACTCCGACAAATGACCCCGCCTGGGCGATGTTCGTACAAGACCTTCGTGACGCCAGCATGAAGGCCTACAAAGCGGCCCAGGCCAAAGAGGGTCAGGAAAAGATGATCGACGTCGGCGAGACGCTGAGCAAGGCGTGCGCCGGCTGCCACCGCAAGTGGCGCGACCGCAAGACGCCGGACAATCGTTGCAAGTAAGAATCGATCGCCGCCGGCCCTCATTCCTCGTCGCCCCGGCGATCTTTCCAAATTAGAAGTCGAATTGCGCGCTCAGCTTCGCGAACCGCGCCTGGAGAATCGCGGTCGGCTGCAGCCACGTCGCAAAGCTCAGGTTGTAGGCGGTCACCGGGTTGACGTTGAAGACATTGAACAGATCAAGGCTGACCATCGCGCGAGACTTCCCGAACCGCAGGATTTTTCCGACTCGGAGATCGAGGTCGTTGACGCGATCGCCGTACATCGCACCGGGCGCGACGAGGTTCACCGTGGTATTCGCCGCGCTGGCCGAGAGTGGACGGCCGAGGGAGGCCGCGATGACGGCGTTGGTCGCCACGTAGTTCGCGCCGAGCACCGGCCCCGGCACGCTCGAGAAGTTCGCGCTCACCTGCACGTCCACCTTCGGCATCGTGTAGGAGCCGAACGTCTTGAACTGCGTGAGAAATCCGCTGTCCTGGTGGCAGAAGGGACCGTTCACCGCGGTATTCGGCACGGCGATCTGTGCCGTGGCCGCGGCGGCGGATGTGGCGGCGGCGCCATTGGCGAGATAGCGGCCGCTGCCGTCGAGCAGCGCTTCGGGAACCTGTGCGACGACGTCGCACACGTCGCTGACGGTCCGCCCTGCGCTGATTCCGGCCTGGACAGTCACCCCGTGCTGCAGCCGGGAGCTCATCGACAGATCGACGCCGTTCCAGTGTTCGATCTCGTTGCCGTAGTTGCTCGCGAACGTGAAGAGATTGTTGACCTGGCCCACTCGGTTCGGGTTCAAATCGTACAGCCCGCTGACGCTGTAACCGCCGCCGCCCGGCAGGCGCGGGTCGCTCGGGGCGGTAACACTGAACGACGTATAGTCGGCAGCCGTCGTGGCGAGGTTGTCGACGGT
>Ga0207703_10003990_pt1 | contig 12227 bp, 7 predicted proteins | sample KBSSwiS12_FD_184304 | JGI IMG/M metagenome (GOLD analysis project Ga0207703, IMG submission 184304) | Switchgrass rhizosphere microbial communities from Kellogg Biological Station, Michigan, USA - KBS Switchgrass S1-2 (SPAdes) (version 2) | ecosystem: Host-associated > Plants > Roots >... | reverse complement strand
CTCCTCACGGGCGCCCAGCCCGGCGCCTTCCTGGAATGGATGTCCGCACGGCTCGTTCGGTGATCGCGTGCGCTTTTTCCCCCTCCCGGCGGCCTCGCCATCTCTGAAGGGATGGCGACCCTGACGGGATCAAGGCCGCGTCCCCGTCCTCTCTGCATCTGGCGCCTCCGGCGGACTGGCGTGACGCATTTGCTCTCAAAGTCTCTTGGGCGACCGAAACGACGCCCCAGCCGATGCCACCAATTTATCGGGCGGAAAAGTCAGCCGGCCGATGCCGCGGGATCTCGGCCTTGAAATCGCCCAGGCTCGACCAATGGAGGCGCTTGCCGAGATCGACCTCGGTGACGGCCACCGTCCCCCACTCTTTTGCTTGCGCGAGCAGCGTCCCGTCGTGCCCGAAGATTCCCGAAACCATCCAGTTTTGCTCGACGGCCGTGTGGGTGCTGCTGACGACGTAGACGTGGTTTTCGCACGCGCGCGCCGCGCCGAGCATCGGGTTGCAGCCCATCACGGGCCAGGCGATCACCTCCGCACCACGGTTGCTCAATTCACGGGCAACCTCGGGAAAAAACCCGTCGTAGCAGACCATCATTCCGACTTTGCCAAAACGGGTGTCGAACACCGGGTAGTCATGCCCCGGAGTGACGCCGGATTCGATCTCGCTGCGCGGCAGGCAAACCTTGCGGTACTTGCCCGCGATTTTTCCATCGGGACCAATCAGGACTGCAACGTTGTAGATCAGCGGACCATCGCGTTCGACGAGACCGGGCACGATGTAGAGGTTGTGCTTCCTGGCCAGCGCGCCAAAAAACTCCGTGGATGGCCCCGGAATCGGCTCGGCGACATCGACATAGGTGGAACCGCTCCCGTAGGTCACTACTTCCGGCAAGACCACAAGGTCCGCATTTTGTCGCGCCGCTTCCTCGATCATGGGCCCATAGGCGCTGCGGCGTTCCCCGGGCGTTTTCGCATTCCGCGGGATGAAATGGACCGTGGCCAGGCGTACCGTTCGCGGCGCGGGCGCAGGCACCTCGGTGAGGGCGATGCCACCCCACTCGACGCGTGCATGTGGCGCCCAGCGAAACTCCAGCTCGACGATCGCCTGCGTCGCTGCTGAAGGGGCGCGATACACTCCCGATTGCTCGGTCCACCCGCGCGCGTCGGTCGCGCCATCTTCGGGATACTCCGGCTCGGCGGTCGGTTTCTTCCCGTTGGCATACGATGCGGGCGAGGGTTCATCGTGCTTTACCGGTTTGCCGTGGTCGTCGCGCCACAGGACACGCGCCACGCCGGTTCGGCGCGGCGAATCGGCGCCGTTGATTTTGCGCAGCGCGGAGAAGCGGTAGTACTGCCCGCCGGTCACGGCAAAGGTCCTCGTCCAGCGCCCGACGAGTCCTTCGCGCGTGCCACTCTCGATAACAAAGCCGCCAGCGCCGTCGGGACCGCCGGTGGGGTTGTAAGTGAAGTCGGGCTTGATCTCATCGCGCGGTGCGGCCGTACTCCATCCGCTGGGTGCCTCGACGGCGAAGGTTGTGGCGCAGAGCAGGAAGGCGAGTGCGAGTGCGGGGAGTTTCATGGTGCAGATTATTGGTAAGCGCCCAGGCGCCGTTGATCCGCAATCGGCGGAACGGGCGTCTGGAGATCCCCCGGGATGACCAAGGGACATATGGATTACCCGGTCACCCTTTGTTTCATAGAGATGCGTCGGTGAGCCCGGCTCGCCGCCTGCGCCGCTTTCATCGAAACCCAGGCTCGCGTTTCTACCGCTGCGTATCTTCCTTGAAACGGAAAGGCGCCTTGCCGGTGAGGTCGGTACTGGTGAAGGAGGGACACCAGTATTTCTCCACGTGCTCGACCATCAGCTCCGTGCCTTTGAAGTGGCTTACACCGGGTGGCCGTTCGGGATTGTACATCGTGTCCGTCAGGTCGCGCATCAGGACCACGCTTTTGCCGAGGTGCACCATCTGGCGGATGGCGAAGGGCCGGCCTAGCACGCACATATTAAGGTGCACGCCGCAGAGGATCACGTGGTCGATGCCACGTGCGGCGAGGAGATTCCACGTCTCCTGGCCGTTGTCGGTGATGGCATCGGCGTCGGCGATTTCGATGGTCGCGATCTGCCGTTTCCACGGGGAGCGAATCTCGCACTTTTCGCCCGTACACGAACACCCCATGTCGGAGTCGTCGATCGGCAGGACGCCTTCGCGCTGGCCATCGATCCAATACCACGCTGTGCCCCAGCGCTCGGTGGTCACGAGCGGCACGGGCGTCGGAGAAAACGGCGCCGCCTGGGCGCGTTTGCGCTGCGGCGTGTCCTTGTAGAAATCCGTGCAAGTGCTCGGCGCGTGGATAATGAACACGCCCTTCGCGCGGGCGCTCGTCACCGCTTCGTTGAGCGGTCCGGCCATTTCGCCGACGCGACGCGCAGCGGACTTGCACCAATGGTCGTCCCACATGTCGCAAATGATGAGCGCAGTTTTTTTGGCGTCCCAAGTCTCCGTCTTCTCGCGCACTTCGGAATTCGTCCGCGAGCGGAGGTGAAGCTGGAGCGAAATGTCATCGCCGTGCGCGGCGGCAGCGCTGGCCAGGCCGAGGATTGGCATAATGGAAGAGGCAAAGAATCTGCGAAGGAGGGTATTCATGGGCGATAGCACCGTCTACTGCGCCTTGGGGGTAAACTCCCAATGCTCGCCAAAAAATCCCGCGAGCGCAATGCCACCGGGTGCGTGCGGGGTGGCAGGCAGGTCTACGTCAATGATCGCGTAATCGGGCAGCTTCGGGGTCTGAAAGGCGTTGCTGCCGTAGGAGTCTTCCCGGAACGTGAAGCCGCTATTGAGGACGACATAGCGTTTCGGATTCAGCGGATTTGGAAAAATGAGGATCGGCACGTGATGAGCGGAGTCGAAGGTTTTCCCGCCGACATGCACCCCCTGCGCATCCCATTTGATTGGCAGTTTGTCCGCGATGCGCGCGAGCAACCGATTGCTCTGCGGATCGCCCCAGAGGACCAGATTGTGGGCGGCGATGTCGGCGTCCGTCACCGCATCGTCGTTGATCACCCGCGCTTCGCCGCGGAACTGTCGGTGCCATTCGCGGATAGCGCGCGTTTCTTCTTCCGCTGTCCAGCGGCCCACCTTCTCATTCATCGGCTGGCCCGTGGGATGCACCATCACGAAATCATCGGTGAACGCGTCGTCGATCGGACCCTGGAGACCGTGGTGCTTGCGGAGCCCTTCGTCGTCGTTGGAATCCCCCAGCATCCATTTCGCGCCCGCTTTTTGGAAGTGCGCCGACCACGAGCGGTCGGACCACGGCTGCGGCGCGGCGAGAGTTTCACCATCGAGCACCACGGACACACTCTTCGTCGAGTCGAACGGGCAGAGGCCCGATTCCATGGAGAGCGTCAGAGCGCGGACGTTCTTCGTGGTCACGGAAATGGTATTTCCCGGCGCGTTCAGCTCCGCCTCGACACGGGCCTGCTCCCAATGGTGCTCGAGCGCGTCCACGGTCACCCAGTTCATTTGGTTGTAGCGCAGCGTCCACGTGGTGAAGCGGACTTTGCGCGGCAGCGGGTTGCGGCCATGCGCGGCGATGGGATCGATGCGCTGGTTGATGAGTTCCTTCGAGTCGGGATGATACTTGTGCCCCGTTTGCGGGCCGATGATGTGGACCAGTTTCATCCCCTCCGCGGCCATGGCCTTTTCCATCAGCACGGTGCACTTCATCGCCGGATCGATCTCCCCGGTGTAAGCGACGACGGGGACATTAAAAAGATTCGCGGCGTAGTCTGGGCAATCGTACCAATGCCAGAGTTTCTGCTCGTACCACGGCGGCACGTTTCCGCCCTGGAGAATACCGGTGTAATCCGCGGTATCGGTGAATCCCGCACCCGGCGCAGCCGCCGCCCAGAGGCTGGCGAAATGACACGCAAACTGCCAGCACGCCGCGCCCCCCATCGAGAAACCGCGCACGACGATGCGGTTGTCGTCGATGTGATAGAACTTCTTCACCTGCGCGAGTGCCTCGAGGAAATCGACCTCCCCGGCAAACCGGTTCGCGTTGCAGTAGCGGCCGTAGGGGTGAAGCACGATGGCATCGGGCGGTGTGAATTGGCCGGGATTCTTCAGCCGATCGGCGAGGAACGATACTTCGCTCAAATTGTTGTTCCGTCCGTGAAACCAAACATCGAGCCGGCAGGCCTGCGGGTTTCCCGGGTGAATGGAATCGGGCACCACCAGGCCGTAGGGCTGCACGGAACCATCGATTCGCGAGACAAATCCACGCACCACCGGCCCTGTCGCCGTCAGCCACGGCGCCTGTCCGGCGCGCAAGGCGGCGGCGCGTTCCGTGCCGAGCTTGAGCTGGTCTCGCGCCGCATCAAACTCGCTCGGCCGATAAAAGATATCGTCGGCCAGCGCGTAGCGGACGGCGTTGTGAAAGATTTGCACATCCGGCAATAACTCGAGCAGCGCCGGCTTGCCCTTCAGCGCCAGGCGCAGCGACTCGATTTCATGCCCGAGTGCTTCCACCCCCTGCTCCAAATCCGCTCGCACTGTGGCCGGGACCGCGATGCCCTTGGGCGGCGACACCGGTGGAGCGGGCCTCGCCGGTTCCGCGGCCGCGCAGGCAAATACGGACGTGATGCAGAGAAAGTACGGCAGGAATGGCGGCTTCATTGGCGATGGTGCATCAGCGCCAGCACGGCGGAGGTCATGGCTTTCATGCCAGTCTCGATGGTGGGCTCGGGGACAGGTTTGAAAAACGGAGAATGGAGCGAGGGAAGCGTGGCGCCTTTTGCTTTCGCCCCGGCAATCGCTTCCGGAGATTGGGTTCCGAGCCAGAACATGCAGAGCGGTACTTTCTCCCTGGTGGCGCCGAATTCCGAAAAGTCTTCCGCGCCCATGACGGGCTCGCGAGTGAGGACTCGATCGAGGCCGATGCTGTTCTCAATGGCCTTGCGCACTTCACCAGTGAAGGCGGGCTGATTGTAGAGGGCGCCGGCACTTTCATCCGAGACGGTGACCAGCGGCAATTTGTCGGCGGGCATGTTCGCCGCCTCGGCGAGGCTTTGCGTGATGCGCTTGACGCTGGCGATGAGGTTTTCGCGCGTTTCGGTTTTGTAACTGCGGAGCGTGAGTTGCAGGCGGACTTCATCGGGGATGATGTTTGCCTTCGTGCCGCCATGGATGCTGCCGACGGTGACCACGGCAGGATCGCCGGGCTTCACTTCGCGGCTGACGATGGTTTGCAAGGCCAGCACGATTTGCGAGGCCAGCACGATGGGATCTCTGCCCAGGTGCGGCATGGAACCGTGGCTCCCCACTCCCCGCACGACGATGTCCATCGTATCCACATTGGCCAGGGCATAGCCCTCGACGATGCCGACGCTGCCGGACGGCAGGTCGGATGCGCAGTGCAGGGCGAGGGCCCGGTCGGGCTTGGGAAATCTGGAGAACAGGCCGGCGCGCAACATGAGACGTGCGCCGACGACGCGCTCCTCCGCCGGCTGGCCGATCATGACGAGCGTACCGCTCCATTGATCGCGCAACTGGCTCAAGGCGCGCGCCGTGCCGATCAGGCACGCCATGTGAATGTCGTGGCCGCAGGCGTGCATCACCGGCACCTCGCTCCCGGCGTCGTCCTTCACGACGACCGTGCTGGCATAGGGCAGGCCGGTCTGTTCCTTGACCGGCAGCGCATCGAGTTCCGTGCGGACGAGAATCACCGGCCCATCGCCATTCTTCAATACGCCGACGATGCCATGCGCGCCCACGTTCTCCGTCACTTCCAGGCCGGCGGCCCGCAACTCCTTCGCCATCCGCGCCGCAGTTTGCTCCTCGTGCAAGGAAAGCTCCGGATGGGCATGGATTTCCTTGTAGAGCGAGACGAGCGAAGGAAGTTCCTTGGTGGTGATGGGGGTAAGGTCCGCAGCGAAGGTGCGGACGCCGAGGAGAACGAACAGGAGCAATGGGGGGATGGTTTTCATTTTGCTTTGGGCAAATCGTGTCTCTCAAACCACTCCAGCGTCCGGCGAAGAACGTCCTCGCGATGCGGCAGTTGTTTGATCGGGTGGCCTTCGTCGGGATAAATGACCATCTCCGTCTCCACACCGGCCTTTTTCAGCGCGCGATAAAACATCCTGCCCATGGCCACGGGACAGCGGCGGTCATTCAGGGAATGCAGGATGAGCGTAGGTGTGCGGACTTGCGGCGCATAGGCGAGCGGGCTGTGCTCACGCATCCGCCCGGGAATTTCCCAAGGCAGACCGCTCATGTCCCATTCCGTCCAGCTCTGCAGGTCGCTGAGGTGCCACATGACGTTGAGATCCGTGACGGCATTCTGCGCCACGGCGGCGCGGAATTGCGAGGTGTGACCGACGAGCCACGACGTCATGTACCCGCCATAGCTCACCCCGTAGACGAACTGCCGATCGCGATCGGCGATGCCTTGCTGCACGAGATAGTCGATGCCGGTGAGGATGTCGCGCATATCGCCGCCGCCAAAGTCGTTGTGGTCGGCATCGAGGAATTTCAAGCCGTAGCTGGTCGAGCCGCGGAAGTTCGGCTGGAACACGGCGAACCCGCGCGTGGCGAAGATCTGCACATCGAGTCCGCTGCCGCCCTGTGCGCGATAGTGCGGACCGCCGTGGGGCATCAGGAGCAGCTTGTAGGGCGGCGCCGCCACCGATGCCGGAGGACGCGTCAATACGCCTTCAATCTCCAGGCCATCGAAGCTTTTCCAGTGCACAATTTCATCTGCGGCGCGAAGTCGGGGGCCGATCTCGGGATTGCCCGGCGGGAGCAACGGACTGCGCGGTGCCGGCGGCGGCGCGTGGTCTTCGATGGCCGCGGGTCCCGCGTCGAGATCCACGGCTTGCGGAACCACTTTCACCCCGTCGTAGGCGGTGAAGGCGACGCGATGATTGTCGCGCCAGCAATTGTCCGGCAGCGGATTCGTGGGGGAAAGGTGCGGGGGTTTCTCCACGCCCAGTCCGTGCTGGTCGAAGACGAGCCTCGACTTCGCGTCGCTGGGCTTGAGGTCCACCACCATCAGGCTGAACACGTCGATGTGCGGCCCTTTGCGAGGAGAACTCAGGCAGACGATGCGCCGGCCATCGGGCGAAATGCGCGGCGAAAACTCCGGCCCCGGCCCGGTGGTGAGTTGCTCCAGGTGATGATCGCTGAGGTTGATTTTCCACAGGTCGTAATTGCGATTGATGCTGTAGCGCGCCGACTCCTGGTCGGCGGTGCGGTTGGCGCACACCACGAGGAAGGAGCCATCCGGCGACCACTGCGGATCGCCATACCAAAAGCCGTCGGCCGTCACCCGGGTGATGCGCGCCGCCGCCGTGTCGCCGGGTGTTTCGAGCAGGTCGGCCACCCATACCTGCATCGGCCCATAACCCTCGTACCCTTCACCTTGGTCCTCGCGCACGACGACAACGTTGTTTCGCCGCTCCGCGTCCGTTTGCAGGTCCCGGCCGTCATCGGCGACAAAAACCAGTCTTTTGCCATCGGGCGAGAACGCGACGCGACCGTAAAACTTGTCCGTGATCACGCGCCCGTAGGGCTTGGATTTTCCACCCAAGGGAATCGCCTTCCCGCCCGATACTGGAAGCAACCAGATATCCGCCGCCGGATCGGAGTAGGGCGGCACCGGAGTGAAAGCTTTCGTGCCGTCGGCGAAAGCGCGTGTGGAAAAAAAGAGAATCCATTTTCCGTCCGGTGTGAGTTGCGGGCTGAACGCATCCGGCTCGCCTGGTTCCAGCGGGTGGGGCGGACCTTGATCATCCACCCGCCACAAGGACTGCTTCAGGGAACGCGTCTGCGGATCCACCCGCAGGCGGCAGTAGATCGCGCTTCGCCCGTCGGCCAGGGTCAGCGCGTCCACCGGTGCATCCGTGCGGTAAAGATCTTCGATCTGCGGCAGGGGCGGCTCAGCGCTCGCATCGTATGCCGCGAGGATCAGCAACGAGGAGAGGGCGAGGAGCGCGATGGGGGCCCTCCTGCTCATGGGTAAAAGGGGAACAGGATCTTGATCTCTTCCGGTTTTGGCTGGCGGCCATATTCACAAATCTCGAACGCCTCGGCGAATCGGACCGCGGCGCCTCTTTCCGGGCCGTACCACTTGATCAGCGACTCGCGAAAACGATCTGCCTCGCCTCCCTGGCGTTTCTCCCATCGCTCGCGAAGCCAGGCTTTCCGCCCGGCCACATCACCGGCGGGCGGCACGGTTTTGACATACTCCTCGCTGCCAGTGGCGCCGCCTTCATAAACTTGCGAAGGCATTTCATGAAGCGCCTGGAGCTTCTGGTCGAAGACGTCGTCCACCGACACCGCAATATCCGCCTTGAACGGGTAAGGTTTTTGAAAACCATCGCTGGAATAAAGGAACAGCGGATTCTTTTTCACCGGCGGCACGTCGGGACAGATATACGGCACGGTCACCATGAAGGCCGCATCCTGGACGAGAATCCCGACATAGCGATGATCCGGGTGATAGTCCCACGGGCGATGGGCAATCACGATGTCGGCCTGCCATTCACGAATCAGGCGGATGATCTTTTGCCGGTTCTCCAGCGACGGTATCAGCTCGCCATCATGGATATCCAGCACTTCGGTGGTCGCACCGAGGATGGCATTGGTCTTCTGCACCTCGGCCAGTCGCCGCTGTGCCAGGGGGCCGCCGGCGGACTGCCAGTGACCGATGTCGCCGTTGGTGACGGAGACGAGCTTCACGTGGTGCCCCAGCTTTGCCCATTTCGCCGCCGTGCCACCGGCCTTGAATTCCGCGTCGTCGGGATGGGCGCCGAAGACAATAATGCGGAGTTTTCCGTCATTCTCGCCTCGCGCCGAGGGACAGAAAGGGATGGCGAGGCAGATCAGCGCGGCGGCGGAAGCGAAGAGGGAAGTGAGTTTCATGGTTCTTGGGGGCATTGAGGTCGGCGCCTTCAGCGAGAGGCAGGGATCCTGGTTGCAAAATGATTCGGAATACGTCGGTTCATTGCCTTGTCCTGCGGGTGACGCTGCGGGCTATGGGTGTAGCCGCGCTTCTTTGGCAATGTCGTCCACTTTCCATTTTCCGGAGGAAAGGCAGAGGATCTTCTTCCGACAGTTTCCTTCCGGGAATGTCACTGGCTTGAACTTGATCCGGATCCCGCTGTGGCCGGGACCGGAAGGGAAAGCCCCGCCAGTCTGGCCAATCCCGTTTGGAGGAAGCCACGCCGGATGGAGTCCGCGCGAAGCACATCCCCTTCGGTGGGACTGAAGCGCTGGATCAAAGTCGACTCTGGGGGGAGGAGAGATTCAACACAGATTGCTGATCAACTGGTTACGCCGGGGACGAGTCCTCGAGGAGCCGATTCTTAGGTGAATCGTCCATTCTGACGCCACGAGCCCGTGGCCTCTGCGGAGGTGCATTCTGGGCAGCACTTGTACCCTCCAGATGGAAATTGGCGGGCTCAATCCAGGTACTACGATACGCTCAATGTCTCTGGGAGTCTTACGCTCGGGGCGAGCTTGCGGTGAGCGATTTCGGCGGATTTGAAAACGTTGAGCGGCGCCTTTTCCGACGTGGCCAACGGCGGGACCCTGGTGGGAAGCGCACCAAATCGAGGAACCGGGAACTGTCAACCTAAGAGCAAACCGCACCGGTGGTCCTCATTGAAACCACAACCACTCCGATCGCGCGTCGGACGATTTTTTCACTGCCATCCCCCTCGCCATGAACTCGCCAGTGTGATATCGGCTGAAGTCCAGCTCCGCACGTCGCGCCTTCCCAAGTCACCAGTCCCCCCGAACGAAGGCCGCTCGTTTTAGACGCCTTCCAGAGCGCAACCGTGGCGTTCACATCGACCCATTCATGAACGCCTCCCCCCCAGCCACCAATATCCGGCACCGGGTGATCGGCGTCAGCATGTTAATGTCGTTCATCCTGTACCTCGACCGCATCTGCATGGGCGAGATCGTGAAGTCCGCTTCGTTTCACCAGGACCTCGGACTGACGAAGGTCCAGATCGGAAGAATCCTCGGCTCTTTCTTTTTCACCTACGCCATGTGCCAGGTGCCCGCGGGTTGGGCCAGCGACCGGTTCGGATCGCGGATGATGCTGACCTTTTACATCATCGCCTGGTCCATTTTCACCGCGATGACCGGCTTCACGACGGGCTTCGTGGGGTTGCTCGCCGCGCGACTGCTTTGCGGCGTGGCGGAAGCCGGCGCGTATCCGACCTGCATGGCGATGATCCGCAAATGGATCCCTTTCCACGCGCGGGCCCGGGCCAGCGGCTCGATTGCCCTTGGCGGGCGCATCGGTGGCACCCTGGCACCGTTTCTCACCATCTGGATGATCGTGACCTTCGGTGGCTGGCGCTATTCCTTGTGGGTGGACGGATGCGCGGGCTTTTTCATCGCCGTGATCTTTTGGCAGGTGGTGCGCTCGGACCCAAAGGAACATCCGAAGATCAATGCTTCCGAACTCGCGTTGATCGGCCCGCCGCAAGTGGAGAAGCCGCTGAGCGGGCCGGAGTTGAAACGCGCCCTCTGGAGTTTCGCCCGCAGCCGCAGTCTCTGGTGTAATGCCGCCAACCAGATGCTCTCAAACGTCGGCTGGGTGTTTCTCGTGACGTGGCTTCCGACTTACCTCGTGGAGGAAATGCACGTGGAGGAAGTGAAAGGGGGACAGTTGGTCACCTTCGTGCTCGCGTTTGGCATGGTCGGGCAGGTCGCCGGCGGCTGGTATTGCGACTGGGCCACGCGGCGCCTTGGCCTGCGCTGGGGGCGCGTGTTGCCGATGAGCAGTTCCATGTTCCTTTGTGCGGCGGCGTATATTCTCTGCCCGTACGTCCACTCCGCGTGGGTGCTGATCTTCTGCTGCGCCGCAGTTTCGTTCGGCACCGATATGGCCAACCCGGCCACGTGGGCGTTTATCGGCGACGTGGGTGGTCGCGCCACCGCCGCCGCGGGCGGATGGGGCAACATGTGGGGGAATCTCGGGGCAAGCGCCAGTGCGATGCTGGTGCCGTGGTTGCTCAAAGTGGGCGGTGGCAGCGGCAAAACGCTCGTCTTTTTCACGCTCGCCGGTGCCTTCATCCTCGCGGGCTTGATCGTGCTCGGCATGGACGCGACGAAGATGCTCCTACCGGAGGACGCAACGAAGCAGAATGAATGACTCTCATCGCCTGACAAACCAATCCCCTCCCCCTTCGCGCCCCACCATGTCCCGCATTACCGCCATCGAGACTTCAATTCCCTCCGGCATCATGCCGAATCTGCTGCTCGTCCGCATTCACACAGAGGATGGACTCATTGGTTGCGGCGAGACGTACTACACGCCGCACGCCATCGGCTCGCTCATTCACGACTGGATGGCGGAACGTTTGCTCGGCGCGGATGCACTCGCGGTCGAATCGCATTGGCGCTTTCTTTACGAGCGCTGCACGCCGTTTGGCCACCCGGGCGCGGAGATGCGAGCCCTCTCCGCCATCGATATTGCGCTCTGGGACATCCTTGGGCAGGCCTGTGGGCAGCCCATCTATCGCCTCCTCGGCGGCCCCGTGCGTGAGAGTATTCCCGTTTACAACACGAGCGGGGGGCCGGGCTACGGTGCGCTCGCCGGCACGGCCAGCGCGCCGCGTCATCCCGGCTGGCCCGGCTACGGCGACATCGGCGTCAAAGGCCCGCTGCAAGACAATTGGTCGTCGCATTTCGCGGCGGGCGACCTCGCGGAGGAATTGCTCGCCGAGGGCATCACGGCGATGAAACTCTGGCCCTTCGATCGCGCCGCGCAACGCCATGGCGGATTGCACATTTCATGGTCCGACGTGGAGGAAGCGATGAAACCACTGCGCGAGATTCGCGAGCGCGTCGGCATGAAAATGGACATCGCCATCGAGGGCCACGCGTTCTTTCAGCTTCCCGCCGCGGAGCGCATCGCCGAGGCATTGCGCGAAATCAAACCCCTCTGGCTTGAAGACGTGCTCCGCGTGGACAACGCCGCGACGCTCGCCGATTTTCGCCGCCGCTCCGGCCTGCCCATCGCGGCCAGCGAGATGCTGCTCGGGCGCAAGGAATACCTCGCCATCCTGCAGGCGCAGGCCTGCGACTACTGCATGGTCGACCCGACTTGGAACGGCGGCATCAGTGAAACGCGCCGAGTCATCGACCTGGCGCAGACTTTCAATGTGCCTGCCACCATTCACGACTGCACCGGGCCGCTCACCGTCTTCG
>Ga0207703_10003986_pt1 | contig 12233 bp, 9 predicted proteins | sample KBSSwiS12_FD_184304 | JGI IMG/M metagenome (GOLD analysis project Ga0207703, IMG submission 184304) | Switchgrass rhizosphere microbial communities from Kellogg Biological Station, Michigan, USA - KBS Switchgrass S1-2 (SPAdes) (version 2) | ecosystem: Host-associated > Plants > Roots >... | reverse complement strand
CTGGGTGAGTTGTTCGGGAGTGAGGACGACTTTCTTCGCAGTGTGATTGGCGATGGCTTCGAGGGCGGTGGAGGCGTTCAGGAGTGTGATGTCGCCACCGGTCGTGTAGCCGGACTTGGTGGTTTTTTCCGGGGTGCCGGAAGTGAAGACGAGGCCGGCGGGGGCGAGCAATTTATTGCCGGCGAATTCGGTAGTGAGGAGGGTTTTGTCCTTGCCGCCGTAGAGCCAGCCCCAACCGGTGGCGGCGGTAACGAGGCCGCCGCCGTTGCGGACGAAGCGGGCGAGGTGCTCGATATCTTCCGGCTGGATTTTGTGGGCGTCGATGAAGATGGCGCGGAAGGTGGGGAGGCGGGTGTTCCAGTTCTTGCCCTCGAGAGCTTCGGCATCGAGGCCGGCGCCCTTGAGGTGGGCAACGAGTGGGGCGTTGCCGAAGACGCCGATCTTCGGCTTGGTCGCAGTGGTTTCGCCGAGGACCCAGCGGGCGGCGTTGGTGAGCAGGGTGCCGTTGCCGGCATCGAAGGCGCTGAGGTAGCCGTTGTGCCCGAGGGCGACGACGCGACCCTTTTCCCAGCGCGCGGCGGCGACGACAGGAAGGAGCGCTTTCTTGCCATCCTTGCCGGCGATGACGGTGAGGGCCTGCGGCCCGAAGACACACACGCCCCCGGGTACGCCGGGGGCGCCGAGTTCGGCGATGCCTTGGATGAGCGCGGAGCGGTCGGCGTCGAAATTGACGGGAGCAGGCGGGGTGGTGCCCGGGAGCGAAGTGACGGCAAAGAGGGAGGTGGCGCCGAGGAAAAGGGCGACGAGAGAGGGGAGGACTTTCATTGGAAACAGATCAGTGAAAACGCCAAGACTTAGCACGAAGTTGTTCAAAACGATTCTTTAATGCGGGGCGGCGTGTGTCATAAAAGGCGCGCTAACAAGGGCTCGACTCGCGGGTTCTTCCCCATACGCTCCATACCCTTTCCTCATGAAACTCCGCCTCCTCCCCGCATTCTCTCTCACCGCTCTTTCGTTCGCCGCGATCGCGTCGCTGCAAGCCGCTGAACCGCTCAAGGTGCTGCTCATCACGGGCGGCTGCTGCCACGACTACGTCGCGCAGAAAGAGATCTTGAAGAAGGGGATCGAAGAGCGTGCGAATGCCAAGGTGGATATCATTTATACGGCGGATTATCCGACGGGCGGGAATGGCAAGCCGGATGCCACCAAACCCCAGTTGCCGATTTACGGAAATGCGGATTATGCCAAGGGTTACGATGTGATCATTCACGACGAATGCGCCGCGGGCATTTCCGACGAGAAGGTGGTCGACGCTGTGCTGGCGCCGCATCGCGCGGGTATCCCGGGCGTGAACCTGCACTGCGCGATGCACTGCTACCGCATCGGCAACCCGAATGATCCCGTCACGGACCTGGCGGCGCCGCATGCCTACTGGTTCCAGTATCTCGGCCTGCAATCGAGCGGCCACGGCCCGCAGGAGCCGATCGACGTGAAGATCCTCGACAAGGATCACCCGATCACCAAGGGCGTCGTCGATTGGACGACGATCAAGGAAGAACATTACAACAACATCAAGATCCTCGACACCGCACACCCGCTGGCGCATGGGCTGCAGAAGGTAAAAGTCAAAGCCAAGCAGGCCGACGGCACGGAAACGATGGAAGAAAAGACGGTGGATTGGGTGGACATCTGGACGAACCTTTACCAAGGCAAAACCCGCATCTTCAGCACGACGCTGGGCCACAACAACGACACGGTTTCGAGCGACGTCTATCTCAATCTCGTGACGCGCGGCGTCCTGTGGTCGACGGGCCACTTGAAAGACGACGGCACGCCGGCCACGGGCTACGGCCCCGGCGGCAAGTAAGCCTCACCCTCAAAACATCCCCCCAATGTCACGCCTGACCGCGCTCCTGCTCGCGGCGCTCGTGTGCTGCGCCCAAGCGGCGGAGCCTGCCAAAGCGTCGAAACCGAACGTCATCTTCATTCTCGCCGACGACCTGGGCATCGGGGATCTCGGGTGTTACGGGCAGCAGAAGATCCAGACGCCGAATATCGATCATCTGGCGGCGGATGGCCTGCGCTTCCTCCAGCATTACACGGGTAATGCGGTTTGTGCGCCGAGCCGGTGCGCGCTGATGACGGGCAAGCACATGGGGCACGCGGCGATCCGCGACAACATGCAGCGCGGTCCCAGCGAAGAGGGCCAGCGGCCGATGCCGGCGGGGACGGTTACTGTGGCTCAACGAATGCAGGAGGCCGGATATTACACCGGGATCATCGGCAAGTGGGGCCTCGGCATGCCGGAGGATCACAGCAGCCCGCGCGATTTCGGCTTCAACTACAGTTACGGTTATCTCTGCCAGAGTATGGCTCATACCGATTACCCGCCGTATCTGTGGCGGAACAATGAGCGTGAGACGCTGGCGGGCAATCCGCGGTATGACGTGAGCATGAAGGGCGTGATCGAGCCCAAGGGAGAAATCTACGCGCACGATCAAATGGCGAACGATGCGTTGAAGTTCGTCAGCGATCATCACGACAAGCCATTCTTCCTGTATCTCGCCTTTACCATTCCGCACCTCTCGCTGCAGGTGCCGGATGATTCGATGGCGCAATACAAAGGCCAGTGGGCCGAGACACCCTTTACCAACACCAAGCACTACGCCAACAACGACACGCCGCGCGCGGCTTACGCAGGGATGATCACGCGCATGGACCGCGACATCGGACGGCTGATGAAGCTGCTGAAGGAGTTGGGCATCGATGACAACACGCTGGTCTTTTTCTCCAGCGACAATGGCGCGGTCTTTCCGTTGGCGGGCACCGATCCGGTCTTCTTCCAAAGCACGGGTGGCTTTCGCGGTTACAAGCAGGACCTCTATGAAGGTGGCATCCGCACCCCGCTCATCGCGCGCTGGCCAGGGAAAATCAAGGCGGGTGACACGACCGGGCATGTCTCGGCGTTCTACGATTTTCTGCCGACGATGACGGAACTGACCGGCACCGCTGCGCCGGCGGATTCCGATGGGATCAGCTATCTGCCCACGCTGCTCGGCCAGTCCGGGCAGAAGCAGCACGACTTTCTGTATTGGGAATACGAGAGCCAGGGCGGGCGGGTGGCGGTGCGGATGGGTGATTGGAAGGCGATCGCGAATGGCATCAAGAAGAACCCGAACGCGCCGTTTGAACTTTACGACCTGGCCGCCGACCGCACCGAATCGCACGACCTGGCCGCGGAGCATCCCGAGCTCATCGCCAAAGCAAAGGAGATCATCTTGCGCGAGCACCAGCCCAGCCTGGTGAAAGAATGGAACTTCACGCTGGGAACGTCGAAGCCATAGAACCGGTTTCCTCGCGCGCCCCGATCAAACTTCACACCTCACACCTCCAACTTCCATGCGTCTGCTCACGATCCTCCTTGCCGCTGTCTTCGCCACTACTGCCCTGGCGGAGGATAAACCGAAACCGATTCACGCGTTGATGGTTTGCGGCGGTTGCTGCCACGACTACGAGAACCAGAAGAAGATCCTTTCCGAAGGGATCAGCAGTCGGGCGAATGTCGAATGGACGATTGTCTGCGAGGGCACGGACCGTGAGCATCGCGTGAGCATTTACGAGAATGCGGATTGGGCGAAGGGCTACGATGTGGTGCTGCACAACGAGTGCTTTGGTTTCGTGAAGGACAACGAATTCGTCGAGCGGATCACCAAACCTCACTTCGATGGGCTGCCGTCAGTAGTGGTGCATTGCTCGACGCACAGTTACCGCATGGCATCCACGGACGAGTGGCGGCAACTCATCGGCCAGAGTTCGTTCAGCCACGAGACGAAGCATGACCTCTTGGTGAAGACTGTGAACGCCAATCACCCGGTGATGAAAGGATTCCCGGACGATTGGTCCGATCCAGGTGATGAACTCTACAAGAACGAAAAGCTGTGGCCGAATTTTGTGCCTCTCGCCCAGGCTTACGGCGTGGAGACAAAGAAGGACCACGCCTGCATCTGGGTGAACACCTACGGCAAAGGAAAGGTCTTCGGCACCACGCTTGGTCACAGCAACGAGACGATGACGCAGAATGTGTATCTCGATCTCGTCACCCGCGGATTGCTGTGGGCCTGCGGGAAGTTGAATGACGATGGGACGCCGAAGCCGGGCTACGGGCCGGGTGGAAAGTAGGAGAGCTCTTGGTGCTTAGTCGCGTGGGCGACTTATGATCCACATAACATCTCCAAGAGAAAGCGTTCGCGCCGGGCGAGAGCAGGGGACCAAATGGAACGCCCTTCGCCGGGTATTCGCGCCCGCATCTTCCCCCCAAAAAAGCCACCCCATGACCATCCGCCTTCGCCCGCATCTCCTCGCCAGGCTCGCCACATTGACCGTTTGCGCCGCGCTCCTCACCACCGCCGACGTCGCGGCGGATGATCTCCCCAAGACCTTCCTCGCCCCTGCGTGGCCACTCCTCTACAGCGAGGATTTCACCGAACCGCTCGCGCCCTTTAGTGGCCAGCCTGTCGGCTTTGCCAGCGGCTTCCGCGGCTGGCGTTACAACCTCGGCACCCACGGCGGCCATTGGGACGAAATCGGCGGTGCCTTTCAGGGCGTCGAAAACCCCGAGGCCCATCACCCGGCCACCGCCTCCTATGGCATCGATTTCAAGGACGCGATCATCCAGTGCGAAATGCGACTCGACGATGTGGCCGACCAGGGCCGCCGCTCCCGCTACCTCCAGATCAAGACCACCGATACGAAGGACTACCTCGTTGTCGTCACCCTCGGCGTAGGCGGGCTCACCGGCCGGCTTTTCGACGACGCGCAAATCAATCCCGTCACCCACCAGCGCATGGAAGTTTCGCCCGTCCACGTCGCCGCGCCAGTCAAACTTGGCGAATGGCACAGCGTCCTCCTCGAGATCCGGGGCGAGGACGCCGTCGGCAGTGTCGATGGCCACGGCGTTGCCCTGAGCGCCCCGATTATCGGCTGGGATAAACACAGCGTCATGCTCGTCGCTGGCACCCAGGGCAGCTTCCGCCACCTGCGCATCTGGGAAGCGCTCCCCAACCCCGACTGGCCGAAAAACAAAGCCGCCCTACCCACGCCCGCGCCCGCGCCAAAGCCTGAGTCAAAGTAATCCGCGCGAAAGTCCCGGCACATCCCAGTAGTGTGCTCCCAAGACGGAAGAATGTTGTGCGAGCCGTGGTATTTCCGGTGGAGATCCGCAAGCCGATAACGGGTTGATTGTAACAGTTTGGTGACGTGCTTGAATTGGAGGCGCACCCGCCCTAGACACGCGACGTGACGCGAATTCAGAGCCTGTTTTTGAAACAGTTTGTTGGCGCGACGCTGCTCTTTGCGGTCGTCCTTGCCGTCTTCTATGTGATTGCCGGGCGGCAAATCGTGGAGCGGGTCCACGCGGAGGCGAGCTATCGGCAGCAGTATGGTGCGGATTGGAAGGAGCATTACAGCGCGGACCGGCACGTTTCGGTGGCCGACGATCACCGGAAACTACTGGTGGCTGCGGGCGCTCTCGGTGCGGTGGCGCTGTTGTGCTATCTGATCTTTCGGGAGGTGATCCCGAGACGAAGGGCGCGAAGGCGCTCCCGCGGACGCCGGCGGTCTTTCTCCGTGCCGACCTGAGTTTTGTATCCAGGCTTTTCGGCGACGTTGCCGGGTGCTGAAACAAAAGACCCGATAGAGCGGTGCTCAATCGGGTCTTTGTTTTGGGAAGAATCCGAGCTGCTTTACTTCTTCGTTGGGGCCGCCGGCGGGGGCGTGGTGATCATCGGGAAGTCATCCGTGCGGAAGGGTGTCACGGGGAGGCCGTCCTTGCTCATGAGATTGCAAACCGGGTTGTCGGCCCACGCGTAGCGGACGGCGATCGGCTTCTCGACCTGGGCGGAGGAGACTTCGACCTTGTCGCCGGGGAGCACCTTGCCCTTGGCCCAGTGCCACACTTTGTCCTCGCCGCAGACGGCGAAGCCGCGGGCCTCGTCGACATCGAACGTATAGAGGCTGCTGCCGAAGCTATCGATGGAGACGATGGCCTTGTTGCCTTGGAACTCGACGCTCTTGTACTCGGGGCTGTGGAAGGGAAACTTCTGGCCGTAGTCCTTGACCAGCGCCCAGCGCACGAGGCGGGCGGCGACGTCGTGTTTATTCCGCGGGTGAATGTCCCGGCCTTCTCCGAGGTCGTCGATCACGGCCTGGCCGGTGTTGGGCAGCTTCATCGTCTTGGTCTGCGACTCACGCAACTCCGCCCAAGTGCTGTCGCCGGGTTCCGGCTTCTCGGCCAGGTAATCGGCGAGCTGGACCCAGTAGAAGGGAAAGTCGCCCTCCTGCCATTCCTTGCGCCACTGCTCGATCATGAACGGAAAGAGCTGCGCGTACTCGAAGGCGCGGCCGGCATTGGTCTCGCCTTGATACCAGATCACGCCCTTGATGCCGTAGCCGAGGGTTGGATTCACCACGCCGGCGAAGATATTGCCGGGGCGCGCATTGCCGCTGAGCCAGGCTTCGGGTGATTGCGGCGGGCGCGGTGCCACCTTGCCGTCGGCCTTGGCTTTTTCCACGTCCTCTTTCCACTTGGCCGTGGCGGCTTCGAAGTCGGCCTTCGCTTTGTCCGTCACCGCGTCGGCTTCGTGCTTGTGGGTGTTATCCATGAGCAGGGCAAAGCGCGGGTCCTTTTCGATGGTGTCGCGGCGAATCCACGCCTCAGCGGCCGAACCGCCCCAAGAGTTGTCGATCAAGCCGACCGGGATGCCGAGGATGTTATGTAGATAGCGGCCAAACATGAAGCCGACGGCGGTGAAGGAGCTCGAAGACGTGGCGTCGGAGGGCTTCCAGGCGCCGTTAAAATCGGTCTTCAGTTCCTGCGTGCCGACCTGCGGCACTTTGATGAGGCGCAACGTGTCGATTTTGGAAGCGGCGGATTCGAGGTCTCCATTCCAGTCGCGGGCGAGGGTGAAGCCCATGTTCGACTGGCCGGAGCACATCCAGACTTCACCGACGAGCACGTCCTGGATGACCTTCTCGTTGGTGCCGGCAATCTTGATCGTCTGTGGCTGGGCATTGGCGTCCACCGGATCGAGCTTCACCGTCCAGCGGCCATCGGCGCCAGCCTCGGCGGATTTCGACTGGTCGCCGAAAGTCACGGTGACTTTCGTCCCGGGCGTGTCCCAGCCCCAGATGGGATTGGTCTGCTTTTGTTGCAGCACCATGTGGTCGCCGATGATGGCGGGGAGCTTGATTTCGGCGCGCGCGGTGACGGCGAGGAGCGCGAGAGAAAGGATGAAGGGTGAAGGAGGAAGGAGGAAGGAGCGGGAGAGCACCATTGCGTTTTCGGAGTTGGGTGTTGGGTATTGTGAATGGGGAGGGGCTTTTACTTGGCGGCGCCCTTGATGCTGAAGTCGTCGTACTGCACGTCCACCTGGTTGGTGGTGAGGCTGAGCAGCGTCTTGTGATCGTGCGAGACGCCTTCGGACTTGAAGGAACCCACGAGCTTGCCATCGATGATCACGGTCACTTCGTCGCCCTTGGTCTGGGCTGCGAGGGTGTGCCAGTCTTGCAGAGACACCTTCACCGGGAAGCTCTTGTTCTTGGTGGCGAGCATCGCCTTGTCCTCGGGGGTGAGCGTGGGCGGCACGGCCTTCTTCTTCTCGTAAATGTCGTTGCGGAAGTTGCCCGTCTTGGCGTCGCCGACGGACACGCCCGTGGGACTGACGTTCACGTTGCAGATATGGCCGGCGTGCGAATCCTTGTAGTCCTTGTCGTCGAACCACACGTTGAAGCTCTTGGCCTTATCGCTCAGGAAGCGGAACTTGACCGACAGCTCGACGTCGCGTTCCGGATCGATCTTCACGCTGTCGACGGCCGGGTGGTCGGAGCCCTCGGGGGTGATGCCCACGAGCACGCCGTCCTTGATCACGCTGCCGCTCTTGTAGTGCCCCCAGCGCTTGCCAAATTCGGTGCCCGAAAAGTCGTCGGAGAAGATCGCGCGGGAGAAGTAGCCGGCGGGGGCCTGGGCTAAGGCGAGGGTGGCGGTGAGGGAGAGGAGCAGGGTGGGGAGGAGACGTTTCATGGGATGGGTAAGGTGACCAATTCAACCCGCGGTGGCGACGGAAATTAGTGAGGAGAAGAGGAGGCGGTGGCGCGTTTCCGCGGCTTAGTGGAAGGAGTTGCCGGTGAGCTCCGTTTGGAAACCTGCACCGGCCTTGTTCACAAAAGCTTCGTGGCCGCGTTTCAGATTGCGCACCGTGTTGTTCTTGAAGACGACGCTGCCATTGGCGCCGGGATCGACGGAGATGGCGTCTTCGCCGGGGTTGTTGATGACATTGCGCTCGAGGGTCAGCTCCTGGCGCGAGGAGCCGGTAAATTCGATCCCGCGGAAGATCGAATCGAGGATGGTGTTGTCCTCGAAGCGGACGTTGTGAACGGTGGTGCTGCCGGCGGAGAACCAGACGGCGCCGCGACGCTGGCTGGCGAAATTGCCGCCGCCGCGCACGATGGTGTTGTGGCGCACGATGGAATCGCTCAGCGGGTGCATGGGGTAGGCGCCGGGAAGATTGATGGTGAAACAGCCGAACTTGGGGTTATCGGCGAGCAGATTGTCCTCGATGAGGTGGCCGCTGCCGCCGGCGAGGTCGCAATTGTGTCCCCACCAGGTGGCGATGGCGGTGTTGTGGCGCAGGGTATTGCCGGTGGAGAGGGGCCAGTTGCGCTCCGTCTCGGAGAGGATGGCGAGGCTGTCGTCGCCGGTGCCGCGGACGTGATTGTTCTCGACGAGATTGTCGCTGGCGCCGCTGTTGAGATTGATCCCGTCGGCGTAGGTGAAGCGGACGCGGCAGTTGCGCACGACGCCCTTTTTTCCGCCGAGCCAGAAACCCGTGCCGGTGTGGGTGATCCACACGTTTTCGATGAGCCAGCCGGTGGCCTGGCCGCCGCTGAAGGCGGTGCCGCTGTGGGCGCGGGAGGTATTGACGGCGCCATCGAGGAAGAGGTCGCTAACCTTGGAGCCATCGCCCTTGAGCTCGAAACCGAGGTCACCGGCGAAGGTGGTCGCTTGAGTGGTGCCGATGAAATTGGTGAGCCACATGCCTTCTCCGCGGACGGTGACGCCTTCGAGGGTGAAGCGTTTGCTTTGGTAGTAGGTGCCGCGGGGAATCCAGACGACTTTATGCTGTTGTTTCGCGGCTTCGATGCATCTGGCGATGGCCTCGGTGTCGTCCTTGTCGTCCTGGCCGTTTGCTCCGAAATCGGTGACGGAGAGAAAGGTTCCCGACGGTGGTGGAGCGACGGCCGAGGCGAACTCCACGTCGAGGAGATCGATACGGTAAAAGACGGCCGTGTCTTTGGCATCTTTCTGCAAACGCAGGGTATCGCCGGGGCGCAGCGGCGGGCCGGTGAGAATGTAGCGCTGCTCGTCCCAAAACGCGTGAGGCTGGCCGGCGGTGGGATCGTTGGACATGCCGTTCTGACCCTCCGGGCCGTAGAGCCAGTTGTGCTTCGAGCTGAGTTCGAGCGCCTGCCGAAACTGGCCGTTTACATACAGGCTGAGGGTGGCAGTGAGGCCGCCGCCAGCGGGCGCATCAGGTATGCAGTGGCGAAGCACCAGGGTGTTGGCGGCGATGGTCACGCGGACATCGAGTGAGTCGCGTGGCTTGCTCAGTTCCACGTAGCCACGCTCGGAGGCTTCCATCTCCGGAGTTGAGGCCGTTGCAGCGGGCAGGCCCGTCATGCGGACGACTTTGCCGGTGGTGTGATTGGCGGCGGCCTCTGCTTCGTAGGTGACAAAGGGAACGATGGCGCCGGGAGCGGATGGGGACGCCGCGGAGGCGGCAAGAATAAGGGGGAAGGTGCTGACCCAAGCGACGAGCTTCACGACGCGAGGATAGGCAGCGAAGCGAGCAGGGAGCAAAGACGAATGATGAAACCAGGAATTCCGCCCTCGCGTTTAGTAGATGCCTGGAATCAGCCGGGAGGTGGGGGCGCGGTAGGCTTCGTACTCGGGGCCAAATTGGGAAAGGAGCAGCGCGTCCTCGGCGCGGATACGGGCGACCAACGGCACGAGAATGAGGGCGGTGAGGATGAGGCCGACTCCGGAACGGAAGGCGAGGCACCAGCCCAGGGCGGTGATGAGCAGGCCGAGATAGCTGGGATGGCGAATGACGCTATAGATGCCGGTCGTGACCAGGGTGTGGCCGGGCTGGATGGCGACCAGGCCGCTGAAGCGGCGACCGAGGACGAAGACGGGCCACATACGCAGTGCGCAGCCGAGAGCGAATAGTACGACTCCGAGCCAGCGGACGGTCTCGCCATCGATGGTCCAGAATTCCTTCCGATCGGTGTAGGCCGGTAAAATGCCGGAAATGAAGCCGATGATTCCGAAAGCAGTGAGGACCCAGCGGTTGCCACGGTCCTCACGCTCGCCCGAGCTCAGGTTGACGTTCGTGAAAAGCGCAGCCACCGTCGCGGCGATGGTGACGACGGTGATGGCGATGAAAGGGGGATGGGCGAAAAAGGCATTGAACCCGCCCCAGCCAACGACAGCGAGGCCGATATAAAGCAGGGTGCCCGCAAGCGCGGAGAGGGCCATCTTTGGAGCGAGTATCATAACGCGTGCATCTGATTCGAATCGGAAGGCGGGAGTGGTTGGAAGATCGTGGCCCCTCGACAACCAAAACAGGGCGACCTAGGGTGAATCGGTCGCCGATGAATATACCCGATGATATCCTGCCACACGTCGCGACCAGTTCGCAGGAGGAGTAAAACGAACAATGATGGTTTCCGATGTCGATTCGTGAATGGTCTCGTGGGGAGGAACTGGCCAATAGCATCAGCCATGGGTGCGGCTTTTTGGCGGCGATTGCGGGCGCGCCTTTCCTGATTCACTCGGCCCTGCAGCATGACGGGACGCGAGCCGTGGCCGGGATGAGCATCTTCGCGGCGACCGCGATTCTGCTGTATCTCAGTTCGGCGGTGCACCATTGGCTGATGCCGGGGGCGGCGAAGGACTTATTTGAGGTGCTGGATCACGCGGCCATTTTTCTGATGATCGCGGGGACCTATACGCCGTTTGCTACAGGCGTGCTGTGGGGGCCGTGGGGTTGGGGGCTGATGGCGATCATCTGGCCGCTGGCGATCTTTGGGATCCGATTGAAGACGATGCATGGTCCCGGACCGCGGCGCTGGACCACGTGGCTGTATGTGGCCATGGGCTGGCTGATGTTGATCGCTTTCCCACCGCTGGCGAACCGCATTCATTGGTCGGGGTTGCTGCTGTTGCTGGCGGGGGGCATCGCCTATACGGGTGGCCTTGTTTTCTGGTTTGCGCGGCGGTTTCCGTATCATCACCTGGCGTGGCATGTGTGCGTGCTGATCGGGACGGCGTTTCACTACTATGCGGTCTTTCGATACGCGTACTGATTGCCTTCGGCCGACATTGAAGGTAATTGGCTGAGGCAGGATCGCAGCACCCAGTTCGGTGAAAGCCCGCGCCTTCGTCCCCGTAGCTCAATGGATAGAGCCAGCGTTTCCTAAACGCTAGATGCGAGTTCGATTCTCGCCGGGGACACGGGTGAGGGGAGGGAGTGGAGACTGGCAGATGGAAAAAGGGAGAGCGACCGTCATCTGGAGGGCTTCGCGCTGGGGAGACGGCGACAAGAGGTTTGCGGGATTGCACGGGGATGCCTACAGTGCGCGCTGCTATGAAAATTCCCCTTCTTCCGTTGGTTTTCGCGGGTTTGTGTGTCGCCCTGGCCGGCGGCTGCCATAAAAAGGAAGAGGCGCCGGCGGCGGACGTGGCGCGCGATGCGGAAAGCAAGTTGCCGCCCACGGAGCAAGTGACACCGGCGGCAAAGCCTGGCGACGGAAGTGCGCCAGTGGTGGCCAGCGCGACCGCGAGCACGAGCGAAAGGGACGCCTACGAGGCGTGGTTCAAGAAGTACCATCTCGATCTCAATGATCCGAAAATGCTTGATGCTGATCCGGATGGAGACGGCTTTACGAACCGGGAGGAATTTCTCGCCAATACCGATCCGCTCGATCCGAACTCGCATCCGCCGCTGAACGATCCGTCGAAAGCTCTCAAGTTGAAGGAATACAACGAGGCGCGGCTGCCGATCACCCTCGAAAGCATTGAAGGGGAAAAGGCGAAGCTGAAGCGCACCGATGGCGAAGGCAGGATGGAGACCGTGAAGACTGGTGACACGTTGCGCGGGCTGCCCTTGAAGGTGCTG
>Ga0207703_10003980_pt1 | contig 12245 bp, 3 predicted proteins | sample KBSSwiS12_FD_184304 | JGI IMG/M metagenome (GOLD analysis project Ga0207703, IMG submission 184304) | Switchgrass rhizosphere microbial communities from Kellogg Biological Station, Michigan, USA - KBS Switchgrass S1-2 (SPAdes) (version 2) | ecosystem: Host-associated > Plants > Roots >... | reverse complement strand
GCCAACGACCGGGAGGTCACCAGCGAGTCCACCGAAGTTATAGGTGAAGTCGCCAGCGTCGAAGATGCCGTTGTTGTTGGCATCGAGGTACCAGGTGCCAGTGGACGGACGATAGATTCCAACCTTCGAGAATCCGTCTCCGGTCCAGTCACCAGCCACTGCAATGTCACCAGGCTGAGCCACGATCGGCCCGGGAGGCGTGAAGAAGGTGCTGATGAAGCGATCCACACCTGCATCGTACGTGTTGTTGTTGTTCTTGTCTTCGAGGAACGAGTTGCCGTTGCGGAAGACGCCAAGTTTGCCAGGTACATTTGTCTGCGGTCCGCCAGGAGGATTAGGACCGAGAGCGAGCGGGCAGGTCTTACCAGAGATGCTGGGGACCGGACCGTTGCCGATGGCGCCGGCGATCGGAGTAGCGCTTGGTCCACCGTTGGGACCGTTGCCGTTGGCCCAAGCGGAGGGGCCGCCGGGGAAGTTGGCACCGATAGCGTTACCAGGGTAGTTCGGCGAGTTTAACCAAGCCGGAGCAACCGTGGGACGGCACGCGTAGATGGTGAACGTAGAATTCGCGCCAGTGCCTGCCGGGAGGAACGTGGTCGACGAGATGGGACCGGTCTGAACCAAGCTACCGATTCCGGGAACGAAGCCACCGTTGATGGTCTGGCCATTGAACGTTGCGGAGCCGTTGAACTTGCCGGTGGGCAAGGCGCAGGCATTGTACTGGGCCAGGGTCTGCGGATCGACCGAGATACCCTGCGGGAGCTGCACGGGCTGGTTAGAGCCGATCGCACAGATCTGGTTCGGGTCGAAGCATCCGGTGATGCTGGTGCCAGTGGTCTGGAAGGGCAACAGAGACCATTCAACGAGGTCATCGCTGTTCGGTCCAAAGTTGGGGTAGTTCGGGAACGAGCCCGGGCCAAACGGCGGGGCGATGTTACCGGTGAACAGATTCTCAGAATTGAGAACGCCTGCGAACTCGGTAATGGACGGCAGCGAAGTCGGCTGGCAGCTGTTCGGAGTGATCTGAATGACCTGCGTGGTATCGAAGACCAACAGACTCACGTTGAACGTTTGCTGCAGAGTGACCGTGACCAGCGGATGCGGGTTGCCGCTGTCGGCCGGCGGAACACTGGTCGGGCAAAGCGGGGTCGGATCTACGCCACCGGCGCTGATCGGCATGCTCGCTCCGAGGCAATAGCCAGGAACCGAGTTCTTCGCACGAGTGGCCCAAACGTAAACGTTCGCGTTATAGGTACCCGTCGGGATTCCGTTCAGGGCCGGACGGTTCGAGAAGGCCTTGGTCAGGAAGTCCAGGGCGATCAACTGGCCGTTGATGGTGGCGGAAAGCGGATAGTTAGCCGCCTGGGTCGAAGTATCGTCACCGATGCCGCCGGCGGAGGTAAAGGTGCAGCCCGTCTTACAGAAGGTCGCCGGGGCTTTCACCGTACCAACGGTGGCCGTGGTCTGGTCGGTGCAGATGGGGGTGTAGTTAGCGGGAGTGCCGTTGGCAGCAGCGTCGTTGATGCTAACGGCGAGCCAGTTGCCCACCGCGGCGTTCTTGGTGGTGGCATTCCAGTTGGTGCAATTGATGGCGGCAACGCTCAGCGTGGCAGCGCCTTCGGCAGTGGTGTAATACTTGTGCACCGTTGCGTCGTTGCGCTGGGTAACCGGGTCGACTCCACCCTGCCAGGCTGCGTTGAAGATCGGCGCATTCGGGGCGTTGGGCTGGTCGGGACGGGTGGGAGCCAGATTCTGCTCGCCCGCGAGGTTACATGTGTTGGCAGCTGAGTTGTTGATCGGGTCAGAGGCGGCAGCCTTGCAAGCCGTCAGCGCACCGGGAGTGATGGTGAGAACCGTTCCCAAGTCATACAGGAAGGTCATGTTCGGACCAGGTCCGACGCCAGTCGTGCCATCGCCGGGGCCGTTGCCCAAATAAGCCGTACCACCCTGGATTGCGCCCAGGTAGGGAGCAGGAGCCGTGGCGGAAACGGGGCAGGGGATGGTGATATTACCAGCGCTGCCGGCAGGAACCTCAAGCAGGTTGATCAGGGTCTTTACCGTGGAACCAGCGACGGTACCCGCGGTGCAGGTGCCGGGTCCAGCGTTCACATTGAGGATTCCAGGAATTCCAGCGATTCCAGGATAGAGGGTGGTCAACGGCGGGAAGGTCACGATGTCGTTAGCCGTACCGGTGTACAGCCAGTTCGGAACCCGAGAGGTACCGTTCTGGATGGCGATGGTAGCAGTCGGTCCAGACAGCGGGTTGGACGAGAGCGACGAGGTGATACCAGTCGTGATGCCGGCGTTCCGCGAGAGGAACAGGGCCGGACGAACAATCAGGCGGACCGTAACCAGCACGGAGACGTTATCCGCGGGAAGCGGAGTTGAAGCCGCCGCGCAGGGGTTGGTGTTGGTGTAGGGGTTCAGAGTGGACTGAGGTCCGCAAGGCGGCCACTGGGTGGCGCGGCTGGCGTACAGGCCTTCCTGGGAATCATAAGTGGTAACCAGGAACTGAGCGATGTAGGTACCTTCGAGGAGACCAGCAGCGGCGCGACGATCAAGCTGCATACGAACGACGCCGGGGTTGATGTCCTGCGAGAGAACCAGCCAACCTGGTGTGGTCAAGGTTCCGTTGCTCTGAGCATTGGTGAGTCCGGGGTAGCCGGAGAAGAGCAGCGGGAGACCTTCATACAGGTGGTTGATCGGGAAGGCGCAGGTCATAGGACCATAGGCGCCACCGGGAGCCGGATAGGCGTTATTGTAATAACCCTGAGAAGCGGCACCGGCCGGGTTGAAGGTAAAGGTTGTCGGAACGGTAGCGGGGTTTACGCAGGGGACATAGTACGCGATACCGGAGCCCGGTTCGTTGTTGTCCAAAGTCGGCTGCGAGGCGCCCGAGCGAGCGTCGACCGGAACCCACCAGGGAGTTACACCCAGGAGTTGGCCGGAAGCCTGGCCGGTGAACAGAACCTGGAACGTCTGAGTCTGCGTCACGGGATCGCTGATCGCAAAATCAAAGGTCGGTCCGAACGGAGCCGGCGAGGTTTCGATGTAGGAGCAGTTGCCGAGGGTCGCGCAAGCGCCCGAAGCGGTGCCGGCGGGCGGCGTACGCTGCGGAGCGAGCGGTTGAATCCACGGATTGGCGCTGGCCTGAGCGGCTGCGTTGGTCAGAATGTCGTTGAAGAACAACACCGACGCCCAACCATCGGTACCGCCACTGTTGGTGGCAGCCAGTGCGTTGGTGGTCGAGAAGTTGCAGACACTCAGCGGTACGCAACCCTTGCCGGTGGCCGAATTGGAGACGTTCGTGGCGCCTCCGATGAGGGCGGCGCGGGTCGGATCCACGGCGATCGCATTGCCGACAGTGTTCGGCGTCGAAGAGCCGTCCTGAGCAATGTTGCCATAGATGAATTCGCCATAATTGAACTGCGGTGTGTGAATCAGCTGTGAGTGGTCATTGGGAGCAACTGATTGTCCGTTGCAGGTTACGCCCCACACGGAACCGGTCGGGCAACCATAACCCATGAGATTGGGGTTGGCCGACGCTGCGCTGCCTTGACCACCATAATTGCTGGCCGCCAGAGCATTGGCGTTGAAGCGGGCCACGTAGGCGTCGACTTCATTGACCGGGATGCTGGCATTGGGAGTGTATCCGCCGACTCCGCCGCCGGTGGTGGTGCCGACGTTATAGGAGGTGAAGATTTCGGACGGAGCGAGGAAGGTGCTGTTGTCGGCACCAACCACTTGCGGAGTGACGGTGCGGGTCATGGGCAGGCAGTTTACGGTCGACGTTCCGGCCTGACCAGTCAGACAAGTGGTCGCAGCGTTGGTGGTCAACTGGCTGCTACCGGTGATGTACATCTGTTGATAGGTTCCCAGAGAGTAGATAGAGGTCTGAGTCGTGGGATTGCTATCAATGGCCAAGGCGTTCGCTATGGTGCTGGCGTTGGCCGAGCTGTAGTAGGCCCAGTATTCGATCTGGTTGCCGACAGGAGCCGGATTGGTGCCCGGAGCGGTGAGCAAAGCGCCGTCCAGGATGGCCACGTATGCCGAGAGGTTACAGGTGGGAGTCGGAATGAAGCCCAAGGGTAACGGGAACTGGCAACCGGAGGTGACTGCCTGGTTGGTATTGAAAGGGGCCTGGGTGATCAGCGAGGTGACGCAACCCGCGGGAATGGTGGTGCCGCCCGCAGTGGTGATCGGCGTTCCGGCCGGTCCGATGATCAGTTTGCCAACGAGGATAGAGGAAGCTGCGACACCGTTCGTGCAGGCAACCTGGGGAACCACCTTCGCGATGTTGCCCGAGGGAACATTAGAAGTGGTGACACCAGTTACATACACGTGGCCGATGTTGCCATTAGCCAGCGTGGGGCAGAGAACGTAAGCAGGCGAGTTCAGGGAACCGCTGCAACCGCCCTCGGCAGCAATGCCGGTGATGGTTTCGAAATTGGGGCTGAGAGCGGGGCTGACGGCCAGATAGCTGCTCCAGGTGGTGGCGAGGCTATTAGCGTCGAAGGCAACCAGGAAGCCGCCGCGCGCGTTGGGACCAGGACCCGGCAGAGAAGTGGTGTTGCTGACGGGGAGGTCTTTATTGTTGGGTGCGACGAAGTTCTGTTTTGCGGTGGTGGTGTCGCCGCCGAGGTAAACCATGTTGTTTACCGCGTTGTAAGCGATCGCGTGGGTGAACTCCTCACCGAAGCCGCCATAAAGGTTGGCGGTGATGGTGGTGCCGATGTTGAAGATGGAGGTGTTGTTGTACGCAACCGGGATTCTTACGACGAAAGCATCCGAAGAACTGCTGGGGTTACCAGCGTTGGTCTTGCCGAGGAAGGTGGCCGAGTCGGTGTAGCCGCCGATGAAGGCATCACCAAAACCGACGGAGCCGGGGTTGTTGTCGATCGCAACGCCAGTTCCCTGGTCGTTTTGGCCGCCGCCGAGAAGCACAGAGTAGACGAACGATTTGCCGTCAGTGGCGAGCTTGACTGCGTAAGCGTCGCTTGCACCCTGAAGCGCCGGGGCAGAGTTGACACCCTGGAACGGAGCCGTGGGGAAGTTGACGGACTGGGCCTGACCGGTGATCACCGGGCAACCCGCGGCGCAGTTGGTGCCGCCGGCAGGATTGCTGATGTCGACCGCGATGGCCGCGCCACTGTCTCTGCTGTTTCCACCGATGTAGGTGGTCCATACATTAACTGTGCCGTTGAAGCTGATCTTGGTGACGAAGATGTTCTGGGCGCCGGAGAGAACGTTGCCGCTCAAACCGCCGGGATTGCAACCAGGTGTGGGGGTGGCGCCGCAAGTCGGCAGTACGCCCGCAGTGGTCGGGAAGTTCGGTGAGTTGGTGGAACCCGTGACGAAGTAGGCACTGGGTGCGGAGGAGATGGTCAGGGTCGGGTTGACAATGGCGACGCCGTTGACGGCATCGTTGAGGCCACCGCCGAGGAAGGTAACGAACACGACGCTCGGATCGATGACCAGATCCTTAGTGGTGTCATACTTGGCGAGCTCGAAAGTGACGCGGCCGTTGTTTACGACAAAATGGCTGGCAATTTCCTTTTTGGTTCCAGCTTCTTCCTGATAGGTGAAGGGCTTGGTGGTAACCAGGGTTTTGCCATCGATGGTCAACGCGAGGTTGCCGTCTTTGGTGACGGAGAGGTTGTCGGCACCTTCAAATGCCATCTGGATGGCACGGGCGTCGGCACCCGGCTTGACGATGAAGTCATAGCGCAGCTGCTTCTGGTCGCCGGTGTATACGACATCGATTCCCGGATAGACATTCTCATACCGGAGTTTCGAGTACTGTGCGATGCCAGAGAGCCATTTCGATGAGTCGTTGCCGACCAGGTAGTTACTGGTCGTCACCAACGCATCAACCGGCTTGGCGGTCGCAGAGTTAGTCCCGCCCACAAACTTCATACGCACGACAGCGTTTGAAGATTTGGTGTCCGTAAGAGACATAACCGTTTCGTCTTGGGTGAAGAAAACGGTGTAGCCTGGACCCCGGGAGAGATATTGTACCCGCGGGTCGGTTTGTCCGCGGTTGGGTTCGAAAGATAAGGGCATCTTTGCCAAAGCGCTTTTGGCTTTGGCCAGGGCTGCCTCGTTTGGCTTGCTGACGGCTCGTGGATCGGTTGTGGCCGCTAATAGGGCCCCGGTCACGATACCGGGCAAACATGCCACTAGTATCTTGGTTGTGAGTTTCATTTTTGACTGCTCCCCTTCATCAAGTCCTCTTCAGAGTTCAATTTGCCTTTACCTGACTTATGTTTTGTTCAGTTTGATGCAAGTACAGATGCTAATCCACTTTAACGTGTAGATCGACACCAATGATAAATTCTCTGTGGGCGAAAGTCAACGTCATTTGTGGCGTTCTGTGGCTCTGCGGAAGTTGGCTTCCAACCGGGGGGTTCCAAAGTGGGCCCAAGTTCTGTTTCTTCAATTACTTGGCGGCCTCAGAAATCGTAGTAAGTGGCTTATTTTTCAATGCACAAAACGGCCTGGGGGTGGGGGGGTCCGGAGATGCTGCAGATGTACCATTACAGACCGGCTCACGCAGAAAATTAAAATAGATTAATTTTACGTCTGTTTGCGTTGGATTCCGGCTGTGGTACGGGCCGGTCGAGGCTCTTCCGGACGGTTGGTTTTGAGTTGTAAGCTGTGTATTTGCAGTAATCTTGGGGGTCGGATGGTGGGGTAGGTGACAACCTCCCGGAGAAGACGTAGGGGGCTTGGTAGCCGGAGATGGTACACGGAAACTTTTGCCCCGCGTCAGTTACTATTGAGGACGGCTTTGGTTTCGAAGCTGTTGTCCCTGTCAAGTCCCCTATCAAGTCTTCCCGCTGGGAGTGCCTTATGGTTCCCAGCGGGTTTTTTTGTTTGTGGCCACGGAACCTGTGCGGCGAATTCTTATAAAATCCGGGAAAACCCCGGTTACAGGCGAGGGAAATCGCGTTACAAACGCGGGTGATTAGCTGGAACTAGCCAACCAAAGATACTATAACAATCCTTACCAGAATCAAAGGCTTACAGTGTATACTGTTACCCAAGCGAGGGTATAGTACGAAAATACCCCGTTTTGGAGGAGATACTGGTGAAAACTGAAATTAGGCTGAAAGGGTCGTGCCGCCAAGCACTTACGCTGAGCGCGGGCGTTTCCCTGATGCTACTCGCCGTGAGTGGAATGCAGGCAGCGACACTGTGGCACAACGGCGATGTCAATAGTGGGACCTTTACCGCTGTCGGTTCGCCTGGTGGCGGAAATCCCTGCGATAGTACGTGTGGCGCGCCAACGCCAGCGCCGGGTGGACCTTTTACGATATTCGATAACTTCCAGGTGACCGGTAGTGCATGGAATGTCAATGGATTTACTTTCGCTGATTTTCTCGTCGGATCACCGACCGTTCCGAGCAACAAGAACGTGACCTGGTCGCTGTGGAACGGCGATCCGTCGATCGGCACCACGAAATTGATCGCTTCCGGCACAGTGGCTGCGAGTTTGACGCAGCCAGGGGGATATAACTGCTTTGGAAGCAATTGCCTCGTACAGTTCAACGTAAATGTTGGCCCGAGCGTGGTGTTGGGGGCGGGCACCTATTACCTGGGTACCACGGTTGAGTCGGATCCGACCGTTAAATCCTACCGGGCGACTACGGATCAAGTGAACGCCTATGGCTGGCAGGCTTCTATTGGCAGTTTTGGCGCAGTGGGTGAGCCCTGGTCTGGTACTACCCCTCTTACGTTTGGTTTTGGGACCAGCAATTCCGGCGTCAGTGGGAACGATTCGGTCTTCGATATCCTCGGAACCACGGACACGTCGGCTACCCCGGAGCCCAGTACGTTGTTGATGTTGACTCTGGCGTTTACCGGACTCGGCATCTATGGCCGCCGCCGGCTCGCGTAACTGCTGAACGTTTCTCCTTTGTTGTCAACAAAATGGGCGCCGCTAACCACGCGGCGCCCATTTGCGTTTTGGCTCTCTTCCCTTCGCAGAATCAGTCATCCGGATATGTACTACCTTTCGCACTGCCCGCGCAAAGCTACCAGGTAGCTACCGGATTAATCCTTACGATGTAGGGTCTGCGGTCAGATCCTGCATCGTACTACTTAATAAGGATACGGGCGGTGGCTTGGGCGACTGGCTGACCGATGCGTTTAGAATATTAAATTGCCGATTGACATCATCATTCCGTTCTACAGACAGCCTGCGCTCGTAACCAGCCTGTTCCAATCTCTGCAGCGGGTGGGGGCGGAGTTAGCCGCGACGGATTGCCGGGTGATCGCGGTCAACGATTCGCCGGATGATGATGAGCTGAAAACACGGTTGCGGCAAGCGGTGACGGAACTCTCCACCTGGGTGCCTTGCCGGGTAATTGAAAACCAACGGAACCTGGGTTTCGGGCGGTCGGTGAACGGGGCTGCCCGGGAGTCGGTGTCGGACCGCCGTGACGTAATCCTGTTGAACTCGGACACCATCCTGTTTCCCGGGGCGATCGCGGAGATGCATCGCGTGGCGGACCTCGATCCCATGATCGGCTTCGTCAGTCCGCGTTCGAACAATGCCACCATCTGCTCGTTTCCTCCCCAGCCGGAATTTCAGCACCTCAAACCGGAGGAGTCGTACGCGGTATTCCGCGAACTCTCCCGGCACCTGCCGGAGTATCATTACGTTCCGGTAGCGATGGGTTTTTGCCTGCTGATCAAGTTTTCGATTCTGGACGAGTTCGGCCTGCTCGACGAGATTTATGGCCGCGGCTACAACGAAGAGAACGACCTGGTCATGCGGGCGAATCGCTGCGGCTACCAGGCGGCACTGGCCAATCATGCGTTTGTGTATCACTTCGGGGAAGCTTCCTTCGGTGCCAGCGACAGTCCCAAAGCAGAGCTGGAGAAACAGAATTCAGCTTTGCTGGTGGAGCGCTATCCCGAGTACCCGCGGAGCATCGCGAAATACTTCAACGGACCTCAGTTTCAGGCGGAGAAAATGCTCACCGCCCTCTTGCCGGCGAGCGATGGGCGACTCGACCTGGTGTTCGATTTCTCCAGCATGGGGACCTATCATAACGGCACGTTCGAGGCGGCGAAATGCGTCCTGCGAGCGGCGTTAGTCGAGTGGCAGAAGCATTTTCGCATCTACGCCATGGTATCCGAGGAGGCACAGCGCTTCCATCAACTGGACAAGCTGAAGAATCTGTTTCTGGTTTCTCCCGAGACTAACCGGACGTTTGCCCTGGCTTTCCGGTTTGGCCAGCCGTTCGATTATGAGCGGTTGGAACGGATGAACCGGCTCGGCGTGTTGAATGTTTACATGATGCTCGACACCATCGCAATGGACTGCCTGTATCTCAACCATCTGAACCTCGAGACCATGTGGGGGACGGTGTTCCAGTACGCGGATGCAGTGCTGTACAACAGCCGGTTCGTACAGGACCAATTCCGTCGCCGGTTCCGCCTACGTCCGGGGTTGAAAGAGATGGCGGCCTATCATTCGCTGGACCTGAACGACTATCGGGATCCGCAGAACGGGCCAGTCGAGGGGACCTACATTCTGGTGATCGGCAATGCCTTCGCCCACAAGTACGTGGCGGCCACCGTGGACGCTTTGGCGCGGGCATTTCCCCGGGAGAAGATTGTTGCCCTTGGACTCAAGGAAGATGCGCGGCACAATGTCACGGTCTACCCGAGCGGTAACCTGACCGATGCACAGATGCATAACCTCCTGCGCGACGCTCAGCTGGTGGTTTTCCCGTCGCACTACGAAGGCTTCGGAATTCCGGTGGTCGAGAGTCTGGCATATGGGAAGCCGGTACTGGCGCGGTCGATCCCGGTGATACGGGAACTGCGGGATCAGCTGACCGCGAAAGAGAACCTGATTCTGTACGGCTCGACCAAGGACCTGGTGGCTCGGCTGAACGAAGGCTTTCCCAAATGGCAGCCGACGGTAGGCGAACCGAATGGAGCGGATCCGGTGAGTTGGTCGTCGGGCACGGCGGAGATGGGCGAGTTCCTGTGGAGCCTGTTCGATTCCTGGTCGCTAACCGACCACCTGTTGCCGCGCCTCGCTTATATGCGAGTACTCGAGGATCACCGCTATTCACTCCAAGGTCCCTTGCCGACGGCGGCGGGGGTAGGGCAGGATCTCACAAAAAGCAATGATCCGCTACACGTTCAGGACCTGAAGGCCGTATTGCGTGATCGCGAACACCGGATCGCCGAACTGGAACACTCGCTGTCGTGGAGAATCACCGCGCCGGTCCGGGCACTGGGGAGCCTCTATTTGCGGATGTTCGGGAAGTGATGTTCGGGAAGTAAAGACGTCAGGCGCCGGCGTTGAGAAACTTCACCAGGGCGGAATAGAAAAATAGCGAGCCGACCGCGACATTGAGAGGATGGATCAGCAGAGCATCCAGCAGGTTCTGCGGATCGGATGTGGGTATCTGGCCCGCTGGTTCTCGCAGTGCCATGAAATAAGGCGAAATGAAGGAGGCACCCAGGTCGCGGTGATACTCGAGAGCCTTCCGGAACACTTCCTTGGTGGCACCCTTTCCCATGCGCGGATGCAGTTCCGGCACGCCGTATCGTGTGCCTCCAAGGAACTGCGCCATACCGCGGTAGATGGTGGCGCCCCCGTACAAATCGAGTCCCGGAAAAAACATACTGCCGGCCGGAGGCGTGCCCGGCACAGCGAACGCCACACGGTTCCAACTGCCTTCGAACTGCGGCATGATCTGGTGCGAGTAGAGCTTCTCGCGAGGAATGCCGGCCTGCACCGCAAGCTCGGCGAACTTCAAGAGCAGCGACTCTACCTGATGCTCCCGGAACTCCTGCCATTCGGCGGCATAGGGATTGAAACGCAGGATCAGCTCATCCGGCGGATGGTCGAGCCAGGCGAAATTGAAGGTGCCCGGGTCGACGCAGCCCGGTAGGATATCGAGGTCGCCGAAGTAGATTCCGTCCAGGGATTTCGCGGGGTGGCCGGCGACGGTGAACACGCGTGCTCCCACCGAAAACTTGCGGCCGTCCTCCTTTTGCAGCACAGCATGGAGGATGTGACGGCCGGGCGAGAGCTTGCGGTAATCGAGATCGAAGCGAAACCCGATGTCGCTGTCGGTGAGGCCGGGCACGGCATCGTAGACATCGAGGCGACTCAGGCCGTATTCAGCTTTGCCTACGGGCTTGGCATCTATATATATAGTGATGGAGCCGTTGCCGAGCGGCCTGGCCCACCCGAAGATCGGCAGGAAGCCATTGGCATAGGAATCCATATGCGCCCACAGCGGCGAATTGGGTTCGTTTCGCAAATCCTGGCGCGGCGGCTGAACTTCCTCCCAGCTGGCGAAAGATGTTCCGAAGCGTTTGTTCAACTGCGGCAAGCCGCCGTGCCGCAACTTCAACCAGGCAATGAAGTCCTGAATGGACTCCGGTGAGTAGTCAGTCATCCGGGCGCCTTCAAACTGACCGGCGGCCATGGGATTGGCGAGCTCCGGGAGAAAGTGGTGCAGCTCGCCGGCGAGGGTAACGGCGTGAAGGATGCCGGGATTGCGGCGATCGAATTCCGCCAGGATGCCTGCCGCCTGCCGGAAACCGCCGAGACGGTAGTAGTTCAAGGGGATGTTTTCATTCAGCGAGAAGGCGGGACCGAAGACCGGGTTGCTGTAATAAATATCCTTGACGGGGGCACCGTCATTCAAATGCGCGTAGGAACTGTCGTGCGACATCAACTCGGCGACCAGCGGATCCACGCCCACAAAATGATTGGCGCGCAGGTTGACGACGACGGGCCGGCCGGTCTTGCGAAAGAGGTCAGTGAAGAACTCCATGCGGGCGGGATCGAAATGCCACCGGCCGGATTCGCTCTGGCTGAAGAGCTCATAGACATTGATCGCCACGGTGTAGCCGAGCTTGATTCCGGGAGCAGCGTGAGGCTGCAGGACATTCAGGAAGTTCTGCAGAACCTGGTCCAGCGTCAGATTGTACCGGTTGAGGATTGCGACCACGCCGGACTGCCGGACCCAGTCGCGCATACTCGCTACTTCAATCCACGGTGCAACGAGAAAAGACGAGTTCCGCTCCGGCATCAGATCCAGCTTCGCACAGGCCGAAAAATGACAAATCGGCGTGTTTTGTAGGCTGTGCGGAGCCGGCAAAGAGCCACGCTATGATTGGAAATTGTTGCGTGCCCCGCAGATGTTCTCGAGCAAAAAGATCCAGCCGAAAAAGATGCAGCAACGGGTCGTGAGCCTGGGCGG
>Ga0207703_10003978_pt1 | contig 12248 bp, 10 predicted proteins | sample KBSSwiS12_FD_184304 | JGI IMG/M metagenome (GOLD analysis project Ga0207703, IMG submission 184304) | Switchgrass rhizosphere microbial communities from Kellogg Biological Station, Michigan, USA - KBS Switchgrass S1-2 (SPAdes) (version 2) | ecosystem: Host-associated > Plants > Roots >... | reverse complement strand
GGAGGTTGCCCGCGTGGAGATGGGATAAGGCAGTCCGTGTGGCATCTGGACCGATGAATTGCCGCCAGGTGGTGTTACAGACGATCACCCCAAACACTGCTGCTACGACGCCGACAGAACCCAAGCCAACCCGACGGGTTGGTTTCCAGTCGGAAAAGAAGGTGATCATGCCCAAGCTAAAAAAGAGGAGAAATGGCGGCAGCAGCGTGGTTTCCGTTCGCACGAAAGCGGTATGGATGAACAGGGCCCCCAAGCCGGCCACAACGGGAACAAGGAGCGCATTTCGCACCTTGTGTGGCAGTTCAAAGACCTTCGCCAGCAACCAAGCCAGAGCGGGCAGGACGAGGTAAAACTGCATTTCGATATCGAGCGTCCAGATCGGCGCATTCAGGTTGAATTGACTGCCGGAGGAGACGATGGCGAACGTCCGCAGAATCCACAGCGGATGGGACATCAGCGCCGCCTCGGAGAGCCAGCGGGGCGAGAATCGGGCCAGCACCGCCACGCTGATCAACTGGCAGACAAAGAAGGCCGGCCACAGCCGCCAGTATCGGCTCACGATAAAAATCGGGAAGGGGTGCGTACGCTGCCGATATTTCTCCCACCACATCCGGCACACCCAGTAGCCGCTCAGGACAAAGAACACATAGACTGCCCACTCCCCCAGAGCGAAAATGCCGGCGTGATGCAGGACGACCGTGGCCGCCAGGACCAATCGCAGGATACCGGGGCGGAGCAGGGCTTCAGCGAAACTCTTCACGATGCGATGTACGGTGGCCGACGTCGAAGTCGCGAGCGAGTCGGCGGAGGCCGCCGTGTGAAATAATGGGGCGCCCCGCCTACCGGATGGTCACTTCTTCTTCGGCGTTGCCGCCGGGATCGGAGTGGTCTGCGGCGGCAAGGTGGAAGCGTCCGTCACCGGGCCGGTGGATGGCGCCGCGGTGGAGTCGTATTTGAAGTTCCATTTCGTCTCGATCCGCTTGCCCTTGGACTTGGCGGAGATGAAGACGGTGTATTCGGGCTCGCGCAGTTTTTGTGTCACTTGGTACTGCACCGTCTTGGTGGCCGGATCGTATTTCACGGCCACGGGTCCGAAGCCGCTGATGCGCATCTCGACCGTGCCCGGGTCAATGTCGCCGAGCGTGGCGAGGTTCGCCTTGATGAGCGGCTTGGAGTCGCCAATGGTCTCGCCATCCATGGGTTTCGTGACCATCGAGACGGCCGCGAGTTGAGTGTAAGTGGGCTCGGACGGGCCGGTGGAGACAGTGCTCTGGCCGCCGCCGATCATCTTCATCGCGTCCTCGAAAATCTTGGGCTTGCTCGCCTCGACGGCGTAGCGACCGAGCAATTCCTTCTGCGAACTGGGATGAAGCTGCTGGCCGTAGACGGTAAACGCCGCCTCGTATCCCGCTTCCTTGACGATCTCAACGGCCTTCGGGCTCCAGACGCCGAAGGGGTAGGCGAAGACGTTGCACTTGATGCCGAGTTGCTTCTCGAGCACCAGCTTCGAATCGATGATCTCCTTGCGCAGCCAGCCATCCACACCCAGCGTCGCGACGTCTTGCTTGATGAGCGCCTTGGCCTTGGCGTCGACGTTGCCGCCGGGCACTTTCAGGCTCGAATGAGAATAGGTGTGGGATTCGATGTCGACGCCCGCATCGCGCATCTCGGCGAGTTGGTCCCACGACATCGATTTGCCGCCGGTGCCGACGTAGTTGATGTAAATGAAGAGGGTGAAGGGGTAGTTGTATTTCTTCAGGATCGGCCAGGCGTTGGTGTAGGCGGAGACCCAGCCGTCATCGATGGTGATGATGCAGCTCTTGTTGGGGATGCTCTTTTCGCCGCGGCGCCAGGCGAGGAAATCCTGCATGGGGATGACGGTGAAGCCGTTGGCCTTGATGGCCTCCATTTCCTTCTCAAACTCCGCGATCGGGAGTGTCAGGGCCTTCGATCCCTTCTCGTCGACGTTGTGATAGCAGAGCGCGATGACCGCGGCGTTCTTGTTGACGGCCGAACCGGCCGTGTCCGTGCCCTTGGACGACGATCCCTTGGGCGAGGTCGACGAACCAGTCTTTGAGGGGGGCTCCGTGGAAGACGGAGATTCGTCAGGTGCAGGCGTCGCCGGGGCGGCGGCCACTGGCGCGGGAGCTGGGGTGGCGGCGACCTCCTTCTTTTTCAAGAAGGGGACTTTGGAGCGGATTTTGTCGCAACCAGTGAAGGCCAGGGTGGTAGCGAGAAGAAGAAGCAGGGCGGTTTTCCGAGTCATAAAGAGCGTGTCCATGCAGAAGCGGGGTAACGATACACGTTGAAATACATGAGAAAAGCGCGAACCGCAGTAGGCGGGGGTATTACTTTTCGAGGCCGAGCTTGCGGAAGGTCTCATCTACATGGGCGAAATGGATGTCCAACGAACAGAGGGCATCGATCTCGGCCCGAGTGAGATGCGCGGCGACCTCCGGTTCGGCGGCCAGATTTTCCTGGAGGCTGATGTCACCCTGCCAGGTCTTCATTGCTGCCCGTTGCACGGCTTCGTAGGCGGCTTTGCGCTCGAGGCCACGCTCGGTGAGCTTGAGGAGGATCGTCTGCGAAAAATAGAGGCCCTTGGTGATGAGGAGGTTCCGCTCCATGTTTTCGGGATAAACGAGCAGGCGCTCCACCAACCGGCGCAGGGAGACCAGCATGTAGTCGATCAAAATGCACGAATCCGGCATGATGATGCGTTCGACCGACGAATGGCTGATGTCGCGTTCGTGCCAGAGTGGCACATTTTCGAGCGCTGCAAGGGCATTTCCGCGCACTACCCGCGCCAATCCGCTCAGCTTCTCCCCGGTGATGGGGTTGCGCTTATGCGGCATGGCGGAACTGCCTTTTTGCCCCGCGGAGAAATACTCCTCAACCTCCAGGACTTCCGTGCGCTGGAGATGACGGAATTCCGTGGCCCAGCGGTCGATGGAAGACGCGATGAGTGCGAGCACCGTCTGAAACTCCGCATGCCGGTCGCGTTGAATGACTTGCGTGCTAAGAGCTGAGGCGGTGAGGCCGAGGCTTTTGCAGACGCTGGTCTCGACGCGCGGGTCGAGATGGGCATGGGTACCGACGGCACCGCTGAGCTTTCCGACTCGCAGGCGGGGTTGGGCGTCTTCCAACCGATCCAGGGCGCGGCCAAACTCATCCCACATAAGGGCGAGCTTGAGGCCGAAAGTGATGGGCTCCGCATGGATGCCGTGGCTGCGGCCGATCATGGGCGTCTTCTTGAATTCGATGGCCCGCTTGGCGATGACCTCGCGCAGGGCGCGGAGATCGGCCAGGATCATGTCGGAGGCCTCGGCCATCTGCACCGCCAGGGTGGTGTCGAGCACATCGCTCGAGGTCATGCCTTGGTGCATCCAGCGGCAGGCGGGCCCGACGTAGCTGGCGACGTTTTCCAGGAAGGCGATGACGTCGTGATTCGTCCGCTCCTCGATTTTGGCGATTTCCTGCAGATCGAACTTCGCCTTGGCGCGGATGGTTTTCGCGTCTTCCTGCGGGATGACGCCGATCTCCGCCTGCGCCTCGCAGGCCAGAGTCTCGATCTCGAGCCAGATTTCGTATTTGCGCTGATCCGCCCAGACGGCGGCCATTTCGGGTCGGGTATAACGTTCGATCACCCGGCGAAAGCTAGGGGGATGAGGTGGGATTGCAAAAGGAAAACTTCCACGGGGGCGAGCGCGCCAGAGTAGCGGCCCGGGAAGCCGGCGGGGAATGAGTTGTGCCTATCACCGTTTCCGGTGTCGTCCCCCCTATAAAAACTCACCCCGTCGCCGACTTGGAAGTCGTAGACGGGGTCTTGGGAAAGTTTTAGCTGGAACGGGATCGAGGATCCCGTTGCGCGCGGCAGCGGCCGCTTGTTGCTCGTGGCTTAGTAGACGCGGGCGCGGATCTTCCGGCCCTGGCTGCTGAAGCGAACACGGCCGCTTTCGAGCAGATCGGCCACGGCAGCGACCGTCTCACGGTTGTTCTTGGTGTAGCTGCTGACCGCCACGATCAGGTCGCCCAAGCTGTAGTTGGAGCGATTGGATTTCTTCAGGTTCTTTTTCATACGGCGTTTTGGGTAAAATTACTGGGCGAGATATACCTTAGCAATGGGCATGCCATGCGAGGTGAGAGGTGTTGTTTTCTGCATACATAGACGCGGGATGGGGCGAAAGAGTTCAAAAAAAGTGACGACCATCTGGACAGAAGTGTCGGATTTCTGACACTTCGTTGCCTCGCTAGAGGGAGGGGTGCGTGTCCTTACGAAGGGAGCTCAGGCACGAAAAAATGAACGGAACGACATTCCGCCCCGCGTGGACACGCGCCCCACACCGGCTCGCCAAATGACATCCCAGTGGAAGAAGGCGTTGCCAAGGGCGCGTTTCGCAGTATTCCATCGCCTCCCCATGTCCTTCTACCGCCGCGTGCTCGCCTATTATCGGCCCGACCTCGGGCCGACCATCATGGCCATGGTGCTCACGCTGCTGGCCAATTGCTTCAATATCCTTCGTCCGTGGCCCCTGGCCTACATCATCGACAAGGTATTGCCTTCGGCCTCGCACACGCCGCACGGCTTGACGCTCGTCGGCTATGATCTCGCCGCATGGAGCATCCCCGCGATCATCGCCCTGGTCTGTGCATTGATGGTCGCTTTTCAACTCTTTGCCGGCGGCATCGGTTACTTCGTCAATATCATCACGATTCGCGTCGGGCTGCATGGGCTTATGCGGCTTCGCCGCGAGCTCTACGCCTACCTGCATTCGCTGCCGCTCAAGTTTCACGACCAGCGCCGCAGTGCGGACAGCAGCTACCGCGTGGCCTACGATTCGCAGAGCCTGCAGGCGTTTTACAGCAAGGGTTTCTTCATTTTCCAAAGCTTTATTTCGCTCGCCACCACCTTTGCCACAATGTGGTATTTCGACTCCACGATCGCGCTGCTCTCACTGCTCGTCGTCCCGCTGATGATGCTGGCGATTTACATCTACGCGAAGCGCATCCGCGATCAGTCGACGACATTGGCGGAGCGGGAGAGCGAAGTGCTGACCGTGGCGCAGGAAGGGCTCAGCGCGGTGAAGATGGTCCAGGCCTTCGGACGCGAGGAGGACGAAGTGCAGGAGTTTCACGTGAGCGCGAAAGAAAGTCTCGACGCCAATCTCAAGCTCAACGCCACCTCGATGCGGAGCGCGCTGCTCGTGGGCATGCTCATCGCCGCGAGTTCGGCGACCATGTTCTACGTCGGGGCGGAACATGTGCTCTCCGGGCGGCTCACGGTGGGGCAGATCTGGATTCTTTCCACGCTGCTGCTCATGCTTTACCAGCCGCTCGAGGCGCTCACCCACATCGCCTGGGCTTTCCAGGGAGCGGCGGCGGGCGCACAGCGTTGTTTCGAAATTCTGGACAAGGAGAACGATGTCGCCGACGCGCCCGATGCGAAGCCGATCGCCATCGCGCTCGGGGAGATCGTCTTTGAAGACGTGGCCTTCGGCTACACCAGCGCCCGGGAGATTCTGCACGATGTCACCCTCCGCATCTCGCCGGGGCAGACCGTCGCTTTCGTCGGTGGCACCGGCGCCGGAAAGTCCACGCTGCTTTCGCTCGTGCCACGCTTCTACGATACGACCGCCGGCCGGGTGCTGCTCGATGGGCACGACCTGCGCGCCATCCAAAAGAAATCGCTGCGGGACCAGATCAGCATCGTTCTCCAGGACACGCTGCTTTTTTCCACGACCGTCCGCGAAAACATTGCCTACGGGCGGCCCGACGCCTCGGAAGAGGAAATCATCGAGGCAGCCAAGCGGGCGCAGGCGCATGAGTTCATCATGGCCATGCCCGACGGCTACCGCTCGCAGGTCGGCGAACGCGGCGGGCACCTGAGCGTGGGCCAGCGGCAGCGGCTGGGCATCGCGCGGGCGTTCCTGAAGAACGCGCCAATCCTCATCCTCGACGAACCGACCAGCGCGCTCGATCCCACCACGGAAGCGGCGATCATGCAGACGATCGAGGAACTGATGCGTGGTCGCACCACGCTGATTATCACCCACCGCATCGCCACCATCCACGGCATGGACAAGATCGTGGTGCTGGCCAAGGGGACGATCGCCGAGGAAGGGCAGGGGCCTGAATTGGTGGCGCGCAATGGCGTCTATGCATCGTTGTACCGCTCTGCAAACCTGCACTGACCCATGACCAACGTTCTTCCCGACCGCCGCATCGAACACGACTGGAGCAACCGCCAGATTCCCGCCAACGTGACGTGGGGCGACGGCTTTTATTGCGAGAGCGCGCAGTGCTTCCTGCACTTCAAGGGCAAACGCGAGCCGGCGGTGGAATTCGGGGCGCATGTGTCTGTTTATGCGGCTTCGCAGCTCGCGGTGGGTCCGCAGGGGCATGTGAAGGTGGGCGATTTCACGCTCCTCGTTGGGGCGCTGATTACCTGCGAGACGAGCGTCGAGATCGGCTCGCATTGCCTTATCTCGTGGGGCACGGGCATTGCCGATTCCGATTTTCATCCCGTGGCGGCGGCGCAACGGCGGATCGATGCGGAGGCCCTCGCGCCATTTTACGAGGGGAAGCCGGAGCGACCGATCGAAGCGGTGAAATCGCGTCCGGTGAAAATCGGGAACAATGTCTGGATCGGGATGAACGCCATCGTGCTCAAGGGCGTGACCATCGGGGACAACTCGGTCATCGCGGCGGGAGCCGTGGTCACGAAGGACGTGCCGCCGAATACGGTCGTGGCGGGAAATCCCGCGCGGTTTGCCAAGCGCCTGCAATGAGCCGCAAACGGATTATCGTCACGGGTTACATGGCGCGCTGCCCGATCGCGGGCGTCATCTGGCAGCACATCCATTACATCGTGGGCCTGCAGCGGCTGGGGCATGAAGTCTATTACATCGAGGATTCCACCGCCCATCCGTACCATCCGATCACCTATGATTATGTGCCGGACTGGAGTTACACGGCGGCGATCATGCCGAAGCTGGCGCGGCAATTTGGCTTCGAGGAGCGCTGGGGTTACCGCGCGCGCTATCTCGACGACCGGCCCACGGCGGGTTTGAGCGGGGCGCGCATCAATGAGCTTTATCGCGAAGCGGATGCGGTGCTAAATGTGTGCGGCGAACAGGAATTGAACGAGGACCTGCTGCAAAACCGTTGCCTCATCTACATCGAGAGCGACCCGGGCAAGGAGCAGTGCCTGATCGACAACGATCCCGGCGCAACGATCCGCGAGACGCTTTCGCACTATCATGCGGTCTTCACCTTCGGCGAAAACGTCGGCTCGGAGCGCTTTCCGGTGCCGCTGCATGGCATCCCCTGGCAGCCTACGCGGCAGCCGATCGTCACCGATTTCTGGAAAGCCGCGGCGCCGCCCCCGGCGGGCGCAGTCTTCACCACCGTGGCGAACTGGAACACCAAGGGCAAAGACATCGAGTGGCGCGGCGACAAGTACCTGTGGAGCAAGGCGCTCGAATTTCTGCGTTTCATGGATGCGCCGCGGCGCGCGGAGGAGGCCTTCGAACTCGCGACCAACCTGCGCGATGAGGAGACGCGCGGGCAACTTGCGGAGCGGGGTTGGCGGCTCAGCGACCCCCAGGGTCTCAGCATCGATCACGATGCCTATGTGCGCTATTTTCAGGATTCCAAGGGCGAGTTCACCGTGGCCAAGGACCAGTACGTGCGGCTCAACACCGGGTGGTTCAGCGACCGCACGGCATGTTATCTCGCGTGTGGACGCCCGGTCATCACGCAGGAAACGGGATTTTCACAGCATTACGGCAACGGGCGCGGGTTGCTCGGCTTCCGCACGCTCGACGACATTGCCGAAGCGGTGCGGGCGGTGAATGCGGACTACGCGATGCATTGTCGCGCCGCATACGAAGTGGCCGCGGAGCATTTCGAGGCGACGAAGGTGGTGGCGTCGATTTTGGAGCGGGTGGGGGTGTAAGTGCAGAACACGCGTCTCGCACTCCGCTATTTGAATCGCGACGATACCGAGTTCAGGGCTTCTCGATTTCGAGTGCCTTGCAGATCGCCCATGCGGTCGGATTTTTGATTTCCCGATGGCGTGGCACAGCAGTCGTCTTTCGGTTCACGGGATTCCACCACACGGCATGCCTTGATCCCTCCCGATAAAGCTCACAACCGTTGACCCGCAAGTGCCGCTCCAGATCCGCCAGCTTCACATCGCGGCCAGTTCAAACACCTCGCGAACCGCCGAAGCAGGTTCTGCCTTCCTCGCGAGTTCGCCGTTGCACTCCAGAACCATGCGAAGTGCATCCGCAAGATTTTCGCGCGCTTCATCGATTGATTCGCCCTCGGAGATTGCCCCTGGGATTTCCTCGACGAAGGCGGTATAACCGCCTTCTGGCGCGGCAACGAAAACGGCGGTCAACTTCATGGTCTCAGGCTAACTCAAAAGCCCTGCGGCGCAATTTTCAAATGTAATGGTGAGACGCTACCCACCAATCGTCTCGCACAGGCAGCACCACAGATTGGTGCCGAACTCGGCGGCCACGCGGGGAGCCAGCGATTCAGCGCCGCGCTTGTCGTGGAGCAGGGCGAAGACGGTGGCGCCGGAGCCGGACATGAGGGCGCCGGCAACTTCGGGTTGCGCGAGCAGCCAGGTTTTCAGGTCGGCGAGGAAGAGGTACTTTTCGAAGACGGGACGCTCGAGATCGTTGACCAGGGTGCCCCACGGAAATTCCTGTGCGTCGTAGCGCACGCCTGGCGCTTCGCGGGAATCGCGCCAGTGCTTGTAGGCCCAGGGCGTGGGCACGCCGAACGGCGGCTTGATGAGGAAGAGCGGCAACTCGTGCGGGAAGGCGACGGGTTCGACGTGCTCGCCGCGGCCGCGGATGAGGGCGGCGGATTGGTAGATGAAGAAGGGCACATCCGAGCCGAGGTCGGCCGCCATGGCGGAAAGGGCCTCGCGCGAGAGCTCGGCGTCGAAGAGGCGGTTGAGCCCAATGAGGGTGGTGGCGGCGTCGCTGCTGCCGCCGCCGAGGCCGGCGCCGTGCGGGATGCGTTTGGTCAGTTGAATGCGGAGATTCGGCTCGAATCCGCAGGATGCGCAGAAAAGCTTGGCGGCGCGGACAACGAGGTTGTCGTCGTTCGTGGGGAGCGTGGCGTCGTCGCAGACGAATTCCAGCCCGGCTTCCTCGCGGTGCGAGAGGTCGAGGGTGTCGAAGACCGAGAGCGGGCAGAGCAGGCTCTCGAGCTCATGAAAGCCATCTTCGCGCCGACGCAGGACGCGGAGCGAAAGGTTGACCTTGGCCGGGGCGAAGAACTCCACGAAAACGCGGGGGCTGACCTCGCGGTGGGATCAGCGGATACTCCGCGCGCCGACCGGACGCTGGCCGACAGGGGGCTCATGACCGCCGCCGGGGCCGGTGATGAAACGGGTCACCGTGCCGTCCATGTCGATGCGGAGGCCGATTTCCTTCTTCGGGCCGTCTTCGATCGGTGCAGACCACTTCGCATACCAGTAGGTCGATTTGAAAGTCGATTGCTCGAGCACGAGGCCCACGATGGCACGGTCGACGCCGCCGCTTTTCAAGTGGTCCTGGGCGATCTTCAACGCCTGGTCGATCGGGAGCGCAGGCACATTGTCAGCGGCCAGGGCGGAGAGGGTCGAGAGGGCCAGGGCCACGACCAAGGGGAGGAGTCGGAGGTTCTTCATGGGTTGGAGACTAGATGGTGAACGAATGGACTGGCGAGAGCGTAGACGAAGCTCCGCGCCGCCGCTGCCCGCGGAGATCAGAGGTTCCTAACTTTCGCTCCGCTTCAGTTCGGAATGAAGGGTTTTTTGGAACCGCTGCGCGCTTAGGCGTTGCGGTTGATGTTGTTGAGGTCTTCGAAGGTGGTGAGCAGGCGCTTGGTGGCGGCGTCCTCGGCGGCGCCGAGCCAGATGCGCGGGTCGTATTGCTTTTTGTTCGGTGCGTCAGGGCCTTTCGGGTTGCCGATCTGGCCCTGCAGGTAGTCGTGGTTTTTCGCTTCGTACTCGCGCACTCCGTCCCAGAAGGCCCACTGCACATCGGTGTCGATGTTCATCTTGATCACGCCGTAGCTCACGCCCTCGCGGATTTCCTCACGCGTGGAGCCGGAGCCGCCGTGAAAGACGAAATTCACCGGCTTCGGGCCGGTGTTGAAGTGCTTCTGGATGTAGTCCTGCGAGTTCTTCAGGATCTTCGGGGTGAGCTTCACGTTGCCGGGCTTGTAGACGCCGTGGACGTTGCCGAACGCGGCGGCGATGGTGAAATTCGGGCTCACGGCGCCGAGTGTCTTGTAGGCTTCGGCCACTTCCTCCGGCTGGGTGTAGAGCTTTGACTCATGGACGCCGGAGTTGTCTACGCCGTCTTCCTCGCCGCCGGTCACCCCGAGTTCGATCTCGAGGGTGATGCCCATCTTCGCCATGCGGGTGAGATACTTCGCGCTGATCTCGAGGTTCTCGTGCAGCGGCTCCTCGGAGAGATCGAGCATGTGCGAGCTGTAGAGCGGCTTGCCGGTCTTGGCGAACTGCTCCTCGCTGGCGGCGAGCAGGCCGTCCACCCAAGGGAGCAGCTTCTTCGCGCAGTGGTCGGTATTGAGGATGACGGGCACGCCGTAGGCCTTGGCGGCGGCGTCTACATAATGGGCGCCAGCAATGCCGCCAAGGATCGGGCCGTTCTGGTTTTCCTTCGGGATGTGTTTTCCGATGAAGAATTGCGCTCCGCCATTGGAGAACTGGATCATGGTGGGCGAGTTGACCTCGCGGGCGGCGGCGAGCGCGGCGTTTACCGTGCCGGTTCCGATGCAATTGATCGCCGGCAGGGCGAATTCATTGGCCTTGGCGTAATCGAGCAGTTCTTTAACTTCGTCACCAAAAAGAACGCCCGGACGGAATCGCTTATTAGAAGACATACTACTGGTAATAGCAAACCGGGGCGCTGGGACAAGGGGCAAGTGCCCGGTCGTTACAATTGTGATTCGGCCAAGCCCGATGATGGTGCCTGATTGGACTCAGGTGCCGGCGGGACGAATCTATTTTACCTTCACATTCCGCCGCAGGAAGGTGGGGACGTCGAGGTCCTGGCCGTCGACAATGGTGGGCTCGCTCTTTTCGAAACGGCCGCGGGTGACGGGCTCGAATTGCATTTGCTCCTGTTTGGCCTGGACGGGTTTGGGTTTGGCTTGCTTCGAAGTGGTCGCGCGCACTGGCTCGGGTGCTGGGGCGGGTTCGGCGAAGAGGGGTTCGGCTTCTGCGGCGACGATGGATGCGGCCGGTGCGGCGGCCTCGACCAGGACCGGCTCAGGCTCGGGTTCCGGTGCGCGCCGGGGTGCGGCAGTACGCCGGGGTTCAGGGATAGGCTCGGGCTCCGGGATCGGTGCGATGACGACGACCGGTTCGACCACAGGGGGCGGCCGCCGGACGGGGCCGGGTGAGACCGGGGCGGGAGCGCTTTCGATGCGGGTCTCGGGTCGGGCGCGCACTTCGACGATGGGCGCGGGGACTTCTCCTTGCAGGGCGCTGAGGATTGTGACGCTGATCTTTTGGCCCAGCGCGGGATCGACCGCGGCACCGAAGAGCAGCCGGGTCTGGTCACTGATGTGGCGGTTGAGCTCCTCCATCAGGATCTGCACTTCGTTGAGCGTCATCGACGCGCCGCCGGCGACGTTGACGAGAATGTTACGGGCGTCCTCGAGCATTCGGCCCTTGTCCATCAACGGATTCTTCAGAGCGCGGGTGAGGGCATCGTGCGCGCGGTTGTCGCCGTCGGCCTCACCGTAGCCGAAGATGCAATGCGCGCCGGCTTCGCCCGAGCCGCGCAGGGCAGTGGTGAGGTCGTCAAAGCCGATGTGGACCAGGCCGCGCTGGCGCACCACGCGGGCGATGGCGCGAATGCTCTGGCTGAGCGTCTGGTCTGCGGCGGTGAATGCTTCGTGGATGCCGGCGAGCGGCGCCACGGAGTCGCCCATGCGGTCGTTGTCAAAATGGATGACGACGTCGGAGTAGCGCTGGAGAGCGGCGAGTGCTTCGTCGGCTTGGGCGCGGCGGCGTTTGCCCTCGAAGGCGAATGGCAGGGTGGCGAAGGTGACGACGAGGGCTTTTTGCTCGCGCGCCAGCGAGGCCACGATGCGCGCCCCGCCGGAGCCGGTGCCACCCCCGAGCCCCACGCAGAGGAAAACGATTTGCGCTCCGTCGATGGCCTGGCGGATTTCTTCCACGCCTTCTTCCGTCGCGGTGTAGCCGATCTCGG
>Ga0207703_10003977_pt1 | contig 12249 bp, 12 predicted proteins | sample KBSSwiS12_FD_184304 | JGI IMG/M metagenome (GOLD analysis project Ga0207703, IMG submission 184304) | Switchgrass rhizosphere microbial communities from Kellogg Biological Station, Michigan, USA - KBS Switchgrass S1-2 (SPAdes) (version 2) | ecosystem: Host-associated > Plants > Roots >... | reverse complement strand
GGCGGCCTCGCGCCCCACGAAGGCGCCGGCTACGCCGAATGGCTGGCGGACAACGGCATCGCCGGTCTCGTCTTGAAATACCGGCTCGGCTCGAAGGGCTACCGCCATCCGGCGATGCTCAACGACGCCGCCCGCGCCGTGCGCCTCGCCCGCTCCAAGGCGGACGAATGGCACATCGACGGGAAGCGTGTCGGCATCATGGGCTCCAGCGCCGGCGGCCATCTCGCCTCCACGCTGCTCACCCACTTCGACGCCGGCAAGGCGGGCGATGCCGATCCCGTCGAGCGCTTCAGTTCGCGGCCCGACATCGGCATCCTCTGCTACCCGGTCATCACCATGGGACCGTTCACCCACGGCGGCTCGAAGAAGAATCTCCTCGGCGAAAACCCGCCGCAGGAACTGGTGGACCTCCTCTCGAACGAAAAGCAGGTCACCAAGGACACGCCGCCCACCTTTCTCTTCCACACGTGGGAAGACAACGCGGTGAAAGTGGAAAACTCCCTCTCCTTTGCCGAGGCGCTGCGCGTGGCCGGCGTCCCCTTCGACCTGCACATCTACCAAAAGGGCGGACACGGCATGGGCCTCGGCGGCGGTCGCGCCGGCGGACCGCACCACCCGTGGGCCGCCGACTGCCTCTACTGGCTGAAGGTCCAGGGCTTCGCCAAATAGCGTCACCCTCGCCAGGCCGTGTCACCGAAGTGCGGGACAAAAAGCGTCCGGCGCATTGGTGGATGGCGATCTCCGAGCGCCATGGCAAACCCCGCACGCCGGAGGCGTCTCCACTGGGGAAGATGGGGTGCTGCACACCGCGTGGAGCCATCGCGCTCGGAGATCGCGATCCACCCACGATCGGCACGCTTTATCTAAGAAACTCACGTGACACGACACCAGGCGGTGTTCACGAGTTGCAGCGCGGCGCAGCAACGGAGGGTGGACATTCCTGTCCGCCTGGCGGGCTGGAAGCCGAGCCTTGGCGAGACTCCTATGGCGCAATGGGGCGACCCCGCCCTCCGTTACACGACCTGGAGCAGGTCAGGCGCCCAGCCTGCCACCGCCACGGCCAAAATAAAAAAGGGCGCCCGAAACCGGGCGCCCTTTTTGTTGAAGTCTTTTGGAGACTCGGAGAGCGATTACTTGATCGAGTATTCCGTGATCGTGATGGTCTTCTTGCCATCCTTTTCGCCGACCGTGCCTTCGACCGTCGCCTCTTTACCGCCCTTGCAGATTTCCTTGTGCAGGGCCTTGGCCTTGTCGTTGCCTTCCGAGAGGTAGGTTTCCGTCTTGCCGTCGGCGGTCTTCACGACCACTGCGGCCTGGCATTTTTCGGCGATCCCGAGGTCACATTTGGCGCAGGTGGCCGTGCCTTGGAGTTTGACGCCGTCCGCGAAGGAACTGAGCGAGAGAGCGGCGGTGATGATTGTGCTGAGGAGTGCGATTTTTTTCATTTGATGGTTTTGGATGGTGGCGCCCCGCGAATACGGAGCCCCTTAGGGAATACCATGCACCATATCGATTGTTCTTAGGAAGAAACAGGGAAATCACGCGTCCGCACTCTACGCGTTGGCGTAGTTTTGGACGCAAAGCGCCACGGGAGGTTCATCCGGGGAGCGTTTCCAACGGTTTGGCGGCAAGCTCATGCGCCTGGCTCCTGAGGTAGGATTTGAACCTACGACCAATCGGTTAACAGCCGATCGCTCTACCACTGAGCTACTCAGGAATTTCCGGGCTGCGGAGGGGTGGTATGAATGCCTCACCATCCCCCCTCCGGCAACCCTTTTTTTGGGAAAATTTTGGACCGGCGGCGGGCGGCCGAAAGCGCGCCTTTTCACGGGCAAAAGAGCACCGCTCGACCAGGAAAGGGTTCACCGTGGAGTGTGACGACTGGGTGCTCCATTGGTATTGCGCATTCGCAGAAGAGCGCATTCGAGCGCTACCTTAAATCCGGTTCAGGGCGCGCGTTTTCAAAACGGCATCTGTAATCGAACAACAAACCTGTCGAAAGAATCACCTCAATCAGCACGTCACGCCCACAGAAATTCCGTCGGCCACTACTTGCGTGCCGCCTCCACAACCTCGCGCTCAATCTCGGCTGGCTGGCGTGGCCTGTCCTCCACAAGGCCGCATGGCCGAAGATTCGCTGCGAGAGCAAGCGAGCCATCACCGCGGAGGAACATGAGGCCATCATTGCTAGCGAGCAGAATACCGAACGCCGAGCGTATTACGAATTCCTGTATGAAACAGGAGCAGCCCAGACCGACGCCGCCAACATGACCACCGAGCAGATCGACTGGCGCACTGGCGTCCTCAGCTACCGACGCCAAAAGCTGGGGGACTTGAGCGAACCGGCACGGCTCACCAGCGGCAAGAAGCTGCGGGAGATTCTTCTCTCACTTCCCGAGAAGGGCGATTTGTTTCCGACGATCAAAAAGAGTGGCGCAAACGCAAGGGCAACAGAATTTCGCCGGCGCTGCGACATCGCTGGAGTCTCAGGGTGAGCTTGCACAGCTACCGTCACTCCTGGGCACAGCGCGCGAAATCCTACGGTTATCCCCAACGTTTCGCCCTGGAAGCCCTTGGCCACACAAGCCGCGTTGTGCATGAAGCCTACGCACGAGGCGCGGTTGTCATCTGTCCACCGCTCGACGCCTATGAAGCCCCACCGCGAAACGTGGTAAATTTCCCACTCGAACATCGACAACGACTCTCACAAAACGACCGGGATCGTGCTTCCCTATAAACTTGCCCCCACCCGACGCCTGGAGAGAATGGGACCCGAGCATTTCTATGCACCCAGACGAAGCACTCGAAAAATTCGCCGCAATCTTTACCGATCACGGCCCTTTCGTACAAACCCGTGGCCGTATTTCGGAGGCTGATACTCGCGCAAACATCATTGACCGGATACTCCATGAAGTGCTCGCATGGCCGCGCGATGCCGTTAAACGCGAACCCCATAGCAAAGCTGGCTACCTCGACTACAAGTTAATACGCGGAATTCCGTTTATCTGTATTGAGGCGAAAGCAGAAGGTGAAACTTTCGTCATTCCGTATAGGAAGCACACCGCTGCGCAGCGCATGAAAATTGGCGGAGCACTTTCAACGACGCCCGAAGTGAAAGCTGCTCTAGAACAGGCACATGCATACTGTGCCGAGGAAGGAATTCGATTCGCCGTCGTAACCAACGGATACTCCTTCATTATTTTCCGAGCACTTACCGAGGGGGAAAGTTGGCGTGAGGGGTCCGCAATCGTCTTTTCCGGCGCTAAAGTCATCCAGTCAGATTTCACCAATTTTTGGAACCTTCTTAGTTACGAAGCCGTTAAAGACGGCCAGCTTACTGAAGCATTTAGGCGCGGCGACATCGGTGCGCGCGAATTCCATCGACCCATTGAGGCCGTCGTGGACGCTGATGCCACTTATGCCAGAAACCCTATTAATCTGGCTCTCCGGCCGTACGTTGAGCGTTTTTTTGGAGACATAGCCTCCCAAAACACGATTGAGATCCTGCGAGAGTGCTACGTTCATTCTCGCCCTGTTCAGGTAATAGACCACGATCTCAAATTAATCATCGAGGACAATGTCCCCCTCTTTGCCTCCAATACGACACAGTTAACCACGACACCGCACGACCAAGGTGGGAGTCTGGGAGTAAATCTGAAAGAAGCGGTTGAAGCCCATAACTCTTTAGGTGCCGTTGTTCTACTCATGGGGGGTATCGGGTCCGGGAAGACTACGTTTCTCAAACGCTTTTTCAAGGTCGTGGCGCCCGACCTATTTAAAGCCGGAAGCAAAACCTTTCGCATTCATATCGACTTTCTGGGCGCGCCCGACAGCATCTCCGATCTCGACGGTTTTCTATGGAGTCGTACCGCGGCCGCATTACGCGCTGCATTACCAACAGTCACTCAGAGACCAACGCTCGAGCGCATCTTTGCAAAACGTCTCGCTATCATCGAGCAAGTATATGGTGCGAATTCACCTGAAACTATCGAAAAGACGTCGGAACTGCTATTGCAATTAGCGGCGAACAATCGCGAGTTTTCACTAGCGACCCTCAATTATTGTCGGGAGGACTCCCTCCTACCTTTAGTAGTATTCGATAACGTCGACCAACTAGGCCTGGAACTTCAAGCACACATCTTCACCACTACTGAACATCTTGCGCACCACAACGGCTGTTTAGCGGTATTGGTGATACGAGAAGAGACGTTCTCCGCGGCACAAATGCAGAAACAGCTCACTGCATACACCATTCGGCCATATCATTTGTCCTCACCTAGCTTTAGGGAGTTGATACGTCTTCGGTTGGAATTTGCTACAAATGCCGCTTCAAGAAGGCGCGCGCAAGGCAGCCTCGAAGGCTTCAAAGAAGACCAAGATGTTTCGGCGGATGAAATTCTGGAATTCTTCAACCTCCTCCGCAATTCAGTCTTCAGTGAAAACCTTCAAATTGTAAAACTTCTCGAAGCAATATCGTTCGGAAATATGCGTCTAGCCCTGTCGCTCTTCAGTACGTTTCTCCTATCCGGGGCCACAAATCTCCCGAAGATATTAACTATCTTTAGGGAGAGCGGCCGCTACCACGTGCCATTTCACGAATTCGCGAAGAGTGTAATCCTTGGCGACTATCGGTTTTATAAAGAAGCGCGTAGCTACGCTTTCAATATTTTCAATGTAACCGCCGCGCGAAATGCCAGCCATTTCACGGCGTTGCGTATCTTGTACTACTTATCGAATGTGGCAGATTGCCACCAGGGTGGTGACGGTTTTGTGGATCTGCAAGGGCTTGTTTCTGCATTTGTTGATACTTTTGACAATGAAGACGACTGCATTAAGACGCTCTTGAGATTATCCGCCGTCAACCGTCAGCTAATCGAATTCGACACACGCCGACCTGACACCTTAGCTGGTGCCTCCTCGCTTCGCATTTCTAGTTCCGGCAAATACTACCTCGACCATTTTGTGGAGTTTTTCGCATACCTGGACCTTGTGTGGCATGACACCCCATTCAGTGATCGAGCGGCCGCCGATGGGATGGTCAGGATGATGCACACAACCGACCTCCGAGAGAGACTCAAGCGTGTTGAGCAATTCATCGCTTACTTAGAGAAACATGAGCACTCTGAAATTGAGGTAAGCGGAATTGGCGCCCTTAATACAACCTTGAGTAACCGTTTTATCCCCCGAATTCAGAAGGGGTTTGAAGAAGGTAAGAAAGACATCGAGAAGTATGTTAATTCTTATCTCGCCGCGAAAAACGAACCCTTCGGGCAGCGACTCAATCTAGACGGTTACGTGGCGATAGACCCAGGAGAGGCCACGCACTGAGTTGGCGCCCGCAAAACGGCTCGCTGGCGGTTTTTATTTCCCCAATGCCGAGCAAGTGCCTTCGTTGCACTAGACAACCAATCACGATTTTCGGCGCACGCCAATACCTCGGTTGCAGCAAAATACTTCGGCGCATTCGGCGCGGGCTTTCCCAACGGGGTAAGCAACTTCGCCGCCACAAGGGGCGCAATGTCGTGTTCCTGGAACCCCAGCAGCACCGCGACTTCCGACGTGTTCAACCGCGCTGGAAGCCGATGGCAGTTGAGCAGCGCAAAGGCGTCCTGCAATGAGCTGATTTTCTTTCCGGCGAGCATGACCTATCCCTCCCCCCTTTGACTTGGCCGGGAATCGCAGGTAAAGCTGCGGATCGATTGCCGGGACGCAGAGCGGACGCAGCGAAACCTTGTCCCATGCGTAATCTCGGGCCGGCCCCTCATCGCCCAAATGGAGGAGCTGCCCGATTTTGAAGAAGAGCCTCTGCCACGAGAAAACCATCGCCTCATCAATTGACGTATCCGGGTAAGGAAGAACTCGAGCGAGGACATGAGCCAACCCCGACAGCAGTGAATTTCGGCGAATCAATTGATCCAAGTGAATGCACCCGCAACTCGCAAGATGTCCGTGTGGCAATTCCCACGAGATCGTTGACAGGAATCTTGGAGATTCCCTACATTTTACGTCCGTTGAGAAATCTCAAAGCAATACCTTCATTGTGGCTTCACAGCATGCAGTCCAAGGGCGGCATTTGATTCGCGCCAATGTAGTTCTAACGGGAGCATTCCGATAAGTCTGTGACAAACGCGACGGCTCCCATCTTCATCATGGTTCACGGCACACAAGCGAAAGGGACCGCTTGGATACGGCGCGATTCTCTCATCAGCAAGGGGCTTGTCACCGCTTTCGAGAATGCGGACATCGTTCCGTTTAAATGGTCTGGCATTAATAGCCACACCGCCCGCCTTCTCGCCGCTCGCAGGTTGAACAAAACCGTTCGTAAATTAGGGACGGCATTTCCCGCTCGGCCCATTTATATTCTTGCCCATAGCCACGGTGGAACTGTCGCTCTGTATTCTCTGCGCTCTGAGGAATTGCAAAGCCGGATCTCTGGACTGATCTGCATGGGGACTCCGTTTCTTCGATGCATGCCCCGTGACATCGAGATGACGGTCGCCATTTTCGGCCACTGCTTTTTATTTATTTTAATTGCACTCGTTCTGTCCACAGCCGGCATAGCTATTTACTGTGCTATCGCAACTCAGCATTTTCTCTCCGTTCTTTCGGGGGGTACCTGCGCAGCTTTTGTGACTGCATTATTTCGCACGCATCCAGACCGGCGCGAAGGACGCTTCCAATCATTCCTTCGTTACAAAGCAAGCAAGCATCAGACAGCAGTAATTGAAAGGCTATCGCTGCCGCACTCGATTCGAACGCCTGTCTTTTGCACGACAGCCACTAAGGACGAAGCCGGCATGCTCTTATGGAGCGCTCGCTCTCTTTCCGAGATTCCGTTCGCTTTGTGGAAAATCATGGTTGGAGTGGGCGCAATAAATCTTCTCCTTCTCCTTCTCGTCCTCAGCGATTCGACCGGAAGAATCTCGAAACCGATTGCGAATGGCATTTCCATTTCCTTCGGTTGGGTAGTTGCGATAATGATTTCGATTCAACTTTTGATGTGGATTTTTCCAAAGCTCGCTCGTTCGCATGCACTTGCATTTGGACAGGAAGACGGATTGGACAATTGGCTGGTCCGTATTTGGGTCGGTCCCAACTACGCTGACGCGCCACTCGAAGAGGTAACAATTGATCGTGCGACAATCAAAGCCGTAGATGCGCTACCCGAAACGAACAAAATTAAGCGTATTTTGCGTCGCACTCGGCACTCGCTCATCTACTTGGATCAGAAAGTTATCAGCCGGATCGTAAGCTGGGTGCGGGAGACGGAAACAAAAAGACTCACATCCTGATTTGATCCTCGGACCGAACCGAACCATGAATTCAGATTCTATCGGAGAACAATGCAGCGAACGAAAAAATCATAACGGAGCTTCTGGAAGTAGTCTGGCCGATCACTCGCGTCGCTTCTGCAAACCAGATTGAAATTCAAGAAATGTGACGCCGTCCTCTTCCCTCTCTTGCCATCCTTTTCGTCGTATTATTGCCTGTGGCTCTCGGGAATATCGGCATACATCAGGAGCCAGGCGCATGAGCTTGCCGCCAAACCGCCGGAGGCGCTTGCCGGATGGACCAACGGAACCGCGGGGTCAATCCTACCTCAGGAGGGCGGAACTGGTTCGCTTTCCAAAAAACCTTGGAAACGGGAGTGTGAATACTGCCGTAGCCTTGGCGAAGGCGTGGCGGAACGGGTTCGCCTCGGAAGAACCTCCCGTGGTGGACGAAGATCAGGGCCCAACGGACGTGACGCCTAACTTTAGGAGGCTGGCGAGGTCGTGAAAGAGATCATCGGGTGAAACCGAAAATGAAATTCACCATCCTGCCGCCCGCCCCGCCCCGCCCTCCCCCCCGAAAACTCGTGGGTGACGCATAAAGGCCGTCGGCTATGATTTAAGCTCATCTCCTATGCCCCGTTTGGTTTTCCGCCTCCCAGCCGTCCTCGTCGCCAGCCTTGGCCTGGCCAGTGCCGTCCGCGCCGCCGAGCCGTTTGACGCCTTTCTGGAGAATCACTGTATCAAGTGCCATGGGCCCGAGAAGGTGAAGGGTGACTTGCGGATCGATCAGCTCTCGCGCGATTTCAAGGTGGGCGCGGACGCGATTCATTGGGCGGATATGATCGAGCAGGTCAATTCCGGCGAGATGCCGCCGAAGAAGGAGAAGAAACCGACGGAGGAGGAAATCGGGGCGTTGGCCGCTACCTGCGCCGCACGTATTAGATATCCAGCAATCGACGCAGTTTTGGGCTCGAACAATGTCGGCGTTTCATTTTGAATCGCCAGTAGTTTCGTCGGCTGAGGACTGCTCCGCAAGTATTCACACGGACTCGTGCCCTGCTCGCCCGCGACTCGGTAACGCTACCGACCCAGCCTGTTGTTCAATTCCACGAGCACCAGCCCATGAAGAATCACTACCGCCTGTACCGTCGTGCCGAGGGCGTTTCTTACGATTTACCTCCAGAAGTCCAACCGAAAGCGCTTCCTCGGGGGGGGCGTCGCCGGCGGGTTGAATTGCAGAGCGCTTTGCAAGCGACAGACCGGCGTGGCGGTACTCATGGCGTCGACGGTCACTCTGGCCGGAGTTTCCTGAAGCAGTCTCTGAAAACTCCAGCGCGACCAGCTCTCGAAATCCTTCGGGACCGGCGTGAAGACGCTGTCCACAAAGCCGACAACCTGTCCGAAATAATAGCAAAGCCACGCCTTCTCAATTTGCTCTCCGGATAAAGACTGCGGGTCTCGCAAAGCGGCGCCAATGCGGGAAAAATAATCCGCCTTTGACACAGATTTTTGCACAAAGCCGAGACCGCTGTAGTAGGCAGCGTTCTCGGGAATCACCTGCTTGCCAATAATCGCCGCTTCGACACCGACCGTCGAAGAATACGGGAGGACCAGCCGGGCTGCTTCGAGGAGACGATAAGTACTCACTTTCTCACGACAGGAGACGAATCGCAGGCGGGGCTCGCCGGGAAAAGCCGCCATGACATGCTGGCATGTCTCGTCGGACCAGGTGACATGTCGCGCGCCCGGATGCTCCCGGAGGACTACATGGGCATTCGTCTGCGCGAGGAGATAAGCCACTGTCTCCATGAGCCAGTTCTCGGCGGACGTAAAATAACGAAATCCTGCCAAACCGGCGGCGTCGTCCAGAATATTGAGGGGAAAAAGGACGTCGCATTTTTCCATGTCGGGCGCCGCTTCGTAGGGATGGGCGCTGTAACCGTAGCGATCGCGCGCCAACCGCCGCAGTTCAAATTCCTTTTTGGCCAAAGCCACGGCCTCCACCCGGTGGCTGTCCACATACCGCGCGCATTCGGGCTCAAAAATAGCGGCGATATCGGCGCAATAAGCGGCCACTCCCCGGACGCCGACCGAGACTGCGCCTGGCCCGGAATCATATGTCGCGACGCGCCGGTCATTGAGCTTGCCGCAGTAAACACATAGTCCGCTCACGCCGTAAATGCCTCCGGGCACTACCCAATGGTCATATCGATCGTTGGCAAAAAGCGGATGCAACTGGCGCAGGTTCCGGGTCAATTCCGCGCGCATGTTATCCACCGCACCGACGTCGGCGGTCCCGGCACGGTGGAGATAGGCAATCTTGTTCAGTTCGGTGATTCGCGCAATTTCCGCAATATCCAGGGCCGACAGTTCCACGGGCGAAACCGCGCTCAGTCGCGTGAACGGCAGCCGCTTCTGGAGCGCGACGAGGACGCGCTCGATAATCGGGATCTGACCGGCCGATTCCGCGGGGTTGGGCGGATCGGTGTCGACGAAGACGATCTCGACAGCCAAACCTCGCGCCCGGTAGAGAAGCGCCAGGGCTAATGAATACCAGGGTACTGCCGTCTGCATCCAAGGCAGAACGAGAAAAGCCGTCTTCTGCACACCCTCACGGAGCGGCGGAAAATCGCGATCGCGCGCAGATCGCACCAACTTCAAAAAGGCTTCTGCCTGGGCGCCAAATCTCATGGCTTGTGTTCAGCGAGGGTGCTCACGATCACGCGCCCGCCTTCCTCCGAGCGTAGACACGGCACTGGGCCCGGGAAACACGCTGCGCCTGACAGAGCCAGCGCGCATGGACGTTCCCGAGACAACACAGAATTCCGAGACATTCCTATGAAGGCGTTTCGAGATGATGGGCAAGCGACCGATTCGAATCATGACCAGAGCCGTCCGTGTCTTCTGGCAGCAGCGGATGCCGCTTTCCGTCCTTTTCGAGATACGGCCCGGGGTAACCCGGAAAAAACGTCGCGCGCACGCGGCGCCGGACTTCCGCTGTCGACATCTCAGGGGTCGTCCGGCAAAGCGCATTGAGCTCTTCGCGGGTGAGGGGCTTTCGCCGCCAGTGCTCCGTGCTGCGCGGAAGCGGCTGGCCGGTCAGCAAGCAGCCGACGACCCGGTAAAACAAAGTCAGTTGCGCAGCCATCGAACGTTCCTTGAGCAGGGCGACGGTATCGAAAGGCAGCACCGGGAAATGCAACACCTCGATGATTGACCCCGAATCCACGAGGGGCGCCATATGATGGCAAGTTACGCCATATTCGGTGGTTTCATCGTAGAGCGCAAAGTTGTAACAACCGATGCCGGGATATTCCGCTGGGCCCGGATGAAAATTGATCGCGGCAATGCCCGCCCGGCGGAGCACTTCCTCGGGCAGGATCCACGGGCAGAGATAAGAGATGATGTAATCGCCCGACCATTCCCGCACTGCGGCGGGAAGGGGCTCCTGGCGCTCGCCCTGGACCACCATTACCTCGTGCCCGCAGCTCCGCAGGAATCGCTCGGCAGCCTGACACCAGCTATTCGTCTTGGAAAGGAACAGGAAGGAAAGCGTCTGGCGGGAAGCCCGAGCCCGCTCTTCGCGGGGATGGTTCCAGGCACTCAAAGCGCGACTCGGCTGCTGAATCACCCGCGTGCCATTCCGCAGGCGCGCGACGACCAGCGCGCCGGCCGATACGGTGACGTTGTCACCAATGCTAACGCGCGGAATGACCACGCCAGCCAGGCCAATGAAAAAATGGGTTCCGCAGGTCACCTCGCCGCCCACTCGCGCTCCAGGAGAAACCACTCCATGGCGGCCAATGCGGCTGTGGTGACCGACGCTGGCATTGAAGCTGATGTAGACGTTTTCGTCCAAAACGACCAAAGCAGAAATCGTCGCATTGGCTCCGACGACGCATCCTGCCGCCAGGCGCGCCGTGGACGAAACCACCGCCGACGGATGGACGAGCACTGGAGAACTCAGGCCGAGCTTTTCGATCTCATTCCACATCACTTCACGCAAAAGCGGTTCGCCTGCCGTGACGATCGCAAGAGCATCACGCGGCACGGTCGTCTCCCAACCCGGTTGATCCACGTCCGTGTATAAAAGGTGTTGCAGGTCGTTGTATTCAGGCCGCGGGCCGCGTCCGACGATGCCTCTGACTACATACGTGGATTCGCCACGATTCAGATCCTCGATCAGATCCAGCATCTCGAAAGCGCCATCGCCCGAGCCCCAGAGATAAACGTCACTTTGCATCGATTTTTTCTCTGACTAATCGAGCCATCTTGTTGAGACTGCCAAATTTTTCGACCGTGATCTCGGCATCGAGGATTCGGATGGACCAATGCCTCTCGATAAAATCCACAGTCTCGACCACCCCGAAGGAATCGAGCACACCGATTTCATAGAGCGATTCATCCAAGGGCAACTCGCCGCGTTCGGCAGCCAGCGGATTTGTCTGGTGGAGGTACCTTACAATTTCTCCAACGATTTCTTCCTGATTCATGCTCACTTCGAGCCAAGGCGCGTCTGGACGTGTAACTTCCCTATTCTTTCGCGGTTTACCCGGGTCAGCCGGTCTTGAATGAATTTCTTGTGAAAAATGTGGGTCGAAAGCATCTGTACGAACGCGATGTTGTCGCGCATTCCCAATCGTGCCAAGCCCGATGTTTCCACCTTTCTTAGCAACGAAGAGACCAGTTCCCCTTTGAACAAACCCAAGTCGCGCACGGTTTCCTCGTTCAGATAGGTGTCCACCAGCGCCGAACGCGGGCGCCCCACGCCGAAAAAGGCGCGGATTTCTGGCGCTTGGTAGGCAAACTTCGGGCGATGGCAAATCTCCCTGGGGAGGAAACGGTCCATGGACGCTCTCAGAATGCGTTTGTCGCGCAATCCCACGAGCTTGAATTTGCGGGGGAGCCGGCTCGCAAACTCCACGAATTGGTGATCCAGAAACGGGAATCGCGCCTCGACTGAATTCCCCATCGT
>Ga0207703_10003976_pt1 | contig 12249 bp, 9 predicted proteins | sample KBSSwiS12_FD_184304 | JGI IMG/M metagenome (GOLD analysis project Ga0207703, IMG submission 184304) | Switchgrass rhizosphere microbial communities from Kellogg Biological Station, Michigan, USA - KBS Switchgrass S1-2 (SPAdes) (version 2) | ecosystem: Host-associated > Plants > Roots >... | reverse complement strand
GACCTCGTCACGCACATCGCGAAAGTCGACACCCGTTCGGATCTCGATCAGCGGGTTGTCCAGCATCTTCTCGAACATCGCCGTGTAGCCGTCGAGCGGCATGGCCTGGAAGCTGTCGGTGAAATAACGGTCGTCGGTGTTGGTGCGCGTCGGGATGCGCGAGGTCACTTGCTTGTCGAGCTGGCTCGGGTCGAGGTCCCATTGCTTGCGCGTATAGCCCCGGAAGAACAGCTCGTAGAGTTCACGCCCGATAGCGTTGATGACGACATCCTCCGACGTTTGAATGTCCTCGACCGGTTCGGCGCGCGCGGCGAGGAAGGCCGCCGCATCCTCATCGGTCTCGAGCTTCGCGTCGAACAGCATGTTGAGCGTCGTGCGGTTGATCGGGATCGGCACCAGCTGGCCACGCGCCTGCGCAAGTACGCGATGTTCGTACGGCCGCCACTTTGTGAACTGTGACAGATACTCGACCACCTGCTCGCTGTTCGTGTGGAAAATGTGCGGGCCGTATTTGTGGTAGAGGATCCCGTCCGAGTTCTTTTCGTCATAGGCGTTGCCGCCGATGTGCGGCCGGCGGTCGATCAGAAGCACGCGCGCGCCGTGCTGGCTCGCCAGCCGCTCGGCGAGGATGGAGCCGGCAAAACCGGCTCCGACGATCAGATAATCGTAGCGCTTCCTGGCGTTCAGGGGCGCGTTCATTCCGCCGCCACGAGCAGCGCCGAACCGGCGGTGGCCTTTTGCGTGCCGAGCAGTTCGGCGATGAGGCCCCCCATCCGTGCCTGCGTCGTGTCCCAGCTGGTCGCTGACAGCATGAGGTCGGCTTCAGCGAGCCAATCGCCCTCAGGGTCGGCTGAGAGCTCGAGCGCAGCTTCGCACGCAGCGACGAATTCCTCGGGCGTCGAAGCGATCTTGACGCCCTCCAACTGGCCGTAATGGCGAACGACGTCCTTGATTGGGGTCGACACCACCGGCTTGCCCCCCACCAGATATTCGGGGGTCTTGGTGGGCGATATGAACTCGGTCGACTCATTCATCGCGAACGGCATCAGCGCGACGTTCCAGCCCGAGAGATAAGCGGGGAGCTCGCGGTAGGTCTTGGATCCGAGATAATGGATGTTGGGCCGCCTCGGCAGGTCGTCCTCGCTGATCTTGACCACCGGCCCGACCATCACGAACGACCAGCTCGGTCGCATCTCGGCGACCTTGTCGAGCAATTCGATATCGAACCTCTCGTCGATCACGCCGTAGAAGCCCAGCCTCGGGTGCGGCAGGTCCTCCTGGTCGGCCGGGTCGAAGAGCCCACCGCGCGCCTTGGCGAAATGGGCGCGGTCGACCGATGAGGGGAAGCAGTGGACGTTTGGATGGCGATCCTTCTTCGCTTCGAAGAGGCTGGATCCGCCAGTGAAGACAATGTCGGCGCGCTTCATCAGCTCGCGTTCCAGATCGAGCAGGTTCGCCGGGGCGAAGCGGAACTTCGAAAGCTCGTCCATCGCGTCATAAACGGTGACGTCAGGCTCGATGTGCCGGCTGAACGGCAGCATCATCGGCGTATAATACCAGGCGATCAGCGGTCCGCGGATCGAGGCCAAATGCGCGTCGAGCAAACGGCCCAACGCCGCCTCGCGCGCATCCTGGGGCATGCCCTGCGGAAGGTGCGGGACGACCAGGCGCACGTTCGCATAGTCGTCGGAATCGCTGACTTTGAGATAAGCCGTGTCGTCTGGCGCGATGTCGATCGGCTCTTCCCAGAAGATGACGTGCATGTCGCGGCCAAAACGGCACATGAGATGCTGCGGGCGCTGGAACACGAAGTTCCACCGCAAGTGCGAAAAGCAGATTAGAGTTGGGGCCTCGGGATTCGGTGCCGAGGGCTCGGCTTCGAACTCAACTGGCACCCCGGCGCGAGTAAGCATTTTTCGTTTCACCTCCGTGGCATGTATTACCCGTGATAAGAACGGGCCGCCCGGGATTACGGTTCCGCAACAGGGGCCGGAGTTAGCCGGATTTGATCATTGCTGCACTGCAACATTCGTCGAGCCGCCCGATTGACCGGTTAAGCCACTCGTGGAAGGACTGCGCCTGTCTGACTTAGATGGGGACGATCCGCCGAATGGCAACCACGATCGAAGAGCTCGAAAGGCGCCGCGAGGCTGCTCGGCAGGGCGGTGGCGAGAAGCGGATCGCCGCCCAGCACGCCAAAGGGCGCCTGACCGCCCGCGAGCGCTTGAGCGTCCTGCTCGATCCCGGCAGCTTCGAAGAATATGACATGTTCGTCGAGCATAACGCGACCGACTTCGGCATGGCGGAGCAGAAGATTCCGGGCGACGGCGTCGTTACCGGATCGGGCACGATCAACGGTCGCCTCGTTTACGTCTTCGCGCAGGACTTCACCGTGTTCGGCGGCTCGCTGTCGGAGCGGCACGCGCAAAAGATCTGCAAGGTCATGGACATGGCGATGAAGGTCGGCGCGCCCGTCATCGGCCTCAACGACAGCGGCGGCGCGCGCATCCAGGAAGGCGTTGCCAGCCTCGGCGGCTATGCCGAGGTGTTCCAGCGCAATGTCCTCGCATCCGGCGTCATCCCGCAAATCAGCCTGATCATGGGCCCCTGCGCGGGCGGCGCGGTCTATTCGCCGGCGATGACCGACTTCATCTTCATGGTGAAGGACTCGTCCTACATGTTTGTCACCGGCCCCGAAGTGGTGAGGACGGTGACCAACGAAGTCGTGACCCAGGACGAGCTTGGCGGAGCGGTCACCCATACGACCAAGTCGGGGGTCGCCGACGTTGCGTTCGAAAACGATATCGACGCGTTGCTCGCAACGCGCGACTTCGTCGATTTCCTCCCTTTGTCGAACCGCCACGATTTGCCGGAGCGGCCGTGCGAGGACCCGGTCGACCGCATCGAGGACAGCCTCGACACCTTGGTCCCGCCGTCGGCCGCGACGCCCTACGACATGCACGAGTTGATCCGGAAGGTTGCCGACGAGGGCGACTTCTTCGAGACGATGCCGGCGCATGCCGCGAACATCATCACTGGTTTCTGCCGCATCGAGGGCCGCACCGTCGGGGTCGTCGCCAACCAGCCGACGGTGCTTGCCGGGGTGCTCGACATCAACAGCGCCAAGAAGGGCGCGCGCTTCGTCCGCTTCTGCGACGCCTTCGACATTCCGATCCTGACCTTCGTCGACGTCCCCGGCTTCCTTCCCGGGGTTGGGCAGGAGCATCATGGAATCATCAAGCATGGCGCGAAACTGTTGTTCGCTTATGCCGAAGCGACCGTGCCCAAGATCACGGTGATCACGCGCAAGGCCTATGGCGGTGCCTATGACGTTATGGCCTCCAAGCACCTGCGCGGCGATTTGAATTACGCCTGGCCGACCGCGGAGATCGCGGTGATGGGCGCCAAGGGCGCGGTCGAGATCATCTTTCGCGGCAAAACGGCGGAAGAGATCGCCGAGCATACCCGCGAATATGAGGAGCGCTTCGCCAACCCCTTCGTGGCGGCGAGCAAGGGCTTCATCGACGAGGTGATCATGCCCCACTCGACGCGCCGGCGGGTAGCGATGGGGCTACGCAAGCTCAGGAACAAGCAGCTCGAAAACCCGTGGAAGAAGCATGATAATATCCCGCTGTGAGACGCTGACATGAGCACCTACACCGCCACAGTCCGCTGGCACTGCAAGGAAAGCCGCGAGGGCTTCGGCAAGGGCCAGTACAGCCGGGCGCACGAATGGGCGTTCGACGGCGGCGCGGTGGTCCCGGCGAGCGCGAGCCCGCACATCGTCCCCGCGCCCTGGTCGGATCCGGCTGGGGTCGATCCCGAAGAGGCGTTCATCGCCTCGCTCGCGTCGTGCCACATGCTGTTCTTCCTCGATTTCGCCCGGCGGGCCGGATTCGTGGTCGAGAATTATGTCGACGAGGCCGAAGGCGTGCTCGAAAAGCGCGCCGACGGGAAGATGGCGATGACCAAAGTCACGCTCTGGCCGCACGTCACCTGGGCCGGGGATAGCCCCGACGAGGCGGCGATCGCCGACCTCCACCATCGCGCGCACGAAGCCTGTTTCATTGCCAACAGTGTGACGACCGAGGTGAAGGTCGAACACTAGCGTCCGTCATTGCGAGCGTAGCGAAGCAATCCAGTGAAACGGCCGGTAGTGTACATCATGGCCAGTCAGCGAAACGGCACGCTATACACCGGCGTCACGTCCAGCTTGGTCCATCGGGCGTGGCAGCATCGGGAAGGGCTGACTGGCGGTTTCACCAAGCAATACGGATGCAAGCTGCTGGTCTGGTTCGAACTCCACGCTACAATGCCCGAAGCAATCGCGCGCGAGAAGCAGATCAAGAGGGATCGCGGGCGAAAAAGCTTGCGCTAATCGAGGCGAAAAATCCGGACTGGAATGACCTGTTTCCGGAGATCGCCTACTCGTAATCACCGCAGAACTGGATTGCTTCGTCGCTGCGCTCCTCGCAAATGACGGCGGTATGGAGAATCACTGATGAAACTCGACCGCCTCAACCATGTCGGGGTCGCGACCCCCTCGATCGAGCGGAGCCTCGAGCTCTACCGCAACATGTTCGGCGCCGAGCCGCACGGCGAACCGTTCGACCTTCCGGCACAGGGCGTACGGGTCTGCTTCGTCGACACGCCCAATAGCCAGATCGAGCTGATCGAGCCGTTGGGCGCGGATTCGCCGATCGTGAAATTCCTCGAGAAGAATCCGCTCGGCGGGCAGCACCATGTCTGTTTCGAGGTGCCCGAGATCCACGCGGCCAAGGCCGAATTCGAGGCCAAAGGCGCTCGCGTCCTCGGCGAGCCCCGCATCGGCGCGCACGGGACGCTCGTCTTCTTCGTCCACCCCAAGGACATGGGCGGCGTCCTGACCGAGATCATGGAGAGCCCGAAGCACTAGCCTGTTCCCCCGCGAAGGCCGGGGCCCAGGCGGCGCGAGTGCGCCGTTTTTCGTTTTGGACTGGACCCCGGCCTTCGCCGGGGTACACGGTGCGGCATATGTCGTCTGACAAGCGCGAAGACTGGAAAAAGCTGGCCGCGAAGGAGTCCCGCGGGCGCGACCTGTCGCGCGAGACGGTCGAGGGCATCGAGCTCGCCACGGTCTACGGCCGCGAGGACGATATCGGCATCGACAGCGGTTACCCTGGCCTCGCGCCTTTCACCCGCGGTCCCTACGCCACGATGTACGCCGGCCGGCCCTGGACCATTCGCCAGTACGCCGGCTTCTCGACCGCCGAGGAGTCCAACGCCTTCTACCGCCGCAACCTCGCCGCCGGGCAGAAGGGCCTCTCCGTCGCCTTCGACCTCGCGACCCACCGCGGCTACGACAGCGACAATCCGCGCGTCGCGGGCGACGTCGGCATGGCGGGGGTCGCGATCGACACGGTCGAGGACATGAAGCTCCTCTTCGACGGCATCCCCTTGGGCGAAATGTCGGTCAGCATGACCATGAACGGCGCGGTGCTCCCGGTCATGGCTTTCTTCATCGTTGCGGGGGAAGAGCAGGGCGTGCCGCACGACAAGCTCACCGGCACGATCCAGAACGACATTCTGAAAGAGTTCGCGGTCCGCAACACCTACATCTACCCGCCCGAACCCTCGATGCGGATCGTCAGCGACATCATCGCTTACTGCGCCGAGGAGATGCCGAAGTTCAATTCGATCTCGATCAGCGGCTATCACATGCACGAGGCGGGGGCGACGGCGGTCCAGGAGCTCGCCTACACGCTCGCCGACGGCATGGAATATGTCCGCTGCGCGCTCGCCGACGGCCTCGACATCGACGATTTCGCGCCGCGGCTTTCGTTCTTCTTCGGCATCGGCATGAACCTCTTCATGGAGGTCGCGAAGCTCCGCGCCGCGCGCACGCTCTGGCACCGGATCATGACCGATCTCGGCGCGAAAAACGACCGATCCAAGATGCTGCGTACCCACTGCCAGACGTCGGGCGTGAGCCTCACCGAGCAGGACGCCTACAACAACATCGTCCGAACCACGATCGAGGCGCTCGCCGCTGTGCTCGGCGGCACCCAGTCGTTGCACACCAACAGCTTCGACGAGGCGATCGCTCTGCCGACGGATTTCTCCGCGCGCATCGCCCGCAACACGCAGCTCATCCTCGCCGAGGAGAGCGGGGTCACCGCGGTCGCCGATCCCCTGGGCGGCAGCTGGTACGTCGAGAAACTGACCCGCGAGCTCGAGGAGAAGGCCTGGGCTCTGATCCAGGAAGTCGAAGAACATGGCGGGATGACCAAGGCGGTCGCCGAAGGGCTGCCCAAGCACCGGATCGAGGAAGCCGCCGCGGCGCGCGCGGCCAAAGTCGACACCGGCGAGACGGTGATCGTCGGGGTCAACCGCTATCGCCTCGCCGAGGAAGAGGAACATGACATTCTCGAGGTCGATAATGCCAGGGTGCGCGCCGGCCAGATCGCGCGGATCGAAAAGGTTCGCGCGGGCCGAGACGACGCGAAGGCGCGAGCGGCGCTCGATGCGCTGGAGGCGGGCGCTCGGGGTGACGAGAATTTACTCGCGCTGAGCGTCGAAGCGGCGCGGGTTCGCTGCACTCTCGGCGAGATTTCGGATGCACTGGAGCGCGCGTTCGGCCGCTATGGCACCGTGCCCGAGCCGGTGCGCGGGATTTACGGCAAGGCGCGCAACGACGGGAGGTGGAAACAGGCCGAAGAAGGCACGCGTTCGGTCGCCGAGCGGCTTGGCCGCAAGCCCAGGATCATGGTCGCGAAGATGGGCCAGGACGGGCACGACCGCGGCGCGAACCTGGTGTCATCGGCCTTCACCGACTTGGGCTTCGAAGTGATCCCCGGGCCGTTGTTCCAGACCCCGCGCGAGACTGCGCAAATGGCGGTCGAGCATGACGTCGACGTGGTCGGCGCGTCGTCGCTCGCCGCGGGCCATCGTACGCTCATCCCCGAGATGATCGAGGCGCTGAAGGAGATGGGCCGCGCCGACATCAAGGTGGTGGCGGGTGGAGTTATCCCGCCGCAGGATTATGCCGCGCTCCGCGCCGCCGGAGTGCAAGCGATCTTCGGCCCCGGCACCAACCTCGCCGACGCTGCCGACGAGGTGCTGCGCCTGCTCGGCCACAACCGTCCGCCGCTCGATGAGGCGGCGGAGTGAGGAGGTCTGTATCCCGGCGAAGGCCGGGATCCAGGAGTAATTTGTCTGGACTGGACCCCGGCCTGCGCCGGGGTACAAGGCGCACGTGTTCAAGAAAATCCTGATCGCCAATCGCGGGGAGATTGCGTGCCGGGTGATCCGCACGGCGCGGCGGATGGGGATCAAGACCGTCGCCGTCTATTCGGACGCGGACGCCCGCGCGCCGCATGTCAGAATGGCCGACGAAGCGGTGCGGCTCGGGCCGCCGCCCGCATCGGAATCCTACCTCAAGGCCGAGCTGATCATCGACGCGTGCAAGGCGACGGGGGCCGAGGCGGTGCATCCGGGCTATGGCTTCCTCTCCGAACGCGAAAGCTTCGCCAAGGCGCTCGAGAAGGCGAAGATCGCCTTCATCGGCCCGCCGCCCAAGGCCATCGCCGCGATGGGCGACAAGATCGAATCCAAGAAGCTTGCGCAGAAAGCGGGGGTCAACGTCGTCCCCGGCTATCTCGGCGACATCGCGACGACCAACGAAGCCGTCAAAATCGCCAAGGATATCGGGTTTCCGGTGATGATGAAGGCGTCGGCCGGCGGCGGGGGCAAGGGCATGCGCCTCGCGTATGATGAGAAGGACGTCCGCGAGGGCTTCGAAGCCACGAAGCGCGAGGGCCTGAACAGCTTCGGCGACGACCGCGTGTTCATCGAAAAGTTCATCGAGCAGCCGCGGCACATCGAGATCCAGCTGCTCGGCGACAAGCACGGCAACGTCCTTTACCTCGGCGAGCGCGAATGCTCGATCCAGCGCCGCCACCAGAAGGTGGTCGAGGAAGCACCCTCGCCCTTCGTCACGCCGGAGATGCGCAAGGCGATGGGCGAGCAGGCCGTCGCTCTGGCCAAGGCGGTTGGCTACTACAGCGCCGGCACGGTCGAGCTGATCGTCTCGGGCGCGGACCCGACCGGCAAGAGCTTCTACTTCCTCGAAATGAACACCCGGCTGCAGGTCGAACATCCGGTGACCGAGGAGGTGACCGGGCTGGACCTGGTCGAGCAGATGATCCGCGTGGCGGCGGGCGAGAAGCTCAAGTTCACCCAGGACGATGTGAAGCTCGACGGCTGGGCGGTCGAAACGCGCGTCTATGCCGAGGACCCGTATCGGCACTTCCTGCCCAGCACGGGGAGGCTGGTGCGATATTGGCCACCGAAGCAGAGCGAGACCGTCATTGCGAGGAGCTTTGCGACGAAGCAATCCAGCGGCGCCAAGTCTGGATTGCTTCGCTCCGCTCGCAATGACGAGGTGAGAGTGCGCGTCGACGACGGCGTCGCCGACGGCGGCGAGGTCAGCATCTTTTACGACCCAATGATCGCCAAACTGGTCACCTGGGCGCCGACCCGCGAGGCAGCGATCGACGCGCAGGTCAACGCGCTCGACCAGTTCGTGATCGACGGCATCAGCGACAATGTCGATTTCCTCTCCGCGCTGATGCAGCACCCGCGCTTCCGCTCAGGCGACATCACCACGGGCTTCATCGCCGAGGAGTATCCCGAAGGGTTCGAGGGAGCGCCCGCGGACGCGCAATTGATCGCCGACCTCGCGGTGATCGCCGGCATGGTTGCGGTCATCACCGACGAGCGCGCCGCCGAGATCGACGGCCAGCTTGGCCCGCCGATTGAAGTTCCGTGCGAGCGCGTGGTGAAGATTTCGGGCGAGCAGCATTTGGTGCGAATCAAGCCCTACACCGGCGGCACCTTGGCGGTGCTCGATGGCGGAGACCTCATCGACATCATCGGCCGCTGGGTGCCCGGGCAGCGGCTGCTGGCGGTCGTCGTCGACGGGCGCCGGCGCATCGTCCAGGTTCGCCGCGCCGGCCGCAACTGGGAGCTGCAGACCCGGGGCGCGAGCCACAAAGTGCAGGTGCTCGCGCCGCACGTCGCCAACCTCGCGAAACACATGATCGACAAGCCGCCGCCCGACCTGTCGCGGCTGCTCTTGGCGCCGATGCCCGGGTTGCTGACCAAGCTCGACGTCGCGGTCGGCGACAAGGTTGAGCCGGGCCAGCCGGTCGCGGTGATGGAAGCCATGAAGATGGAGAACATCCTCCGAGCGCCCAAGGCGGCGAGGGTCAAGGCGACCCCCGCCAAGGCCGGCGACAGCCTCGCGGTCGATCAGGTCATTGTGGAGTTTGAGTGAGCACGCATGATGAACCAGGCGGAGCTTCGCCAGCGGCTGATACCCATTCTCAACGCTGAAGAGTCCGAAGACTGGGACGTGGTCGAGCGCCTAAGCGACGAGCTCAATCGCGAGCTTCTCGACGCGCGTTTCAATGTCCCTGAAATCGTTGATCACTATCTCGACGATGCCGATGTCCGCATCAAAGACAGCCGATACGCGGAGGGTCAGCGCGCTAAGGTCCGCCAATTTGTCGAGACCGGCGAACATACGGAGGGCACGACTGTTCCGTTGTGGTCTTGCGCATTGGTTGCGGCGCTGTTCTTTGCCGCTGTTATTTGGCTCGTGAGGTAATCCTCAACTCGCTCCTCTTCAGTTTGCCCGTCGCGGTCTTCGGCAGAGCCTCCACAAACTCGATTTCGCGCGGATATTTGTAAGGCGCGATCTGCGCTTTCGCGTGCGCCTGCAACTCGGCAACCAGCGCGTCCGAGGCTTGCGCACCGCCCGCGAGCACCACGAAAGCCTTCACCTTCTGCCCGCGTTCGGGGCAGGGCACCCCGATCACCGCGCACTCGGCGACCGCGGGGTGAGATAGGAGCGCATTCTCAACTTCGGGAGCGCCGATATTGTAGCCCGAGCTGACGATCATGTCGTCGCTACGGGCGAGGTACCAGAAGTAACCGTCACCATCGCGGCGGTAGGTGTCGCCGGTGACGTTCCAGCCGTGCTGCACGTAGTCCGTCTGGCGCGGGTCATCGAGGTAGCGGCATCCGGTCGGCCCCTTGATCGCGAGCCGGCCGACGCCCTCGGCGACTTCGCCGCCATCAGGGTCGAGCAAGGTGGCGGTGTAGCCGGGCACCACCTTGCCGGTTGAGCCGGGCTTGATGTCGTCGCCGGCTGCGGAGACGAAGATATGCATCATCTCGGTCGAGCCGATCCCGTCGGTGATCGCGATCCCCGTGCGCTCCTTCCACGCGCGCCAGGTCGCCTCGGGCAGATGCTCACCGGCGGAGATGCAATAGCGAAGGGTTTGGAGAGCTTCCTCCAACGCCGTTCGTCCTGAGCTTGTCGAAGGGCGTTCTTCCGTGCCAGCGCCCTTCGACTTCGCTTCGCTCCGCTCAGGACGAACGGACTCCGTCGCAAGCATCGCCTTATAGGCGGTTGGGGCAGTGCCGAGGTGGGTGACACCGTGCTTGACGATCGCGTCCAGCAAGACGTTTGGCTGTTCGATCGTCGCGCTCGCAGCACCGAAGCGCAGAGGGAACATCGGCGTGATGCCGAGACCGAAAGTGAAGGCCATGGGCGCGCTGGTTATGAAGATGTCGCCGGGCTTCGGATCGACGAGATGCTTCGCGAAGCTGTCGCAGGGCGCGAGCACGTCGCGGTGGAACTGGACACAGCCCTTGGGCACGCCGGTCGTCCCGCTGGTGAAGGCGATGATGCACGGGTCGTCGCGGCCGGTGTCGGCGGGCGGCAGCGGCCGCAGCGATGCGGTGCGCGTCTCCAGCTCGCCCTTCCCGTAATCGCCGTCATATTTGATGATGTGCTTGACCGAATGTGTCTGGTCGGCGGCCTGGCGGAAGTCGCCGATGAAGCGGCTGTCGACAATGGCGTGGGAGATCGCCGCGCGCTCGATCACGGTCGCGATCTCGCCCGGGCGCAGCAAAGGCATGGTCGCGACCACCACCCCGCCGGCCTTCAGCACCCCAAGCCACGCCGCGAACATCGTCATCGTGTTCGGCCCGCGCAGGAGCACGCGGTTGCCGGGGATGAGGCCGTGCTCGTCGACCAGCAGCCGAGCGATGCGCCCGCTGAAATCGTCGAGCTCCGCAAAGGTCCAGCGGCCATGGTCGTTGACGACCGCCAGAGCGCCCGCCGCGCCGCCCTTCAACAGCTCCGCCGCTGCGTTCAGCCGCTCGGCATATTGCAGCTCGGGAAGGTCGAAGCGGAACTCGGGTAGCAGCTCCGGCGGCGGCAGTCGGTCCTTGACGAAGCTGTCGTACGTCATTCCGGAACGACGGCGGTCGCCTCGATCTCGACCTTGGCTTCGGGCTCGACCAGGCGAACGACTTCGACGAGGGCCATGGCCGGATAGTGATTCCCCATGATCTCACGCCAGGCGATGCCGATGTCCTTGAGGCTCGCGCGATAGTCGTCGATCGAGGTCACGTAGCAAGTGAGGCGCGCGATGTTCGTGGGCTCGGCCCCGTCGCAGGCGAGGATCGCAACGATGTTGCGCAAGGCCTGCGCGAACTGGCCGGCGAGCGTGGTCTCGGCGAAGCGCTCTTCCTCGTTCCAGCCAACCACCCCGGCGGTGAAGACCATCCGCCCCCTCGCGGCCATGGCGTTGGAATAGCCCTTCGGCCGCTGCCAGCCGGGTGGGCAAAGCTGCTTCATGCCCGACACTCCTTGAGCAGGTCGCGCGCAATGATTTGCCGCTGGACCTCGCTCGCACCTTCGTAAATCCGCAGAGCGCGGACATCGCGGTACAGCTCCTCGACCTTGACGCCCCGCGTGACGCCGGCGCCGCCGTGCATCTGCACCGCGGCATCGATCACCTGTTGCGCGGCCTCGGTCGCGTGCAGCTTGGCCATTGCGGCCGCTCGGCGGTGGTCGGTTCCTCCAACATCCTGCTGCCAGGCGGCGCGGTAGATCAGCAGGGCCGATGCATCGATCAGAAGCGCCATGTCGGCGAGCTTTTCCTGGGTCACCGCATTGTCGGCGAGCGTGCCGCTGCCGAGCCTCCGGTTGGTCGCGAACTTGAGAGCTTCCTGAAGCGCCCGCCGAGCAAAACCGAGCGCCGCGGCGCCGACGGTTACCCGGAACAGGTTCAAGGTCTCCATGCCGATACGGAAGCCTTCGCCCGGCTCGCCGATGATCGCGTCGGCGGGGATCCGGACATTGTCATATTTGATGCGCCCGAGCGGGTGCGGGGCGATGACCTGGATGCGTTC
>Ga0207703_10003975_pt1 | contig 12250 bp, 10 predicted proteins | sample KBSSwiS12_FD_184304 | JGI IMG/M metagenome (GOLD analysis project Ga0207703, IMG submission 184304) | Switchgrass rhizosphere microbial communities from Kellogg Biological Station, Michigan, USA - KBS Switchgrass S1-2 (SPAdes) (version 2) | ecosystem: Host-associated > Plants > Roots >... | reverse complement strand
CGCAGTTCACCTATTTCCAGCAGGTGGGGGGCCTGGACTGCAAGCCCATCACCGGCGAGATCACCTATGGCCTGGAGCGTCTCGCCATGTACCTGCAGAGCGTGCAGAACGTGTACGACCTGGAGTGGACGCCGGGCGTGAGCTACGGCGACGTGTTTCACCAGAACGAGGTGGAGCAGTCCAGCTACAACTTCGAGCACTCCAACGCCGACCTGCAGTTCCGGCATTTCACCGACTACGAGGGCGAGGCCAAGCGCCTCATGGCCGCGCAGCTGGCTCTGCCCGCCTACGAAATGGTGCTGAAAGCGGCGCACACCTTCAACCTGCTGGATGCGCGCGGTGCTATTTCGGTCACCGAACGCGCCGCCTACATCGGCCGCATCCGCAACCTGGCGAAAAGCGTGTCGCAGGCCTATTTCGATTCGCGCGTGCGCGCCGGCTTTCCCATGTGCAAGCCCGGGCAGTTGCAGGGCCTCGGCGTGGACCTGCCCGCGCTGCGAGCGGCCCTTGATCAGCGCTCGGCTCCGGGTGCATCGGCATGAGCGCGGACCTGCTGATTGAACTGCGCACCGAAGAGCTGCCGCCCAAGGCGCTATCGGAGCTGGGCACGGTATTCGCGCGCGAGCTGCGCGACGAGCTGGCCAAGGCCGGCTTCGTCGCCGCCGACGCCGCGCACCGCTTCTTCGCCACGCCGCGGCGCCTGGCCGCGCTCATCGCCGCCGTGCCGGCCGCGTCGGCCGCGCGCACCGAAATCCGCAAGCTCATGCCGGCCAAGGTGGGCTTCGACGCCAGCGGCGCGCCCACTGCCGCCCTGCAGAAACGCCTGGACAAGGACGGCCTCGCCGGCGCGCGGCTTACGCGCCGCGAGGAAGGCGGGGCCGAGTACGTGTTCGCCCAAGTGGACGTGCCGGGCGTTCCGCTTGCGGCCGCCGCGCAGGCCGCGCTGGAACGCGCCATCGGCCGCCTGCCCATTCCCAAGCTCATGTCCTACCAGCTCGCCGATGGCGCCACCACCGTGCACTTCGTGCGCCCGGCGCACAGCCTGATCGCACTGCACGGCAGGGACATCTTGCCCCTGTCAGCGCTCGGCCTCAAGGCGGGACGCGCCACCCTCGGCCACCGCTTCCAGGGCCGCGCCGAACTGAACGTGGGCTCCGCCGGCGAGTACGCGGACACGCTGCTGGGCGGCAACGTCATGGCGGATTTCGCCGCGCGCCGCGCGGCCATCCTGGCGCAACTCAGGGACAAGGCTGGGGCGCTCGGCCTCGGGCTCGGGCCCGAGGAGCCGGTGCAGACGCTGCTGGACGAGGTCACGGCGCTGGTGGAAATGCCCACCGTGTACGCGGGCGAGTTCGAGACCGAGTTCCTGGCCGTGCCGCAGGAATGCCTCATTCTCACCATGCGGGCCAACCAGAAATATTTCCCGCTGTTCGACGCGGCCGGCAAGCTGGCCAACCGCTTCCTCATCGTCAGCAACATGCGGCTGGACGACGCCCGCAACATCATCGAGGGCAACCAGCGCGTGGTGCGGCCGCGCCTGGCCGACGCGCGCTTCTTTTTCGAGACCGATAAGAAAACCCGCCTGGCCGAGCGCGTCGCCCAGCTCGGCTCGGTGACCTATCACAACAAGTTCGGCAGCCAGCTCGCGCGCGTGCAGCGCCTGGAGTTACTGGCCGAGTTCATCGCGGCGCGCATCGGCGCGGACGTGGAACTGGCGCGCCAAGCCGCGCACCTGGCCAAGGCCGATCTGGTGACCGGCATGGTGGGCGAGTTTCCCGAACTGCAGGGGCTGATGGGCGGTTATTACGCCGCCCACGACGGCGCGAAGCCCGGCGTGGTGCGCGCCCTGCAGGAACAATACCGGCTGCGCGCCTCCGAGGCCACCGACGCGGACGCGCTGGTGAGCATCGCCCTGTACCTGGCCGACCGCACCGAAGCCCTTACCGGGCTGTTCGGCATCGGCACGGTGCCCAGCGGCGACAAGGACCCCTTCGGCCTGCGGCGCGCGGCGCTGGGCCTGATCAGCGTGTTCGAGGCGCTGGGCCGCGCACCGGCCGGCGGCAGCGCCAAGCCGCTGGCCCTGCGCGAATTGCTGGATTTCGCCGCCGGCACCTTCGCGCCCGGCCTGCTCGCCGCCAAGGGCTTGGCCGATCTCGAAGACTTCATTTACGAGCGTTACCGTAACCAGCTCGCTTCCCAATATCCGCGCAGTGCCGTGGACGCGGTGATCGCGCTCAAGCCGCCGCTCGACGAGGTGATCGCGCGCGTGGCGGCCGTGGTGGAATTCCAGAGCCTGCCCGAGGCGGAAGCGCTGGCCGCCGCCAACAAGCGCATCCGCAACATCCTGAAAAAATCCGACGCGGCCTCGGCCGGCCTGCGCCCCGACCTGCTGGTGGAGCCGGCCGAGCGCGCGCTGAATGCCTCCATCGACGGCCTGCAGCCGCAAGTGGAGGCCGCGTTCGGCCGCCGCGAGTACACCGCCGCGCTGAAGGCGCTGGCCGCGGCCCGCGCCAGCGTGGACACGTTCTTCGAGCAGGTCATGGTGAATGCCGAGGATGCGGCCGTGCGCGCCAACCGCCTGGCGCTGCTGTCCCGGCTGGATGCGCTCATGAACCGCGTGGCCGACATTTCGCGTCTGGCCGCGTAGCGGGAAACCGGAAACGGAGCGCGCATGAAGCTCGCCATTCTCGACCGTGACGGCGTCATCAACTTCGACAGCGAGAAGTACATCAAGTCGCCCGAGGAATGGAAGCCCATTCCCGGCAGCCTGGAAGCCATCGCGCGCCTGAACCAGAATGGCTGGAAAGTGGTGGTGGCCACCAACCAGTCGGGCCTGGGCCGCGGCCTGTTCGACATGGCGGCGCTGAACGCCATGCACAACAAGATGCACCGCGCTGTCAACCAGGCCGGCGGGCGCATCGAGGCCATTTTCTATTGCCCCGACATCGACGCCTCGAAATCGCATTTCCGCAAACCCAACCCGGGCATGTTCGAGGCCATCGGCGAGCGCTTCAACACCCCGCTCAAGGACGTGCCCGCGGTGGGCGATGGCCTGCGCGACCTGCAGGCCGCACACGCCGTGGGCGCCCGCCCCATCCTGGTGCTCACGGGCAAGGGCCGTACCACCCAGTCAGACCCTAATCTGCCTGCGGAAACCGAGGTCATGGCGGACCTCGCGGCCGTGGCCGACCTGCTTTGCGCCTGAGCGGGGCCGGATGCCTCACTCCACCTCGGTTGCCGGCCCCGTGCTCCGTCCCCAGGGCAACACGCCCATGAATTTCATCCGCTCGCTGCTGTTCCTGCTGCTGCTGCTGGTCATCACCCCGCCCTACGCCATCCTGGTGCTGCTGGCCGCGCCGGTGCCGCGCATGCCGCGCCACCGTTTCATCACCGGGTGGACCATGATTGTCCTGTGGCTGGTACGTTATCTGCTCGGCATACGCTATGTGGTCAAGGGCCGCGAGCATTTGCCGAAACAACCCTCCGTCATCCTGTCCAAGCACCAGTCGGCGTGGGAAACCATCGCCTTCCAATCCATTTTTCCGCCGCAATCCTTTCTCTTGAAGCGCGAACTGCTGTGGATTCCCTTTCTCGGCTGGGGACTGGCGCTGTTCAGCCCCATAGCCATCGACCGCGCCAGCCGCGCCGAGGCTTTCAAGCGCCTGGCCGAGCGGGGCCGTGAGCGCCTCGGCCAGGGCTTCTGGATCACGGTGTTTCCCGAGGGCACGCGCACCGCGCCGGGCCGGCGCGGGCGCTACCGCATCGGCGGGGCGTGGCTCGCGCATGCCACCGGCAGCCTGGTGGTCCCCGTGGCCCACAATGCCGGGCTGGTGTGGCCGCGCAACGCCTTCATCAAGCGCCCGGGATTGGTCACGGTGGAAATCGGCGAACCCATCGATCCCCAGGGCCTGACCCCCGAGCAGATCATTGCGCGGGTGGAGGAGTGGATCGAGTCGCGCATGGTTGAGCTGTGCCCGGCCTGATCCCCAAGATCCGCTCGCTGCGCTCGCCCCGGCTGCCCACCGGGGACAAGCCCTCGCCCGACCGGCGCCAGTTGCTGCTCAGCAACGGCGTGCTGCGCTACGAACTGGTGCGCGCCCGCCGCCGCTCCATCGCCATCCAGGCGCTGCAGGAAGGCATCCGGGTGCGGGCGCCGCGCTGGGCCAGCATTGCCGCCATCGAGTCCTTCATGCGGCTGCAGGAGGGCTGGATCACCGAGCACCTACGCCTGCGGCGCGACACGCCGCCGTTTTCCTGGCGCGAGGGCGCCGAATTGCCGCTGCTCGGAGACACCGTGCGCATTGTTGCGGCGGATGTGAAGGCCATTCGCGCCGCCGACGGCCGGCTGGAAGTGCCCCAGGGATTGCTCGCGGCCGGCTGCCGCGAGGCCGTGCTGGGCTGGATTCGCGGGCGTGCCCGCGCGCTGTACGCCGCGCGCATGGCCGAGGGCGCGGCGCGCCTGGGCGTGCCCATGCCCCGGCTGCGCCTGTCCAGCGCACGCACGCGCTGGGGGAGCTGCAGCCACAATCCCAGCGGCCCGCGCATTTCCCTGCACTGGAAATTGTATCTGCTGCCGCCCGTGCTCATCGATTACGTCATCGTCCATGAGCTGGCGCACTTGGTGGAGCTCAATCACTCGAAGCGCTTTTGGGCGGTGGTGGAGCGGCTGTATCCCGACTATCGCGCCGCGCGGCCGGAGTTGAACCGGCTGGGCCGCGCGCTGCCGCCGCTGTGACGGCAAGCGCTGGGGCCTGACGCGGGTGATTAGCGACTCGGGGGGGTGACCCGATATTCGCGCAGGCGGGACGGTTGGCCGAGCAGGCAGCGCCCCAAGTCATCGAGGAAGGCTTCCGATACATCGGCGGCCGGAACGGCGAGTTCATCCCGGCCGAGGCGCAACAGGTTGCTCACCACCATGTTCAACCTGGCCAACTGGTGGTCGGCCTGGATGCGCACATCGCTCACAGTGACAATCTCTACGTCGAAACGTGTTCCTTCGACGGCGCCGCGCTGGTTGCGCAGCGCGGTCTCCTCGAATTTCAAGTGGTAACGCAACAGCGCTTCGCGGATGCGCTGCACGGTTCCCGGCATGTCGTGCTCGATCGCGAAAGGCTGCGGGCCCTGCCAGCGCACATAGAAGCGGATGCTGTCGAATACGTCGCGGTCCTCGATGCGCTTTTTGCGATAGTCGATGAAGGAGTCCGCGTAGGTGAGCGCGACGTCGCCCACGCTGGGAAGCGCATAAATGAAGGGGCTGGGCGGCTGGATGATCGCCAATTGCTTGAGCAGGTCGCTCAGATAACCGAACGCCTGCTGCATTTTTTCTTCGACAGTCTTGAGCCCGCCTGCGTGCAGCGTCTCCCTGTCGAGCTGCTGGCTCTTCACCCTGTCGGCCTGTTTCTTCAGGTCGTCAAGCAGGCCCATCGTTCCCCCCGTCCCTAGCCCCGCACCTGGGGATTCTGCCAGCGGAGGCCGGGTTTGTGAATCCCGCTACCCTGCTTGTCGCTCTCGCGCAGCACAATGGTCCGCGATGCGGGCGAAATCGGCCGCCGCCAGATTCTCGGCGCGCGCGCCGGGATCGATGCCCAGCCGAGCGAGCTCCGCCCCGCCTATGACATTGGCAAGCGAATTGCGCAGCGTTTTGCGCCGCATGCCGAAGGCGGCTGCGACCACCTGCGCGAATACCGCCTCGTCTGCCGCGGCGCCGCGCGCCGCCCTCTCCGCTTGGCTCAGCGGCCGCATGCGCACCACGGCTGAATCCACTTTCGGCGGGGGGCGGAACGCCTCCGGCGGCACTTCAAACAGGGATTGCATGTCGAAGCGGTCCTGCAGCATGACGGAGAGCCGGCCGTAATCGGCGGTGGAAGGTGCCGCCACCATGCGCTCCACGACTTCCTTCTGCAGCATGAAATGCATGTCGCTGACGCAGCGCGCGTACTGCGCCAGGTGGAAGAGCAGCGGGGTGGAGATGTTGTAGGGCAAGTTGCCGACGATGCGCAGGTCTTTTCCCAGGGAGCCGAAGTCAAAGTCCAGCGCGTCGCCGGCGTGCACGGTCAGTTGTTCGGGCTTGAAGCGCTGGTGCAGTTCGGCGACGAGGTCCCGGTCCAGTTCAACCACGTCGAGGTGCGGGATGCGCTTGAGCAGGGGGACGGTCAGCGCAGCCTGCCCAGGGCCGATTTCGACTATCCGGTCATCAGGTCGTGGTGATATGGCTTCGACAATACTCTCGACGATCGTTTGATCGGCCAGAAAGTGCTGGCCGAAGCGCTTGCGCGGTCGATGGGCCGGCGTCACAAGCATAGTTCCATCGCCAACCCTCAGTTCGCGCTGTTCGCGGCCATGTCGGCGGCCATGTTCACTGCGGCGATCAGGCTGCCGGGGTCGGCTTTTCCCGTGCCGGCCAAGTCGAGCGCCGTGCCGTGGTCCACCGAAGTGCGGATGAACGGCAGCCCCAGCGTGATGTTCACTCCCCCGCCGAAACTGGCGTACTTGAGCACGGGCAGGCCCTGGTCGTGGTACATGGCGAGCACGCAATCCACGGTCTTCAGGCGTGACGGCACGAACAGCGTGTCGGCGGGCCATGGGCCGCTCACGTTGATGCCTTCGGCTTTCAGTTGCGCGATGACGGGCGCGATCACCTCGTCGTCCTCGCGCCCCAGGTATCCCTGCTCGCCGGCGTGGGGGTTGAGCCCGGCCACCGCGATGCGCGGCGTATTCAATCCAAAGCGGGTGCGCAGGTCATGAACCATGATGCGCAGCGTCTGCTCCAGCGACTCGCGCGTGATGGCGGCCGGCACGTCGGCCAGCGCGAGGTGCGTGGTGGCCAGGGCCACGCGCAGGCCGCCTCCGGCAAGCATCATCACCACCCTGTCCCGACCGGCCTTGGCCGCCAGGTATTCGGTATGGCCCGAGAAAACGATGCCGGCGTCGTTGATGATGGATTTCTGCACCGGCGCGGTGACCATGGCGGCGAACTCGCCCGACAGGCATCCCTGCGCGGCGCGATCGAGCAGCGCGAGCACGTAACGGCCATTCGCCGCATCGAGCCGGCCGGCGTGCACGGCGGCAACGGCCGGCAGGTGCAGCACTTCGAGGGAACCGTCCGCCGCGCGGGAGGCACGGGGATCGAAATCGCGCAGCGTGATACGCAGATCCAGTTGCGCGGCGCGGTCGGCCAGCACGCCCTTGTCGGCAAGGACGACAAGGCGTCCCTGGACGGACGCACCCTGCAGCGCGAGGCAGATATCGGGGCCGATGCCGGCCGGCTCGCCCGACGTTATGGCGATTAACGGCGGAGCAATCAGCGGCCGGTCTTCATCGTCATCCACGGTCTTCCAGCCGGTACTCCACGTAGGCGCGGTCGCGGAGCTGGCGCAGCCATTCCTGGTAGGCCTCGTCGCTTTTCTTGTCGCGCAGCGCGCGCTTGGCTTCCAGGCGCTTGCGGTCGTCGGACATATCGGCCACGCGCCGTTCCAGCACCTGGATGAGGTGCCAGCCGAACGGGCTGTGCACCGGCTCGCTGACCTGGCCGATTTTCAATTCCTGCATGGCGCGCTCGAATTCGGGCACGGTGTCGCCGGGATACACCCAGCCCAGGTCGCCGCCGTTGGCGGCCGAACCGTCGTCGGAATTGGTGCGGGCCAATTCACCGAAATCCACTCCGTTCACAATGCGCTCGCGCAGGTTGGACAGCTTGCGCTTGGCTTCGGTTTCGGACACCAGCTCGTTGGTGCGCAGCAGGATGTGGCGCACATGGCTTTGCTCCACCATGAAGGGCGCGCCGGCGCCGCGCTGGCCGTCCAGCCGCAGCACGTGGAAGCCCGCCGGGCTGCGCAGCGGCTCGCTCACCTCGCCGGGCTTCATCTTGGACAGGGCGTTCACGAACAGGTCGGGCAGCCGGTCGGCGGTGCGCCAGCCGATGTCTCCGCCGGACAGGGCCTCGGGCGCGTCGGAAAAGCTGGCCGAGAGCTGCGCGAAATCGCCCCCCGCGCGGGCGCGGCGGATGACGTCCTCGGCGCGCGTCCTCTGCCGCTCGATCTGTTCCGGGCTGGCCTGGTCGGGCAGGCGCAGCAGGATGTGCGACAGGCGGTATTCGTTGGCCGCGCCGCCCGTGGCGGCGTCCTTCTGCTCGGCGAGGAACACGTCCACTTCGCTCTCCGAAACGGTGATGCGGCTGTCCACCTCGCGGTCGCGCAGGCGCTGCAGGACGATCTGGGTGCGCACGTCGTCGCGGAACTGGTTGAAGCCGATGCCGTCGCGCTCGAGGGCCTGGCGGAACTGCGTGAGCGACAGCGAGTTGTTCTCGGCGATGCGCGCAATGGCCTGGTCGAGCTGCAGGTCGTCCACCCGCACGCCGTTGTCACCGGCGAACTGGAGTTGCACCTTTTCCAGGATCATGCGGTCCAGCACCTGCCGCTCCAGGTCGTCGTTGCTGGGCAGCGGCGTGTTGCGGCCCTGCAGGTCGCGCTTGACGCTTTGCAGGCGGTCGCGCAACTGGTACTGCGTGATGATGTCGGAATTGACCACCGCCACGATGCGGTCGACCAGGGCGATGCGCGGGGCGGCGGTGCTGTTCTGGGCATGGGCGGCGGGCGCCATGGCCAGAAAAGCGGCGACAAGGGCGGCAACAAAGGCGGCGGGAAAAACCGCGGCCGCGCGGCGCAGGACCAAGGTGTCGAAGACGGTTTGAAGGGCGGTGAACGGATTGCGCACGATGGTCAGTTGAAGAAGTCGGTTGTCGAGCTGTCCGAGCTGGGCGACTGGTTGAGACGCGAATAGCCCGGAATGTTGCGTTTCAGGCTCTCCAGCGGGTTGGACCCCACGCGGGAGAAACCATTCAATTCCAACTGCAGGAAAATGCTGTTGGTGGCCTGCTGCGTGGCCACCGCGAAGCGCTGCACCACGAAGCGCAGCACCCAGCAGTCGCCATTGTATTCGAAGCCGCCCAAGCCCTCGATCATGCGCCGGTCGCGGATGGAGTAATTGTAACGGCCCACCCCGTACCACCCGCTCTTGCCCAGCGGCCACTGGCTGGACACGTCCACCTGGTGCACCTGATCGCGCAGGTAGCGGTAGGACATGTTCAGGGTGCTGAAAGCCTCGGGCTGGTAACGCGCGGACACGGTCAGGCGGCTGGCGCTTTGCTGGCGGGGATCGTAGTCGACGGCGGTTTCGCCCGTCCATTTGGGAGCGATGCGCCCCGAAATGGACGCCAGCCAGTCGGAATTCTTGTAGGTGCGCGGCGTGGTGCTGGAATCGAGCACCACCTTCTGGTCGGTGAAATAGTAGCGCTGGCCGATCAGGGCGCGGATGGCTTCCTGCCCGTTGGTGGGCGACAGCAACCGGGTGGTGGCCGCCAGCGTGAGCTGGTTGGCGTCGGCGATGCGGTCGCCCCCGACGAAGGTGTTCTCGGAAAAGATCTGCGCATAGTTGAAGTCGGCCACCGCCGTGTCGAACACCGGTATCTGGCTCTGGTCCTTGAAGGCCACCCTGAGGTAGTAGGCGCGCGGCTCCAGGGTCTGGGTGAAGTTCTCGCCGAAAATCTGCACCGGCCGCTCGAAAATCAGCCCGCCGTCCAGGCTCGTGATGGGCAGCACCCGCACCGGCTGGGTGGGCACGCCCGGGGCCAGCATGGTCCGGTCAAGCTGGTAGCGCGTGGCATGCCAGCCGATCTTGGGCGTGAAGAAGGCGCCCGCCGTCACCACAGGCAGCGACAGGCTGGGGTAGGCGGTGAGGCGGCGGCCGTTCACCAGGGTGGGATGCTCGAAATCCACGTATTCGCTGCTGAGGGTGAAATCGAAGCCGCGAAAGTCCTGCCGGTCGGCCGAGAACGTGATTTGCGGCAGCCGCGCATAGGGCGGCACCACGGGGCTGGACGGGTCCTGCAGGGTCTGGAAGCGCTGCAGGCGCGCGCTGGCGGTATAGGTGCCGGTGTCCCACCAGTTGTTGGCGTAGGAGACGAAGCCCTCGCGCACCAGGTTGGTCTGGGAGGTGAGGTTGATGCGCGTGGACAGGTCGCGGAAATAGGCGTCGTCGCTGACCTTGTTGACGTTGACGTAGCCCGTGAAGCGGCCGGCCGTGAACACGTCGTTCAGGGTGAAGGCCGAGCGCTTCTGCCCGGTCACGTGGTCGCGCGGCAAGTCCTCGAAATGCACCTCGCCGTTGGTATACGGCTCCAGGAAGCGGAACTGCCCGCTCCATTGCAGGCCGCGCTTCTGCATGTAGCGGCTGACCAGCGTCAGGTCGCGGTTGGGCGCGAGGTTGAAATAGTAGGGAACGGAGATTTCCGGCCCGCCCTGGCCGGTGCTGCCGATGGACGGCGGCAGGAAGCCGGTCTTGCGCTCGTTGTTCAGCGAGAACGTCATCCACGGCAGGTACAGGATGGGCGCGTTGTAGAAATAAATGGTCGAATTGGTGGCCGTGCCCACTTCACGGGTGAAGTCCAGCCGCAGGTCGCCCACCTTGGCAAACCAGTCGTCGCTGCCGGGCTTGCAGGTGGTGAACGTGGCCTCCTTGAAGTGGAACTTGTCCTCGCCTTCGAAGTCCAGTTCGGCGGCGGAGCCGCGCCCGGCCACGGGGTTGGTGGCCTGGCCGCGGTTGCGCGGCGCCAGCGAATAGTCCGGCTTGTCGAACACGCCGGTGGAGTCGGGTATGCGGTAGCGCAGCGACGGCCCCTGGATGACGTCGCCCAGGCGCTCGATGCGCACGCCGCCCGTGGCGTCCACCTCATCGGTGTCGGCGCGGTAGTGCAGCCGCTCGCCGCTGATGTTGAGATCGCCCTTCTTGAGTTCCGCTTGGCCCGTGGCCGTCACGTCGCGGTCGGCGACGCCTTCCACCTTGTCGGCGGTGATGCGCGTGGGCTGGTCGCTGTCGCGGCCGCGCAGGGGCAGCTTCAATCCCTGGCCAGGGACGGCGGCGGGGCCAGTGCCCGTGCCGGCATCGTCAGCGACGGCCGCCACCGGGGCAAGAAGCACCATCGCAAGCACCGGCGCTCGCAGTCCTCGCAGCATGTCCATCCATTGATGTATTGAAACCGGGCGCGTTCGCGAGACCGCGGCCCCCTCCCCGCCTCCGGACGCCAGGGCGTGGCGAGAGAACGGCAAAAACGGGTGGTAAAATCTCACAAATCCCCTGTCAAAGCAAATGCAGTCATCCCGCGTCATCAGCCCTGAACTTGCGGAAGCGCGCTTGAACCCGCGCGCAAAGCGGCAGTAAACGCATGAATCCGCGCACCGAACGCATGCAGGCCTGGCTCGCCGCCGAACTGCAAGGCGCATCCTTCAGTTTCGCGCCCGCTTCAGATGATGCCAGCTTCCGGCGTTATTTCCGCGTCGAGTTCGGCGGCGGGCGCGACAGCCTCATCGTCATGGACGCGCCGCCCGACAAGGAGGACTGCCGGCCGTTCGTGAAGGTGGCGCGGCTGTTCGCCGCGGCCGGCGCGCATGTGCCGGACATCGTCGCGGAAAACTTGCAGGAAGGTTTCCTGCTGCTGTCCGACCTCGGCCCGCACACCTATCTGTCCCAACTCAAGCCGGACAACGCCGGCACCCTGTACCGCGAGGCCATTGCGGCGCTGGTGGCCATCCAGAAGGCCAGCCGGCCAGGCGTTCTGCCGGACTACGACCGCGCCCTGCTCGAGCGCGAGCTCAATCTCTTTCCCGACTGGTACGTGGCGCGCCAGCACGGCGTGACTCTCGACGCGGCGCGGGCCGCCGACCTGAAGGCCGGGTTCGAGGTGCTGCTCGCCAACAACCTGGCGCAGCCGCGGGTGTACGTGCACCGCGACTACCATTCGCGCAACCTGATGCTGTCCAGCCCCAACCCCGGCATCCTGGACTTCCAGGACGCCGTGTACGGCCCCATCACCTACGACCTGGTGTCGCTGTTGCGCGATGCCTATATTGCGTGGGAAGAAGAGCAGGTGCTCGACTGGTGCATCCGTTACTGGGAGGCGGCGCGCAAGGCGGGCCTGCCCGTGGCGGCCGATTTCGCCGACTTCTACCGCGATTTCGAGTGGATGGGCGCGCAGCGCCAGCTCAAGGTGCTGGGCATATTCGCGCGCCTGTGCTACCGCGACGGAAAAGAAAGGTATCTGGCCGATCAACCATTAGTCATGAAGTATTTGCGCAAAACCTGCGAGCGCTATGGCGAATTGGCGCCCCTTCTGCGCGTGCTGGACGCCATCGAGCCGCCCAACAAGCAGACTGGTTATACCTTTTAGGTTGAACCCATGAAGGCCATGATATTGGCG
>Ga0207703_10003965_pt1 | contig 12266 bp, 5 predicted proteins | sample KBSSwiS12_FD_184304 | JGI IMG/M metagenome (GOLD analysis project Ga0207703, IMG submission 184304) | Switchgrass rhizosphere microbial communities from Kellogg Biological Station, Michigan, USA - KBS Switchgrass S1-2 (SPAdes) (version 2) | ecosystem: Host-associated > Plants > Roots >... | reverse complement strand
CCTGTTGAGTGCGCCAGAGTGGCGCATCTCACACTATCGCGGAACGAGGGGTGACGGGGCTTTCGCGGCGTGACGACAGGCCAGGCTGGACGGACCGCGAGCGCCTCCGGCGCCTGGGATTTATGTCCGTTCAATCGCTACGTTCGCAGCCAGTCGCCACGCGGCCGCTGAAGATTTCAAGCTGCTGAATCTCACGGCCGTTGCGATCGGTGCGGACCCAGCCGGGTCTTGACCGTCCGAGTGCAACTGGCAGGCTCAACCGTCCGAACCTCCGTTCCAAACCGGTTTGTCACTCGGCGGTTTGACGCGAGGCTTCGTCAGTTGAGCGGCGGCAGCAACGGTTTTGCGCCTTCGGCCAGCGGTGTCTGGTCGAGGACTACCATCATCGACGAGATCTGATACAAACCCATCGTGCCGGTGAGGTCGACGACCCCTCGATCGCCGCCCAACACGGCCTTGGCGGCCTGGAACGTCGCGTCGCTCACCTTCTTCGTCGTCAGGAACTCATTCGCGAAGTTGTAGACCGCCTCGACGTCCTTTTCCATGTTCGCGGGACGTTTGCCGAGACGGATCGCCTCCACGACCTCGTTGGGAAGACCGACGCTTGTCGCGTATCGATGGTGGGCGTTCCACACGTACTCGGACGTCCACAGCCGCGCGACCATCAGGATGCCGAGCTCGCTGTATTTCGGCGTGACGCTCGAGAACCCTTCCCGCCCGGAGAAGCGCGCGAAGGCCATGGCTCGCTGGGTCACGTCGCCCAGACCCGGGCTGACGAGCATGACGGACAACGGCCCGCTGATGTCTCCGCGCGGGCCGCTCAAAATGCCGCTCACGTAACTCTTCTGCTCGGGCGTCAACGCGTCATAGGAGCGCGGCCGCTCGATTCGACCGCCGCGCAGACGCGATACCGCGCGTTGCATCTGCTCCAGCGTCGGCGGCGCGTCCGTTTCGCGCGCGTTCCCGACCCTCGGCGCCGATGTCTGAGCCTGCCCGGAAGAGGCCTGGGCCTGCGCATGGCTGGCCGCGAACGTCACGAGACCGATCACGCCCGCAAAGAGAAGCTTGAATCGCATCGTTTGTCTCCTGACACGGTCCGGCTGAAGCCGGACACTACGTACGCCTTACCGCAGAGCCCCCAGAGATCGCCGGGTATTCCTGGTGTTTCTTTCGGCGGGCTCGGCGGTTAGTGCGATTTTTCTCACAGCAGCTACCGGGCTCGCGGCTGGTCCGCGATGATGATCCTTTCGAGCTCGGCGACATCGGTCTTCAACTCCGACGCGCCGGATCGATTTCCATTCGCCTTGAGCAGGTACGCGACGAGATCGACGTACGCCTGATCGCCCAGGCTGTCCGGCGCATTCTGCGGCATCGAGCTCCTGAGGGCCGTGACCATCTCGAGCGCCGTGAGATCGGCGAATCGTGCGAAGAAGGAGGGACCCATGAGCGTGGGCGACACCGAGTCGCCCTGCAGCGTGTCGAGGTGGCACACCGCGCAGGCGCGCGCGTACACCTGCTTTCCGCGCGCAGCCTGTTCCTCGGAATACACGCCGTCCCAATTGGTGCGTGCGGCTGCCGGCGCGGCATCTGCGGACGCCTTGACCGGCGCCGCGCTCAAGTTGGTGATCCTGCCGGACTGGTCGGCCTGGATGCCGCGCTCGAGCATCAGCTTGCGTAACAACGCGGCCGCTTCCGGATACCGCCTGATGCCGCTGCTCGCATACACGACGCCCTCGGCGGCAAACAGCGGCGTCCACCTTTTCTTGTTGTAAACGTCGAGCCTGGCGCCCTTATCGACGAGGAACTGGATCACGGGCACCGCGCCGCCGCGGTACACCGCGCCATGCAGGGCGGTTTCGCCATCCTTGTTGACATCGTTGACGTCGCCGCCGCCCACTTCATAAGCCAGCTTGACGGCCGCAAGCGCCTCTTCGTGCGTCCCCGGGCTCTCCCCCGGACCATAGACGCCGACGCCGGCCGCCACCATGATCGCCGAAGTGCCATCCGCCGACTTGATCGTCGGGTCGGCGCCGCTGTCGAGCAGCACACGCATGAGCGGGACGTCGGCCGTTTTCGCGGCCATCATGAACGGGGTGGAGCCGATGCGGTTCAGCATGTTGCGGTTGCCGTCCCGCGGCTCTTTGGTCATCCGTGCATTCACGTTCGCGCCGCGCGCCACCAGTTTCTTGACGAGCTCGAGACTGTCGAGGCTGCCGGTCGGTACCGCACCCGGCAGATTGAATCCCCGGTTCGGTCTCCGCGACCAGGCGACCTGGTGCAGCGCGGTCCATCCCTGGGCGGCGGCGTTCGGATCGGCTCCGCGTTCGAGCAGGAACGCGGCAAGCTCGAAGTGGGCGTTGTAGAGAGCGAGCACCAGGGTGCTCATCCCATCGGGCATCCGCTCGTTCACGTCGGCGCCGGCGTCGAGCAGCGCCCCAGTGGCGTCGCTGTGTCCGCCGCGCACGGCAAACAGTAGAGGGGTGAACTTGCCGGTGGACGTTGCGCGGATGTCCGCGCCGGCGGCTGCGAGCACGCGGATAGCTGCCGCGTTGTTTTCGGCGGCGGCCCACATCAGTGGCGTCTGCCCCTTCCGGGCTTCCTTCGCGTTGACGTTCGCGCCGTGCGCGACCAGCGCTTTCACAGCCGCCGCGCTTCCCGTCCGTGCGGCCGTCATCAGCACGGTTTCGCCATCGGGCAGCGCCGCGTTGGGATCGGCCCCCGCCGCCAGCAGGTGTTCGAGAATGGCGGCGTTGCCGTTGGTCGCTGCCAGATGAAGAGGTGTCACCCCGTGGCGGTTCGCGACCTGCGCCTTTGCGCCCGCCCGGAGCAGCGCCTCTGCCATCTGGAGATCGTCGAGCTCCGCGGCCCAATGGAGCGCAGTGGTGCCGTCCGCTTCGGCGATGTTGACGTCGGCCTTCTTCGCCAGGAGCGCGCGAGCAGCGGTGGTGTTCCCGCTCTTCACCGCGTCGACCAGCGACAGTTCACGGCCGGCGGCGCTGAGGCTCAGCGAGATCAGGAGGGCCGCGCCCAACCATCCGCCGATCCGTTTGACGCGCATCATCGCCATCGCTACTGGCCCCCGGCAATCGCTAAAGGACGTGAACAAACCACGTCGACCGCCGAGGCCGAAGAGTACACCTCAAAAAGTCTCGGCGATCTCGGCGGGCTCTGCGGTAAGACCTGGCGCATCTTCGTCACAGTCTTCAGGTTCTACGCCGCTGTTGGACTCGGGAGCCGGCCGGTGCTGTCGCCGAGACCGTCCGCGTGAACCCCCACGTTATCGAGGAGCGTGAGCAGCAGATTGGTCATCGGCGTCCGCCGCGGGAACACGGCGTGCCGTCCACCCTGAAGCGAGCCGGAGCCACCGACGATCGTCAGCGGCAGGTTCGTATGGGAGTGCGTATTCGGGTTGCTGAGGCCCGCCCCGTACAGGAACACCGAGTGATCCAGCAGCGATCCGTCGCCTTCGGGAGTGTCCTGCAGCTTCTGCAGGAACCAGGCAAACAGCTGCGCCTGGAGTGTCCCCACCTTCGAGTATTTCAGGATCTGCTCGGGCCGGTCCGCGTGATGCGAGAGGCCATGGTGCCCTTCGGTGACGCCGACTTCCGGATACGTGCGGAAGTTCAGATCGCGTCCCAGCATGAACGTCACTACGCGTGTGAGGTCCGCGCGGAAGGCCAGCCACTGCAGCTCGTACATCAACTTGACGTGTTCGTCGAACCGTTCGGGAACGCCCTTCGGGCGCTCCAGTGTCGGCAGCTCGACTTCCGCCCGCCCTTCCACCCCCTGGATCCGGCGCTCGACTTCACGAACCGAGTCGAGATAGTCGGTGACCTTCGTGCGATCGCCAGGCCCCAGCCTTCGCTGCAGACGATTCAAGTCCTCGAGCACCGAGTCGAGAATGCTCTGGTTCTGCCTGGCTTGCGCGGCGCGCCGCTCGGGAGTGCCCCCCTCGCCGAACAGCCGTTCGAAGACGATGCGCGGGTTGTTCTCGGTCGGGAGCGGCGTCGTCGGCGTCGTCCAGGCCAGCGTGTTCAGGTAGGCGCAGCTGTAGCTGTTCTCGCACTGGCCGCTCAGGAAGTTGAGATCGATCGAGAGCTCGAGCGACGGGAGCACCGTTTCCTTCCCCAACTTCGCCGCCGCGATCTGATCGGCCGAGACGCCGTTGCGCACGTCGGCGCCTTCGGTGCGTTTGGGATAGACGCCTGTCAGCCACGAGCTGGTGCCGCGCGTGTGATCACCGCTGGCCCCATCGTTGCCCGCCTCGGCGTTCTGGTGATCCAGGCCGCCGATGACGAGCAGCCGGTCACGGAACGGCGCGAGCGGTGTCAGGATGGTCGAGGGCTCGAACGTCTTCCCCAGCCCCTTGGGCGTCCAGTAGTCGATCCCCGAGTTGTTCATCGCGACGCCGTTCGGCATGTAGATGAACCCCAGCCGGCGGGCCGCACTGGCTGGTGTGTCGGCGAACGCGGAGAGCGCCGGCACCATCGCGTCGAGAAGCGGCAACCCCAGCGCGGCGCCGACGCCGCGGAGGAATGTTCGCCGCGGCAATGACATTTTCGTGATGAACATGAACCCTTACCTCACGACATTCAACGCTGAGACCACAGAGACCGCAGAGCACTTTCTTCCAAAAAGATTCACTGCGCACTCCGCGCGCTCTGCGTTGATCGTTGTGACATCCTCGTCTGAAACGGTGTGCTCTGCACGACACCTGAGATCAGCGACGTGAACCGATAATCGTTCTTCGCAGACTCGCGGACGATCGCGCGGACTGTCGGGGCGTCGTAGTACTCGAGCCCACGTCCCAGGGCATAGGTGAGGATCTTCTCGGTCAGTGTCGTGACAAAGCGGTCCGATCCGAGCAGGGCCTTCGTGAGACCCGCCGGCCCCTCGAACTTCGTCCCGTCCGGCATGGCGCCCGACGCGTCGATGGGCGCACCCGACTCATCGAGCGCCCGCCATCTGCCCACGCCGTCGAAATTCTCGAGCGCAAAGCCGAGCGGGTCCATCATCGCGTGGCAACTCGCGCAGACCGCATTCTTGCGATGCTCTGCCATCCGATCGCGCATCGAAAGGACGTGCGTCGCGAAGCTCGTCGGCTTCAGCTCCGGAACATTGGGTGGCGGCGCGGGTGGCGGTGCGCCGAGAAGGTTTTCCAGAATCCACTTGCCGCGCACGACGGGCGACGTCCGATCGGGATACGACGTCACCGTGAGAATGCTCCCTTGACCGAGCAGGCCGCTGCGTTTCGCGTCCGGTCCGAGGCTGACGCGCCGGAAACGGCTCCCTTTCACGTTTGGAATGCCGTAGTGCCGCGCCAGCCGTTCGTTCACGAACGTATAGTCGGCGCGCAGCAGGTCGAGGGCGCTGCGATCCTCGCGGACGATGCTCTCGAAGAAGAGCTCGGTCTCGCGGCGGAACGCCTGCCGCAGCGTGTCGTCGAAGTCGGGAAAGCTCTGTTGCACGGGGACGACTGCCGCCAGGTTCCGCAGGTAGAGCCACTGCCCGGCGAAGTTGTCCAGGAATGCGCTGAACCGATTGTCGGCCTCCATCCGGCGAATCTGTCTGGTCAGCGTCGCCGGGTTCCCGAGCTGCTTCCGGGCTGCCAGCGTCAGCAATTCTTCGTCGGGGATGCTGTCCCACAGGAAGAACGATAACCGCGAGGCCAGCTCCACGTCGCTGATTCGGTACGGCGTGTTCGGCCGGGCGGCCGGCGGATCGACTTCGACGCGGAGCAGGAATTCAGGAGCGACCAGCAGGCGTTTGAGCGCCCTCTCGATGCCGTCCTCGAACCCGCCGGCTTTCCGTCCTTCGCTGTAGAACGCAAGAAGCGGATCGACGTCGGCGTTGGTCACCGGCCGGCGGTACGCATGTCGCGCCAGCGTCGCGATGATGGTCCTGGCGCATCCACCTTCGTTCGCCTCGACCTGTTGCGAACTTCGGCCTTCGCTGACGCTTCCGCCTTCGCGAACGCTTCGGCGGACCGCCGTAACTTCAGCGGAGGCTGGTCGTCGCGATTTCGTCGAAGCCCTGGCGGAGGCGGGCGCGGCCTCGGCGGACACCTTCGCGGGCCGGCAAGTGAAAATTCGCTCGCGGCTCGGTGACTGCCCCGGTCCCGTCGGGTCGTGCGGACCGCTGATCTCGACGCTGCGCAGATAAGCGCCCGTTCGCGTCTCGGCGATATTCACGCCGGCGGGGTAGGGACGCACGAACGGGAGCCGCGTGGTCTCGGCCAGCGCCGACGTCGGGTTGATGAACGCAACCTCCACATCGCGCGTGCCGGCCTTGATCGGGACGCGAACTTCCCATTCCCGATCGGCGCGGTTGCGTTGCTCGAGCCCCTGTCGGCTGAGCCTCGGCCCGCCGCGAGCCGCGGGCGTGCTCGCGGGCCCCTGGCGCCGTCCCGCTTGCGGCTCATTCGCCAGGGCTCCTCTGCCCGCGGGCGGCGTGACGTCGGCACTTTCCGTCGGAGCGGGAGTGTCGAAGTCCTGCGGCGGCTCCGTGGCAGCAGCCTGCCCGCCGACGCCAGGCAGCGTGAACAGTTTCACGCGCTCGCCGTCTATACTCACCTCGAGCTGCTGATCGTCAGCGTAGAGCGGCACGCCTTCGTTGAGATCGCGCGACAGCTGGACCCGGATGACGTACTGCGCGTCCATCGGGAACGTGTAGCGAATCCTGGTCCCGCCCCGGGTGCCGAAGGACTGCCCCGGAAGGCGTCGATCCTGTGCAAGGTCGTCCGCGACGCGGAAGTAATCGACCGTCGGAGTGGGTGGCGGCGTGCCGACGGCGGCGCGGCTGATCTTCTGCGCTGCCGACAGATACCGCTCCATCAACGTCGGGGACATCTTCAGCACGCCGGCGATGTTGTCGAAGCCGTAGCTCGAATCGTCGGGCGGCAGCAGCGACGTGACGTCGATCTCGAGGTCGAGCAGATCGCGAATCGCATTCTGATACTGGGTGCGATTGAGACGATGGAACGGCTCGGTGCGGCCGGGATTCGGGTTGACTGCGGCCGCGTGGTCGAGCCCGTCTTCGAGCCACCTCAGGAAGACGTCGTGGCTCGCCCGATCGGGGCGCGGCATTCCGGCGGGGGGCATGAGGCCGGCACGCATTTTCCGTACGACCTTCTCCCACACCGTGGCGTCCGCGCTCACGTTCGACAGGTTGATGGTGTCGAGCGCGATGGGAACGGCTCCTCGCTGCCGCTGCGGCTCACTGTGGCAGCCGACACAGTAGCGGTTGAGAAGGGCGCGCGCTTCCGCGGCATCAGGGCCAGGCTGCTGGCCGGCCGCCCGCCCAAGTGGCGCGGTCGACAACAGCACGAGAGTCGTGGCGACTATGCCGATGCCGATTCGCGGCACGAGTGCTCTCATTTCAGGACCATCCGTCAACCGGCGGCGTTATCAGCATCGGTATCTCGGGGCGCCTTTGGCCACGAACTGTCCAGCGGCCCCGCCATGCTTGCTCCCATTCTAGGGGCAACTCACGCTGGCCATCTTCAAAAACTCAACTGCCCCGTGATCTTGACGAACCGGGCCGGCATGAACGTTTGAGGCGTCAGCCACGTGGCGCCGTACGTGTTGTTGTAGGTCAAGGTCGTGCTCGAATTCGTCACGTTGTAGAAATCGATCCCGATGTTCGTGCGGGTCTTGCCGAACCGCAGGATCTTGGCGACCCTGAAGTCGAGCTGCGTCACCCGATCGCCGTACATCTCGCCGGCGTTCAGCAGGTTGACCGTCACGTTGGCCGCTCCGCCCGCCAGCGGACGGCCGAGCGTCTGCGCCACCGTGGCCGACGGGATGACCGCGTTGGCCAATAGCTCAGGCCCCGAGCGGCTCTGAAGGGTAGCGCTCAACTGGACGTCAATTTTCCTGACCGTGTAGCTCGCCAGTCCGCGATAGTCGGTGAGGAACGGGTACTTGGTGCTGCAGTTGCGCCGGCTCGGGTTGTCCACGACAAGCGAGCACGCGTCGGTGACTTGCCGCCCGGTGCTGGTGCCACCCTGCACGGTGAGGCCTCCCGTCATGCGCGCGGTGACGTTGGTGTCCACGCCATGCCAGTAGTAACCAGAGCCGCCGAAGTTGTTTGCGAACGTCACGTAATTGTCCGTCCTGCCGAAGGCCGCGTTCGAGACGTCGTAGAGGTCGCTGATCACATAACCCCCACCGTTGGGCAGTCGCGGATCGGCCGGAGCCGTGACGCTGTACGGGCTGTAGTCCGCGGGTGTCACGACGCGGTTGTCCGTGATCGTGAGCGTGGGGAACCACCGTTGGGCGTAGCCCACCTCCACACCGACACGCGTCAGGACCTGCTGCTGGATCGACGCGCCGATCTGCAGGTTGTGGGGACGAATCCCCCAGCCACCCAGGAGAGTTTGATCATAAGTGCTCGTCGGGTTCTGCACCTTGCCGAAGTTGACGTTGCTCAACACGCCGCAGAAATCGCCGCCGCTCGGGCGCAGATCCTGCTGCGCCGGGTTCAGCAGCACGCAATCGGGAACGAAGTTGCGATTCGCGTCCGTCCAGGACCTGTTGGCCTGAGGAACCGGCAGGGCCCCTGTCCCAGGCCCAAGGTTGGCCAGCGTCGGGTTGGTGTCGGCGTAGATGCCGGACCACTGGACAGTGTCCACGTATCGGCCGGCATTGAACTTCAGCGACGTCTTGCCGTTGCCGAAGAGGTCGTAGGCCATGCCGCCGCGCACGCTCAGGTCGCGATAGCCACGCACCTCGTCCTGCGCCGGGAACACGATCGGCGTTGGAATCCATAGATCCGGTCCGACGATCTGCTCGGGCGAATCCGCGCTGCCATAGTCGTAGCGCAAGCCCGCCTGAACCGTGAGCCGGCCGAGCGTCCACTGGTCCTGCCCGTATACCGCCCCGCCGCGGACGTGTTCCTGCTGCCGGAAGTTGTTCAGGACCATCGTCAGCTGGTTGGGCGTGCCGTTGTTGAATCGATAGAACAGTCCCTGGTTGTTCTGGAGGTAGATGCGATCGGAGTAGTTGTCCATCTGGTCGAAACCGACCTTGACGTTGTGCGAGCCGCTGACGTACGCCATCGACGCCCGCATGCGCGGCGTGAAGGACACGGCCGGCCGCCAGTTCATGGAGCGATACGTGATCGGTCCGACCTGGTCGTTCACTTGAATCAGGTCGCGGTTGTTCGTCGCTTTTTCGCGGCCGTAGCTGAACCCCATCCCTGAAAACGCCGCTTCGAGCAGAATGCGGTTGGACAACGGCGAGTTCCAGACGGCCTGATACGCGCGCATCCAGCGGATGTCGTTCGGTGCGGCTGCGTCCGGCGACGTCGTCGGACTGCCGCCGCCGACGCACTGCTGGCAGGAGGACTGCTCGTCCCAGAACGCCGCAAGCTTGTTGCGCGGCGAGATTTGCCAGGTGTTGCGCAGTGACGAGCTCTTCCACCACCGGTCGTTTTCCGACTGGCGGGTCAGATCCGGCACGTAGGTCCACGCATTCGGATCGCCGGCGTTCTTGTTGAAATAGGTGTTCGAAATCGTCACGTAGCTGCCCTGATTCCGCGTCGTCGCGAAGAACCAGAGCTTGTCCTTCTTGATCGGTCCGCCGATCGCCAGGTTGACGTCCCACACTTTCTCGAGCTCCGACGGCGACAGCAGGCCGGCGGCTTTCAGCGAGTCCGTGAAGTTGTCGCTCTGCATCGCCGGGCCGGCGCCGGACGCGAAGAACTGGCCGGAGAACGAGTTGCCGCCCGAGCGCGGCACGACGTTGATGATCGGGCCGCCGATTTCCGCGTCGGCCGATCCGCCGGTGGTGCTGATCGTGATCTCGGCCGCGTTGCCGGTGTCGACAATGAGCAGCGACACGCCGCCGGTGGCGCCGCCCGTGCCGATGCCGTCCATGTTCAAACGTCCTTCGGTGCCCGCACCGCCGTGGCCGCCGAAGAAGGGAGGAGCCGGTCCGTTGATGCCGCCCACGTTCTGGGCGTTCGTGTTCAGCTGTATCCCCGGCACGAGGGCGGCCAGCTGCTCGTACGAACGGCTTGCCGGAATCGACGCCAGAACATCTGCCTTGACCACCTGCTGTCGCTGCGCGCTTTGCACGTCGACGACCGGGGTCTCCCCCGTAACCGTGACTGTTTCGGTGAGCGCGCCCACTTTCAGATCCGCGTTGACCGTCGCGACGAACGAGCCCGCCAGCTCGATTCCCTCATGCCGCACGCCGCTGAACCCGGACAGCGCGAAGGTGACCGAGTAGGTGCCGGGGGGCAGACTGACGACGCGGAAGCGGCCCGTGCCGTCGGTGACCGTCGTACGCTCGCGTTCAATCAGCACTGGACTGGCCACTTCAACCGTGACGCCCGGCAGCACCGCCCCCGAGGTGTCCCGAACCAATCCGGTAATCGAGGCCAGCGTGGCCCCTTGCGCGGAGACGTCGGGTGGGACGAGCGCGTGCCCGGCCACCAGACACGCGAGTACGACCAAGACACACAGGAAGCGCATGATTCATCCTCCAGCCGCGTCGCATCGCCCGAGCTTCGGAGCGGTGTGACTATCAGGAATTTCCGGTTGGCTGCCCGGGAGGCAGCATTGTAGACCGCCACGACATCGGCCAGGTAACCAAACTTCTCCAGACATCTTCCAGGGCCGATGTTGTTGCGAATGAAGCAAGTTATACTGCCGGCCATCTTCAGGAACTGTTCATCGGATCGTTGGGGAGCGCGCGCCTGACGGCTCGAAGAGAGGGCAACGGCAGTGAAGCGGACGTCGATCGCCTCCCTTTGGCTCTCAGCCGTCTGTCTGGTCGCCTGTTCGCTCGCCTGGTCGGCTTCCGCGAGATCGCAGACTGTTCCTCCCGTCCGCAATGCCTCCACGCTGTTCGAGGGCGCGCGCCTCATCACCGGTGAGGGTGGCGTCCCGATTGAGAACGCCGCGTTCCTTGTTCAAAACGGCCGCATTGTCAGGGTCGGCAAAAAGGGCGAGATCGCGCTGCCGCCGGGCGCGGTCCGTATCGACCTGACCGGCAAGACGGTGATGCCCGCGCTCATCGAACTGCACGCGCACCTCGGGTATTTCAAGACGAACACCGAACGGAGACCCAGGGCGACCAGCTTCACGCGCGATCAGCTCCTGAACGATTTGCAGCAGCTCGCTTATTACGGAGTGGGCAGCGTGCTCAGCCTTGGCGCCGACCGCCGGGAGCTGGTGTACCAGGTCCGCGACGAGTGGCGCGCGGCGCCGCCGCCAGACACCGCACGGTTTTTCACCGCCGGCCAGGGGCTGGCCGCGCCGAACGCGGGTCCCGCCGGCGAGCTGCAGGACGCGGTGTATGCGGTGACGAGCGAAGCGGACGCGAGAAAAGACGTCCAGGAGCTGGCGGCGCACAAGGTCGACGGGTGGATCAAAATCTGGCACGACTCGCGGCGCGGGAAGATGCCGCCGGCCGTCATCCGAGCCATCATCGACGAAGCGCACAAACAGAAGCTCCGCGTGGCGGCGCACATCCACGAGCTGGAGGATTTCAAAGAGCTGCTGCGCATGGGCGTCGACGGCCTCGCTCACCCGACATGGCGGCAGGAATCGGTCGATCCGGTCGACGACGAATTGCTGGCGCTGCTCAAGGCGCATCCGGATGTCTTCATGTGCACCAGCTTCTGGACGCCGCGCAATCAGATCTACGGTGCGCGGCCCGCGTGGATCGACGAGCCGATCCTGAAAGAGACGTTCTCTGCGGACGAGATCAAGGCGTTGGAGAATCCGGCGACGCCGAGGGACGCGGCCGAAAAGTGGGCGACGGGGCGAGTGCCGCAGGCGTTGAAAAAGCTGAAACAGGCGGGCGTGCGCTTTGGCCTCGGCACGGACATGGGCGGAGGCGGTCCCGGCTACTACGGGCTGAGCTCGCATGTCGAAATGGAATCGCTGGTCAAGGCCGGGCTGACGCCCTCAGAAGCGATCGTTGCGGCGACGCGCAACTCTGCGCAGATTCTCGGCGCGGACAACCTCGGCACGATGACTGCCGGCAAGAGCGCCGACTTCATCATCCTCGACGCCAACCCGCTGGACAATATTGCCAACACTCGTCGAATCCATCAGGTCTATCTCCGCGGTGAGCTCGTCGATCGAGAGGGGATGCGCGCCCGATGGTCCGGACGCTCTGCTGCCTCAAAATATCGCCCGATCGACAACTGGGCGCACCTTCCCGCCGGCATGACGTGGGGGGCGGTCACCTCCGCGTCAACAGATGCGGACGGCAACCTGTATGTCTTTCGCCGAGCCCAGCCTCCGATTCTGA
>Ga0207703_10003964_pt1 | contig 12268 bp, 12 predicted proteins | sample KBSSwiS12_FD_184304 | JGI IMG/M metagenome (GOLD analysis project Ga0207703, IMG submission 184304) | Switchgrass rhizosphere microbial communities from Kellogg Biological Station, Michigan, USA - KBS Switchgrass S1-2 (SPAdes) (version 2) | ecosystem: Host-associated > Plants > Roots >... | reverse complement strand
CGGTCTTGCGCTCGCCTCCGAAGGGCGTACGCTGAAAGGAGCGCCAGCCTGGATGGGAGGTCGTCATGGCCACGATTCCATGGATCCGGGACGTCGACGCCGCACTCGCCAAGGCGGTGTCGGAAGCGAAGCCCGTTCTGCTGGATTTCAGCGCCGCACCGATGTGAAGCGGGTGTGCCCGGCTGGAAGCCGAGGTCTACCCCGATGAGCGCATCGCGCGGTTCATCACCGAGAATTTCATCCCCGCCAAGGCCCACGTGAAGGATCAGCCCGATACCTTCCGCCGGTTTGGCGCGCCCTGGACCCCGACGCAGCTCGTGCTGGACGAGTCGGGCAAGGAGCGCTATCGGATCGAAGGGTTCCTGCCCGCCGAGGATTTTCTGGCCCAGCTCAAGATGGCGCTCGGCCGGCTCGCGTTCGAGAGCGAGCGCTTCGGCGAAGCGGAGCAGCGATTCCTCAACGTGTGTCGCGAGCACCCGGAGGCCACCTCGGCGCCGGAGGCTTGCTACTGGCGGGGTGTCAGCGAGTACAAGGAGAAGCACGAACCATCGCCGCTCAAGGAGACCGCCGAGTTCCTCATGAATCGGTATCCGGAGAGCGAGTGGACCAAGAAGGCGTCGGTCTGGGCAGGATGAGCCGGCCGCGCTGAAGCCCGCACGGGCCGGAGGGCCCGCGCGCGACAACGAGGGCGTCACGCCGCGAGGCGGGACGTCCTCTACTCGTAACGGAGCGCGATGATGGGATCGAGGCTCGCCGCGCGCCGCGCGGGCCAGACCCCGAACAGGATGCCGACCGCCGCGGCGAAGATGAACGAGACCACGATCGAGAAGGGATCGACCGACGTGGTCCAGCCGAAGGCGACGCGGAGCATCGTCGCCATGCCGGCGCCGAGCAGGATGCCGGCGATACCTCCGAGGAGACAGAGCACGACCGCCTCGATCAGGAACTGGAGGAGGATGTTGGCTCGGGTCGCGCCGAGCGCCTTCCGGATGCCGATCTCCCGCGTCCGCTCCGTCACCGAGACGAGCATGATGTTCATGATGCCGATCCCGCCCACGAGGAGGCTCACCGCGGCGATGCCGGCGAGGAGGAGCGTGAACACCTGCGTGGTCTCGCCGAGGGTCGTGAGGAAGTCGGCCTGGCTCCGGATCACGAAGTCGTCCGGGGCCCCCGAGCGGAGCCGGTGCTCGCGGCGGAGGATGCGCTGCACGTCGGCCATCGCGTTCGGGATCTCGTCCTCCGATGGAGCGAGCACGTTGATGGAGCGCAGGCGGTCGGTGCCGAAGAGCCGGAAGCGCGCCGTCTCGATGGGGATCAGCACCTGATCGTCGGGGTTGTTGAACCCGCCCCCGGTCCCCTTCGACGCGAGCACGCCGACGACTGTGAACTGGATGCTGCCGATCCGGACCGGCTCGCCGATCAGCGCCTCGGGCGCCGTGATGCCGAGATCGCTCGCCACCTGGGATCCGAGCACCGCCACGCGCCGCCGCGCGTCGTTGTCCGCGTCCGTGAACATGGCGCCCGCGCCGATCGTGAAGTTCCGGACCTCGGGGTAGTTGGCAGTCACGCCGGAGATCGAGGTGTTCGTGTTCTGGTTCAGGTACTGGACCTGGAACTGCCGGGTCATCTCGGGCTGGATGCCCCCGAGAACCGTCGAGCGGCGCTCGAGCGCGTCGGCGTCGTCCATCGTGAGGATGGAGCGATCCGTGCCGGAGGCGATGCCGCCGGGGCCGCGCGCCGACGTGGGCATGACGGTGAGGAGCGTCGTGCCGAGGGACGCGATCCGCGCCTTCACCGAGGCCTGCGCCCCGCGTCCGAGGGCCACCATGGCGATGACCGCGGCCACGCCGATCACGACGCCGAGCATCGTGAGGAACGAACGAAGCTTGTTCGCGCGGAGCGCCGCGAGCGCGACCGCGAGGATCTCGTGGACGATCATGCTACCGCCCTCCTCCGCCGCCCCCGCGCCCACCGCCACCGCTGCCCCCGCCACCACCAGCACCGCCGCGGCCTCCGCCGCCTCCGGTGCCTCCGGTGCCCGGAACGCCGAGGCCGCCGCCCATTCGCTGGCGGATGTTCTGCATGCTCTGCTCGCGCTGCATCTGGAGCGTGGCCGCGCTCAAGAGGGCGACCTGCTCTCCTTCTTGTAGACCCGAGAGGACCTGGGCGTAGTCGTAGTTGGAGACGCCGATCCGGACCACGCGCGGAACGTACGTGTCTCCCTGCTTCACGAACGCGACGCGCATCTGGCGACCGCGGCCGCCACCGCCTCCTCCGCCGCCGAAGCCTCCACCACCGCCGCCGCGGCTGGAACCACTGCCACCGCCGCCGTTGCTACCGCCGCGCGCGAACGCCGAGTCACGCCGACCAAAGCCGCCGCGTCCACCCCGGCCACCCCACCCGCGCCCGCCGCCGCCCGCGGGCGTGCTGTCGCCTCGTCCGCGCCGCCACGCGCCGCGCGCGCTGTCGGCGCCGCCCGGCTGCGCCATCGCGGTGCCGCGTCCAGCGCCGGCCGCGGCTGGATCGGCGGCGACACCGGCTCCGCCCCCGCCAGCCGCAGCCATGCGCGTCTGCGCCTGCTTGCGGATATCATTCCGGATGTCGTCCGGCTTCAGGCCCAGCGCCTGCCCCGCCTCGGCCGCTTCCCGCGTGGTCCGGATCGCATCGATCGGAACCGCGAGCACATCGTCCTGCTCCTCGACGAGGATCGTCACCTCGCCGTTCATGCCCGGCATGAGGAGCTTATCCTCGTTCGCGATCGAAATGAGGACGGGAAACTGCGTCACGGACTGATCCACGGTGGCGACGGGCTCGATCTTCTCGACCGATCCCCGGAACTGGCGATCGGGATACGCGTCCACGACGACCGTGGCCTGCTGCCCCGGCCTCACGTTGCCGATATCGGTCTCGTTCACCAGGGAGCGGAGCCTGATCTGCTTCAGGTCGGCCATCTTGAGAAGCGTCGTCCCGCCGCTCACCGAGGAAGTGGCCGACGAGATGACGGTCCCCACCGAGACCGGCTTCTCGATGATCGTCCCGGCCGAGGGCGCGCGGACCGTCGCGTCCTCGAGCTTCTGCCGCGCGATGTCGAGATCGGTGCGCGCGCGCACCAGCGCGGAGCGCGCGCTCTCGTAGGCCAGGGTCGCGGTCTCGTGCTCGGTCGCCGTGATCACGCCCTCCGACGCGAGCTGGTCGGAGCGCTTTCGCTGCGCGAGCGCGACCTCGTTCGAGACCTGGGCGGCGCGGAGCGCGGCCTGGGCCTGATCGAACTGGTTCTTCACGTCGCGCTGGTCGATCTGGACGAGGAGCTGGTTCGGCGTCACGTTGGAGCCGACGTCGACCGGCATCTTCATGATCTGTCCCGACGCCTTTGACTTTACTTCGATGACGTTGATGGGCTCGATGGAGCCGTTCGCCTCGACGGTGACGGTGATGTCCTGGCGATCGACCGCCGCGGTCTCGATGACCATCTTCGTCGTCTTCTTCCGGTGCGTGATGAAGATGACGGCGACGATGGCGAGGATCGCCACGGCGCCGATCGTGATCCAGCGGTTCATGCCGCCGCGCTTCCTCTCGTTCCCGGGCTTCGGCGCCACCATGCCCGCGTTCTCGGGGCTCACAGGGACCTCCCGACGAGCGCCTCGAGCTGGGCCTTGGCGACGCGCTGGTCGAATCGCGCGCGGATCAGGGTCTGGCGCGCCTGATTCACGGTGGTCTGCGAGGTCAGGAGATCGAGCAGGGTCGAGGCTCCGACCTGGTAGCGGCGCTGCTGGACGCGGTAGTCCTCCTCCGCCGTGCTGAGCGTGGCGGTCTGCGTGAACACCCGCTCCTCGGCATTCCGGTAATCGGCGAGGCTCTGCGCCAGCGATTGATGCGCCGCCAGCTTCGCATCCCGGAGCGCGGCCTCGGCAATGTCCTTCGTGACGTTGGCCCGGACCACGCTCTCCTCGCGGACGAACTGGTCGAAGATGGGAATGTTGAACGAGAGGCGAAGCGAGCCGTTGTAGTCGAAGTCCTCGGTGCCGAAAGCGAACGGCCGCTCGGTACCGCTCCCCGAGTAGTTGTAGGCCGCGTTGACCGTGGGGATGTATCCGGTGCGCGCCACCTTCTGCCCCGCCGACGCCACGTCCAGCTCCGCCTGCGCCAGCAGCACCGAGGGGCTCTGCTCGACGAGCTTCACCAGATCCGCCTCGCCGACCGAGATCCCGATCAGGCTGGTCGAGTCCTCGCCGGCGGCCGTCACCGGCACATCGGACCCGACGGCGCGCGTGAGCGACGCGTTCGCGACAACGACGTTGTTCCTCGCTTCGCTCAGCGTGAGCCGCGCGTCCGAGACCTGGATCACCGAGCGGAGCGAGTCCGAGCGGGTCGCGTTGCCGGCGCGCACCCGGAGGACCGCGGCCTTGAGCTGCTGCTGCGCCTGGTCGAGCTGGGCGATGGCCGCCACCTCGGACTCCCGCCAGGCGAGCACGTTGAAGTACTGCTGCTTCGCCTCGAGGACGGCCTGGAACTGCTGCTGGTTCTCGTTCGTCTCCGACGCGTCCTCTTCCGCGTGCGCCTGATGGAGCTCGTAGAGGCGCCGCCCGCCGTCGAAGAGCTGCAGGCTGGAGGAGATGGTCGTGTTGTAGGACCACGGGGTCGCCGGCAGGACGATCACTTGCCCGTTGTCGATCCGCGTGCGGTCTCCCGACTCCGGAAGCTGCCGCGTGCCGCCACCCGTGATGCTGAGCGTGGGCACGTAGGCGCCATACGCGGAGCGCACGGCCGCCGAGGCGTTGCGCGACCGTCCGCGGGCCTGAACGCGGATGAGTGAGTTCCGGCGCGCGAGATCGACCGCCTCGACGAGCGTGATCGGCCTGGGCTCGGCCGTGGACGCGAGGAGCTGATCGCGCGGCGCGAGATCGGGCGCCGGCACGGAGTCCGGCTGCGCCGGCTGCGCAAGGGCGGGCGCCAGCGGAACGAAGCTGACGAACGCGGCCAGGAAGGACGTCGCGAGGATCCTCACTGGCCACGCTCCTTCGCGCGCTGACGGCGCATCTCCTGGATGCGCGCGAGCTGATCGGGGGTCAGGACGCTGTCGATCTGGCTCCGCGCGGACGACATGATCGCGCTCATGGTCGGCTCCACCTGGGCGCGCGCGGCATCGAGCTGGCGCGCGCGGCGCGTGAGGATGGAATCGACCTGCGCGCGCTGCTCGGGCGTGAGGGCGAGCTGATCGGAAACGCGGGCCCAGTGCCGCCGCTGGTCGCGCTCGGGGAGCGCCCAGACGGGCACGCCGTCGCGCACGCGGTGCGGCTCCCGCCCACGGCGGTCGCGCGCGCGCTCGAGCGCGACGCCGGCGACCACGCCGATCGCGAACATTCCTGTGAGAAGAAGGACGGCGGCGACCCGCGGCGGGACGCGCGCCGGCTGGCGCGGCGTTCCGTTCACGGTCCGTTCCCTCCGGTGTCGGCGACCCACAGATCCTCGGACGGGCTGCCCACGATGGCGCGCGCCACGTCGTGCTCCTCCGCCTCGCCCGCCACGACCAGGGCGAGCCCGGAGCGCGCGGTTGCTTCCTCCGGAGCGGGACGTCCGTGCCACGGCTGGACCAGTGCGAGCATGAGCGCGGCCGCGGCCGCCACGGGCAGCGCCGCCCTCCACCATCCGCCGATGGCCTCGAGCGGCGTCCGCGGGGTGCGGCTCAGGCGCGCGAGCGCTTCACGCGCGCCGATCCGGATCGCGTTCTGGATGCGGGTCTGCTCCACCTCGGTGAGGAGCGATCCCCCTTCGAGGCGGCGCAGCGCCGCGGCCAATTCGAGATCGCGCTCGGGTTCCGTGTTCATGGGTGCCTCTCCTCCATCGGCGTGAGCGCGCGGCGCAGCCGCTCTCGCGCCTTCAACAGATGCCAGCGAACCGTTCCGTCCGCCATGCCGAGCATGGATCCGATCTCCACGCTCGAGAATCCTTCGAGTTCGAACAGCTTGACGATGAGCCTTTGCTTTTCGGGCAGCTCTAGCATGGCTCGCGCCAAGCGCTCCCGCTCCTCCACCTTCGCCGTCGCGACGTCCGGCGTGTCGCCCATCGCAGGCGCCGACTCCGGGATCTCTTCCATGCGCCGGAGCTGACGCGCTTTTCTCGCGTTGAGCGCGCGATTGGTGGCGATCCGGTAGAGCCACGGCGCGAACGGACGTCTCGGGTCGTAGCTGCCGAGCTTCTCGAGGACGGCGAGGAAGACCTCCTGCGTCACGTCCTCCGCGTCCTCGCGCTGGCCCAGCACGCGGAGGACGATCGCGAAGACGCGTCCCACGTGCAGCCGGACCAGCTCGTCGAACGCCGACGATTCTCCCGCGCGCACGCGCGCGACGAGCGCCGGTTCCGGAGCCTCGACTTCCTCCCCCACGCCATTCCTCCGCCATGGATCTCGTGGCCGCGGGGTCAGGGCTCGTACGGGATTACATCCGGGACCCGCCGACCGTTGGCCCCGCGATCCGCGGCGTGCACCCGCGCGGGGCCCCGTTCACGAGGATACCGGGAGGGCGCCCCCTTCATCGAGTGCCCGGGCAGGCGCTTTCGCACGGCTCTTTCGGGTCACCCGCTGCGAGAAGGCATCGAGGTAGGTGTAGATCACGGGAGTGACGTACAGCGTGATGAGCTGGGAGAAGGCCAGTCCCCCCACCACAGCGAGGCCGAGCGGGCGGCGGGATTCGGACCCCGTGCCGAGCCCGATCGCGATCGGGAGCGTGCCCATGAGGGCGGCCATGGTGGTCATCATGATCGGGCGGAAGCGGACGCGGCAGGCCTCGATGATCGCATCCCGCGGTGATTTCCCCTCGTTCCGCTCGGCGTCGAGCGCGAAATCGATCATCATGATCGCGTTCTTCTTGACCAGCCCGATCAGGAGGATGATCCCGACGAACGCGTAGATGCTGAGCTCGGTCCGGAAGATCACGAGCGTGAGGAGCGCGCCGAATCCGGCGAACGGAAGTCCGGAGAGAATCGTGATCGGATGGATGAAGCTCTCGTAGAGGATCCCGAGCACGAGATAGATCACGAAGATCGCGAGCACGAGGAGGACGAGGAGTCCCCCCTGGCTCGCCTGGAAGACCTGCGCCGTGCCCGAGAAGCTCCCCGTCACGTTCGCCGGAAGCGTCTCTCGGGCCACACGCTCCACGTCCCCAACCGCCGTCCCCAGCGAAACCCCTTCGCGCAGGTTGAAGGAGATGGTGACGGAGGGGATCTGCCCCTGGTGGTTCACGCTCAGCGGGCCGACGCCGGACTGGATGCGCGCCACCGAGCCGAGCGGCACGAGGGTGCCGTTCTTCGATCCCACATAGAGGCTCTGGAGCGCGGTCAGGTCGCGCTGATACTCGGGGAGGAGCTCGAGGATCACCCAGTACTGGTCGCTGGACGTGAAGATGGTGGAGACCTGGCGCGAGCCGTAGGCGTCGTAGAGCGCTTCCTCGATCTGCTGCGCCGTGACGCCGAGCTGCGAGGCGCGGTCCCGGTCGATCGCCACGTTCACTTGCGGGTTCGAGATCTGGAGATCGCTCGTCACGTCGGTGAGTCCCGGCAAATCTTGGAGCTTGGTCGTGAGCGCGTTCGAGGCGTCGTAGAGATCTTCGAGATCGCCGCTCTGGAGCGTGTACTGGTACTGGCTCTTCGAGAACCGTCCCCCGACGTTGATGACGGGGGGATTCTGGAGGAACACGCGGATGCCCGGCACCTGCGAGAGCTTCGGCTGGAGCGCGCGAATCACCTCGTCCGCGGACTTGTCGCGCTGGTTGCGCGGCTTCAGCCGGATGATGAACCGCCCCTGGTTGGTCCCCGAGACGCCTCCCCCCGACGCGACCGAGGAGGCGAACGCGTCGACGTTCGGATCCTTCGCGATGATCGCGGCCACCTGCCGCTGCTTCTCGACCATCGCCGTGAACGACGTCCCCTGGGCCGATTCGGTGCTCGCCTGGATGCGTCCCGTGTCCTCGCTCGGGATGAAGCCCTTCGGCGCAATCTTGAAGAGCGCGAACGTGCCCACCAGGATCGCGAGCGAGAAGGCCATCGTCGCGCGGCGGTGGTCCATCACCCAGATGAGCGAGCGGTCGTACGCGCGGAACATCCGGTCGTAGAGATCCTCGATGGTCCGGTAGGCGCGGCCGTGCTGCTCCACGTGCTCGGCCTTGAGGAACCGGCTGCAGAGCATCGGGGTCAGCGTGAGCGACACGAAGCCGGAGACCAGGATGGCCGCGCTGATCGTCACCGCGAACTCGTGGAAGAGGCGGCCCAGGATCCCGCCGAGGAGGAGCACCGGGATGAACACCGCCACGAGGGAGAGCGTCATCGAGAGGATGGTGAAGCCGATCTCGCGCGAGCCCTCGAACGCCGCCTGCATCGGCGTCTTCCCCATCTCGATGTGCCGGTGGATGTTCTCCAGCATCACGATGGCGTCGTCCACCACGAACCCGACGGAGAGCGTGAGCGCCATCAGGGAGAGGTTGTCCAGGCTGTAGCCGAGCAGGTGCATGATCGCGAACGTCCCGACGAGCGAGAGCGGCAAGGAGAGGCTCGGGATGACGGTCGCCGGAAGATTCCGGAGGAAGAGGAAGATCACGAGCACGACGAGCGCGAGCGTGAGGAGGAGCGTGAACTGGACGTCGCGCACCGAGTGCCGGATCCCCTCGGAGCGGTCGAAGAGCTCGTGCACTCCGACCGACGCCGGGAGCTGGGGGCGGAGCGTGTCCAGCATCTTGTGGACCGCGGCGGCCACCTCGACCGTGTTCGTCCCCGGCTGGCGTTGGATGGCGAGCGTGATGTTGCGCTGCCCCTGATACCAGCTCGCGACGCGGTTGTTCTGCACGTCGTCCTTCACCACGCCTAGATCTTTGAGCCGGACCGGCGCTCCGTCCCGCACCGCGACGATGATGTCGCCGAACTCCGCCGCGCTCTGGAGCTGTCCGCCGGCCATCACGGTGGCGGTGCGGTTGGGTCCCCAGAGAATCCCGGTCGGGAGGTTCACGTTCGCGGCGTCGATCGCGTCGGTGACGTCCCCGATCGGGATGCCGCGCGACGCGAGCGCCCGCGGATCGAGCTGGATCCGGACCGCGTACTTCTGGGCGCCGAAGACCGAGACCTGCGCCACGCCGTCCACCGTCGAGAGGCGCTGCGCGATCACGTTCTCGGCGTAGTCGTCGAGCTGGGAGAGCGAGAGCATCTCCGACGTCATCGCGAGGAAGAGGATCGGCGAATCGGCCGGGTTCACCTTCTGATAGGACGGAGGCGTGATGCCCGTCGGAAGCGAGCGGAGAGTCTTCGCGATCGCGGCCTGCACGTCCTGCGCGGCCGCGTCGATCTGCCGGTCGAGCGCGAACTGGAGCGTGATCGAGGTGGACCCCTGGGTGCTGGTGGAGGTCATCGATTCGATGCCGGCGATGGTCGTGAACTGCTTCTCGAGCGGCGTGGCCACCGCCGAGGCCATGGTCTGGGGGCTCGCGCCGGGAAGGTTCGCGCTCACGGAGATCACGGGGTAGTCGACGTTCGGGAGGTCGCTCACCGGAAGCTGCGTGTAGCCGATGATCCCAAAGATCAAGATGCCGATCATGACGAGCGTGGTCATGACCGGCCGTTGGATGAAGATGGAGGAGAGATTCATCGGTCCGCGCGCTCCCCCGTGGGGGCCGCGTCCGCCGCCGCCCCCTGGGCGGTCGGCTTCTTGATGACCACCTTGGCGCCGGGACTCAGCCGAAGCTGCCCGTCGGTCACCACCGACTCACCGGGCTTGAGGCCACTCGACACGATCGTGAGCTCGTCCACGGTGCGATCCACCTGGACGGGGCGTGTGGTGACGGTGGAGTCCGGGTTCACGATGTAGACGAAGGCGCCCTGCTGCCCGGTCGAGACGGCGAGCGAGGGCACGACGATCGCCCGCGGTGCGATATAGAGGACGAGCTTCACGTCCACGAACTGTCCCGGCACCAGTCTTCCGTCCCGGTTCGGGAATTCCCCCTTCAAGAGGAGCGTCCCGCTCACCTGGTCCACCGCGTTGTCGACGAAGGTGAGCGAGCCCAGGACCGGCTCGCCGCCTCCGGCGGACGTGATCTCCACCTTCGGGTGGGCGTGGAGGTAGCGCTGGAGCGCCGGCACGTCGCGCTCCGGGATCGTGAAGCGCACGCGGATGGGATCGGGCTGGATCACGGTCACGAGCGGATCGCTCGTGGCGGCCTTCACGTAGTCCCCCACGTTCACGTTGAGCCGTCCGGTGCGCCCCGCGATCGGCGACCGGATCGTGGCGTACTGGAAGGCGAGCGATGCATTCATCACCGACGCGGAGTCCGCGCGCACGGTTGCGGCGGAGGCCTCGTTGGCGGACCGCTTCTGATCCCACTCGGCCTGCGAGAGGACGTTCGCCTGATAGAGGCTGAGGCTCCGCTCCGCGTCGAGGCGCGCGGCCTCCGCCTGCGCGCGATCGCGCTGGAGCGTCGCCCTGGCCTGCTCGAGGGCGGCATGGAACGGCCGCGGATCGAGCTGGATGAGCACCTGTCCTTTGCCGACGACGTCCCCTTCGCGAAACGCCACGCGCGTGATCACGCCTCCCACCTGCGATCCCACCGCGGCCGTACGGAGCGCCTCGACCGTGCCCACCGAGGTCAGGGCGTAGGGCATGGACTGCTCCTCCGCATGCGCCACCTTCACGGGCACGCGAACGGAGCGGGTCTTCTTCTGCGACGAGCAGCCTGCGACGACCAGGGCGATCGAGAGGAGGATCACGGCGCCCGGGGCGAGGGAGCGACGAGGGGAGAAGCCGGCAAGACGCCGGCAGACGTTCGTTGCCATACGAACTCCTCTACAGCCCTCCGAGCCCGTCCGTTGGCCGCGATCCGGGCAGCCTAAAGCCCGGACCTGGAACGGACTGAAGTTCAAGGAATTACCGGCTCTGGCTCGAGGAAATGTCGAAGGAGAGCGGAACCGGGTACTGGATGGGGCCCGCGGGGGTCTCGACCGTGGGAGTGATCCGGAACATCACCTTGTGGCTGCCATAGGACTGTCCCGCGAGTGCGAGCGCCAGCTCGAGCATGCTCCGCCCCCGTTCGTCGAAGGCGCTCATCATGTCGAACCCCACCCGCAGCGGAATGTCCTGAACCACTCCCGGCTTGAAGGACACCGGGTCGGTCAGCCGTCCCGAGACCGTTTCACGGTCGTCGACCAGGTAGACCCAGTCCATCGCGACGAGGCGCGCGGTCACGGAGTTCGATTCGGGATTGCGCCCCGTGACGTGGACCGTCAGCTCCATCGGCAGGAGGCCGGACGTCACCGACTCGGCCAGCTTGGTGAGCTCGGAGGTGGTGAAGTCGCTGTACGAGTGGGTGCGCTCGAGCGGCACGCCCGCGAGCATCGGCGAGCCGATGTGGTCGAAGCGGAACTCGACCTGCTGGAGCGCGACGAGCTGGCTCGCCGCCGCGCAGCCGCCCGTCCCCGCCAAGGCGAGGACGAGGGCGGTGCGCGCGAGGATCGATCGCCGCATCAATAGACTCCCGGCAAGAGGCGCGCGGAGCGGCCCATGTAGGCCTTGTACTCGTCGCCGAACGCGTCGACGAGGAGCGCTTCCTCCACGTCCATCCGCCGGTGGAACATCCAGAACACGAGCGGCAGGAGGAGCACCGCCACGCTGCTCCGGAAGACGCACGCGAATCCGATGTCCATGAGCAGGATGCCCACGTAGGACGGGTGGCGCGCCCATTGATAGATCCCCGACGTGTGGAGCTTGTGCCCCTCCTGGATCGCGACGACCGACGCGAAGCGCCGCCCGAGCGTCATCATCGGCCAGACGCGCAGGAGCGCGCCGAGCGAGAGGATCGCGAGCCCCGCATAGCGCAGCGCGTCACCTCCCGGGAGCACGAAGAGATCGCGCGCGTCCATGTAGGGCATGACCCATGCGGTGAAGAGGGAGTGAAACACGAGAAGCGGGAAGAAGGGCTTCCAGTCCGGCTCGTGTCGGACGCCCCGGCTCCGTCCCGCGGTGCAGATCGTCATGACCGGCATCATGAGGAGATGCACCACCACGACGCCCACGCGCGCCGGATGCGCGAAGAACCCGGCCCAGCTTCCCCACGCGAGCACCATGAGGAAGAGAAAGCAGAGAACGTTGAGAGGAATTCCGAGGGCCTGCTTGAGGCTGATGCCTGGAGCGTTCGCCGCGGCTTGGTCCACACGACCTCCCTTCCCATTCCGCCCCGACCCGCCGGGTGCGTGGCCCCATTCTAGCGCACGCCGGGCGCGAAGTGGCGCGAGGCTCCCT
>Ga0207703_10003962_pt1 | contig 12272 bp, 7 predicted proteins | sample KBSSwiS12_FD_184304 | JGI IMG/M metagenome (GOLD analysis project Ga0207703, IMG submission 184304) | Switchgrass rhizosphere microbial communities from Kellogg Biological Station, Michigan, USA - KBS Switchgrass S1-2 (SPAdes) (version 2) | ecosystem: Host-associated > Plants > Roots >... | reverse complement strand
TCCTTAGTGATGATATTGATCACACCATCGACGGCATTCGCTCCCCACACAGTGGCACCGGGACCACGGATAACTTCGACGCGGTCGATATTCTCCATCATCATCCGCTGGAACTGCCAATCAACCCCGCCAAAAAGCGGGTTATAGATCGAACGTCCGTCAACCAAAACCAACAACTTGCTGGAATAAACCCCGCCAAACCCACGAATGGCCACGCTGACATCCGAATTGTTAGCCTGTCCCACCTCGACCCCCGGCACGTAACGCAAAAGATCGGGAATGGTAGTCGCGCCCGACCGGTGAATGTCCTCCGCCGTGATCACCGTCATCGCGGCGGCAATATTGGAGAGCTTCTGGTCCCTCTGCCCGGCTGAAGTAACCGTGACATTGAGTAGATCATTTATGCTCAGTCCGCCAAAGTCCTGACTGCCGGATTTCGCAGCTGGCTGCGTCGTGGCTGCGGAGGAAGCGCCCGCGGCAGGTTTCACATTTGTGCTCGCCTTGGGATTTGCTGCTGCGTCTGGAGCGGTTTGGGTGGGCACATTGGTCGAAGAGTTCTGAAGATCATCGGCGTTCGCCCGATCGATCAGTCCCAAGATCATGAAGAGACTAATCCCACCAACCAGCCATCGGCATCTAAATAGAAAGATGATTTTCATTGGTCACTCCATCCGTTTCTTGTATTTCAGCGTCAACCGTTGAGTTTTTTTCAGGTCTTGATGAATGACCCACCATTTTTCAGTAAGCTCGTTCGCCATCCGCAACGCTTCCACTGTATCGAAAGGCTTTTTAAGAATGGACATTCGATCGTTGTTACCCATTTTTTCGCTGATTTCGTTCCATGAATAAGCGGAGTAAGCCGTGCAGATGACGATTTGAATTTCGGGATCGGTTTCCCAAATTTCCTGTGCCGTTTTTAGACCGTCCCATCCAGGAGGCATCCGCATGTCCACAAAAGCCATTGCATAGGGACGTCCTGCCTCAAGGGCCTCTTTCACTCGCGTCACCCCATCTTGTCCTTGATAAGCTGAGTCAATTTCAAATTGAGTTTGTTGCTCTTCATTCACGGAATTTCCAAACAGCGTCATCTCCGTGATATTGAGGGCTAGGCGAGTAGGGTCATCTGGAGAAAGAATCTTGCGGAAATCGTTATGAATCGATTTGTTATCATCGATGACCAGAACGCGCCGATTTCTGTCAGAATTCATATCGGTCATGGATTTTCATGAGGTTTATAAGGCAGCTCCAGGGTGAAGATGGCGCCTTTATCAGGTCCATCGCTGTGCACATGCAACGAACCTCCCAGTTCCATCGCCGTCAGTACCGCGCTATGCAGCCCAAAACCGTGCCCATCCTTGCGGGTAGTAAAACCATGATTAAAAATGCGTATCAAATTTTCTGAAGGGATTCCAATTCCATTATCGATGATGGAGATCTTGACCTGATCATTACTCCGAGTCACCCGTAACGTCATCAATTTGTCCATACGGATTGATTCATCGCAGGCGTACTTGGCGTTGCGCACCAAGTTTACAAGGATTTGCAGTATCTTATGTTTCTCGACATCCATCAGGGGTATATCTTCATATTCGCGGACCACCTCAACACCGTGACGCTGCAAAGCCCCGAGATTCAAACGGAGGGCATCCTCAACCAAGTCGGTAATTTTTACCGTCTCGACAACACCGGATATCCTGGCGTAGCTCTGCTGCATGACCACGATGTCCTTGATATGCTCGATATTTTGATGAAGCAGATGAAGTTCCTTGAGTACCGTGGCCTGCTCGCTGGTGAGATGCTCGGCAAGTTGACCGAGATAACTGACCAATTGTTTGCCCTTCGGATCGTTCGTTAAAAAAGCTCCAATGTCAGTCGCATGTTCGTTTAGCAAAGCGACGACTTTGGATAAGCTGGCAACTTTTGATTTTTTGACCTGATTGGAAACCAGGGTGGACGAAACGTTAACACTATTGAGAACATTGCCGACGTTGTGCAACACACTCGTCGCCACTTCCGCCATGCCGGCTTGACGTGAGGTGTCTACCAGTTGCTTGTGCATTTGCTCCAACTCAACTTCAGAACGCTTGCGCAGGAAAAACTGTCCAATTTGATTGCCGAGAGCAGTCGCGATAAGCAGCAAGCTATCGTCAGGCACCCGAGGTTCGAAGCTAAAAAGTTCGACGACGGCGCCAACTTCATTTTCCATCAGGATGGGAAATCCGAAAGCGCCGTGCAAACCGACCTTACGAGCCTGGGGTGATCGAGGGAAATTGGCATCCTGAGCGACATCAAGAATCCAGGCGGGCTGGCCGCTGCTCCAAACGCGTCCAGGTAGGCCGGTGCCACGCGTAAAGGTCATTTGCTTGCTAGTCGCTTTGAACTCTTCAACGTCAAGTCCCGGCAGGTTCCACATTTCGGCGCAGCGCAACACTCCCGCCGGACGATCCAAATGCCACAATCCACCCACTTCCCAGCCAAGATTTTCACAAATAACTTGTAAAATTTGCGGAGCGGCCTGTTCGGCTGCTGATGCTTCCGCCGAAAGGCGACTGATGGCATACTGGACATGCAATTGCTGATCGGTTTTCTTGCGCTCGGTGACATCGCGAAAACTCCAGACACGACCAACACACTTCTCTTCAACCCGTTGTGGTTTTGAGTATCGCTCGAAAACCCTTCCGTCTTTGAACTCAATCAGGTCAAAACTTTCCCTTTCTGGATCCGCATATAATTCTTTGATTTTGGAAAGAAACTGTTCTGGATCCTTTAATTGCGGAAGAACAGCCTCTCTCATTTGAGCCGTGTCCTTCAAATTGGCCACCTCGAAGGAAATGTGCCACATATCAAGAAACTTCTGATTGAAGCTTGTTGTTTTTCCACGTCCATCGACTGCCAGTATACCGTCAGTGGTTGACTCCAGAGTGGCCCGGACGAGGGAAAGAGAATTGACCACTTCTTCAGTCCGTTCCTTCACACGCTTTTCGAGCTCGACCTGCGATTTTTGTAAGTCTGTATCCCGTTCCTGAATCTGTTTCAGCATTTCATTGAACGCATCAATCAACACGCCCAACTCGTCGTCGTTTTGCTTGACCGCCCGTACGGAGTAATTCCTTTCCACGGTCACAGCGCGAGCGGTTTCCACCAAACTCAGGATTGGCTCAGAAATCCATCGCTGAAGTCGCGAAGAAATGAGAAAAGCCACCAAGCCCGAAGCAAAAAAGACCCCAACCGCAATGAGAGCGTACAGATTCAACCGCGAATAGAGTGCGTTCAAGTCGGAGACAACATAAACGGTACCGAGGGTTTCGCCATCGCGGACAATCGGGCGATACAGATGGAGTGAATCTTTGCTAAAATCATGATTATCAACTTGAAGGACCGGATGTATGTAGGCCTGATCATTGGGCGAACGTTCGTAGACAGCAAAGACTTCTCCATTTTTTGTATAGATGCATGCAGCCCTAATATTGGGTTCGACGCTCAGGGCAGAGAGCGTTTCTTTGGCTGCTTTGGGATCAGAAAAATCGAGGGCTGCCGAAGTGTTATTACCAATGATCTCTGCCAGGGTCGAAAGCTTTTCCACCATCGCGGTGCGGAAGGTCATCACTTCGTAAGAGGCGAAAGCCACGCAGGCCAGGAGCAAAGCCACGCCGCTCGTTAGCATCATGATCAGTGTTTGCTTACGTTTAATGGAGGCGTTTCGGAAAAATTGCATGTGAGTTTCCAGATTTATTCCTTTACCACGTCCGCCACGCTCAAAAGCTTTGAACTGATCTGTAATTTCACCCTCTGAGCGACACTCAAATTGATCTGGAGATGAATTTTACCTTCTTTCAGCGCAAAATTAATAATGCCGCCTTTTTGTAAAAAGGATCCATTTTCGCCCACCGTCAAAATCGGCAACGTACCGGTTTTATTTAGGATCTCGCTGAGTTGCGAATTTTCAGACGAACTGATAAAGAGAATGGAGCAGTCATTCAGATTGTCCTCTGCGGAAAGATGCTTGATGACAATTTCCCGTCCGTTGATTTTTTTGCCCTCAACGGCATTCGCTAAACTATTGTTGAAATTATCCTGCCCAAGGATTCCGATGATGATCGGGCCAGTCGCTCCCGCCGGCCAATCCACATATTTAACGAAGTTGCACAAAAACAATGCCTTCACCTGATACTCCGACATGGTCATTTGGGCATGTACCGTCAGGTTGCTCAAAAGAAAAATCATCAAACCAAAAAGACTGAAAGTCTTTAGTATCCGGTGGCAGCAAATCGGAACTGAAAACGATCCAAGAACGTTGTCCGCTTTTTGATCGCGACAGGCTTGTCGATTTGACCTCCCCAAGAGAGCAGAGATCTGAGATTGGTAAGAATCATTCATTTGGAACAAACCCACGGGTCACCCCGCCGGCACATCTTCGGATTTCATCGCAAGGCGCAGCTGCGCACGGTCCAGAGCCTTTGCCAGGTCATCGACACGCATCGGTTTACTAACGTAATCATCCATGCCGCAGGCCAAACATTCCTCGCGATCGCCTTCCATGGCATTGGCAGTTAATGCAATGATGTAAACGGGAGCGGCACCGTTGCGTCGAATACGTTTGGTCGCCTCGTATCCATCCATCTCGGGCATCTGGCAATCCATCAGAATGATTTCGTAAGGAATTTTTTCAAGAGCCTGTAGAACTTCGAGGCCGTTTCCAACGGCCTCGGCCGCGTAACCAAGCTTGCGCAATTGGGCCAAGCATATCTTTTGATTAACGGCGTTGTCCTCAGCGACAAGGACGCGCTCTTTACGACGCAATAGAGGCGCGTGGGGAGCGACAATCGTGTAGGGTTCGCACTTGGTGCCGAGTAAAGCATTGGCCAGACAATCGAAAAGAGTCGATTGCCAAACGGGTTTGTAACGCCAGTCTGTAATTCCGGCAGCCTGCAATTCCTCCGGACTAATCCGTCGGCCAAAACCGACGAGCAAAATCAACCGAGTGCTGGAGATCTTCGGATCCGCCTTAATCTCCCTCGCAAGCGTCAGGCCGTTCATCTCCGGCATATCCATGTCGATAATCGCCAATGGATAGGAGTCTCCTTCCCCTGCCGCTTTTCGTAGACACGCCAGTGCCTCAGTTCCGTTGTTGGCAGTTCCGTTGCGCATCTTCCAAGCGGTGATTTGATCGTGCAGGAACCGCCCATTCGTCACATTGTCATCAACAATCAGAACGCGTGTATTGATGAGCGGGTGATCTTGCTCCACTGCGACCGGAGACGCCTCCTGTTTTTGGAGGCGAATGGTGAACCAGAAGGTTGAACCCGCTCCCGGGAAACTTTCCAAGCCAATAGAACCGTGCATTTTTTCAATGAGCTGTCTGCAGATCACCAGCCCGAGACCCGTACCTCCAAATTTTCTTGTGGTCGATGCATCGGCCTGGCTGAAGGCTTCAAAAAGCTTTTGCTGCGACTCGGGCGAGATTCCAATGCCTGTATCGGTGACTTGGAATCGCAGTTCGCATTGCATTCCGTCTTCAGACTTACAGGAAACGCGCACGACCACTTCTCCAGACTGAGTAAACTTGATCGCATTACCGACCAGATTCATAAGCACTTGGCGAATGCGGCCGGTATCACCTTTGAGTCGGGTTGGGGTACCCGGCTCAATAAAGCTGAGTAGTTCGTCTTTGTGAAGGTGAGCCTGTTCAGACAGCAGCTCGAGGCTTCCTTCGACTACATCGTACAGGTTAAAGTCGATTTCCTCGAAAATCATCTTGCCTGCCTCGATTTTGGAGAGATCAAGAATATCATTGATCAGCGTGAGGAGCCCCTCAGCGCTGGAACGAATCGTCTCGGCAAAATCACGTTGCTCGCCTGTGAGTTGAGTATCGAGTAATAGATTGGTCATTCCAATGACCCCATTCATGGGGGTGCGGATTTCATGGCTCATGTTGGCCAAAAACCGCGATTTGAGCTGTCCGGACTGTACGGCTGCATCGCGCGCACGCGCCAAGTCCAGTTCAATGGTTTTCCGGTCTGTAATGTCTTCGACCGAACCGACATGACCGGTCGTTTCACCCGTTTCGGATCGCAGGGGCATTGAACGCAAGTGGACCCAGTAAACTTCGTCAGTTGGCGTACGATACCGGAATTCGAAATTGGACTCACAACCTTGATCAATGACGTTTTGCCAGAAAGCAAAAACTCTGGAGGCGTCATCCGGATGGATAGATCTCCGCCAGCCATCTCCAAGAGTCTCATGCAACGATAGCCCCATGATCTTCTGCAGCTGGGGATTGGAGTAGGTGATGACACCAGATGCATTCGTCTCGAAAATCCCGATTGGCGCATGGGCGCTCAATTTACGGAAACGTTGTTCACTTACTTGCAATTCATGCGTGCGCAAGCTCACCGTACGTTCCATCTCCTCCATGTTGTGGCGGGAGGATTGGAGAAGTGACCATTTCTCCGTCAAGGCATGGGCCAATTGCAAAACTTCAATCGTGTCGAACGGTTTCTTGAGAATGAGTAATCGTTCGGGGTTGGGGACGGCTTCCATCATCTCCTCCCACGATTTGTCCGAGTAGGCGGTGCAAATCACGATTTGCAGGTCAGGATCCACTTTCCAAAGCTTCACGGCAGTTTCAATTCCGTCCCAACCGGGTGGCATCCGCACGTCCATGAACACGAGCGAATAACGCTCCCCCGCCTTAAAGGAGTTTTGAATGAGTTCAAATGCCTCCTGCCCTTGCGAAGCAAAGCTCAGATTGAAAAACGCATGCGGTGTTACAGTCTCGGAACCTCCAAAAAGCGCTGCTTCTTCTGCATCTAATTTTGTCGCGGAGGAGTCAGTGCCTAGAATTTTCCGAAAGTCATCATGAATCGCCGTGTTGTCATCCACGACGAGGATGCGATGGTGTTTCTCAGAGGTTATAGTCGACATACAGGTCCCCTCGAAATCAATACATGCTTACGATTAATATTCGATTTAAATCAATTACTTTTGATAAGTTGTAAATTTAGATAACAAATCCAAATTTCATCAATAAATCTCATCTTAAGACGTTTTATATGTGTGACTTAAATAACATTATTACTTAAGCCGATGGCTTCAACCGTCAATACAACTATCCTCTCACATCCAAATGTAAAGACAACTTTAAAATTGTTATCGCAAGTTTTTATCATCACAGAAATATAATTTCTCAAATATCAAACAACCGGCCGCCGCATTAGCCAAGACAGTGTCAGGTACACCGAGACCGTTGAGACAGAGAAGCTACAGCTACAGATTTATCAGGATGCACAAGAACGTTATCTTCTGGTCGCACGCATGGCACGACCCGCAAGCTTTGCGTCAGACAGTCGCCATCGGCCTCAGTCGATGCAAAAAAAGTCCTCAATTAGCTCCAATTTCCGGGCTTCAAATAGTCAGGCGAGAGCGAGCTGTTTGATTTCTATGTGCAGATCAAAGGCGCCCATCGATCGAGCTCCTTTTCATCGAAAAGCGGAAAAAAACTTTCTGCTCTCATGAAATTTTATTTCTTATTTCCGATTTCTTCATATCGATGATTATTTGTAAATAACTTAAATATAGATCTTTACGACATAAAATGACGTTGGCATGCGCAAAGCAGATAGGAAGGCATAGTTCGAAAACCATACGAAGTTCAAATAACCAAAAACCTCGAATCAAATCTGAGAACGACCATGAAAACTGCCGACTCTGCCATTCTTATAGCCCCTCTTTTATTCGTCATCCTCGGTACCACGGCCCAAGCAAACAGCTTCAGTTCCGATACTAAACACGCTTCCATCGTGGCTCAAAGTTGCACCAGCGGGAGCACCACGAACACCGATTACGCGAAATACGTCTGGCTCAGCGCGAACGACAACCAACCGACCGCTACGGTCAACCATATCGTGGTCTCCCTGGTAGATCAACGTCTCTACGCTTACAATGGCCAGCAACTCGTCGCTTGGAGCAACGTCTCCAGTGGTCGCCCCGGCCATGAAACACCCACCGGTTCCTATACCGTTTCTGAAAAGGACGTCGACCATCACTCCAGCCTTTACGCTAACGCATCGATGCCCTACTTCATGCGCCTTACCGATGGAGGTGTCGGCCTTCATGCTGGTGAGCTGCCTGGCTATCCCGCCTCTCACGGCTGCGTTCGCCTTCCTCTGGGGATGGCTCGTGAATTATATCAACATGTCGAATCGGGCACTTCGGTTGACATCATTGGTACTTCGGTAGCCGCCGTGGTCGCCCCGGTTCCCGCAATTCGTATCGCCCAGAACTAAGCTGCTGAAAGCACCGAGCCCCCTTGCGAATAGTATGAATTTCCGCAATCCGAACAACCCCACGGTAAAGATTCTCAATGACGAGAGTTCTATCGATCATCTGATCGATCCCCCAACCAAACCAATGCCTGAAAACCATTCTCTTCCCGATTCACAAACACAAATTGACCGAGAGTCGGCTTTCAGCACACAAGATTGGGACCCTGATAGCAACGAGGATAATTACTGGGATGACGGGGCAGCAACGACCTAGACTTCCTCTCTACGCTTGCTAGAAACGAAGCAAATGGAGCGTCAGCCACACATACTCCTCATCGAAGATGACGCTGGATTAGCTTCAATCATTTGCGACGCTCTCGAGGGCGATGGCTATCAGGTTACGCTGGCCCTCAATGGCAAAGAGGGGTTCAGCCTTATCCGCAAAAACGCCTACGCCGCCCTACTCACCGACTTTCAGCTCCCGGACATGGATGGCCTTGAGATCGTACAAAAAATTCATGAGCAACATCCCCATTTTCCTATGATCGTCATGACAGCGCATCACTCCACTGATGTCGCCATCCAAGCCACACGACAGGGTGCCTGGGATTACCTAATGAAGCCGTTCCCACTTCCGACCATGCTTCATCTCATTAAACGTGCGGTAGAGTGCGGTCGTCTCGCCGCGCGTCCGGTTGAAATTGAAACGGAAATTCCTGACGGTGATTCAATCGTCGGTCGCTCGCTCGCAATGCAGGAAGTCTACAAAGAAATCGGGCGCATCGCCGCCAAGCCCGTCACCGTGTTAATTCGGGGTGAAACCGGCACAGGAAAGGAACTGATCGCCCGGGCACTAGTCCGATTCGGCGACCGCCTGCAGAAGCCGTTCGTCACCGTCAATTGCGCTGCCATTCCTGAAACGTTGCTCGAAAGCGAACTCTTTGGTCACGAAAAAGGTGCCTTTACAGGTGCGGACGCACGACGCATTGGTCGCTTTGAACAAGCCGACAAGGGCACCTTATTTCTCGACGAAATCGGTGAACTTTCCATGGGTACGCAAGCCAAGCTTTTGCGCGTGCTTCAAGAAAAGACAATATCTCGCGTCGGAGGCCGAGAAAATATAGATGTCGATGTCCGCGTCATTGCCGCCACGCACGTAGATTTGGAAACCGCCATCGCTGAGAAACGTTTCCGTGAAGACTTGTTTTACCGCCTCAACGTCATGACGTTGACACTTCCGCCCTTGCGCGAACGGAGGGAGGATATACCCGCGCTCATCAAATATTTCCTGTATCGTCATGGGGAATCTTTGCAGATCGTCCAACCAACCATTCTGCCCGAGGCAATCGAATTTCTTAAAAAACAACCATGGCCTGGCAATATTCGGCAGCTCGAAAATACGCTCCGCAAAGCACTGCTGAGCGCGCGCGGATATCCTGTTGGCATTGGCGATCTCGAAAAAAATCTGACCCCGATCATCGTTTCTGCATCGGGCAATTCCGTCTCCTGGCAAAAATTCATCACCGATACCGTCGACGCCGCCAGCCGGGGAGAGGTCGAAGACGCCATGAAAATTCTCCAGTCCAAAATGGAAGAGGAAGCTTTGCGCCATGCCATCGAACTCGCCGAAGGCAATCAGGCCAAAGCCGCACGCTGGCTGGGCATTTCCATGCCTAATATACGGGAAAAACTGCGCCACCACGCACTTCATCCCAAGCAAAAAATCAGCGACTGAAGCCTTGCCTGACGAGGTCCAGCGATCCCAGGCCACCGGTCTCGTTAATGGTGCAAATGCCCCATGATCAGCCTATTATCCCGATAATACTCTAAGATATACATGGACGCACAAGCACATCGTTTTTTAGACGGCTTCACTTTGGCAGGAAGAAAAAAGCTTCTCGCCTGTCTTATTGTGCAGGAGCACCCTGATAAGACTTTCCTTTTTCACGAGGGCGACGCCGCAGACGGCATCTATCTTATCCTTCGTGGTGAGGTCGAAATCGTTCGCGCTGCGGGAACTGAAGAAAAGATCCTCGATTGTACACAGGCTGGCGATTACCTCGGGGAAGTCGCCATTCTCGATGGTTTTGGCCGAAGCACCGGCGCTCGTGCCAGGGGTGCCATTTCGGTTGCAAAAATCCCAAGAGCTTCCTTTCTGGAGGTACTGGCTTCAGAACCCGGTGCCGTAACTTTAGGCCTTTTTCGCCAAGTTCTCACTCATTTAAGAAAGGCCGATAATCTCATTATCAGCGAAGTCATTCATAAAGAAAAACTCTCGCTAGTCGGCGAAATGGCCGGCTCACTCATGCACGATCTGCGCAACCCAATCTCTGGCATTCGTCTCAGCGCTGATCTCATTCATAACGCCAGTTCCGCAGGCAAAATCCCGCAATGGTGCGAAGGTATCCGTCTCCAGTGCGATAGACTCGTTGCCATGGCCGCCGAGCTCATGGAGTTTTCCAAGGGTGAATCCAATCTTACTCTCAGAGAAACTACTACCACTGAGCTTTTCGATCAGTTCAAGAAACTCAATGACGACTACCTTCACCAGACAGGCATCGATATTCGTTTTGAGATCGAACCTGCCGACATAAAAATCGATTCCATGCGCCTACTGCGTGTAGTGCAAAATCTGGTTAGCAACGCTGTTGAGGCACTACAGGGCAAGCGTCACGGGAAAATCGAAATTCGGGCTTCTGTCACTAACTCCGTTTTCCATCTGGCCGTACAAGACAATGGCCCGGGCATTCCGCCGACCATCCAGAGTCGACTCTTCGAGCCCTTCGTAACTCACGGTAAAAGTGGAGGCACCGGTCTCGGAATGGCCATTGTACGCAACATTGTCACCGCTCATAATGGAACCATCTCATTCGAAGCCCCGTCTCAAGGTGGGACTACATTCTTCATCAAATTTCCTCAATAACGTTTGCCTCCGACGAGGCTGAACGCATCGTGACGCCACGCCAGCAAATGCGGTGCATGGAGCTTGGTCTACTTCTTTATTGCCATAGGTTTTCTCGTGGGATTCGGGTTTCTCTTTTGCCACGTAATTATACAATGGACATCATAGCTCATAAAGGAGGCTGAATGCCTCGGCAGTTAATGGCCGCCTGACTCCGCATGCTGGTTATGCCAAGTAACGCCAGAGAAATTAAAGGCGATTGAGGATCAGTAGGTAAACTTTTCCCTAGGGCTCAGAATTTGTGCCATTCAAAGGCGAGATACGCTTAAGTAAATATCCTATTCATAAATTGCACCACCACAGCATGTAAGGAATCTATTTGAACATAAAAATGGAGGGTGCATTTGCACATTCGCGCTTTTTTTCATGCGAGGACTTTTTTCTGATAGGTAAACAAATTGGTAAACTTTTCGGAAATCAGATTAAAGAGTTCCAGCCTAGATCATAGCCCCTTTGGCGTGTGGCGTTCACTTAAAAGATTGCATCTTCTTCTCCGTCAGCATCTTTTGGTTATGCGTTTCCTAGTCCGACGATAACTCAAATAATCGCATTTCTTGTCTTACGACTTGTAAATACAGTAAGCTAATCTGGATGCTACTCCTTTGGGCTATTTTCCTCTGGTCCATCATTTCACTACACGTCATCGGGGGTGTTTCGCTGTTCCATCGCTTATTTCCGCGAGAATCCATTTGGTTTGGCTTTATCGTTCCGCCGCTGGCGTTCATCTCGATAATTAATTTCATCGAACATTGGGTCGCGATGCCCGCTCTCGTCGGCCTTGTGCCGTTTACTACTCTTGGCTCACTCTGGGCCTTGCTGCACCTACGCAGGCATTGGCGCCAATTCAAACTTCCTGTCTGCCTTTTTTTAATCGCCTTAGCTTGGACCCTGACACAGCGAACTTTGCGCCCCGACATCATGACCAAGCGGGACGGCGCCATGGATCTGAGTCTGATCGCTTCCTTTTGCATGGGGCACACCCTTCCCCCGCCGCTGGTATTATATCCGCCGGTTTCCCTGTCTCACTACTATGCTTTTGGTCACTA